>Ga0302279_10002365_pt1 | contig 25119 bp, 18 predicted proteins | sample III_Bog_N3_3_FD_194541 | JGI IMG/M metagenome (GOLD analysis project Ga0302279, IMG submission 194541) | Peat permafrost microbial communities from Stordalen Mire near Abisko, Sweden - III_Bog_N3_3 | ecosystem: Environmental > Terrestrial > Soil > Wetlands > Peat | place: Sweden: Abisko... | reverse complement strand
AGTTGCCGCGTGCGACCTGGGCGATCTGGCCTTGGAGAAGATGAGCGTGGCTGACGCCTGCCAGCCGGCTGCCGATCGAGTCCGAAGCTCGGCGGAGTGCGTCGACGCATTGGTTCTGCTCGGCGGCGATAACAGTATCACGCGACCTGGCGTGCACGGCCTGGGTCTTGAGTTGGATAAGTGCGGCCTGCTCACACTCGATGCGCATCTCGATCTACGCGATCTGGCAGGCGGGCTTACCAACGGCAATCCCGTGCGGGCGCTTCTGCGCGATGGCTTGCCGGGCCGCAACATCGTGCAGGTGGGCCTGCAGCCTTTCGCCAACTCGCGCCAATATCACGAGGTCGCGCTGAACGCGGGCATCACGGTGATCTCCGCCGGTGAGTGCCGCCGTAAGGGCATCGATACGGTGGTCGAACGGGCGCTCGCGCAACTCGCTCAACATTGCGACGCGATCTATGTGGACTTCGACATCGACGTGCTCGATCGCGCCTTTGCTCCGGCTTGCCCCGGCGCGCGTCCAGGCGGGATCACTCCGGCGGAATTGCGCTCGGCGGCGAGGGTCAGCGGCGAGCATCCCAAGGTCCACATCGCCGACCTGGTGGAAGTGGACCCCGAGCGCGACGTGGCCTGCGTGACGGTATACGCAACGTGCATGTGCCTGCTCGGGTTCGCGTCGGGCGTTGCGCGCCGCAAGCACCTTTGATCGGTGTTGCCCCGGAGTGGCGCACCCCATATGATTGAGGGGATCATGAGACCGCTTTTGCTCCTTTTCCTTTGCGCGGCAGCTCTGTCCGCGGACCCGCCGGTCACCGACATCAAGGTGGATCAGGTAGGATACTTGCCGGCCGCGCCGAAGATCGCGTTCGTTGCCGTGAAGGAGCCTGCCAAAACTTTCGTTGTGAAACGCACCACCGACGAAAAGGTCGTTTTCAAAGGCCAACTGAGCGCGGCGGCCGCGGATGCGGATTCAGGCGATCAGGTGCAGTCGGCGGATTTCAGCAAGCTCAGGAAGCCTGGCACGTACTATTTGCAGGTGCCGGGCGTTGGCAGAAGCTGGGGCTTCACCGTCGCCAAGGACGCCTACTCGCGGGCCTGGTATCTTGCCATGCGGTCGTTCTACGGCCAGCGCTGCGGCATCGCCGTCGACCTCGGTCCGGAGTTCCCCGGCTACAAGCATGACGTCTGCCATCTGGAAGGGGCGTATCATGCGTCGTCAGGCAAGAGCGGGGCAAAGCCACCATCCGGCGGCTGGCACGACGCGGGCGATTATGGACGCTACGTCGTGAACTCCGGGCTCAGCACGGCGACTCTGCTCTGGACCTATGAACTTTTCAGGCCGCAGGTTGGCAAGTTCAACTTGCGAATTCCTGAATCGGCCAATGGCAAGCCGGACATCCTGAACGAGATTCGCTGGAACCTCGACTGGATGCTCTCTATGCAGGACTCGGACGGCGGCGTGTGGCACAAACAGACGAGCGAGAAGTTTTGCGGCTTCGTCATGCCGGAGAAAGATACAATGACGAGCTACGTCATCGGCACGGGCAAGGAACCCTTCAAGAGCTCTTGTGCGACGGCCGACTTCGCCGCGGTCATGGCGATTGCGGCTCGTGTATACAAGAAAGTCGACGCCCCCTACGCGGAGAAATGCCAGAAAGCCGCGTTGCTCGCATGGACGTGGCTGGACAAATTCCCGAACGTGCTATTCCGCAATCCCGCGGGCGTCGCGACGGGAGAATACGGCGATGGCGACTGTTCCGATGAGCGTCTGTGGGCCGCCTCGGAACTCGCGCGCACGACGCACGACGACATCTACGATAAGTACTTCGTCGCGCACTATGCGGACTTCATGAAAACGATCCGGCCATACGATCCGCCTGCCTGGGGGAGCGTCGGCGCGATGGCTTTGTGGGGCTACGCGCTCGGGTCGGGCAGCAACGCTGTAGTGGCTGAAACCATTCGCAAGCAGATGGTCACCGCCGCCGATGAGCTGGTGGCGCGAACCGCAAAGAACGGCTACCTGGTGAGCCTGACCTCGAAGGAATACATCTGGGGCTCGAACTCCCTCGTGGCGAACTACGGCGTACAGCTACTCGTTACGAACGTCGTTCAACCGAACCAGCGCTACGTCGACACGGCGCTCGACAATCTGCATTACCTGCTTGGCCGCAACACGCATTCGCTCTCGTTCGTGACCCAGGTCGGCGACCATCCCTTCCGCCATCCGCATCATCGTCCGAGCGCCGCGGACAACATCGAAGAGCCCTGGCCCGGATTGCTCTCCGGCGGACCGAATCACGCGAAGCAGGATCCCGCAATGCGGAAGCTGCCTGACAATCTGCCGCCTGCCAAGATGTATCTGGACGAGGAAGCTTCGTACGCGAGCAACGAGGTCGCCATCAACTGGAACGCGCCGCTCGTGTTCCTGCTCGCTGGCGCATTGCCCGAGAAGTAAGACCAGAGCTTCGTTAGACCGCAGGATAGTCCCGCGGCGTGCTATTCTCGCCTCACGGATCAACTGGGAGGACGAAGACTGCATGTTGGATCTGGCGAACGTTCACACTCTGGCAGGAGACCTTTTCTCACGGCCGGCGAGCGCCGGCGAATGGGACGCGCTCCGTCTCACCAGTGAGCAAATCGAACACTACGAGCAGTACGGCTTTGTTTCCGGCGTGCGGGCGCTGGATGATGCTCAGGTGGACGCGCTGCTCGCGGCGCTCGCACGTCTCGCCGACCCGAAACATCCGGGCAATTCTCTGTTTTACGAATTCCACTCGAACGAATCCTCGAATCCCGCGACGACGCTCTTTCACGCCCTGGGCGCGTGGCGCATTGAGGAAGCTTTTCACGACATCCTGTGGAACCCAGCATTTACAGTCCCGGCCTGTCAGTTGCTCGGTGGCGCGGTGCGGTTCTGGCACGACCAGCTCTTTTGCAAGCCGGCGCATCACGGCGGCGTCGTGGCCTGGCACCAGGACTACTCGTATTGGACGCGCACTCAACCGATGTCGCATCTCACGTGCTGGATCGCGCTCGACGACAGTACCAAGGAGAACGGCTGCCTGTGGTATGTGCCGGGCAGCCATCATTGGCGTCTCCTGCCCATCACGGGGCTTGCCGGCGACATGCATGAGATCATGACCGTGCTCGACGAAGAACAGAAGGCAGCCTTCCATCCCGTGCCCATTGAGCTGAAGCGCGGCTACTGCACGTTCCACCATCCGCTCCTGGTGCATGGCTCGTTCGAGAACCGCAGCGAGCGGCAACGGCGCGCAACCGTCATCAACGTCTTCCGCGACGGCGTGCGCTCGATGAGCGATGAGCCGCTGCTTGCGGGCGTGCCGCCGATCGCCAAGGGAGCGCGCATGGACGGGACGTTCTTCCCGCTCTTATTCGATGGAGTAGGTGGGACTACGATGAAGATAAGTGGCTGACTCTTCCATCTTTCTGGGCTCTCACACGCTCATCATGGGCATCGTGAACGTGACGCCCGACTCGTTTTCCGATGGCGGGCGCTATTTCGACTCGAGAAGCGCGCTCGCGCATGCGCTGGGACTGATTGAAGAAGGCGCAGACATTCTGGACATCGGCGGCGAGAGTTCCCGGCCCGGCTCCGATCCGGTTTCCCTTGATGAGGAGCTGCGCCGCGTGGTGCCAGTCGTTCGAGCCCTCGCGGGAGCCAGCGATGTGCCCCTCTCCATTGATACGACGAAACCGGAGGTCGCCGAGGAGTGCCTACGCCTCGGCGCGCGCATCGTGAACGACATCACCGGCTTAAGAGATCCTGAGATGATGCGTGTCACCGCGCGCCACAGTGCCGCGGCGGTCATCATGCACATGCGCGGCACGCCGAAGACCATGCAGAGCGAGCCTGCCTATGGGGACGTGATCGGCGAAGTGAAACAATTTCTCGCCGAACGAGTCTCGGCGGCGCGGGCAGCGGGAGTGCGCGATATTTCCGTCGACCCGGGCATCGGGTTTGGCAAGACCGCCGCCCACAATCTCGAAATTCTGCGGCGGCTCGACGAGTTTCAGAGCATTGGATGCCCGGTCCTGGTGGGACCGTCGCGCAAGTCGTTTCTGGGCTCGTTGAAGGGCCAGCAGGAAACGGGCGGGCGACTCGAAGGAACGCTTGCGGCGGCTGTGATTTCAGCAATGAAAGGCGCGTCCGTGGTTCGCGTTCACGACGTCGACGCGTGCCGCCGCGCGCTCCAGGTCGCCGACGCAGTGAGGCAGTCATGAGCGACCTCATTCATCTTTTTGCGGTCCCACTGCAATGCCACATCGGCTGCACCGCGGACGAGCGGGTCCAGTCGCAGGAACTGACTGCGGATATTTCCGTCGAAACCGACATACGCCCCGCCGCGCAGTCGGATGACATCTCTCTCACCGTCAACTACGTGGCGCTGGTGGACCTGATGCAGGAGGTCGCCTCCGCACGCGAATACGCTCTGGTCGAGACTCTCGTGGAGACGATGGCGCAGAGGGTCCTGGAGCAATTCCCTGTGGCGAGCGTGCGCCTCCTGATACGCAAGCCCGCCGCTTTGCGCCAGCGTGGCGTCGCCGCGCCGGCCGTAGAAATCACGCGGAAGCGGAATGGCTGACGTGTACCTCGGTCTTGGCTCAAATCTCGGTGATAAGGTGGCGAATCTGCGCGAAGCGCTAAGGCTGCTCGCAGGCGCGCACGATTCCGGGGTGACGCTGCTTGCCGTCTCTTCGCTGTATCGGACCGAACCGGTGGGCTACGTCGATCAGGACTGGTTCCTGAACGCCGCGTCGCATGTCACTACGCAGCTCACGCCGCGCGAGCTGCTGAAGAGATTGCTCGGCATTGAGCGCGAACTCGGCCGCGTGCGCACGGTTCGCGACGGTCCGCGCATCATCGATCTCGATATCCTGCTTTGGGACAAACTGACCATCAACGAAGACGATCTTGTCATCCCGCATCCTCGCTTGCACGAACGGTTGTTCGTGCTCGATCCACTGGCCGAGCTTGCTCCGGACCTTCGTCTTCCAACACTCGGGAAGACGGTGGCAGAGTGCCGGGCCGAACTCGCGTTGAGGACCGGCAACGAAGCCGGCGTGTTGCGAATCGATGGTCCGTGGTGGGTTCTCCCTCCGGCTCGATAGCGCCGAATCACTTCTTTCCCGCTGCAAGTTCGATCCGGTAGGCAAAGACGCCGCGCTCGTGTCGGAGCAGGAGGTGCCCGTTCTCCGCTTCCAGATTGATGGTCTTGAGCAAATGCCCGGAGGCGTCCAGCGCCGCGACTTGCTTGACTTGGCCCAGTCCGAATCCGGCGCTTTGCGGAAGCGCCAGAACGCCAGGCTCGCTGTCCGGCAATGGAGTGATGAGTGCGCCGCCGGGCGTGCTGTTCCAGCGATAGCCCACACTGCTGCCGCGCGGATTCAAGTACGATTCGCGGGCTTGTCTGGACCACTCCTTGGCTCCATTACCATCGCGCTCAATCGCGGCCAGGTGTTCCGATCCATTGGCATCGCGCACGCTCGCGTAAAAGCCGTAAGGCGGCAGACGGTGATCGCCGGCCACGGTCCAGTCATCTTCTCCGCGATTCACCCACACTTCGCCGCCGCCCGTCCAGCGCACATGCTGGCGATGGATGTTGCCTCCCACGAATTCGACGGAATCAATGCGACGCCCGGCAAGCGCTCGCATCAGGTCGTCGAGCAGCCAGTACTTGCGCACCACGTCGCGGCTGAACGGTTGCGACACCATGGCCGGATGCCCAGTGAGCACCTCGGTCGCGATGTAATCGTCGCTGTAGATGCCGTGCGTGGCCTCGGGCAGGCCAGCGGCGTAGCGGTCGGGATAGCCCGCTCCGTGCAGAATGAATCGCTCATGATAGGCGGCATCGAGCCACGGGATGCGCTCCGCCGCGGCGGCCTTGATGTGGAGTGTGAATCCGGAGGCGTCTGGATCGACTCGCAGATGGTTCGTTTGCGCGCCATCCAGCCAGCCGATCAACTGGTCGTGGCCGGCCTCGGAGATCTGCGGCGCGTGATTGCCCAGATAGTCGCGAATCCAGGCGAAGTCTTCGCCCCATGCGCGGCGCGTGACGGTGCGGTCGACGAACTCGCCCGAGTCCGTCCAATAGTCGTAAGGCGCAATCGAGGACCACACGTCGATGAAATACGCCGTGGGCGCGAAGCCGTCGCGAATCAGTTTCAGGTTGCGCTCCACCAGCGGACGCAGTTGATCGGGCCGCGCGCGGTAGCTCTGCGCCATGCGCGCGTGGTGAAACCATGCCTTCTGCGGTTGGCCTTCGGAGGTGAAGACGACGCTCTTGTAGCTGAAGCCTTCGGCGTCGGGATACAGATCGATGTAGTTGTCGTGCGGTGCGAAGAGCACGCCGTTCTGCTTGCAGACATCGACCAGTTGCCGGAATTCGTCGAGCGTGCCGTACTCGGGATTGGGCGGATAAACGTCCGGCAGACGGTAGTCGTAACCCCAGCGTTGCCAGTTGTGCCAGACCACGGCCGAGTTCGTGAGCCCATATTGAAATGCTTTCTTGAGCAGTTGCGCGCTCTCGCCGTAGCGCCCGCCCCAGATGTCGAACACGAACCGGCCCGCGAGCTGAGGTACGCCCGCCGATGCTTTGCGCGTGTCCAGATCGCGCCAGATTTTGACGCCCTCCCAGACGTTTGTCGCGGGGATCAGCGTAATCGTCTGCGCATGTGGAACGTCGAGCGAATAGATGCGTTTGGCGGGATCCACGGAGAGGCGGTCCGGCGGCGTGTCGACGGCTTGCACGATCGAGCCGGCGGGGAACTCGAAGCCCACGAACGACGAAGCGAGGTTGTGCCCGTCGAAGCTCATTGTGAAGGCCTGCGGGTCTTCAAGGACGTTGCCCACGCCGCCGTAGACGCGGCGGGCTTTTTCGTTCCAAGCGCCCAGTGCGACCTGCTGCAGGTAGACCTTGAACCAGGGCTTGGCGGCGGGTTCGTTTTCGAGCCAGACCCGGCAGCGCAAGGCTTTCGACTCCACGCGCAGTTCGGTCATGAGGTCGAACGGACCGGCCCAGGAGCGGAAGTGATGGCGCAAACGATACGCCCCGTTGGCGGATTCATCAGTCACTTTCAGTAGCTCACTGGTCGAGCGTGGATCTTCGAGAGCGTCGTCAAGCACGCGCACGCGCAGGCCATGGAACAGCAGTCCACCAAGGCCGATGGTCGAGTCCAGTATGCCGCGCTTGCCTGGCCACAGACTCACGTCGAGGCCATTCAAAGTGGTCAGAACGATAGGCGTCGCGCCGGCCGAAGGCGGGAACGGCGCGGCCATCGGAACCTGCCCCGTAAGCAACACGGGCTCGCCCCAACTCAATCCTGACGTCTGGCTTGCATCCGTCGCCGCGGCTTCAAACTGAAGACGGACCGTCTTCCCTGCGAAACGCGACAGATCGACGCTTGCCTCTCCCCAAGCATTCAGCGCCGGCTTTGTTTCAAACACAACTTCAGACGAATCGCCATTCTGGATCGGCGTTACGCGAACGCGCGCCGTGGCTTGTGCAGCAGTTCCCGAAGCAGTTGTAGAGAACTTCAACCGGATCGAACCGGTCGCGGGGAGCCGCAGCGGGAACTCGGTGGCTGCCCAACTCACGCGCTCGCGCAGCGAGGGCGCGCGTGGGCCGAGCGCCATGTTAATGGCTTCGAGTTCATGGGCGCGAATCTCCCGGGCGTGGAAGTTCACCGTGGGCCTGGTTTCATAAACGGTCCCGGGTGGCGTGCCGGGTGCGGAGTGTTGCTCGACGCTGACGTGCTCGCGATGAATCGGCAATCGCCACAGCGCCAGCGAACCGTTGGCCGAGACCTGAAACGGCTTCCATTCAATTGGCGATTCGGCAAGCGGCGGATTGGGCCTCTGGACCTGAATGATGCGGATCGGGTGCGCGACGAGCTTGCTTCCTGCCTCCTCGAACTCGACGAAGGCATGGATGGGGTAGTGCGCGTTGAACGTGCCGCTCCCGAACTGAACGCGGAAGTCAACGTCCGAGTGTCCGTGCGCGGGCAGAGTGAAAGCGACTGGCGTCGCGGGCTCGGCAGTCCATTCGTCGATCACGTGCAGACGTACCGTGCCGCGGATAGCCGCAGACCCGGAGTTGCCGAGTTCCACCGTCACGACCACGGGTTTGCCAGGCGTCTTGAACTCAGCCAGGCCGCCCGCGCCATAGCTGCCCAGCGCGGGTATGGGAATCGTCGCGGTGAGGCTGCCTACGTGGTCAGAGGCAGGATCGGTCTCTTGGGAAAAGAGAAGGCAGGCAGGGGTCAGCAGGAAAGCAAGCGAGAGCAGGCGGCGCACGAGAAAACCTCCAGAGTGACCAGCGCACCGTGGCCGGACGTCCACCACCAGTAAAGGGGAGGCTATCCGGGCGCAGCGCGCTGCCAGCAAGATCCTATCACCCGCGCCACTTCGGAGTCGGCCGTGGTTCAATACCAGCCAAACGCTCTACCTCGTGTTGTTCATTCGACGACGAACGCCGCACTGCGTTCCGCCTCGAGCTTGCCCTGCTCCACCAGCACTTTCACCATGTATTGCCCGGGTTCGAACTGGGCCGCGAGAAACACGGGAATGGCGCGTGCCGTTTCGTTCCAGGTCAACGGCGGAACCGCGTCGGCGATGAGCTTGCCATCGAGATAGAACTGCACGGTGACATTGGGCTTCACGCTCAGGTCCACCTTGCCGTCGCTCGTCGAGGCGGGATACAGCACAAAGTAGAAGGACGTGTCCGTGCCGTGCTTCGCCGTTCCGGCGAGCGCTGGCACTACCTTGCCGCCACGGTATTCCAGCGGGTTCAGCGGATCCCGTTCGGCGCTCGCGCGATCGACGCGCCGCACCAGGGAAATGCTGCTGAGCGTCAACTGCTCGGGTTTCGGCACTTCAAATGCGGCGCGCTTTACGCCAGCCTTGTCACCCTCGGAATCCAGCACCGCGCTCTCCAGCGTGTAGAGTCCCGGCGGCAGCTCCACCCACTGCGTGTAGATCAGGTCGCCCTGGCGCAGCTTCTCCGCCTGATCGGCGGGCACTTCGATGTTCAGGTCGCGGCTTACCTTGCCTACGATCTGGCCCTTCTGATCCTTCATCAGTCCCAGCACGGAAGCGTGTAGCCGCACAGTTTTTTTCTCCGGGTCTGCGGTCACGGTGAGTCCGCTCTGCGGCACCTGGAATGTGGCGACACAAAGGACGCGATTGCCCACGGGGCCGAAATCGAGCAGGCCCGCGCTATAGGCCACCGCGCTGGGCGGCTTCGCCGCGTTGATCACCTTCAGCGCCGCCTCTTCAAAGGGCCGGATCGGTTCGCCGCCGGTATCGGGCAACGCGAAGTAGCCTTTGCGGGTTTGGAGCTTGAGCCCCGGGCGGTTCAGCCGTACCTCGATCTTGCGGAAGTGCCCGTCGAGATTGGTCGACGTGGGCGAATACGCGATCTCGTAATGCTCGCGCACGTCCTCCATCACGCGCCGCATCGGCTGTTCGATCTGATTTGTGTTGGCGACCAGGAAGCCGCCGGTCGAATCGGCCAGCTCGCGCATGCTCTGCTGCGTGTCGGCATGCAGGGCGAGCAACAGGCTGTCGTCGATATGCATATCCGCGCCGCTGCTCGCACCAGGCGTGGCCGAGAAAACAGTATTGGAGTTGACTGCGTCGGCGCCGGGAACGGATGTGTCCTGGGATGAGATGGTGCGCGAGTCGCCTGTCTTGCCCGCGCGATTCTGCAACTCTGAGACAGCCTGCCCGGTGCTGCTCTTCGTCGAGAGCCCGCGCACGTCGATCGCGTAGAAACTCACGTTGGCGCCGTTGGCGGCGCCAATCAGCGATTGCAGCATTTCCGGACGCTCCGGCGGAACGGGCAGCCCCTCGCCCAGTAGGATCACGGTCTTTCGCCCGGGCAGTTGCGCCTGGCTGCGTACGAAGGCGCGCAGCGCCTCAAGCGTGCGAATGCCCTCGTTGTCCGACCCGAGGAATCGCTGGTCGGAGATCATCTTCGCTTGGAGGATCGCGCCCTCTCCGATCGTCGAGTCCGCCGTGGTGAGCGCCATCTGCGGCGATTGCGCCGGGTTGAATCCTGTGGTGACGTTGATGGACCCGCCGACATTGTTGATTGTCACTTCGAGTTGGTTCAGCACGCTCTCGTTGTCCGTGGCGTACTGCGAATAGGCTCCTTGTGAGGCGTGATCGGCGGCTTTCGTCAGCGCCACCAGGTCGTTGGTATATACCTGCAGCGCGTTCAACTTATAGTCCAGGCTGTAGACCGCGGCCAGCGTGTTCGACAAGAGCTGGTTCTTGAGGAACGCGATCACGGCCTCGCGCGCGAAGTCGCGGCTGCGCGGACTCATGCGAGTGAATACGACCGATACGAGGTTGATTTCTCGCAACGCGTTCAGGCCGGCGGCGGCCTGGGCAGTTCCCGCTTGCGCCGCCTTCGCGCGCTCGTCGGTCGCGGTCTGCTCGCGCCCGGTCACCAGTTGGAACGACTTCGGCGTCTGCTTCACGCCGTCCTCGTAAACTTCCACGTCGCCCGCCTTGAGATCGGAGACCAACCGTTCCCGCTTGTCACGCACCACCAGGTCGAGCAGCACTTCGTGCGTCGTCAGGCGGATGGTCGCGCCCGCTTGCGGCGCGGCATCGGATGCCACCGGGCTTTGGGTTTGAGGTTTGGTCTGCGCCGGGACTTCGAGTCCGGCCAGGAAAAGGAAGGAGACCAGCAGAATCGCACAACGCTTCATCGGGTTGACTCCCACTCCGCCGCGTCGCGCGGGCTCGACCACGGCTTCTCGCGTCCAACCTCATCCTAGCAGTGGGCAATGCGCGCGGAGTCTTGGATTACACGCTGTTTCGACGCGACCTGGATCTCCGGGGTTTCACTCAGGACACGCGCAGCCGCGCTTCCTGGTCCTTGTACTGCAGCAGGTAGAGCTTCCAGTAGATGCCGCGCGCGGCCAGCAGTTCCTGGTGCGTACCGATCTCGCGCAGCCTGGCCTTGTGCACTACTACAATGCGGCCCGCGCGCTGGATGGTGGAGAGGCGGTGCGCGATGACGATGGAAGTTCGGCCTTCGACCATGCGGTCCAGCGCGTCGCGGACCTTGAACTCGGTTTCGGTATCGACGCTCGATGTCGCTTCGTCGAGGATCAGGTAGCGCGGCTGCCGGGCCAGCGCGCGAGCGAAACTGACAAGCTGCTTCTGTCCCGTGGACAGGCCGGCTCCACGCTCGCGTACCTTGTGATCAAGGCCGTCCGGCAAGCTGGCGATGAAGTCTGTGAGGTTCACCTGGCCAGCGGCCAGCCGTAGCGACTCATCGGAGATATCGGCGTCGCCGAGGCGGATGTTGTCGGCCAGCGTTCCGGTAAACAGGTGCGGGTCCTGGAGCACGATGCCGAAGTGCCGCCGCAGTTCGCGCGGATCGAATTCGCGGATGTCGATCCCGCCAATTCTGATGGCCCCGCGCTGGACGTCGTAGAAGCGCAGCAGCAGGTTCGTGATGGTGGTCTTGCCCGCGCCGGTATGTCCGACGACCGCGACTGTTTCGCCCGGCTCGATGCGCAGCGTGATGTCCTGCAGTACCCAATCCTCGTCCTTATAAGCGAACCAGACGTGGTCAAACTCGATGGCGGCGGGTTCCTCCGGAAAGGGCTTCGCGTGCGCGGGAGCGTTGATGTGTACCGGTTCGTCGAGCAGTCCGAAAATGCGCTCGGCCGCGGCTAGGGCGCCTTGCAGTATGTTGTATTTCTCGCTGAGATCCTGAATGGGCCGGAAGACGCGCGAGGCGTATTGGAAGAACGCCACCAGGATGCCGATGGAGAGCGCGTCGTGCCGCACCTGCCAACCGCCGCGAGCGAGAATCGAAGCGATGGCGAGCAGCGAGAGGAATTCGACCGCCGGGTAGAACCAGCCGTAGGCGATCACCGTTGCCTTGTAGGCGTCCATGTGCTCGCGGTTGACCTTCTCGAAGTCCGCGGCGGCACGCTGTTCGCGGTTGAACAGTTGCAGCACGGTGATGCCGGTCAAATGCTCCTGCAGGAAGGCGTTGATGCGGGCCACGGCGACGCGGATGCGCCGGTTGCCTGCCGTGACGGCGCGGCGGAAGACGATGGTCACGCCGAAGACCAGCGGCATGACGGCGAGCATGACCAGAGTCAGCCCGGCGTTCAAGCGGAACATCGCTCCAAAGATGAACAGCAGCACGAGCACGTCGCCGAAAATGGTGACCAGCCCGGAGGTGAACATCTCGTTCAGCGCGTCGGCATCCGTGGTGACTCGCGTCACCAGCCGGCCGACTGGCGAACGGTCGTAGAAGGCGATGTCGAGGGCCTGGAGATGGGCCATCACGCGGCGGCGCAGCTCGAACATGGCGTGCTGGCCGGTGCGCTGCATCAGGTACTGCTGGCTGAAATCAGCGGCCAGTCCAGCGGCAATGGCGAGGAAGTAGAGCAGCGCGATCTGGACCAGGCCTTGTTCGCGGCCCGTTGCAAGGTAGCGCTCAAGCAAGGGTGCGGTTACCTTGCCTGTCGGGGCGATGTAGCGGTCGATGGCCACGCGCGTCAGCAATGGGGTGACCACCTGCAGCAGCGACCCCACCAGCAGGCAAGCCGTGGCAACCAGCACAGGCCGCCACCACGGCAGCGCCAGCGCGAGCAGGCGTCCTACCAGGCGCCGGTCATAACCCTTAGTCGAGACTCTCTCTTCCACCTCCACCCAGTGTATCGTGCGCGTCCGAAACGGAGCCTTGATCGGGAGGGAGTGGTGGAGACAGTGTCCGATAGCGCTTGGTCGAAGATAGCGAGATCACGGGCTCCTTCACGGTCGCGGCGCCTGGGAACGCCGATCTCCAGATCGGCTCTGGCCGCCCGCGTGAGCGGCAACTGCAACGCACATTCGCTGGATGGAAAGCCCGCCTGCGGTTGCCGGCGGCCAAAGCGCGAGCCGGACGGAGCCGAACTGGAGATCGGCGTTCCCAGGAGCGTGCTCGCGCGGGTGTCATCCTCCTTCCATCACCTTCGGTGGCCCGCGTGCCCCCCCGGCTCTTTCGCGGCCGCGGCTCAACGCACAATGGCATGCACGAAGTCGCCGTCCTATGTTCTGGACTTCCGGAAAGGGTCTGCTAGATTAATGGCAGATCTATGAATGGCGTGATTGTCGTCGACAAGCCCGCGGGCTGGACGTCGCACGACGTAGTGAGCAAAATGCGGCGGATTGCCGGCACGAAGAAGATCGGCCACCTGGGCACGCTCGATCCGGCGGCGACCGGGGTTCTTCCGTTATTGCTGAACCGGGCGACGCGGCTGGCGCAGTTCTTCACCCACAACGAGAAGCTGTACGAGGGTGTGATCCGCTTCGGATGGTCCACGGATACCTATGACGCCGAGGGCGAGCCGACCTCGCCGCAAACGGACGTCACCATCGAGCGCGAGCGGCTGGAAGAGGTTCTCGACGCCTCGCGCGGAGTGATCCTGCAAACTCCGCCGCCGGTGTCGGCCAAGAAGATCGACGGGCGACCCGCCTATGAGCTGGTGCGCAAGCACATTGCGGTCGAGATGAAGCCCGTGGAAGTGACGGTTTTCGCCCTCGACGTGCTGTGGCTGAAGGGCGCCGAAGCCGGGGTGCGCGTGCACTGCGGGTCGGGCACCTATCTGCGCTCCATCGCGCATGACGCCGGCCAGGTGATGGGCTGCGGCGCGCATTTGAAGTCCTTGCGGCGCCTGCAATCCGGGCTCTTCGGGATCGAAAGCGCACGGACTCTCGACGAGCTGACCCGGCTTGCGGCCGAAGACCGGCTGCAGGAAGCGCTGATCCCCGCAATGCAATTGCTGCCGGAATTCCCCACCGAAATCGTCGACCAGATCACCGAAGGCCAGATCCGCCAGGGGCGCGACTTTCGCGTCTCGCCCTTTCGGACCCGCGATGGCGTGAAGCTGGTGAAAGTCATCTCCCGCTCGGGCGAACTGATCGCCATCGGCCAGGCGATTCTGCCTAACCTGTACCACCCGATTCTGGTGCTGTAGACGAGACTGCCACAGCAGCCGGTAATTGTAAAAACGGGCAAGGTCTACCCGTTTTTGAACGTGGAATCAATCACTTAGGGGCGAAAAACGGGCAATCATGCCCATTCTGAGCTGCTTGCCGCCCTCTCCTGACGGGTCTATTTGCCCGACTGTTCGCGGCGCTTTTTCGCCCAGCTTTCCTTCAGCACCTGCCGCGCGCGGCCGAGAGCCAGGGCGTCCTCGGGTACCGCGTCCGTGATGACGCTGCCGGCTGCCACGTAGGCGCCCGAGCCGACCTCAACGGGAGCCACCAGCGTTGAATTGCTGCCGATGAAGCTGGCGTCGCCGATGTTCGTCCTGTGCTTCTTCACCCCGTCGTAGTTGCAGGTGATGGTGCCCGCGCCAATGTTGGTCTTCCTGCCGATGGTTGAGTCGCCCAGGTAGGCGAGATGCATCGCCTTCGAGCCCGCCCCGAGACGGGTGTTCTTCAGTTCGACGAAGTTGCCGACGTGCGCCCCTTTCTCGACAACCGAGTTCATGCGCAGCTTTGCGAAGGGTCCCACGTGCGCACTCGCCTCCAGAGTCGAGTCTTCGATGTAAGAGTAGGGAAGGACTTCCACGCCCTCGCCGAGCGTTGCGTTCGCCAGGATCGAACCTGCTCCGATCTTGCACTCCGCGCCGATCTGAGTCTTGCCGAGAATCTGCGTGAACGGTCCGACGATGGTGTCCTGGCCGATCGTGACCTGCTTGTCGATGGTGACGGTCTCCGGCTGCTCGATGGTCACTCCGGCGAGCATCATTTCGCGGGTCTTGCGCCGCCGGAAGATGCTGTCAACCTCTGCCAGTTCGATGCGCGTGTTGATGCCCAGGACCTCGCCGGGTTCGTCCACGACGCAGGCCGCGACCGCGTGGCCCCCGGCATGCAGAGCGGCGACAATGTCGGTGAGATAGATCTCGCCCGAGGCAGGATTCGGAGTCAGCGTGGCCAGATGCTTCCAGAGCAGGGAAGCCTCGAAGCAATACATGGCCGAGTTGATCTCGCGTACCTTCTTCTCTTCCTCACTGGCGGCTTTTTCTTCGACAATCGCCGAGACGTGGCCGGTTTCGTCGCGAAGAATGCGGCCGTAACCATGGGGATTGTCGAGAAAGGTCGTCAAGACAGTCGCGGCGCAGCCCGATTCCTGGTGCCGCTGGAGCAGGTTCTGCAACGTTTCGCCCCGCAGCAGAGGCGAATCCCCACAGATGACGACGACGCGGCCCGTGGCCAGTTCCGGAACGCCCCGGCACACCCAGAGGGCGTGGCCGGTGCCCTTCTGCTCAGTCTGAAGCTCGAATCGAATGGCGTAATGCGCCACCTCCGCCCGCACGCGCTCGGCCTGGTGGCCGACCACCGCCATGATTCTGCCGGCGTCGGCAATGCCTTCCGCAGCCTGAATCACGTGGTCCAACAGGCATGCGCCTCCGGCGCGATGCAGGACCTTCGCCTGCCGCGAGCGCATGCGGGTGCCCAGGCCGGCGGCGAGGATCACCACGGAAACAGGGGATTCTGGCATTCGTTATCCGAGCTCCTTCCAAACTATCGAGTTTACGAGGATCGGGGGCTGCCGCGCTCGCGCGCGAGTGCGACATAGAAGAGGACGCCGGCGCGAATGCCTGGCAAAGTTGCCGGAAGCCGAGCGTATGGGCACGCCAGGCAGAGGGTGCTGTTGTGGGGCAGCTTGGCAAGCTGCGGCCGATTGGCAATCGGCCAACTGCCACATTTACGCGAGACGGCGGCGGTAGGCAACCGCCGCGCAGGCTGCCATCCTGCCCCACGGCGCCGGCAGCGGTTCCACTTCTATGACGCACACCCTCTCGCGCGCCCATCGGCCGTGGCGTGTCAGTTAGTTTAAGCTTGCGGGTGGGAGCGCTTCAGGATGGGCCTTACCCCGCCAGGGCGTGCGCGCGCAGGGCACGCCGGCGTCCGCGCCGGGCGAGGTCGATGGCCACGGCTGCGGCCAGGTCGGGGTCGTGGCGGACCTTTTCGCCTTGGGCGAGCAGCGGACGGGCCAGCACCTGGACGCCCATCGCCATGAGCCGGCGCAGGTCGATCTCAACCGGGTTCGCGGCTTCTCTCTGATAAAGCGACAGGTGTTTCTCGGGGATCGGAGCCGTGTTGACAACAGCAACGTCCACCAGGTCCCGGCCGGCATGACGATTCACGGCGGCGACGTGATCGGCGGCGGTCAGGCCGGTGGTCTCTCCCGGCTGCCACATGAGGTTGACGAAGCAGGCCTTCAGCGCGGGGCTCTGCGCGACAGCTCTTGCCGTGCCTTTCACCATCAGGTTGGGCACGATGCTCGTGTAAAGCGACCCCGGACCGAGCGTGATGAGATCCGCGTTGCGGATAGCCGCGAGAGCCTCCGGAATGGGCTTGCAATTGGAAGGCAACACCTCAATGCGTTCGATGGCCACGGTGCTCCGGCCGATCCGTGTTTCCCCGTCGACGACCACACCGTTGGCAAGGTGGCCGCGCAGGCGAACGTCCGAGGTTGTCGATGGGTAGATCTTGCCGCAGATGGCCAGGACCTCGGAGCTGAGTTGAACCGCGCGCGGGAAGTCGCCGGTAATCTGTGAGAGAACGGCCAGAAACAGATTGCCGAAGCTGTGGCCCTTCAAGCCCTTCCCGGCGGCGAAGCGGTATTGGAACAGGCGTGTCAGCAGCGACTCGTCTTCAGCCAGCGCCACCATGCAATTGCGAATGTCGCCCGGGGGGAGCATGTCGAGTTCCCGCCGCAACCGGCCCGAACTGCCACCGTCGTCAGTCACCGTGACTATGGCCGAAATCTCCACCACGGGGTCGCCTGGGTTGCGTGGAATCCCGCCGTGCGCAACATACTTTTTCAGACCTTTGAGGAGAGTCGAGAGACCGGTGCCACCGCCAATGGAGACAATCCTCAGCGGATCCTGGGAGCCACGACGCGGGGAGGGATTCCTGGAGCCAGTCAACGTCGCCTCAGCCTCTTTCCGAGACAGCCTCCCGAAGTTCGGAAAACTGGAGGAGCGTCCGGAAGGCGGCGTCCGATCGGGCCGTGGCGCGGATGGCGGGATCCAACTCGCAGGCGCGCCGGAAGTGCTTGACGGCGGTCGCCGTATCGCCGATATTGCCGGCCGCCAATGCCAGTGCGTAACGCAAGGGGGCCGTTTCGCCCGCCTTCAGCGCGCTCTCCAGGCAGGAAAGCGCCTCGGTGAAGCGTCCCTGGCTGAGCAGGTCGAGGCCTATCGTGTAACGCTCCTCGGGCGAAGCCGTTTCCATACGCTGCCGGTCCAGCTTTTGCTGGCAGATCCGGGCGTACATACGCGCCGATTCGTTGATGGTCAGTTCCGGGCCGTCGGAGGCCGCCTCAAACACGTCGAACGCCGAAGTATAGTCGCCAGAGGAGAAAAGCTTCATGCCTTTGGCGAAACACTCTGTATGGCTGCGCGCGTCTGCGGGCAGCTCATGCGGCACTCCGGCCTGCGATTCGTTGGTCTTGCCTGGCTTCTTCATAGAACTCCGAGGGCCGGTTATGAGGCGTGAGGCCTCATGCATCCTATCTTTGGTAACAAATCGGACGGACACTGTGCAAGTTATGGCTCTTTTGAGCCATTCCCTTTCTTCGTAGGTTAATTCTGGGAAATTCGCCGTAAACTCGAATTGGGGAAGCAGGACGCGTTTGACACGCGTCCAAGATCCGGCCCACTATAGGGTTCTGGAGGCTGAAATGGCGAAACTGAACCTCTGGCTCGCAGCCGCACTCGTTTGCGGCTTGTGGCCCTCGGCGTTTGCACAAAACGCAATTTCCGCAAAGGCTGGTCTGGTCCAGGTGGCAGACGGCGAAGTATTCGTCAATGATATTGCCGTCGAACACCATGTGGCGCAGTTCACCGATCTGAAGGGCAAGGATGTTCTGACGACTGGTGATGGTCGGGCCGAGGTGCTGTTGACCCCCGGCGCATTCCTCCGCATGACCGATTTGAGTGGGGTAAGGATGGTCTCCACCCGCCTCTCGGATGTGCGCATGGAAATGTTGAAAGGCGAGGCGGTCATTGAAGTGGCCGAACTCTTAACCGACAACTCGATCACCATGAACGTCGGTACGGCTTCCTTTGAACTGCACAAGGGCGGCATTTACAGCTTTAATGCCGAGCCCGGCCGGATTCGCGTCTATCAGGGCGAGGCAGTTGCCGCGGAGGGCGAGAAGACCGTCATCGTCAAGGCTGGTCACGAGTTCGCCAATAGCGGGAGCGCCTGGGCGCTGGGTCATTTCGATCCGAAGGAAACCGATGCGCTTTACCGCTGGAGCGCACGCCGCTCGGGCGACATTGCCGTGGCGAACGTTTCGGCGGCCCGTCAGGCGGGTAGCAGCTACGGTTCCTACTCCAGTGTTTTGAACACCGGAATGTACGGCTCGGGGATGTACGGCAATGGCATGTACGGTTCCGGAATGTATGGCAATGGCATGTATGGCCTGGGCGGAAGCTGGATGTTCAATCCCTATTACGGCATGTACACGTTCATGCCGTTCTATGGCACGGCTTTTTCCCCCTTCGGCTACTCCTATTACACGCCGATCACCGTTGTTCCCGTGTATGCTTACGCTCCCGTGCAGGGCGGTTCTCCGGGGACTCGTACGGGGCCAATCAGAGGCGTTCCGAGCACCGGCGCGCTGAACCATTCCCTGGCGGCCAGAACGGCTCCTGCCCTAAGTACGAGCGCTGCGCTGCGAACCTCCGCGATCACCCGCGGCGGATTCGGATCGTCCCATTCCGGTTTCACCGGTGGCCGCGAGAACTACAGCAGCGGTTATTCCGGGAACTCCTCCTATGCGGGAACGTCCAGCGTGAGCAGTACGGTATCCAGTTCCGTCTCCTCCTCTCCGTCAAGGAGCGCTGGAGGTGGTGGCGCCGCCAGCTCCGGCGGCGGGACCCGCGGGCACTAGCAGCTTCGTCATTTCAGCAATCGCCAGATGTCCAAAGGGCGCAACCGCGTGGTTGCGCCCTTTCTGTATGCTCGCCCTGCCTGCCCGGCAGCTTGGAGTGAGCGGCGCAACCGGTAGACGGGAAGTCCTGGCCCGGAGCACGGACGCCCGCGTGAGTCGGGATGCAGGCCGGATCACACGCGCGCGAGCGCACCGCTGGGAACGCCGATCTCCAGATCGGCTGCGCTCGGCACACACTTCGACCGCCGGAAACTGCCGTCCGGCTTCCGGGTGCGCAAATGCGCATTTGGGTCGTCGCTTACGCGCGCCGTTCGGAGCCGATCTGGAGATCGGCGGTCCCAGGGGCGGCTGCCGTTCGGAGCCGGGATGACCCGGCGAGCACGCCGCCGCAAACCACCCAAACCAACGATCAATTCTGGAGGTGGCTGAGGGCATTCAAGAAGAGGAACATGCGCACGAACGCGTAGGCCGTCAGCGCGATCATCAAACCGGCGATCCAGTCCCAGACCTTGTCGCGCAAGCCGGGCACCAGCCTGGGCGTGCCTGCGATCCATGCCGTGACGAATCCCGTGGCCAGCCCTCCGAGGTGCGCGGCGTTGTCGACGCGGAAGAAGGGCAGCAGGCCCATCAGTAGGCCGTAAACCGCCCAGCGAACATAAAACTGTTTCACCATCGTCGCGTCGATGCCGTGGCTGACCGTGCCGTAGGCGATCATCGCGCCAATCAGGCCGAACAGCCCCGCCGAGGCTCCGACCGATGTAATGTCCTGTCCCCGCAGAATGCCCCACATCGTGCTGGCCGCGAAGCCGCCGATCGTCGAAATCAGGTAGACGGCCGTCATGCGGCGCGCACCGTACTCCTGCTCGGCGTGCGAACCGACGTCCATCAGCGCCCAGCAGTTGAACCCGATATGCATCAGGCCGCCGTGCAGGAAGCCGGCGGTGAGCAGACGCCAATACTGTCCGTTCAGGATGAAGAGCGGGCTCGTGGCCCCGAACCGCCTGAGTGTGTAGATGTCGATGTTCATCAGCCCGCCGGCGCCGGAACTCGCGCTGGCCAGCAGCGTCAGCAGGAAGATGCCAACGTTGAGGCTGATTATGACGATGGTGGCGAACTGCGCCGACGGGATCAGCCCGCCGAGCAGGTCGCCGCCCATGCGGTCGACGGCGCGAGGCCCGACTCGCACTTCGCAATACGGGCAGATCTTGTCTTTGGTTGTGATGAACGCCCGGCAATTCGGGCACATGCGGCGAGTTTCCACTTCCTTTTCAGTGTACGAAACCCGGAGGCGCGGGGCGTGTTACAAGCAAGAATGTGGGGTGGCTCTGGAGAGCCCGCGCGGACCTGGAGGTCCGTCCCACTGAAAGCTTCAATGCTCCCAGACGAGCGCCTGGAAGCGGTGGATTGAGTGGAATCCCATGCGCGCGTAGAGCCGCTGGGCCTGCCGGTTCGATTCCGTTACCGTCAGCGAGACCTCATGGCAGCCTTCGGATCGGAGCGCCAGCATGGACCGGCGGAGCAGTTCGTAGCCGAGCCCGCGTCCCAGCCAGGCCTCGGAAGCGCAGAGTTGGGCAATGTGACCGGTCTCGGGAGCAACTCGCGTCGCGATCACGCACCCCAGCACGTCGCCCGAGGGCGCAAGGGCGACGAAACTGGCATCATGCTGGAACGAACCACACCCCGGGAAGTTGACGATGTTCCTCAGGAATCGCTCTGCGCCGCGGGCGCTCTTGTACTGGTCGTTGATCAGGCTGTCCACGTGGCCGCGATAGACCTGGGCGATCAGATTTGCCGTCGCATCGAACCAGACCGGCCCCCAATGGAAGATCCGAACCTCGTCGTCGAAAGCGATAGCCCGGTAGCGGGACAATCGTTCGAGCGGGGCCAGCATGAAGATTCTCGGAAACCGGCCGGGAGCGTTCTCCGGGCGCCACTCCAATGCATCCGGATCCCCGATTTGCATCAGTTGGCTCTCCACGCGATGGACGGCCAGCGCCGGCAAGCTGGCGGAATGCCGCAGCGTTTCGATCGCGTGGTTGAGGAGCTGGCTTTCCAACTCCGGGGAGCGCCACAGATCGCGGACGTACAGGTCGCCCAGGATCGCCTTGTGCTCTTCCGTCACCCAGTAGCAGTAGCCGGCGATTTCCGGACCGCTCACCAGCGCCAGCCCGTCCAGCGCTCGCATGTTGATGTAGCGGGTGATGAGTTCTTCCGACCCGGTGAAATCCCAGTGCAGCCTCGAACGCCAGTTACGAGTCTCCTCTTCCAGCAGGGCTCGCATGCGGCTGGCGGGGATCGAGCGCAGCTCCTCAATGCGGCATGCCGCTAGTCTCGCCGACGCAGCCATTTGGAGCATCATAGCAGAGGCCGCGTCTGGCGGATCTGAATTCGAGAACCGGAGGCGCGGGGAACGGGCATGCAGATTGCGGCGATTCCGCCGTCTCCGGATTCAATCCTGTGCCGCACGCCTCAGTTCCGTCCATCAGACCGCGACTGGAACGGCGGCGGTTTTCTGGTCGCGGAGAAACTCCTTGATGCAGCGCACGGCCTGCCGCGAGCGGTGGTGATTCTCGATCAGCGCGAAGCGCACATAGCCTTCGCCCGCCGGGCCAAAACCAATGCCGGGCGAGACGGCCACCAGCGCGCGTTCCAGCAGGAGCTTCGAAAACTCCAGCGACCCCATCGCCCGCATGGCCTCCGGAATCGGCGCCCAGACAAACATCGTCGCCTTGGGCTTCTCCAGCGGCCAGCCCGCGCTGTTGAGTCCCTCCACCAGCAGGTTCCGCCGCTTTTCATAGGTTGCGCGGATCTTGCCGACGTCTTCTTCGCAATCGCGTAGCGCGATGATGGAGGCGATCTGGATGGGTTGGAAAGCGCCGTAATCGAGGTAGCTCTTGATGCGCGCGAGCGCGTGAATCATGCGCGGATTGCCCAGGCAGAAACCGATGCGCCAGCCGGCCATGTTGTAACTCTTGGTCATCGAGAAGATCTCGACGGCCACTTCCTTGGCTCCGTCCACCTCCAGGATGCTCGGGGGCTTGAAGCCGTCGAAGCCGAAGTCGGCGTAAGCGAAGTCATGCAGGATCATCGTGCCGTGCTTCAACGCGAGGCCGACCACCTGCTTGAAGAAATCCAGATCGACGCAGGTCGTCGTCGGATTGTGCGGGTAGCTCAGCAGGATCATCTTGGGCTTACGCGAGCCCTGCTTGTAGCGATCCTCAAGCCGGTTGAGGTACTCGGCCGGGTCGGAGGCGGGCAGCGGCACGGCTTCGCCCTCGGCCATGATGACGCCGTATTGGTGAATCGGGTAACAGGGCGCCGGCGTAACCACCAGATCGCCGGGTCCGATTACGGCAAACATCATGTGGGCCAGGGCATCCTTGGCGCCGATGGTGACAATGGCTTCCGTCTCCGGGTCGAGCTGCACGCCGTGGTTGCGCGCGTAGCGGCGCACGATTTCGTGGCGCAGATTCGGAATGCCGCGCGACACCGAATAGCGGTGGTTGCGCGGGATGCGGGCAGCTTCGACGAGTTTGGCCACCACCGGGCGCGGCGTAGCGCCATCGGGGTTGCCCATGCCGAAATCAACGACGTCATACTGCGCGGCGCGCAAGCGGGCCTTCATCTCGTTGACGGCGGCGAACACGTAAGGAGGCAGCTTGGCGATCCGGTAAAACTCGTCCGGTGTAGAACCCATAATCTTCCCATGGTACACTCGCCGCCCCGCGAAGCAGCGATTGGGTTTGCGCTTGTTACGCTCTGCCAGGGCGCGCCACGTGTTAGCCTGGATTAACGGCATGAGCGACCAGACCGAGATCCTATATCCACCCTTGCCGCCACTCTCCAAGTGGCTGCCTGTTTTGCTTTTGGCCTGGATTATTCCCGGCGGCGGACACTTCTATCTGAAGCGCACTTACCGCGGGCTGATCCTGGCGGGCTGCGTGGTGATTTCGTTCGCTCTCGGCCTGATGATGCGCGGTTACATCTTCCAGCCGGCTGGCGGGGATCTGCTCACCACGGTCATTTATTACGGCGGCTTCCTGGCCGATCTTTCCACGGGCGTTCTCTTCCTGATGACTAAGTGGTTCGGTTACGAATCGGCTGACGTGGCAGGCCATGTTGTGGACTACGGCACGAAATTCCTCGTGGCCGCCGGTCTGTTCAACATTCTAGCCATGGTCGATGCCTGGGAAATCGCGGTAGGCCGCAAGGATTGAGGAGACGCTAACAATGAAAATGGCCCTTTCGCATTTCGAGACGACCATCCTCCTGGCGCTCTTCATCTCCGCCGTGCTCGGCGTTGTCACCAAGAAGACCGACAAGGAACGTCTGCGTTACGGTCTGACCTCTTTCGGTTATTTCCTGCTCACCATCTTCGGCTTGAGCTGGCTGATGTTCCTCGCCCATCGCTAAGCTCGCCGCGGGCAATTCCTTCAGTTGTGGCGTACGCTTCAGCGTGCCGTGCCGGCATTCATGCCGGCATCTTTCTCGACGTCGAGATGAATCTCGACGCTGCACGCTAAAGCGTGCTCCACAAGGGATTCTCCCGCCTCTGCATCTTCGATGTAACATTTCCTTCGCGCTTTAGTAGAATCCTGAACGTGCTCTGCCGCAAAGTTTTCCTGAGTATTCTGCTGAGTCTTCCCGCGCTGTGCCCGTTGAACGCGCAGGATTCCGGAGTGGACAAAATCGAGCCGCCTTCCTGGTGGGCAGGCTCTGTCTGGACGCCGATCCGCCTGCTCGTGCACGGCCGAAACCTCTCTGAGGCTAAGCTCACCGCGGTCGAGCCGCTGGCCATCGGGAATCTGAAGACCAACCAGCGCGGGACGTACCTGTTCGCCGACCTCACCATCTCCCCATCGGCGCATCCGGGCAAGCACGCTCTGCACTTCGTGTTCGCGGACGGCAAGACGCAGGACGTCGCTTTCGAACTTCTGCCGCCGCCCTCAGGATCGACGCGCGGACAGGGCTTCCACTCGGACGATTTCATTTATCTCATCATGCCCGATCGCTTCGCGAATGGAGATACTTCGAACGACGATCCCGCCGTCTCCAAGGGCCTGTTCAACAGGCGCAATCCCCGCTACTACCATGGCGGCGACCTGCAAGGAATTCTGGATCACGCCGGCTATCTGAAGGATCTGGGCGTCACGGCGGTCTGGCTCAACCCCTGGTACGACAACAATAATCACCTGAATGAGAAGGAGCGCTACGACAACCAGCCAATGGCCGACTACCACGGCTATGGGGCAGTGGATTACTATGGCGTCGAGGAGCACTTCGGCTCGCTCAATCTGCTGCGCGAGACGGTGCATACGCTGCAGTCGGAAGGCATCAAGGTGATTCAGGATCAGGTCGCCAACCACGTTGGCCCGTATCACCCCTGGACGCAAGACCCGCCCACGCCCACCTGGTTCAACGGCACCCCCGATCAGCACGTGGCCGACACCTGGCAGGTCTGGACATTGATCGATCCGCACGGCACGGCGGCGACGCGCCACGAGACGCTCGACGGCTGGTTCATCGACATCCTGCCCGACATGAACCAAGGCGATCCCGAAGCCCGCCGCTACCTCATCCAGAATGCCCTGTGGTGGGCCGGCGTTACCGGTCTGGACGCCATCCGACAGGACACCATGCCTTACGTGCCGCGCGACTTTTGGCACGACTGGGCCTCCGCGCTGAAGAAGGACTTCCCGCGTTTGCGGGTCGTCGGCGAGGTCTTCGACGGCGACCCCGCTCTCGTGTCGTATTTCCAAGGCGGACGCCGCGGCCACGACGGCATCGATACGGGCTTTCATTCGGTCTTCGATTTTCCTCTCTACTTCTCGCTGCGCTCAGCCTTCGCGCGCAACGGCGATATCCGCGACGTGCCGAAGGTGCTCGCGCACGACTTCCTCTACCCCAACCCCGGCATGCTCGTCACCTTCCTGGGTCTGCACGATGTCGAACGCTTCATCAGCGAGAAGGGCGCGACGCCGGAAGGCTTGATGATGGCCTTCACGGCGTTGTTCACGCTACGCGGCGTGCCCATGGTCTACTACGGCGACGAGATCGCCATGGCGGGCGGAAACGACCCCGACAACCGGCGCGATTTCCCCGGCGGTTGGAAAGAAGACCCGCGCAACGCCTTCACTGAGTCCGGGCGCACAGCGGTTGAAAACAA
>Ga0302279_10002361_pt1 | contig 25146 bp, 17 predicted proteins | sample III_Bog_N3_3_FD_194541 | JGI IMG/M metagenome (GOLD analysis project Ga0302279, IMG submission 194541) | Peat permafrost microbial communities from Stordalen Mire near Abisko, Sweden - III_Bog_N3_3 | ecosystem: Environmental > Terrestrial > Soil > Wetlands > Peat | place: Sweden: Abisko... | reverse complement strand
CGGGTAAAGCGACAGGAGGGCGCGCACCGGCCGGCCGCCCCGGTCCCCGACCAGAACCGGCGTGTCGCGCAGTTCGTGGCCCTCGGCCAGGGCCCGGGACAGCGGGCCCAGCGGATCCGCGTTCGCGCCGACAGGATCGCCGTCAATCGCCACGACGCCCGACAGGGGCTTGTTTATGATCTCCTCCGCTTCCCTGCCGACCAGGCGAACCACCGCCGGATTGATTCGCGAGACGTTCATGGCCTTCGTGACCACGAGCACCAGGTCGGCGATCGAATTGACGATCAGCTCGTTGTAGTGCAGCTGGTGCTGCAGCGCGAGATTGGCCCACTTCCGCTCGATATTGTCCTCGGTGAGCCTGCGGTTCGCCGCGGCCAGGTCGGCCGTCCGCTCGCGCACCCGGGTCTCAAGGACGGCGTTGGCCTCCTCGAGCGCCCGCGCGGCGGCCCGCCGGGTGCGCGCGTAGGCGGCGATGAGCCGGGCGACACCCAGGAGCAGCGCCATGTCGATCGCCGCCCCGGCCCAGACCGTGAGCCGGACCCGCCTCTCCTGGACAAAGGAAGCCCGGTCGCGCGCCTCAAGCAGGGCGATCTCCTGGCCGACAAGCGCGTCGGCCAGGCTGCGGATCCCGGCCGTGGAGCCCCTTTCCGCATTCGCGCGGATGATGGCGGCGGCCGCGTCCCGGTCGGCCGCGCGCAGGATGTCGCGGTCGACATCGGCCCGGGCCTCGGCCAGCGACTGCAGCCGGAGCACCTGCGAGTGCTGCGAGGGCTCATTGCGCGTGAGGGCCGCGGCCAACGCCAGGTGTTCGCCAAGGTCCGAAAGGGAGCCGCGGCAGGCCGCCCGAAACCGCGGGTCCGCGGCAACCGCGTAGCTGGCGGCCTCCCCGTCGGCGGCGTCGAGGGCTCCCATGACCCCCTTCAGTTCCAGGATCACGGCATGGGTGTGATTCACCCAATCGCTGCTCTCCCCCTCGCGATCGATGTTCCAGAGCGAGGCGAGCGCGACAGCCGCCAGGATCGCGCCGATCGCCACGAAAAAGAGGAGCACCCGCCGGATGGCACGATCCCTCATGAACCCTCCTTGGCATCCGGGTCCTCGGAGGGGGGATCGGTCTTCACCACCGTGACGGTCAGCCGCTTCATATCGTCCGCGTAGGTATAGGTGAACTCGGACGCCGAGGTCCAGTTCTCGTCAAACGAGGCGGCGACCTTCGCCGCGATTTCCCTGAGCCGCCTCCCGCTGTGCTTGGTGTTGACGAAGAATCCCCTGAGATTGTAGTCCAGATAGGTCCCGGTCTGGGTGACATAGCAGACGTCGTGGGCCTCGCCGCCGACAAGCAGCACGCGGACGAGGTGGGTCTCGAATTTGTCGTGGTTGAGGACGAATGAGCCCAGTATCGCGTAATCCTGGCAGCAGCCGTTCGCGGTCTTAAGGAACACGTCCGGGTCCTGGACATAGGGAAAGGCCTGGAAGGTGAAGTCCTCAAAATGGTTGGCGAAGCGCCGCGGCGTCATCCGGGTCTCCGCCAGCAGGTCGTTCACCGTGATCGCGCCCAGCGGGACAAACAGGAGCGCGCAGACCATGCCCGCCCAGCAGAGCATCCGCCGCTTGTGTCCGCCTCGAAGGGAGTTTGTCGCAATCATCGCCGTTCCTGTCGGCTTCATTCTCGCGCCCGTCGCGCGTCCTGTCAACGCGCCGATGGGGGCGCGGCGGCCCTGCGCGGCGAATGCCAATATATGATGTGCAATCCCGGCGGTCATGGGCTAGGATCGGTCGGTCTACCCGATCCCCGTTACCCCATGGAACGCCAGGCACATGTTTCGCTGGCGAACCGCACCGCACGCGGCGTGGTCCGGATCCTCATTGCCGGAGCGTCGGGCCTCCGGAACGCGGTCGCTTCCGGGCGGTCGCCGACCGCTCTCGCCCGGGAGCGCGAGCTGGAGCGGGTGAACCGGATGTTCCGCACCCTCAGCGAAATCAACCAGGCGATCGTCCGCTGCCAGGGGAGGGCCGAGCTGTTCGACGCCGTCTGCCGCAGCCTCGTGGAGGCGGGCCGCTTCCAGACGGCATGGATCGGCCTCATTCACCCGGCCACCAGCTCCCTGGACCCGGTGGCGGTCGCCGGGGACGAGCGGGGATACGTGAGCCGGATCCACATTTCCGCGAACGGAACGGAGCCGGAGGGCGGCGGGCCCAGCGGAAGGGCGCTGCGCGAGGGCTCGACCCAGGTCTGCAACGAGTTCGAATCGGACCCCCGGATGGCGCCCTGGCGCGAGGACGCCGCGCTGAGCGGGATCGTGTCGTCGATCGCGCTGCCGCTCAGGCAGGAGGACCGGTTGGTCGGAGTCCTGACCGTCTACTCGGCGGAGAGGGGCTCCTTTGACCCGGAGCGGACGGCGCTGCTTGAAAAGGCGGCCGACGACATCTCGTTTTCCCTCGGGGTGTTTGGCCGCGACGAGCGGCGCCGGGAGGCGGAGGCCGCGCTGAGGAACAGCGAGAGCCGGCTCTCCTTCTTCCTCTCCGCCACGCCTGTGGTCATCTACTCGCTTCGGGCCTTCCCGGAAAAGGGAGCCGCGTTCATCAGCCCCAACGTGCGGCAGGTGCTCGGGCACGATCCGGCCTCCTTCACCGGCGATCCCGGATTCTGGGAGGCGAACATCCACCCCGACGACCGGGCCGGCGCACAACCCCCCGACACGGAGCTGCGCCGGGCCGGCAGGCTCCTGCGCGAATACCGGTTTCGCCACCACGACGGCGGCTACCGCTGGATGCGCGACGACCTTCGCGCCGTGCACGACGCGGCCGGCCGCCTGACCGGCTATGTCGGGTACTGGCTGGACATCACGGAAAGCCGCACGCTGGCGGAGGATCTCGCCCACGAGCAGGCGCGCTTCCGGTTCGTCTTCGCAAATGCACCCGTGGGAATTTCCCTCTCGGCGAAGGACCGCATCCTCATGGTGAACCCGGAGCACGAGCGGATCACGGGGGTGTCCGCCGCCGAGTCCGGCGAGCCCGGGATCTTCAAGCGCTTCACCCACCCGGAGGACCTGGAAAGGCAGCTCAGGGCGGCCGGGGGTTATGCCCGGGGGGAGGTCGCCGAATACTCGGTCGACAAGCGCTACCTGCGGCGGGACGGCACGGTGGTCTGGGTGCAGCTCACCAGCCGGTTTTACCTTGATCCCACAACCGGCGAGAAGGAGTCCGTGACGACGCTGGTCGACATCACGGAGCGGCGGAAGGCCGAGGAGGCCCTGGCCGCGCGCGAGCTGCTCCTGTCGAGCATCTTCAGCCAGGCGAACGACTCGATCGCGCTCATCGACGTGGCCACCGGGCGCTGCATCGAGTTCAACGACGCCGCCTGCCGGGGCCTGGGCTACAGCCGCGAGGAATTTGGGAAATTGGGCATCTCAGACGTCGACCCCGCCTACTCCGTCGGCGAGGTTTCCCGGAAGTTCGACCTGATCAACCGCCCGGGCGGCAGCGTGATCGAGACCCGGCACAGGACGAAATCCGGTGAGTTCCGCGACGTCCGGCTGAGCGCCTGCGGGCTGACGATCGGGGGACGGCGCTACCTTGCGGCGATCTGGAGCGACATAACCGAGAGGCTCCGGCGCGAGCAGGAGTTCAGGAAGCTCTGGCGGGCGATCGAGCAGAGCCCGATGTCGATCGTGATCACGACCCTGGCCGGCGAGATCGAGTACGTGAATCCCTGGTTCACCGAGGTCACCGGGTATGCGTTTGACGAGGTGAAGGGCCAAAATCCCCGGATCCTCAAGGGAAGCGAATCGCCCCCGGGGTATTTCCAGGAAATGTGGGGCCGGCTCAAGGCGGGAAAGGTGTGGCGGGGCGAGCTTCACAACCGGAGGAAAAACGGCGAGCTGTTCGTCGAGCTCGCCGTCATCGCGCCGGTCATCGGACCGGACGGCCGCGCGACGAACTATGTCGCCATCAAGGAGGACATCACAGAGCGGATCCGGGCCGAGACCGCGGTGCACGCGAGCGAACGGCGCTACCGCGAGCTCTTCGACCTGGATTCCGACGCCCTCTTCCTGATCGAGCAGCATGGCGGAATGATCCGCCAGGCGAACCGGGCGGCGGCCGACCTCTACGGGTACACGGCGGGCGAGCTGCTCACGCTCCGCATCGAGGACCTCGCCGAGGAGACTGAAACCGCCATGGAGCTTCGGGGCACGGGCAGGTCCCAGGCGACGGGACGGATGCAGCGCGTCCATCGGAAGCGGGACGGCTCCACCTTCCTCGTCGAGATCGGCCTCCGGCTCTTCGAGCGGGACGGCACCGTGTTTCTCCTGGCCGCCATCCGCGACGTGTCGGAGCGGGAGAAGGCGGCCCGCGAGATCCAGCGCCTGCTCGAGGAGGTCCAGCGGTTCAATTCGGAACTGGAGGCCGCCGTCAGGGAGCGCACCGCGGAGCTTGGCACCCGCAACAGCGAGCTGCAGGGGCTGCTGAACGCAATCCCGGACATGGTGATGCAAATTCACACCGACGGTTCGGTCCTGAAATGCCAGGTCGCCCAGGGCTCCCCGGGGCTCGGCGCCCTCGCGAGGGCGGGCGACGGCGGAGGGCCGACGACCATCGCCGACGGCCTGATCAATCCCTGCCTTGAGCTCGGCCGGCGGTCGCTCGATGCAAACTCCGTCCTCGGGATCGAGACGCAGCTCGAGCAGGGGAACGGGAGCATCTTCGTCGAACTGCGGGCGGCGCCCGTCGGCCCGGAAGTCTTCGTCGTCTTCATCCGGGATATCACCGAGCGCCGGCGCCGGGAGGCCGAGACGGCCACGATGCTGGAGAAGGAGCACCAGATATCCGAGATGAAGACCCGGTTCATTTCCGTCACATCACATGAGTTCCGCACCCCGATGGCGGCGGTCATGGGTTCCGCCGACCTGCTGGAGAACCACATCGAACAGATTACCCCGGCAAAGCGGGCGGAGCTGTTCGGGCGCATCAAGGGCTCGCTGGGCCGGATGACGGAGATGCTCGACGAGGTGCTGACCCTGAACCGGATCGACTCGGGCAAGACCGACGCCCGGATCATCCCGGTCGACCTGCGGCAGGCCGTCCAGGGCGTCATCGACGAGATCCAGACGGGGGACGGCGGGGTGCACCGCTTCGCGCTCGAGGCGGAGGGGGACCTCGGCGCCATTCCGACCGACGCGAACCTCATCCACCACATCCTCTCAAACCTCCTGAGCAACGGCGCGCGCTATTCCCCGGCGGGCACCGAGGTCACCGTCCGGCTCCGAGCCGAGGGGTCGCGGGTCGTCATTGCCGTCGAGGACCAGGGAATCGGCATCCCGCCAGCCGACCTGGCGCGGATCTTCGAGGCGTTTGAGCGGGCATCAAACGTCGGGACGGTCAAGGGGACGGGCCTTGGCCTTAACATCGTCAGGCGGATGACCGAGCTGCTCGGCGGCCGTGTCGGCGTTGACTCCACGCTCAACAAGGGTTCCCGCTTCACCGTCGAACTTCCCATCCCCCCTCCCCGCAAGCCGTGATCTCGCCCGACCACCCCCCCATCCTCGTCATCGAGGACGACGACGCCCTGAGGCAGACCCTGTCGGATATCCTGGAATTAAACGGCTTCGACAGCCGGACCGCGGCGAACGGCGCGGAGGGCCTGAGTATGGCGCTCGCCGAGACGCCCTCGCTGGTCATCACCGACATCGAAATGCCCGGCATGAACGGCTTCGAGCTCCTGCGCCGGTTCCAGCAGGACGAGCAGCTTCGTAGCATCCCGGTGATCGTCATTTCCGCGAAGGTGGACCGGCAGGCGATCCGCCAGGGCATGGAACTGGGCGCCGACGACTTCATTACCAAGCCGTTCACCGAGGACGAGGTGATCCATTCGATCCGGAAACGCCTCGAGAAGAAGGAGCTGCTGGAGGAGCTCGACGCCTTCGCGCACACCGTCGCGCACGACCTCAAGAACCCGCTGGCCGTCCTGATGGGGCGGCTCGAGCTCCTGGAAATGAACCTGGCCGGGGCCGAGGCCGCGTCAATGGGCAGGCAGGTGGCCGAGGCGCGGGCATCCGCCAGCCGCCTGGAGGCGATCATCGAGGAACTGCTCGTGCTCGCCGGCGTCCGCAAGCAGAACGTCGTCGCCCGCCCCCTCGACATGGATTCGGTGGTCAGCGAGGCGATGCAGCGGATCGAATACCTCCTTCGGACCCGGGGCGCGACGGTGGCGAAGCCGCCGCTCTGGCCGGCGGCGCTCGGCTTCGAGCCCTGGGTCGCGCATATCTGGTCCAATTATATCAGCAATGCGGCGATCCACTCCGGCCCGAAACCGCGGATCACCCTCGGGGCGGACGAGCCGGCCGGAGGCGGCCCGATCCGGTTCTGGGTCCGGGACGAGGGAACCGGGCTCGATACCGAGGCCCAGTCGAAGCTCTTCGTCCCCTTCACCCGCATCTCAAGCATCCGTCTCAAGGGCCACGGGCTGGGCCTGTCGATCGTCCGCCGGATTGTCGAGAAGCTCGGCGGGCGGGCCGGCGTCGACAGCCGGCCCGGCCATGGATCGCGCTTCTGGTTCGAACTGCCCCCGGCGCCGCCCCCGGGAAAAGCCCCCGATCCCCCGTCCCACCCGTGAAAATTCTTCTCATCGAGGACGACGCGCTCATCCGGCAGAACGTGAGCGAGCTATTGGAGATGAATGGGCACACCGTCCTGCCCGCCTGCGACGGGATCGAGGGAATCCGGATGGCTAAGGAGTCCCCGGACCTTATCCTCTGCGACATCGGGCTTCCCGGGGTCGACGGCTACGGGGTGATCGACGCGGTCCGCAGTCTCCCCGGGGGCCGGGACGTGCCCTTCATCTTCCTGACCGCCCGCGCGGACCGGGGCGACCAGCGCCGCGGGATGGCGCTGGGGGCCGACGACTACATCACCAAGCCGTTCACCGAGCGGGAACTGCTCGACGCGATCTCCGCCCGGGTCGGCCGGCTCCGCCCGCTGCGCGAGCGGATCGAGCAGCTGATGTCACACCAGGCTCGCGAGATTTCCGCCAAGTGGTCGCACGAGCTGCTGACTCCCCTGGCCGGCGTGCTCGGCGGGCTGGAACTGATCGAGGGGGAGATCGAAACCGTGAGCCGGGGCGAGCTGAAGGACCTGCTCGGCCTCATCCGGCAGGGAGCCGAGAGGCAGCGGAAGCTTTCCGCAAAGCTGATCCGGTACTTTGAGCTGGAGCGGCTGAAGGCGGCTCCGCCGTTGGACGGGTCGGAGTGCCATGCCGGCGACGCTGTCGCGGCGGGGGCGGCGGCCGCGGACGGCGCGGAACCGCGGAAGGCCGACCTGCAGGTGCGCTGCGAACCCGGCTCGGTCTGCCTCCCGGGCCGGCTCCTGGAGGAGGCGGTCGCCGAACTGGTGGAGAACGCCCTTCGCTTTTCCAGGCCGGGACAGCCGGTCGGGGTAACGGGAACCCGCGGCGACGGGTCCTATCGGATCGAGATCGCCGACCAGGGGCCGGGGATGAGCGCCGCCGAGCGCCAAGGTGTCGGGGCCTTCGCCCAGTTTGACCGGAAAAACCGCGAGCAGCAGGGACTGGGGCTTGGACTGGCCATCGCCCAGGCCACCGCGGCGATCGCAGGGGGAAGCCTGACCCTCGAGGCCCCCGGGGAGGGGGGCCTGCGGGTCGTCATGAAATTGCCGCTCCGGGCGGCGTCCGACTGAGTCTGAGCCGGTCAGCCCCTGCGGCGAAATCCGCCCATCAGGTAGATCACCAGGCAGACAAGCAGGATGAGGCCGATGCCGCCGCCACCGTAGTAGGGTCCGCCCATGTAAAAGCCGCCGCCGCCGAACACGAGAAGAAGCACAAGCACGAGGAGTATGAGGTTCATGGGCATACGCTACCACGGCGGTCGCGCGGGGCCCATGGGGTCTTTCCCACCCGTCGGCTATCCGCCCAGCTCGAGGACGACGATGGTGTCCGGCTCCGTGCGGTCGGCGGGCGCGACGGAGACGCGGAGGCCGGCGGCGGTGGCGCTGACAGCCGCTCTCCCGCCCGAGAGCACGCGGGCCGACGCCACGCGCCGGCCCGGCGGGAGCAGCACCACGTCCCCCTCCGGCCACCGGAGCACGTGGAGGTAGACCGTGTCGCCCCGCTGGGTGGAGACGCCGTAATCCCCGGGAGGGTACGGTCCGCCGCGCGTCCCGAAAATGCTCTCCCCGTTGCGGGCGAGCCAGGCCCCGAGCCGCTCCAGCCGGTCGGCCTCCCGAGGGTCGACCTGGCCGGTGGGCAGCGGGCCGACATTCATCAGCAGGTTCCCGTTGCCGCCCGCGCAGCGGACCAGGCGCAGCAGGCACTCCTCGAAGGGAATGACGGGGGCCTGGAATCCCCGCCAGGACCAGAAACCGGTGAAGGTCATGCACGATTCCCAGTCACGCCCCGGATCCCAGGCCCCGATGCTCTGCTCCGGGGTCCCAAAGTCGGCGGGCACGCCGCAGCGGTCGTTGATGACGATTTCCGGGCGCAGCCGGTGGATCATCCGGAAGAGCCTCTCCCCGTCCCAGAGTTTCGACGGATAATAGTGCTCCGTGTCGAAGAAGACGACCGAGATGTTCCGGTGCCTCAGCAGCAGCTCCTCGACCTGGTTGTGCATGTACTCGTTGTAGGCGGCCATCCGCTCCGGGCCGTAGTCGGGGTGATGCCAGTCGCGCTGGGAGTAGTAGATGCCAAAGCGAATGCCCGCCCGCTCGCACGCCGCGGCCATTTCCGCGACAATGTCGCGGCGAAACGGGGTGTTCATGACGTTGAAGTCGGTGAACCGGGTGTCCCACATGCAGAATCCGTCGTGGTGCTTGGTGACCATCACGAGATAGCCCGCCCCCGCCCGCTTTGCGGTGGCGACAAAGGCGTCCGCGTCGAACATTCCCGGGAAAAACGATCTCGGCAGGTTGTCGTACACCTCGCGGGGAACCGCCGGCCTGAACCAGTCAAACCACACCCGGTGCTCGGGGATGTCGGGGCCGGCGGACGGGCGGGGATTGTCCCGGTGATCCTCGCCGGTGTCCCCGTAAAACTGCTTGCTCCAGCTGATCTCGCCGGCGGCCACGCTGGAGGGATTCCAGTGCACGAAGATCCCCAGCTTGGCGTCCCGCCACCAGTCCAGCCGGCGCCGGGAGGCCTCGGACTTGTCGGCCCGCCCCGGCTTCTGGGCGTCCGCCCAAAACTGGTCAAAACCATCGGGAGTCATGGAACCGGGTGTCAGAAAATCACCGACGGCGCGCCGCCGTCAGCGGACTCCGCGATCCTGACGGCAACCGCGCGGCCCCGGTGGGAGCCGCGCACATGCCAGCCGACGGGATCGGCCTCCAGCAGGAGGGGGCCATGGTCCGAACCGGCCGGCGCCGCCGTGCACACTGTGAGGATCGAGTGGCTTGGCGACTGGTCCGACGCAACTTCCGCAAAGGGATAGACACCCCCGGAGGAGGGCAGACCGAGTCGCCCGGCGGACACGGTCACCGGCAACCGGGAAGCGACGCGGGCGCGGAGGGATGAGCCGGGCCGGGAAATCACAAACGCGCCTCCTGTCGCCGCGACGCTTCCATTGCCGTCGTCGTTGTACGCCTGGAACCGGGCCTGCACGCTCGCGGGGCGGTCCAGGGTCACCTGGTCGAGAAAAATGAGAATCTCCGGCTTGAGGAAGACGATTGTGCGAAGGACCCGGACGGCGGGAAGGCCGGCGCGGCGATACGCATCGGCCGCGTCGCTGGTGGCGCACATCCAGTCCGGACCCACCCGGTGGTCGAGCAGGGTCGCGGATGCGGTGCTCGAGTGGGTGCCGGCCAGGTCATCAAAGTACACGTGGCCCCGGCCGTCGATCAGGACGGCGGTGTGCGCCTCCGTCAGGCGCAGCAGCCACTTCGGGTCGCTCCTCGAGTAGCTGGCATGGAGGGGGTCTGTCAGCAGCCGTTCCCCGTGCGCCATGAAGATGACGCTGTTCCGGTCGGCGTGCTCATGGTTGGACGGCCCGCCGCTGCGCAGGCAGACGATGCTGTCGTCCAGCGCCCATCCCGAGCGCGAGATCACGAGCCCGGGCGCGGCCTGCCGGTCAAGCGGCGCGTCCGCGGCTATCCTCGGAGGAACGCCCGGATCAAACCAGATGGCCGCCAGGCAGGACGTGGCCTCGTCGGCGTGGATCGCGTCGGGCCGGGCAAGCAGGTGCTGGGAGGTGCCATCCCGGAACTCCCGGCCGATCCACGCCAGCGGCGGGGGCGATGCGAACCCGGAGCAGTCGCCGATGTTGATGCAGTCAATTGTCCGGCCCACGGTCGGCGCTGCGCTGGCCAGGGCAAATCGCGCCATCGCCGGAAAGTCCAGCACGCCCCGCATATCGGTCCCCCGCGACCGCCGGAGCATCTCGAGCGCCAGGCAATAGAACGTGAACGTGAAGCTCCAGTAGCCGACCTGCTCGGGAAAGGAAGCGTCCGAGGGGAGCCTCGAGGCGAAGAGCCGGAGGCTGGCCTCGCCCTCATCGCACCATGCCTCTGCTTCCGGATGCCGGCCCCGCAGGAGGCAGCCGGCCGCGGTGAGGCCCGCCGTCGCGATGATGCGCAGGTTGGTCCCGTCAAGGATCTCCGGCCACCGGCTGACGTCGAGCGGCCCCAGACCCTTCTCATCCGGGTCCACGGTCCAGCCCGCGGCGAAGTCGTGGCTGTTTTCCCCGAGGACGGCCCGGCGGCAGGCCGGTCCGGCGTCCTCGCCGATGCGGCGTTCAATCGCGGCCCGCTCGGCCGCACCGAGGTCGGCCCCGAGCCAGTCGTATGCGAGGATCGCGGCCACGCAGGTGGTCGGGGCACGCATGACCCCGACCGTGCGCCCGCCGCGGTCCAGGATCCAGTCCCAGCGGGGGTATTCCATCACGCGGGAGAGGGCGAGGCGGGCGAGCCGCAGTTGCCCGGCGTCAGGCTCGACCGCGTGGACAAACGAGGACCGGACCAGGATCTGGCCCGCCCGGGCCAGGTCGGAAACGCGATTCGACAGGCGGATTTGATCGCGGAGGAATCGCTCGTCGGCCGCCGGGCCGGTCTCGCGGGCCGCCTTCCAGAAGGCCGCGAATTGCGGCCGCCCCAGCGTGGCACGGATCCGGGGGATATCCCCCGGCCCGAAAAGCAGTCCCGGGGCGGGGACGGGAACGGCTGAATCGGCGGCCAGGGATCGGGGCAGGCCGGCGATAAGCCCAAGCCCGGCGCTTGTCTGGAGAAAACGACGGCGGGATTGGCCCGAGGACATCCTCTCCAGAAGGACACCGGTGGCGCCCGCCCGGCAATTAAATTCATGGTGGCCATATGCGCGCGCAGCCGGAAAGCTGCGCATTCGCATCCGAGCGCTGAACCCCCCATCGCCCTGTGGCAATCGAGCTGAGCACAACGCCCCAAGATCCATTTACAGGCACGCCCGCGTTCCGGCACCGCGGTTTCTACCTGCACGAAGGCTGGTTCTTCCGGCATCCCTTCGCCATCCGCACCTGGCGGCGCGAGGACTTCAGGGGAATGTTCCGGCTCCTGCGCCACCTGGGCTTCGACCGGGTGATGATCTGGCCGATGCTCGAGTCGATCCCCGCGCCCCTCTGCGCGGAGGACGCCGCGGCGCTCCGGGAGTTCCGCGGGACGATCGCCGACGCGCAGGAGGCCGGACTTGAGTGCTGGCTCACCACCGCCGCCAACTGCGTCCCGGACCCGCGGATCGCCGCCAAGCCCTGGCGCGAGCGCAACCCCTTTCCCCTCTGGACCTACGCGGACCCAGCCGACCGGGCGCAGGCGGACCCCTTCCTCGCCCACCGCTCCCGGCTGCTCGAGATCGTCAACAACGCGGACGCCTATGTGACCATCGACGGGGATCCGGGCGGAATCAAGGGGTCCAAGCCCGAAGCGTGGATGAACGTTTTTCGTTCGGACCGCGCCGCCGTCGACCGGTACGGAGTCGATCCGTCACGCCAGCGGCTGATTCCGTGGATCTGGTGCGGATGGGGGACCGACGGAGTGTGGCGGGAGCCGATCGAGTCGTTCACCCGGGCGGAGATGGAGCTGATCCGGGCGGAAATGCCCGAGCCCTGGGCGCTCCTTCCCGGGCGAAGTTACCGTGCGGGGCATGCCAACGGCCGGATCAACATCGCGCAGGCCGAGGAGCTCGGGATGATTCCCCGGTCCACGATCTTCTGCTACGAGGCGATCGAGTTCGAGCCGACCCCGCCGACTGCGATCCTCCAGTTTGACATCATCCGCCAAAATCTCCGCGAGGAGTCCCGGCATGCCGGGACGGCGGAGGGGATCTTCGGAAACGCGCAGCAGCCGGTGATGGTGCTGCCCAATCTCTACTTCTTTGCGCGGGCCGCCTGGGACCTCTCCTACCTCGACAGGTCCGACGACGAGGTGCTGGCTGATTTTGCGGACCTGCTGGGCGGCCCCCGGGAATTGCTCCGGCTGGCATGGTCGTGCCTGCGGCTCGGGCTCGAGGCGCTGCCGGCCGACCTGCCCGCGCGCCTGCGCGGGGCAACCCTGGCCGGCGAGGCCGCTGCGCACATTCCCGGGGGGCCGCGGCGCTACCTCGACCTCCTGGCGGCGCATGCCGAGGCGCGGATCGCCCTGCTCCGGGCGATCGCCCGGCCGGCGCAGTCGCAGGCTCAGGCGGCGGAGGGACTCGCCGCGGGCGCGGAGGCGCTCGTGGGCTGGTGGAAGATCCACCGCTACGTCTTCGATGGGAACGGTGACGAGCCCTATTCCTGGAAGTTCTCGCACCCGACCCAGGTGGCGCTCCTGGCCGGTTGGGCCAGGGCGAATACCCGCGGCGGGGCGGTGATCGAAGTGGCGGCGGGCATCCTCGCCGGCCGCTCGGTGCTGCCCGGACCCGAGGCCCGGGCGAGAATCGGCGAGTTGATCAACGCCTGACCGGCATGCGCGGCCCACCCCCTCTCCGCCGGCTCCGGGTGTTCCCCGCCCTCATCTGCCTGCTCGCGCTCGCCGCGCATTCCCGCGCGGACGGGTCCCCGCGGGGATTCAACCTGGGCCAGGCGCTGGAATCCTGCGGGGTGACGTGGACCCATCCCGGGAGGAATTCCTCGGATTCAATGCCGCTTGGAAACGGCGCCATCGGGCTCAACGTGTGGACGGAACCGGGCGGCGACCTTCTCTTCTACATCGGCGCAACGGACGCCTGGACGGAGGACCCGGCCGGCTCCTGGGGACTGGCGAAGCTGGGAAGAATCAGGGTGTCGCTCTCCCCGCGCGCGCTCGGTCCGGGCGAGCCCTTCGTCCAGGAGCTGAAGCTCCACGACGGCGAAATCATCGTGAAGGAAGGGGATGCGGCGAGGGCTGTTGTCCTGCGGGTCTGGGTGGATGCCAACCATCCGGTCATCCATGTGGAGGCGACGAGCGAGCGGCCGGCCGCGGTCCGGGTGGCGCTCGAGGACTGGCGCACCGCCCGGGTGGGGGCCACCAGCCCGGACATTGTCTTCGCGGGCCGGAAGGGGCGGATCGCCTGGTGCCATCACGACGGCCCGGGCTCGGACCCTCACGTTCTCAACCTGACCTTCGGGGCTGTCATCTCGGGGCGCGGGTTCCGAAGCGTGGACTCGCACACGCTCGAGTCGTCCCCGGAATCGGGAACCCGCGCGATTTCAATCAGTCCGCTCACCCTTCCCGACACAGTGCCGGCTGTGTGGCTGGCCGAGGCCGAGCGGCGGGCCGCGATCGACGGGTCGGTCGATCTCGAGGCTGAGCGCCGGGAACACCGCCGGTACTGGGATGCGTTCTGGCACCGAAGCTGGATATTCCTGAAGGGGCGAAACCAGGCGGCGGAGACAACCCAGGGCTACGTCCTCCAGCGCTTTGTCACCGCCTGCGCCGGGCGCGGCCGCTACCCGATCAAGTTCAACGGCTCGCTTTTTGTCGTCGACCAGGCCGCCGAGAGGATTGGCGGCCAGGGCCGCGTGTACTCGCCCGTTTCGGCCGACTACCGGATGTGGGGCGGCAGCTATTGGTTCCAGAACACCCGGGCGATGTACTGGCCGCGCCTGGCGGCCGGCGACTTTGACGAAATGCAGCCTTTTTTTCGGATGTATCGCGACCTGCTTCCCGCAAACGCGGCCCTGGTCAGGCGCTACTACGGCCACGGCGGGGCCTACTGCGCGGAGACCACGCCGTTCTGGGGAGGGCTCAAGGATCTCAAGGGCAATGGCGAGGGCTATTATGGGGACAATTACTACACCGACCTGCTCGAGCTCACCCAGATGGGTCTCGATTACTGGGAGTACACCGGCGACCGGGGCTTTCTCGGCGGGACGGTACTGCCGGTCGCCGGTGCGATCCTCACCTTCTTCGACGGGCACTTTCCGCGGGACGCGTCGGGCCGGCTCGTCCTCGATCCCGACAACGCGCTCGAGACGTATTGGAAGGTGCGCAATCCCGCCCCGGACATCGCCGGGCTCCATGCCGTGCTCGACCGGCTGCTCGCCCTGCCCGGCGGCCTCGTTCCCGCCGGCGACCGGGTGGCGTGGCAGCGCATCCGCTCCGAGCTGCCTGAACTGCCCACCGGCACGGTTGGCGGCCGAAAGGTCCTGCTTCCCTGCGAGGGCCCGCTGAGCGCCAAGGTGCGCAATTCGGAGAACCCGGAGCTCTACGCGATCCATCCCTTCCGGCTCTTCGGCGTGGGCCGGCCCGGGCTGGAACTTGCCCGCGACACGTTTGCCGTCCGGCGGGTGAAGCGCAGCGGGTGCTGGGTCCAGGACCCGATCCAGGCGGCGATGCTCGGGTTGCCGGACCTGGCGCGGGACGATGTCGCCTTCGATCTCACGCGAAGGGATCCCGGCGAGAAATTTCCCGCGTTCTGGGAGCGCGGCAACGACTACATGCCCGACGAGGACAATGGGGGAAACGGGGAAAACGGCCTGCAGCAGATGCTGCTCCAGGCGGACGGTCGGCGGCTGTTCCTCCTGCCGGCGTGGCCCGCCGGATGGGACGCCGATTTCAAGCTTCACGCGCCCCTGCAAACCACCGTCGAGGGAAGCGTGCGCGGGGGGCGGCTCACCGCGCTGGTCGTGACTCCCTCGGCCCGGAGGCGTGACATCGAGCTTCCTCCCGGGCAGAGATTGCCCTGACCGCCAACCCCGCCGACCGCCCTTGGAAACCCTCCCCACCCCATCCCGCCCGCTCTACAGGGTCGGAACGCTCACCTACACCCGGGGAGCGCTCTTTGAGGTCATGTTCTGGATGCTCTGGGGCGACTTCTTCTTTTACCTCTTCGAGTCGGTCACGCCCGCCCTGATGCCCCTCCAACTGCGCTGGGAGGGGGCCAGCGACAGCATGATCGGATTCCTGACCAGCCCGAACGCGATCTTCGCCCTGTGCTTCTACCCGGTGATCGGGATGCAGAGCGACCGGCACCGCGGCCGCCTCGGCCGGCGGCGGCCCTTCCTGCTCTGGTGCACGCCCCCCGTCGTCCTCAGCCTGGTCCTCCTGGGTGCGGCCAAGCCGTCGGGGGCGGTCCTCTACCGGGTGATCCACGCGCTCGGATTCAGCACGGGGCTCACGCTCGCCGGCTGCACCATCGCCTGGATCACGGTCTGCTCGGTGGTCTTCATCATCTTCAATTCCTACGTCCAGCAGATCTACCTGTACCTCTTCGTCGATGTGATTCCCAAGGAGGTGATGGGCCGGTTCATCGCGCTTTACCGCGTGCTCGGGGCGGCCGGCGGCTTCGCGTTCAACCACTGGATCCTCGGCCACGCCAAGTCCCACACGCTCTACATCTGCGTCCTGTGCGGGCTGCTCTATGCGGCGGCATTCTACATGATCATCTGGCGGGTAAAGGAGGGGGAATACCCGCCGCCCCCCCCGAGGCGGCCCGGGAACCGGCTGGCCGGCGCGCGCCGCTACCTGGCGGAGTGCTACACGCACCCGTTCTACCTGACCTATTTCAGCGTCAGCTTCTTCTTCTGGGCCTCGCTCGTGCCGATGGGCAGTTTCCTGGTCTTCTTTGCCACCCAGGCGGGCCAGCCCGGCTACGCGCCGACCCTTGGCCTGTCGCTGACCGAGTATGGAAACGTGAAGAGCTGGACGGGCCTGATGCAAATCCCGGCCTTTTTCCTCATCGGCCCCCTCATAGACCGCTTTCACGCGATCAGGGTCAGCCTGGTAGGACTCCTGCTCGCCAGCGTGACCTTCTTCCTTTGCTACGCCCTGATCCGGGACGGGCGCAGCATGATGCTCTGGCTGGGCCTTAACCAGGCCGCCAACGCCATTTTCCTGGGGGCGGGCGCCGCACTGATGCCCCTCCTGCTTCCCAGGGAGCGCTACGGGCAGTTTGTGAGCGCAAACCAGACGCTGGGCTACAGCAGCATCATCGTCGGCCCGCCCCTTTGCGGGATCCTGATGGGCGCGTTGAGGAATTACCGCTGGATTTTCGTCTTCAGCGGGGTCTGCACCACCGTCAGTTTCCTCGTCCTGGTCTCCGTGTACGTCCAGTGGCGAAGACTGGGTGGCGCCCGGCATTTCACTCCGCCGGATACCCGCCGCGACATTCCCGACACCCATCCATGCTGACAACCCCCATCAACGCGGCCGAGGCGATCATCGAGGCGTTCTTCGACGAGACCCTCAGCGAACTCCCCAAGTGGCGGATCGACCCGACCGGCGCCGAGGGCCTGTCCGTCCGGCAGAAGTGGGCCTTCGTCCAATTCGACTGGCAGGGGCCGGCCGCCGACGCGGGTGTCCCGGCGCTTCGCCTCAGCCGGGATTGCGACCGGGACTGCTCGGACTACGACTCGATCATCCTTTCCCTTGCGGCACCCCCGGGATGCCGGGTCGGGCTGATCGCGCGGACGGATGCGGGGGAGCGGCGCATCCTGGGCACGCCCTTCGCCCACCAGAAGCGCGAGATCGCCCTTCCGCTGGGCGGGGCGCGCCGGATCCTCGCCCTCACGATCGAGATCCACGCCGATCCCGCGCGGTCCCCGGGCGCGGTATGCGGCTGGCTCAACTGGATCGGGCTGCAGCACGGCGCGCTCCTGGAACGGCATCTGCGCCAGGTCGCGCGCTTTGATGAGCGCTGGGAGGGCTACCTGAAGCCGGAGACCCACGTCCCGGACTTCGAGCCCCGCTACGGCCTCCTGCTCACCGGGGAGGAGCTCGCCGAGGCCCGGGCGGCAATGGAAAAATCCGGCGGCCCGCATTCCTCGCCGCTCTGGGAACTTGCCGAGGACGCGCGCCGGCTCTCGCCGGAGGCGATGGCCGGCGACTATGTGAATTTCTGGAACGACACGCGCTTCAGCCGGGAACGCGACACGGGCAGGATCCTCCTGACCCATGGCGCCAACGCCGCCCAGGCGGCCGTCCTTTTCCGGGATCCGGCCCTCGGGCGCCTCGCGGCGCGCTACGCGATCGCGCTGGCGCATTGCACCCGATGGGATCCCTCCTTCCTGAGCTGGATGCCCGGCTGCAAGTGGGAGCACCGCGCGTTCGTGCCGAGCCTGGTGATGTACGACTGCGCGCTGATCCTCGACCTGTGCGGCGAGTGGTTCACCGACTACGGCCGGGAGCTCATCCTGCGCCGACTCGCCGAGGAGGGACAGGGGACGAACACCTACAACACCTGGTGGTACGACTACATCTTCAACTGCAACCAGGCCGCCTGGTTCCTGCCGGGGCGCATGCTCGCCTACCTTGTCCTGGAGCGGACGATGCCCGCGCACCGGGAAAACGGGGCGAAGACGGCGCGGGCGCGGGTGGTGCCGTACACGGACCTGGCGCTGGCCGATCTTTTCGAGAACCTGGGCAACATCCTTCTTCCCGACGGCGGCTACACGGAGGGCCCGATGTACTTCGCATTTACGGCGGGGCAGGCGATGCTCTCCTTCTACCTTTACGCGCGGGCGCGCGGGAGCCGCGCGCGGGAGATGGCGCCGGCGGCCTTTGCCGCGACCGCGCGGATGGCGGAGGTCCTCGTCAGCACGGCCGACGAGGCACCGATGATCCTCGTCTGCGACGCAATCTACATCCCTCAGGATGGGGCGGCCTTCCTCGCGTGGCTGATGCCCACCTCGCACTGGGTGACCGTCTTCCGGAAGTCCGTCGCAATCACCGGCCAGCCGCTTTCGCTTCTGGCGCGGAATCTCTCCCGTGAGATCCCGGCGGAGGGCCCGCCGCTGCCGGCGTTCGTCGAGATGCCCGTCATCGGGCAGATGGCCTCGCACCGGCGCCTCGGCGGCGAATGGGTGAAACTCTTCCTCATGGGAAACAAGGCGGGGGCCTCGCACACCCACGAGGACAAGGGGTCCTTTGTCCTGGAATTTGCCGGCGACACCTTCGCCCGGGATTTCGGGATGTGCGACTACAGCAATCCCCTGGGCGACCTGATGAAGCACTGCGAGCGGCACAACATGCTCGTGCCCCTGGCGGAAGGCGGCGTGCGGCCGGCGCCGCGAAACCCGATAGCGGCCGACATCACGCCGCGCGGCCGCGGCGACGACACGGCATTCCACGCGGCAATGGATCTCGCGGCCGGCTGGGAGGGCTGGTTCTCCCGGTGGACCCGGACCTGGGACTCGCCGACCCCCGGGCGGCTCACGATTACGGACGACTGGGCGGTAACAAGAGGCACGGGAGCCGTGTTTTACTGGACGACCGCGCTGCCCATCGCCCTGGACGCGGGAAAGCGGCAGGCGGTCATCGAGGGCCGCCGCGGCCGGGCCATCCTCAAGTGGGAGGAAGGTGTCGAGGCGGCCTACGAGGAATTGCCGTTGGAAGACCCGGTCTGGCGGGAAGTGGCCCGGCAGCGCAAGGAGCAGTTTCTCGTTTCCACGAGGCTGCCGGCGAGGCAACCGCGGCTGTCGCTGACTCAGCGCGGGACGTCGGGCATTTTTCGGATTGTCGTGATTATTGAGGTAAAATAATAGAATTATAAAACTGTAAAATAATTTGTAAAATATTATCTATTAATATAATATAAACACATAGAATATTAATAGTTGTAATTGAAACTATAGAAGGCATTCCTCTGCTCATGCACTGGAAATTCCTTCTCCTGCTCGCCCCGGCCCTGCTGATTTCGGCGATCACCTCCTCCTGCAGCGCGGACCTGGATTCCGCCTCCCGCGCGGCGATTGCCGCGTCAAAGCCCGACATCGGCGACATCGTGTTCACCCGAATCGGCGGACCCATCTTCACCAACGTCGCGGTCACGACCGGGAGCTGGACGTCCCACGTCGGCATCATCGTCGACTACCGGAACGGCGACTGGGTGGTGGCAGAGAGCGGGATACCCGTTGTGCGGATGACCCCGCTGTTGAAATTCATCGGCCGATCCGTCGGCCACCAGTTTGCGATCGAGCGCCTGAAGGTTCCGCCGACCCGGGAGCAGAAGCGGCAGATACTCCGCTTCGCCGAGCTCGAGCTCGGGAAACACTACGCCCTTGGGTTCAGCATCCAGTCCCGCGGCACCTTCTGCTCGAAGTTTGTCCACGATGTCGTCCTCGATGCCACCGGGCAATCGATCGGCGAAACCGAGACCTTCTCGCACCTGCTTCACCGCAACCCCAACGCGCCGCTTTGGTTCTGGAAGGCCTGGTTCCTCGGGTTCATACCCTGGCAGCGGACCACCATCACCCCCGCCAGCGAACTGCAGAGCCCCCTCCTGGCCGTCGTCGCCCAAAATCACGCATGAAAACGCTGATCTATGAAATCATCGCCGCCGCCGGATCGATCGAGGCGGCGGGAATCCGGATCCTGAAGCCCTTCGGCCTGACGCCGATGACCTTCAACATCCTGAACCTGCTCGAGGACGGGGCGCTCTCCCAGCGAGAGATCAGCGACCGGGTCATTGTCGCAGCCTCCAGCATCACCTTCCAGGTCCGGCAACTGCAGAAGAAGGGACTGGTCAAGCGGCGGCGGGCCGACGCCCGGACCTGGCACGTCTCGCTGACGCCCGAGGGCGAGGACGTCCGCCGGCGCGCCGAGGAGCGGATGGACGCGGTCATCGGCCGGATCCAGATCTGGCAGGACATTGTCGCCAATGCCGAATCGGCCCTCAAGTCGCTCCGGACCCAACTCGCCGGGTTTTCCCTGCCATGAAAATGCTGTTCTCGCGCCGGTTCCTGCCGCTCTTTGTCACGCAGTTCATTGGGGCGTTCTGCGACAATGTCTTCAAGAACGCCTTTATCCTGCTCGCCACGTTCGGTCTCGCCCGGGCGCACGGGTGGAACCCCGCGTACACCGTCTACCTGATCGGCGGGCTCTTCATCCTGCCCTTCATGCTCATCTCAGGCTGGGCGGGATACATCTCGGACATCTGGCCCCGGCACACGCTCGTGCGGGGGCTCAAGACCATCGAGATATTTGTCATGCTCGGGGCTGCGGTGGCGCTTCGGACCGACAGTTTCTACGGCATGTGGGCGATCATTGTCGCCCTTGGGTTCATTTCCGCGCTGTTCGGGCCGCTCAAGTACGGTCTCCTGCCCGTCTACCTTAGGACCGACGAGCTCGTCGGCGGCAATGCGTGGTTCGAGGGCGGCTCCTTCATCGCGATTGTCACCGGGACGCTCGTCGGCGAGCGGGGAGCCGAGGGTGCCTCGGGCCGGAACGAGGTCGCGGCGCTCCTCGTTGCGCTGGGCCTGATCGGCTGCGTCTCGACCTATTTCCTCCCGAAGGCGCCGGCCGCGGCCAAGGCCACGCTCTCACCCTGGAATCCCCGCTCGCTGCGCCGCTGCGCGGTCCAGGCCCTGGGCACCATCCGGGGCACCCCCGTCCTCTGGAGGAGCGTCCTGGGCATCTCGTGGTTCTGGTGCCTGGGCGCGGTCCTGCTCTCCTTCCTGCCGGTCTACGTGAAGGACACGCTCCATCAGGACGCCGAAGGGGTCACCCGATTCCTCCTCTGCTTCGCGATCGGCGTCGGAGCCGGCTCGTTCCTGGGCCTGCTCATCAACCGCGGACGGATCAGCGCAACCTATGTCCCGCTCGCCGGCCTGGCCATGACCGTATGCCTGCTCGCCTGGGTGATCGCAGACCGAGGGGCCGGTCTGCACCTCGGCGCCACCCTCGCCGTCCTGACCTCCGGCATCGGCATCGCGGGCGGCGTCTATTCCGTGCCCCTCTACGCGCTCATGCAGCATCGCAGCCCGAAGGACCAGAGGGGGCGGGTGATATCGGCCAACAATATCATGAACGCGGCGTTCATGGTCGTCGGAGCGATTGCCGCGGCCGGGATCGCGGCGATTGATCCGCACCCCGCGGTGCTCCTCAGCGTGCTCGCCGTGGCGAACCTCCTTGTGTCGCTCTACATGGTCTGGCTGCTTCCGGAGTCCGTCCTCCAGACGGTCGTCCGGCTGTTCTTCAGGGTGTTCTTCCGGGCCCGGGTGCGCGGGCTGGAGAATTTTCCCGCCTCGGGCCCCCGGATCGTCATCGCCAACCACACCTCCTGGCTCGACGCGGCGCTCCTGGCGGCCTTCCTCCCGGAGCCGCCGATCTTCGCCGTGGACAGCCGGATATCCCGGATGTTCTGGGTGCGGCCCTTCCTGAAGTGGCTGACCGCCTACCCGATCAACCCGGCCCATCCGATGAGCCTGAAGACCCTGTGCGCCGCGGTTGAGAGGGGCGGGCTGGTCGCGATCTTCCCCGAAGGGCGGCTGAGCACGACTGGCGGGCTGATGAAAGTCTACGACGGCGCGGGCTTCATCGCCCAGAAGACCGGCGCGCAGGTGATCACCGTCCACATCGACGGGGCCCAGCTCTCGCTGTTCACCCGCCTGGCCCGCAAATACCGGCGCCGCTGGTTCCCGGTCATCACTCTGACCATCAGCGCACCGGTCGTGATTGCGTCGTCGATCGACCGGAAGGGCCGGTCGCCCTACGTCTACCGGCTTCTCAGCGAGAGCGCCTTCTTCGCCCAGGTCCCGGGCCACTCGGTCTTTCGGGAGCTGGTCGATGCCTCCCGCCGGCACGGCGGGGGCCGGAAGATGTGGATCGGCCACGACGGGCGCTCGCTCACCTACGAAGACCTCATCGGGCGCTCCGCCATCCTCGGCACCCGGCTCGCGGCCCTGACCCGGCCGGGGGAGACGGTCGGGATCATGATGCCCACCAGCATCGCCGGCGGGCTCGCCTTCTGGGGCCTGCAGTATGCGCACCGGGTCCCCGCCTGGCTCAATTTCTCGATGGGCGCGGCCGCATTCTCGTCCACCCTGCGCACCGCGGGAATCACGACGGTGGTCACCTCGCGCAGCTTTGTCACGGAGGCCAGGCTGGCCGAACGGGTCGCCGCGCTCGAGTCCGCGGGGGTTCGGATCATCCACCTGGAGGACCTCAAGCCCGGCCTGGCGGGAAAGATCCGTGCCGCCTGGATCGCCTCGAGCGCGCACTCGGGCTACGCGGCGATGGAGGCGCAGTGGACCCGTGCGGGAGGCGATCCCCGCTGCGCGATCCTTTTCACCTCGGGCTCCTCGGGCCTGCCGAAGGCCGTGGTCCTCTCGCACGGTAACCTGCTCTCGAACGTCGCGCAGCTCCGGGCGCGGATCGACTTCGCCCACACCGACTGCGTGTTCAACGCCCTGCCCCTCTTTCACGCCTTCGGCTTCACGGGCGGAATGCTGACCCCGCTGCTCTCCGGCGTGCGCACCGTCCTCTACCCCACCCCGCTTCACTACGGCATCATCCCGGAATTCATCTACAGCACGAACGCGACGATCTTCTTTGCCACGAATTCATTCCTGAACGGCTACGCACGAAAGGCGAACACCTACGACTTCTATTCGCTGCGCTACGTCTTCGCGGGCGCCGAGAAGCTCCAGCCGTCAACGCAGAAGCTCTGGAACGAGCGCTTCGGAATCCGGATCTTCGAGGGCTACGGCACGACGGAGGCCGCGCCCGCGGTCGCGATGAACACGCCGCTGGCGTCCAAGCCGGGCACGGTGGGCTGCTTCCTTCCGGGAATTGAACACCGGCTCGAGCCCATCGCGGGCACTGCCGGGGGAAGGCTCTTCATCCGGGGGCCCAACGTCATGATGGGCTACTACCTCCCCGAGCGCCCCTGCATTCTGGAAGGCGCCGGCGAATGGTACGACACCGGGGACATCGTGTCGGTGGACGACCAGGGCTACGTGACGATCCTCGGCCGGGCCCGGCGCTTCGCGAAGATCGCCGGCGAGATGGTTTCGCTCTCGGCGGTGGAGGAGGCGGTCTCGTCCTCGGCCACCGGGGCGATCGCCGTGGTCAGCCGGCCCCACCCGACGAAGGGCGAGGAGCTCGTCCTGTTTACCTCCGACCCGTCGCTCACGCTGGAGGCCGTCCGCGAGTCGATCCGCGCGAAGGGCCTCTCCGACCTGAGCGCCCCCCGGCATCTGAGGCTCTGCAGCCCCTTCCCCCTCCTCGGCTCCGGAAAGCCCGACCTGGTGGCACTCCAGCAGATGGCACTCGCCCAAAGTGCACCATCATCGACCTGACCCCATACCCGCTCCGGCAGTTCGTACTAGGGGAGCACGGTCGCCCCGGGAATGCCCCGGTCCAGGGTCACGAACTGGGCCCGATGCTCCCTTGCCAGTTCGAGAAGGTGACCGTCCGTGAGCTTGGGCGGCGTCCTCGCAAAGGACGGCAATCGATCCGCCCCCATCGAGTCGGCAAGCATCTCAAATGGAATTGTCCCCGACATCTTGAGCAGGGAAAGGGCCTTGCGGGCCTGTGCGACATCGGGTTGCAGGCCGGACTGGACGGCCACCCGCACGAATCCCAGTTCAGTTATTGCGCACGTGCAAAGGGACGACGCGCCGCCCCGCATCGAAAGATACCATGAGAGCGTCCTCGCATGGTGGACATGCGCCGTGTGGCCGAGCGCGATCAGGGCATTGATATCGAGGAGGTGCCTCACGGGAATTCCGCCAGGATCGCACGGACGCGTTCACTCGTGACCACCGGTCCCCCGGGCGCCCCTCGGGTTACCATCAGGCCGGATGCCGGATCGCGAACCAGCCGCGGCCTTCCCTGGGAACGGGTCTGCGGTGTGAGGACGATTGACCCGTTCGCGACCCGGCACGCAAATTTGGTACCGGGGACCAGTGACAGTTTCTGCCTTACCTTATGGGGAAGCACGATTTGTCCTTTGCTTGAAAGGGTCGTTTCGATGTCTTACTGTCTTACTTATTCTTTCAGGGAGCAAACACATTAGTCCGCAGCCAAGGGTATTCTTTCGGTCCAGAGTCGATTCAAGCGGGCGCATGATCGCATTATAGCAAGTGCAGCAGACCGCATTTACACCTTGCGGGCGGGGCCAGGATTGCAGATTTCAGAGCCTGAACCACCCGGGTCCCAAGTCATGGCCACCAACAAACTCGCTGACGGCACGGTTCATAAGCTCCCGGGAGATTTCCGAAAGGCCATCGAGCTGGACGCCATCGCCAGGGACCTGTGGCCGGGCTTCACCCCGCTGGCGCGCAACGAGTGGATTTGCTGGGTCACGTCACCCAAACAGGAAGCCACCAGGAAGCGCCGCATCGAGGTGGGCATCGACAAGATGCGCAGCGGCATGCGCCGGCCATGCTGCTGGCCCGGATGCCCGCACCGGTAAGGCCGGCAAATAGGATTCGTACCGCCAATTCGACTGACATAACTCATCCCATGACATCCACCCAGACCACCACTCCCTCCAAGCCGGCCCTTTGGGCCGGCCGCATCCTGTCGGCCCTTGTCGTGCTCGCGTTGCTGATGAGCGGCATCATGAAGCTCGCTCATCCGGCGATGCTGGACGACGGCTTCAAACACCTCGGCCTCCCGATCAACCTGGCATTCGGCCTCGGCGTTCTTGAGATAGGCGTCGCGGTCATTTTTGTGATCCCGCGAACCGCGGTTATCGGCGCGGTTCTAATCACCGGTTATTTTGGCGGCGCCATTCTTGCGAGCCTGAGAGTCGGCGACCCGTGGATCCCACAGCTTCTCATTGGGGTGCTGGCCTGGGGAGGACTCTGGCTGCGCGATGTCCGTCTCAGGGCATTGCTACCGTTGGTGCGCTGAGTTTGTTTTTCGGACAATCGTACGGGTGCAGGCCCTGGCTTCTGTAATTTTCCGCCGACCGGAGCCAGGATCACAGATTTCGGAGCCTGACCCGAATGGCGCTTAGATAAGGCGTAAAACTTTTTTATTAAGGGGCTT
>Ga0302279_10002360_pt1 | contig 25160 bp, 22 predicted proteins | sample III_Bog_N3_3_FD_194541 | JGI IMG/M metagenome (GOLD analysis project Ga0302279, IMG submission 194541) | Peat permafrost microbial communities from Stordalen Mire near Abisko, Sweden - III_Bog_N3_3 | ecosystem: Environmental > Terrestrial > Soil > Wetlands > Peat | place: Sweden: Abisko... | reverse complement strand
GGCCGGGTACCGCGGTCGTTGCTGGAGGTCAAGAACCACGTGCCGCAATGCGACATCTCGCAGACGCCGGTGGCAAAGTCAGGCGTCGTCACGTCTTCGGGACGATCTCCGGTCCCCTTGACTCCCCCGGCACTCCCGCTCATCACCGCGGCCTGGGACAAGGCGCCCAAGGAGACTCCATCATGCAAAGCCTGACCCGACGCGGCGTTGTTGCCGCCGCGCTGGCGAGTGTCGCCATTCCGAGGACGTCTCGCGCTGACGAGCCGTTGCGCCTGCGTGTTTCGCTGGACACGGCGCCATCGCACGGCCGCAACATCGCCATCGCCGACTACCTGGCGAAGGTCGAGGCTGCGTCGGGCGGCCGCATCAAGGGGGAAATCTTCGCCTCCGGTTCGCTGTTCGCCGACCTGAACGTTGCCAAGGCGTTGATCGAGGGCCAGGTGGAGATGGCCTGCCCCGGGCACTGGACGCAGACCGGCGTGATCCCCGATTGCGACATGTTCCAGTTGCCCATGCTGTACGGCCAGGATATCGCGGTTACACACAGAGCGGTGGACGGCAAGGCGGGCGCCCATATCGCTGGCCAGATCGAGCAGAAGCTGCGCTCCCACGTGGTCGGCAAATGGCTTGATCTTGGCTACCAGAACTGGTATTCGACAACGAAGCCGATCGATTCGCTGGCCGATCTGAAGGGCATGAAAATCCGCAGCCCCGGCGGCACGGGCAATGCCTGGCGGATCAGGCTGTTCGGGGCCATCGCCAATACCACGGCCTGGCCAAACGTACCCCTGGCCCTGTCGCAGGGCACCTTCGATGGTTTCATTTCCACTGATGAAAGCTGTGCCTCGGCGCAGTTGTGGGAAGCGGGGGTGAAGCATTCCTATGCCGATCATCAATTCGTCGGCGAATACATCCCGCTGCTCAGCCTGACCTTCTGGAACAAGCTGTCCCCCGACCTGCAAAAAATCATGACCGGCGTGTGGGACCAGAACATCGGCACCTGGCGCGCCAACATGATGCAGCGGCAGATCGATGCCCGCAAGCTGATGGAAGCGAAGGGCGTCAGCTTCATCGATCCGACACCGGATCAGCTCGCCGCCGCGCGCAGCGTCCTGAACGGCGCCCTGGACCAGTTGATCAAGGACGCCAAGCTGTCGCCGGAGATCGTGAGACTCGCACAGGACGATGTCGGCACCACCGCCTGACCGTCGCGGCGCGCTGATGCGCTGGTGGGACGGGATCGAGCAGACGCTGGTCGGCGTGCTGGGCGCACTGACGCTGATCGTCGGTGCGGTGCAGGTCATCGGCCGCTATCTGGATCCCGAACATGCGATATCCTGGGCCGAGGAGGTGATCGTCTATCTCGCGGTCTGGGCGGTGATGATCGTATCCAGCCAGTTGGTGCGGAGCGATGGCCATGTGCGCCCCGATCTGGTGCTGCGCATCCTGCCGCCGCAGGCGCAGCGCTGGGTGGAGGTGTTCAACTGTCTCGTCGCCCTGGTGTTTTGCGGCGGCATGGTCTGGTACGGCTGGCAGATCGTCGATACCTCGATGCTGCTTGATGAACGCAGCTCGACCGGCCTTGAGTTTCCGATGTGGATTTATTACGCATCGTTGCCGGTGGGCGGCGCGCTGATGTTCATCCGTTATGTGATGCGGCTGTTCCGCTTCGCCTTGTTCTTCGATCCCGCGACCATGAGCGTCGGGCATTCGATCGCGCATGAGATGCCCTACGACATGCGCATTCCCGGCGAGCCCTGATCCGTGTGGACAGCGCTGTTCCTGCTGCTGTTCTTCGGACTGCTTGCGGCGGGCATGCCGATCTTCCTGGTGCTGGGCGCCTGCGCGGCAGTCCTGTATTACGTGTCGGGCGAGCCGCTGATCGGCGTGGCTCAGGTCATCATCGATCACCTGAATTCGTCCACCTTGATGGCGCTGCCATTGTTCGTGATGGCAGCAGCCTTCATGCGCCATGGCGGGGTGGCGAAGGCGCTGGTCAGCGTGGCCTCGGCGTGGCTGGGCGGCATACGCGGGTCGTTGGGCCTCGTCACCGTCGTTGCCTGCACCTTGTTCGCCGCGATCTGCGGCTCGTCGGTGGCAACGGCCCTGGCGATGGGCACGATCCTGCTGCCGGCCATGATCGAGAAAGGTTATCCGCGGTCGTTTGCCCTGGGCGTTATCGGCGCATCAGGGACGATCGGCATCGTGATCCCGCCCTCGCTGGCGCTGATTCTGTACGGGATCGTGGCGGAACAATCGGTGCCCCGCCTGTTCCTGGCTGGCATTCTCCCTGGCCTGCTGCAGGCTGCCGCCTTCTTCACCTGGGTCTGGTACGATGCTCGGAGGCGTAACTTTCCGAAGGACGATTGGTTGCCATGGGCGCAACGGTTGCGGGTCACGGGCTACGCCCTGCCCGCCTTGTCGGTTCCCGTGGTGGTACTGGTCGGGATCTACGGCGGCATCGTCACCGTCACCGAGGCCGCGGCGCTGGCCGCCGTGGTCGCCCTGCTGGTCAGCCTGATCTTCTATCGCGGTTTCCATTGGACCCGCACCTTGTGGGTGATCGCCGATGCGATGCGCAGCGCCGGAACGATCATGCTGATCGTTGCCAGCGCGCTGGCCTTCGGGCACTGGATGACCGGGTCGGGAATCCCGGCGAAGCTGGTCACCTTCACCCTGGAACATCATTTCGCCACCTGGCAGTTTCTGCTGGCAATCAATGTGCTGCTGCTGGTGCTGGGGTGCTTCCTGGAGGTGACGGCAACCCTGCTTTTGGTCCTGCCGATCCTGGCGCCCGCGCTGGTCCCGCTGGGGGTGGATCCCGTGCATTTCTCCATCATCTTCACCCATAATATGGAGATCGGGCTGGTGCATCCGCCGGTGGGACTGAACTTATTCGTACTGTCAACGATTTCGTCTGCGCCTGTTGGGGAAGTGATTCGCGGAATCTTCCCCTTCCTGCTTTTATTGCTGATCGTGCTTGGTATTATCACGTATGTTCCCATCATGACGTTATGGTTGCCGACGGCGGTTTACGGCGGGTAGGATTGTCCTGCGAACATAGCCGGCACGATGACAAAATCGCACCGGGACGTGCGAACTCGACGATGACGACATTCCGATTTGACAAGGCCGGGCGAGGGCGGACAGAACACGGCGGAACCAGCCGGACGTCGGCTGACGGGAGACAACATCCATGAACCGCCTGATGCCGCGCCTCGTGGCGGCTATCTTGCTATGGTGCGCCGGCTCGCAATGCCGAGCGGAGGATATTGCGGTAGCGCAATATGGTAACGCGGTGAATGCGATGCCCTATGCGGTGGCACTGGAAAAACACTTCTTCCAGGAAGCGGGGGCCGATGTCACCGCGGTGATCGGCAGCAATGGCGGTGGCGGCGACATGCGCAACCTGCTGGCCGGCAAGCTGCCCTATGTGGAAACCGCCCTGCCGCCGGTGATCGCCGCGTTCCAGAAAGGCGCCGATATCGCCATCGTCAGCGACAACGTGCTCAGCGCGGCCAGCTTCGCATTGGTGGCGATGGCCGACTCGCCCATCCGGTCGGTGCAGGACCTGAAGGGCAAGCGCATTGCCTTCTCCACCGCCGGCTCCACCACGCAGGCCTTCGAGCTCTGGCTGATGGAGAAATTCGGCTACGCACCAAGCGAGGTGACCCTGGTGGCGGCCGGCGGGTTCGGACCCGGCCTGACCGCCCTGGAGCATGGCGGGGTTGACCTGGCGGTCGGGCCGCTGCCGGCGATCCTGTCCGCGCCGGGCAAATACCGGACGGTGATCGACGGCGGCAAGACCCTGCCTCCCATCGCCAACACCGTCGGCGTGGTGTTGCGTCCGCTCGCCGCGGCGCATCCGGAGATGGTGCGCGGGATCATCGTGGGACGGCGCAAGGCGGTCGCTTTCATGGCCGCCAACCGCGTGGAATCCGCGGCGATCATCGGCCGCGTGTTCAAGCTCGACCCGGCGGTGGTGGTCGAATGCCTGCGGCTGTTGATCGATGAGGGCAAGGTTGATGGCATTCCCTACTGGGGGCCGGGGAATTTCCATTTTCCGGGGATGGAGGCCATGGTCCACGCCGCCCGGCTGAACGGCATGGTCGAAGGCGAGATCGACATCCATAAGCTGGTTGATGAACGTTATTTGCCCGACGATCTGCGCGGCACGTCGCCATGAGGACCGCGTGAAGCCCGCCACCTGGATCCGTCTTGCCGCGCTCGTTATCGTCGTTCTGGCGATCGAGGCCGCCTGCCGTCTGGGGTTCGTTTCCGAACTGACGATGGTGCCGCCGAGCGATATGGTGATTGGGCTGGTCGGGGTGTTGCGGTCGGGGGAGATGCGGGGCGAGATCGCAACGACGTTGGAAGGCATCGCGCTGGCCGCCTCGGGGTCGGTGATCGTGGGTTTCCTGCTGGGCGCCGGGCTGCACGCCTTGCCGCGGGTGCGCGCCAGCCTGGACCCGGTGCTGGCGACGTATTACGCGATTCCGACCTTCATCTTCTATCCGATGTTCATTGTGTTTTTCGGCATGAACCGGATCCCGATCATCATTATCGGTTTCATGTTCGCCTTCGTTGCCATGATGACCAGCACCATGAACGGTCTGGACCGCGTGGCCCCGGTGCTGTTGCGCAGTGCGCGCATGTTCCGGATGGGCAAGGCCGCGACCATCGCTCGGATCGTGCTGCCCGCCGCGGCGCCGTATCTGTTCAACGGGGTGAAGCTCGCGGTCGCCTACGCCTTCGTCGGCGTGCTGGGGGCGGAATTCATCCTGTCCGGCAGCGGCGTCGGGTACGAGATCGCCTTCGCGTTCAACGGGTTCGACAACCAGCGCATGTATGCGCTGATCCTGCTGGTCGTTGTCGTGGTGGCAACCGTGAATGGCCTGTTGCTGAACCGGGAGCGCGCCTTGCTGCGCCGCCGCGGGGCATGAGCATCGCCGTCCTGTCCCGCCGGCAACGCGCCACCGATGGCGCGACCTTGCTGCTGGTGGTGCTGTTCCTGTGGCAAGTGCTGTACGAGGTGGTTGGCGCGTCGGCGTTGTCGCCTCCGATCGCGACCACGTTGAATGCCTGGATGATGCTGGCATCGGCCGATTTCTGGCCGAACGTTGCCAGCACGTTCCGCGCCCTGGCGATTGCGGTCGTGGTGGAGACCGTTGCCGGGCTGGCGCTGGGCGCCTTGTTCGGCCTGAACCGGCTGCTGGGCGAGGTGGTGGAGCCGGTGATCATGGCATTCTACGCCGTGCCGAAGATCGTGTTCTACCCGGTGGTTTTGATGACGTGCGGAATCGGGCCGACATCGGTCGTGGTGTTCGCGGTGATGCACGGCATCCTGCCCATCCTGCTGTTCACGATGAACGCGGTGCGCGCCATCCGGCCGATCTATCTGCGCACCGGCCGGGTGCTGCGGTTGAACACGGCCCAGACGATGTGGCGGATCGCCCTGCCCGCGGCGGTGCCGGAAGTGTTCACCGGCCTGCGCATCGGTTTTGCCGCAACCATGCTGGGCGTGCTGCTCAGCGAGATGTTCGGATCAAAGAACGGAATCGGTTTCCTGCTGATGAACGCGATCGGCCTGAACCAGGTCAAAACGATCATGGCGCTGACGTTTTTGCTTGCGGGGTTTGCCGCGCTGGTGAACCTGGCGCTGCTGGCGGTGGACCGGCGGCTGCACCGGCGGGCGTAACGTGTCTCAGTCCCGCAACGGTTCGGTGCCTTCGCTCAGCAGGTTCATGTACGCGCCATACACGAACACCCGGCCACGGCGCCGGCCGGTCGTTTCGTGCACGATGCCAAGCCGCATCAGCTGCTCGATCGCGGCCGTAACGGTGGGCTGCGACAGTCCGAGCTGGCGGGAGGCGGCGGGAATTGTCACCAGGGCCCTGCGTTGCAGCAACTGGTGCAGCCGCAGCGCCGTCGCCGCGGCGCGCCCGATAGGTTCGATCAGGGCGCGGTCGCGGGCGAAGAGTTGCAGGATGGCGCGCGCTGTGGCGATCGCCTGGCCGGCAGTGACGATCACGCCACGCAGGAAGAAGGCCAGCCAGGCTTCCCAGTCTCCTTGCTCGCGCACCGCTTGCAGCCGGTCATAGTAGGTCTGGCGGTTCTGTTTGAAATACAGGCTGAGATACAGCAGCGGCTCGCGCAGCACGCCGCGCTCGCACAGCAGAAAGGTGATCAGCAGGCGGCCGAGGCGCCCGTTGCCATCAAGGAACGGGTGGATCGTCTCGAACTGGACATGCACCAGCGCGGCCTTGACCAGCAGCGGCAGGTCGGGCGTGTCGGCATGGATGAAGGTTTCCAGCGCGCCCATGCAGTCCAGGACCAGATGCGGCGGTGGCGGCACATAAAGCGCGTTACCCGGGCGCGTGCCGCCGATCCAGTTCTGGCTGCTGCGGAATTCGCCGGGATCCTTGTCCTCGCCGCGGCCGTGCGCCAGCAGGATGGCGTGGATCTCGCGCAGCAGCCGCAGCGACAGCGGGAAATCGCCGCGCAGGCGTTGCAGGCCGTGGTCCATGGCGGCGACGTAGTTCGACACCTCGCGGGTGTCGTCGAGGGGAACACCGGGCGCCTCGTCGGATTCGAACATCAGCAGGTCCGACAAGGAAGACTGGGTGCCCTCGATCTGCGACGACAGCAGCGCCTCCTTCCGCACGTACATGTAGAGGAAAAGCGGTGGATCGGGCAGCACCGAGGCGATACCATCCAGCCGTCCCACCGCCTGGTTGGCCACCTCCAGCTCGGCTTGCAGCGGGCCGAGCTCGACCGGAGGGAAGGGCGGCAAAGGGCATGGGACGTAGGCGCGGACTTTTTCCCCGCCAAATGCGGTGGTTTCGTAGCGGCCGAGGCGGGTTTCGAAGACGGGCATCCGGGGTTCCGCTATTAAAGGATACCTTCATAGCGACTTTTCTTATTAAAGGATAGCGCCGATTTCCTTAATAAGCCCTTAACCCCGCAGCAGCGGCAGCACCACATGGCTCGGCCGGTCCGCATCCACGAACACCGTGTTCACCGCCACCCGTTTCCGCCGCGCCATCCCGTCCGGTTCCCCGGTATTGGGGTTCACGTCGAACTTGGGAAAGTTGGAGGACGACACGTCCAGCCGGATCCGGTGCCCCGGCAGGAACAGGTTCGCGGTCGGGAACAGGGTGATCGTGATCCGCACCAGCTCCCCCGGCGTGCGCAGCCGCGGGTTCGCGGGGTCCTCGGCGTAGCGCAGGCGCAGGATGCCGTCAGTCAGGTTCATCGCGTAGCCGCGCGGATAGTCGGCAGACGGCGGGTGCACGTCGATCAGCTTGGCGGTGAAGTCGGTGTCGGGCCCGTCGGTTGCCACCCACAGCTCGGCTTCGATCGGGCCGACCACCTGGACGGCTTCCCGCAGCGGTTCGGTCTGGAACGCCAGCACGTCGGGGCGGGACGCCAACGGCAGGAACGGCGCCGAGCAGCCGAAGAAGCCGGGCGCCTCGACCTGATCGAAGGCGCCGGCGCGGGCCACCGGTTCCAGGCTGCTCATGGCCCCGCCGATGGTGGGAACCGGGCGGGACGGGTCGAAGTCGTAGGACAAGGGACCGGCGCCGGCGCCGGGCACTTCCCGACCCAGGCTGCCGTCAGCGTGAAGGTAGAACGGCGTCGGCACCGCATCCGGCAAGGGCCAGTCCGCGGCGGTGATCCAGCGGCCGCCGTGCTCCAGCTTGCCCGCCGCGTTGCGCCGGCCGGAGCCGCCCCCCATCACGAACACGCGCACGGTGGGTTCGCCGGACGGGATGCCCTTGATCGCCTCGTCGAAGCACCGCAGCCGATACTGGCGCCAGTCGCCGGCCCAGGCATCCAGCGGCGCATCCGGCCCGAATTCGACGTCACCGAAGAAGGAATCGCTGCGGTCGCCATGCATCCATGGCCCCAGGATCAGCCGCTGCGGGCCCCGGTCTTGCAACCCTTTATAGTTGGCCGTCGCCGTCAGCGGGTAGGGATCCCACCACGACGACATGTGCACACACGCGGCCTTGCTGTAGGTGGCATAGGACCCTTCGGTCCAGATGCCGAGCTGCTGCCAGAAGGGTCCGGCGGCGCCGTGGGTCCACTGATCGAACAGGTAGGCCTCGTAGTCCGGATGGTGACGCAGCGGCGAGTGGCCGGGCTTCCACGGCATGCGGGTGAACCAGTCGCCGATGTCCTCGGCTTCCAAGGCGGCGCGCAGGACGGGGTCGGCCAGCGCTTCCGGCGAGGTGCCGGCGTTCTTGAAGGCCCAGGTGGCCTGCTTCAGCTCGAAAGCGCCGGACTGGCGGATGCCGGCGCGCCAGGCGTTGGCGAAGCCGCCGCAATCCAGCACCTGCGCTTGCAATCCGGGCGGATCGAGGCAGCCCAGCGCGGCCTGCGTGTGCGCGGCGTAGGACAGGCCCATGGTGCACAGGCGGCCGTCGCTCCAGGGTTGCTCCCGCAGCCACAGGCAGGTGTCGTAGCCGTCCTCGCCGTCTGAGAGGTACTTCACGAACCGCCCTTCCGACCCGTAGCGGCCGCGGGTGTCCTGATAGACCACCGCATAGCCATGGGCGGTGAAATACGCTGCGATCTCGGCGCGGGAGGCGGGGGTGCGGTTCGCGGCGGTGATCTCGCTGCGGCTGGTTTCCGCTCGGCCGTAGGGCGTGCGTTCCAGGATGACCGGGTGGGGGCCTGGGGTGGCGGGCAGATAGACGTCGGTGGCGAGGTGGATGCCGTCGCGCATCGGCACGCGGTGGGTGGTGGGCATGGTCGGCGTCCTGTGGGCGGTGTTGGTATGTCCCTATGATCCTTCCAAGGGATTGACAATCGGCGCCTCGGTACGGGCAAAATTCCTGACATTCGGCTCCCCGGCTCGCGGGATAATGGTGGTCACTGAGCCCGTAGTGGTGTTCGAGGTCCTGAGCCCGGTGACCGCTTTGCGGGGCTTGACAAGACCTGCGGCAGGCACGCCATCGCGTTCTGCGATGATCTTGGCGACCGGCTCAACGTGCCCGGTCACGTCCTCATTCCGCCACTGCCAGAGCGCGTCCGCTGCCGCGGTCAGCCGGCCTGAAATAGCCCGCTGCCCGGGGGTTTGCCCTGGTTACCAATCTACCCCGTAACCAATCAGTGAATCTTGTCAGAATATACGATAAACAAATTTAATAAATTTATCAAATTTAATATGACTAGATGCTATTGTCCAGGGGAATTGCGCCGTCTGATGGAAACGGGCTACGAACAGACCAATGAGATTCGCCGATATGGCGGGACATCAGCCTACCTGGCATGTTGCAGAAACAGACACTTATGCGCAGCATTGCAACGTATAAGCTCGGCCCCAAACAGGAACGACGGAAGACCTATGCCGTCCCGCTTGTTTCGATCACCCGCAATCGGGACGACAAAGGGAATTCTGTTGTCCTCGTCTGCATCACAAAATGTGTTCACCCGTGCGTTGCGATCGGAGTCAGGCGCCGCCGCGAAAATTTCACCCGGGGGCTTTCCCGCCGCGTCCTCCCGCGCGACACTGCCATCATGCCGGACCCCAGCGCGCCCCCAAACCGTCCGATCCGAGTCACCGTCGCCCGCCGCACCCGGCTGACCGCGCTGATCGTCGCCACCGCCATGTTCATGCAGAACCTGGACTCCACGGTGATCGCCACCGCGTTGCCCACCATGGCCAAGGTCTTCGGCTACGACCCCCAGCGCATGAGCGTGGCGCTGACCTCCTACCTCCTCAGCCTGGCCGTGTTCATCCCCGCCAGCGGCTGGATCGCCGACCGCCATGGCACCCGCAACGTCTTCCGCACCGCGATCGTGCTGTTCACCCTGGGGTCGATCCTGTGCGGCCTGTCGAACAGCCTGGCCTTCCTGGTCTGCTCCCGGATCCTGCAAGGCCTCGGCGGCGCGATGATGGTGCCGGTGGGCCGGCTGCTGCTGCTGCGAACCGCCGCCCGCACCGAACTGGTCGCCGCAATGGCCTGGCTGACGACGCCGGCCCTGCTGGGACCCGTGGTGGGGCCGCCGCTGGGCGGCTTCATCGTCACCTATCTGAACTGGCGCTGGGTGTTTTACATCAACATCCCGATCGGCCTCCTCGGCTTCGTCCTGGTCAGCATCTTCATCGATGACGTGCGCGAGGCCCCCCGCGGCGCCTTCGACAAGCGCGGCCTGCTGCTGACCGGCACCGCGCTGACCGGCCTCATGTTCGGGCTGGAAACGCTGGGCCGCGGCATCGTACCGCTGACCGCCACCATCGCCATGCTGAGCGCCGGGTCGCTCGCCGCAATCACCTATTTTTTCCACGCCAAGCGAACCGTGGAGCCGATCCTGGACTTCACGCTGATGAAGCTGCCCTGCTTCGGCGTCGCCTTCTCGGCGATGATGCTGTTCCGCACCGGGATCGGCGCGATCCCGTTCCTGCTGCCGATGATGCTGCAGGTGGGCTTCGGCAAGGCGGCGGTGGAAAGCGGGATGATCACCTTCGCCAGTTCCGCCGGCGCTTTGGTGATGAAGCCCGCGACCCAGCGCGCACTGCGGCTGTTCGGCTTCCGCGACACCCTGGTGTGGAATGGCGCCTTGTCCGGCGTGATGCTGGCCGCCTGCGCCGCCTTCCGCCCCACCTGGCCGGCAGCCGCCATCTACGCCGTGCTGCTGGTCGGCGGCTTCATGCGTTCGTTGCAGTTCACCGCGTATAATGCGCTCGCCTACGGCGACGTGCCACGGGCGCGCATGAGTTCCGCCACCAGCCTCTACACCGCCGGCCAGCAACTGGCCGCCACCATCGGCGTGTCGGCCGGCGCGGTCTCGCTGGAGATCGCCTGTTCGGTGACCCGCCACGCGGTGCCCGAGCCGATCGATTTCAGCGCGGCCTTCGTGGTGGTCGGGTTCATGACCTTCATCGCCGCGCCGATCGCGCTGTTCATGCCGCGCACCGCCGGCGACGAGCTGACCGGACGGCATGCGCGTGCACCGGAACCCGTGGTGGCTCGTCTGGGCGAATGACTGCAACGAGGCGGGACCGACCATGACCGCTTCCCTTGGCGTCCAAACGCATCCTGCCACCGCGGCCATGCCTCGCACGATCTACACGCTCTGGCTGCAGGGCGAGGCCCTCGCCCCGCCCATCGTCCGCCTGAACCTCCGCCGCTGGGCCGCGCTGAACCCGAACTACGTGTTGCGCGTGCTGGACCGACATGATGTCGCCGGATGGCTGGCCGATTCCGGCATACCCCTCGACACCATGCCGATCCAGGCGCTCTCCGACATGATGCGGGCCCGGGTGCTGCTGCTGGAGGGTGGGATCTGGACCGATGCGTCGGTCTTCCCGTCCCGTCCGCTGGACGACTGGCTGCCCGCGGCTCTGAACCAGGCCGGCTTTTTTGCCTTCGACCGTCCGGATGCCGACAGGGCGGTGGCATCGTGGTTCCTCGCCGCATCCCCCGGCCACCGCATGATGCAGCAATGGTGGACCGAGGTCCGGCGGTTCTGGTCGAAACCGCGGACCCTGGCCCGCTATCCGAACGGCATCATCCCGGCCGACCCGGTCTGGACGGTCGCCCCGGATGGCGGCGCGGCAACGGATGAGTTCCCCTATTTCTGGTTCCACTATCTGTTCGGCTATCTGCCGGAAACAGACCCCGCGTTCGCCGCGCAATGGGCTCTCTGCCCCAAGGTCCCGGCCGGGCCGCCGCCGGCGCACCGGTCCATAAGCTGAACTGGCGCCAACCCTACCCGCTGGAGGTCCTGGCCGCGCTCTGACCGCAGCAATCCGTTTGCGCCCCGGGCAGAATCGGCTACTTGCTCCCGCTGCCCCCAGCAGAGAGCGATCCGCCATGCGCTTCACCATCGACCGCATCGACCACATCGTGCTGAACGTGACGGACGTCGAGATCGCCGCGGCGTGGTACCAGCGCGTCCTCGGCATGGACCGGGAGGATTTCGGCCCGAACGGCCGCACCGCACTGAAGTTCGGCGGCCAGAAGATCAACCTGCGCCCCGCCGACTACGACCCCTCGGCCTGGGTGACCGGCGTGAACCAGGAGGCCGGGGCCGGCGATCTGTGCTTCATCACCGCCGTCCCGCCCGATGAGGTCGTCGGTCACCTGCACGATTGCGGGGTCCAGATACTCGCCGGCCCAGTGGACCGAGCGGGCGCGCTGGGCACGATCTGTTCGGTCTATTGCCGCGATCCCGACGGCAACCTCGTCGAGATCGCGTCATACCAGTCGCACTGATGCCGTCCGCCACCCGTCTTGGCTGGTGCGCCTTCGCCGCGTTCCTGGCCTGCATCCCGCTGGCGAACTGGATGATCGGCCATGTCGGCACCGTGTGTGTGCCGGATGGCCCCTGTCTGGTGCCGGTCGCGCCGGGGTTGCTCGCACCCTCCGGCGTGCTGACGGTGGGGGCCGCGCTGGTGTTGCGCGATGTCGTGCAGCGCTGCCTGGGGTTGGCCGCCGGATTGCTCGCCATCGCGCTCGGCACCGCGCTGTCGTCGCTGGTGGCGCCCGGCGCGTTGGTGCTGGCCTCCGGCGTCGCCTTCGCGCTGAGCGAGCTGGTCGATTTCGCCATCTATACCCCGTTGCAGCGGCGCCGGCTGACCTTGGCGGTGGTCGTGTCCTCGGTGGTGGGACTGACCGTGGATTCGGTGGTGTTCCTGACCCTGGCCTTCGGCAGCCTGGCGTTTCTGCCCGGACAGATCGTCGGCAAGCTGTGGGCGGTGGCAATCGCGGTGCCGCTGGTGCGGCTGCTGCGCCGGGTGGCGCCGACACCGGCGTGATGACCGCCAGCCTCGCCGACTTCGACTTCGCGCTGCCCCCCGGCCGCATCGCCCAGCACCCCGTCCGGCCGCGGGACGCGGCGCGCCTGCTGCATGTCCGAACCGACGGGCTGGCAGACCTGACGGTCCGCGATCTGCCGTCGCTGCTGAGGCCCGGCGATCTGCTGGTCGCCAACGACACGCGGGTGATCCCCGCCCAGCTCAGCGCTCGCCGCGGCGAGGCCCGGATTGGCATCACTCTGGACCAGCCGCGCCCCGACGGCACCTGGCACGCGCTCGCCCGCAATGCGCGCCGGCTGCGGGACGGCGACATCCTGACGTTCGATGGCAGCGATAGCCTGACCGCCACCGTGGTGACCCGAGACCCCGATGGCGGCGTGACCCTGGCCTTCAACCGCCACGACGCGGACTTCATCGCGGCGCTGCGCCAGGCGGGCGCGCTGGCCCTGCCCCCCTATATCGATCGCCCCACCGGCCCGGACCCCGCGGACTCCCGCGACTACCAGACCGTCTTCGCCCAGCACGAGGGCGCGGTCGCCGCCCCCACCGCCGGCCTGCATTTCACCCCCGATTTGCTGGCGGCGCTGGACCGCCGCGGCATCGGCCGGGTCACCGTCACCCTGCATGTCGGTGCCGGCACCTTCCTGCCGGTCCGCGACGACGACGTGAGCGCGCACCGCATGCACGCCGAACGCGGCGAAATCGCGCCCGAGGCCGCCGCGGCGATCAATGGCGCGCGCCAGGCGGGCGGGCGCATCGTCGCCGTCGGCACCACCAGCCTGCGCCTGCTGGAAAGCGCGGCAGACGACCACGGGATCGTGCGGTCTTTCACCGGTGACACCTCCCTGTTCATCCTGCCCGGCTACCGCTTCAAGGTGGTGGACCGCCTGATGACGAATTTTCACCTGCCGCGCTCGACCCTGTTCATGCTGGTCTGCGCCTTCGCCGGTTCCGCCCGGATGCGCGCCGCCTATGCGCACGCGATCGAGGCCGGCTACCGGTTCTATTCCTACGGCGACGCGAGCCTGTTGGAGCGTGATGTCTGATCCCTTCGCCTTCCAAATCCTCGCCACCGACGGCGCCGCGCGCGCGGGGGTGCTGACGACGGCGCACGGGCCGGTGGAGACACCGGTCTTCATGCCCGTCGGCACCGCCGGCACCGTCAAGGCGATGACCGCCGACGCGGTGCGGTCCACCGGGGCCAGCATCGTGCTGGGCAACACCTACCATCTGATGCTGCGGCCGGGGGCGGAGCGGGTCGCCGCTCTGGGCGGGTTGCACCGCTTCATGGACTGGCCGGGTCCGATCCTGACCGATTCCGGCGGCTTCCAGGTGATGTCGCTGTCGAAGCTGCGGAAGATCGACCCCGACGGCGTCACCTTCCAGTCCCACATCGACGGCGCCACCATCCGCCTGACCCCCGCCCGATCGATCGAAATCCAGCATCTGCTGGATTCCACCATCACCATGGTGCTGGATGAGTGCACGCCCTTCCCGGCGACCCATGCGCAGGCCAGAGCCTCGATGGACCTGTCGATGCGCTGGGCTGCTCTGTCGAAAACGGCGTTCGACCCGCGTCCCGGCTACGGGCTGTTCGGCATCGTCCAGGGCGGCATCTATCCCGATCTGCGTGCCGCCTCCGCCGCCGCCCTGACCGGCATTGGCTTCGACGGCTACGCCATCGGCGGGCTGGCGGTGGGCGAGGGGCAGGACACGATGTTCCGCGTCCTCGACGACACCATGCCGCATCTGCCGGCGGACCGGCCGCGCTATCTGATGGGTGTCGGCACGCCGGACGACCTGGTCGGCTCCGTGCAACGCGGCATCGACATGTTCGACTGCGTCATGCCCACACGCGCCGGCCGGACCGCTCGGGCCTATACGGCGGCGGGGGTGTTCAACCTGCGGAATGCGCGGTTTGCCGATGATGCAGGGCCGCTGGACCCCGGCTGCGCCTGCCCCGGCTGCGCCCGTCACAGCAGAGCCTATCTGCACCATCTGTTCAAGGCGGAGGAAATGTTGGGGCCGATGCTGCTGACCTGGCATAACCTGACCTATTATCAGTCCCTGATGCGCGGCCTGCGCACCGCCATCCGAGCCGGGCGCCTTGACGCCCATGCGCTCGCGGTGCGCGCCGGCTGGACCACGGCGGAGGAACCCGCATGACCGACAACCCCTACGCGGGCCTGACTCAACTGGGCCATCTGTCGGCGCAGCCCGTGTCGCCCGAGACCGCGACCCTGGAGCGCGTCGAAAATCCCGCGCCGGGGCGGCATTACCTGGTACGCTTCACCTGTCCCGAGTTCACATCGCTGTGTCCCCTGACCGGGCAGCCGGATTTCGCCCATATCGTGATCGACTACGTGCCGGCGGACTGGATCGTGGAGAGCAAGTCGCTGAAACTGTTCCTCGCCAGCTTCCGCAACCACGGCACCTTCCACGAGGGCTGCACGATGCAGATCGCGCAACGGCTGCTGGACCTGCTGGACCCGGTGTGGCTGCGGATCGGCGGCTACTGGTATCCGCGCGGCGGCATGCCGATCGACGTCTTCTGGCAGACCGGCACCCCGCCCGAGGGCGCCTGGATCCCGCCCCAGGACGTCGCGCCCTACCGCGGGCGGGGGTAGGGCGGATGGGTCTGTCAACACGGCGCGAAATCTTTCCCCCTCCCCTCGTGGGGGGGGTCAGGGGGAGGGGCTCCGCCGGAAGAAGCGCCGAGGCCGCAGGCTACCTCCAACCAACCCCTCCCCCCAACCCCCTCCCGCAAGGGGAGGGGGCGTGTTGGATTCTCCAGCCCCGCTTTTGTCCCGGCGTCCATGACCGGTCTCCAAGCCCCAGCGAAAGGTTGCAACCATGCGTGTCCTGGTAATCGGCTCCGGCGGACGGGAACACGCTTTGTGCTGGGCCATCGCGGCCAGCCCGCTGCTGACGAAACTCTGGTGCGCCCCCGGCAACCCCGGCATCGCCACCCTGGCGGACTGCGTGGCCATCAACGCGATGGACATCGTCTCCCTGGTCGCCTTCGCGCAGGATAACGAGATCGACCTGGTCGTCCCCGGCCCCGAAGCGCCGCTGGTCGCCGGCCTCACCGACGCGATGGAGGCCGTCGGAATCCCCTGCTGCGGCCCCTCCGCCGCCGCCGCCCAACTGGAGGGCAGCAAGGCCTTCACCAAGCAGATCTGCGACTCCGCCGGCATCCCCACCGCCCTGTGGGAACGCTTCGACCAAGCCGAAACCGCGCGCGAATTTATCCGCCGCCGCGGCGCGCCGATCGTGGTGAAGGCAGACGGCCTGGCCGCCGGCAAAGGGGTCGTGGTCGCCGCCACCGAACAGGAAGCCCTGGCCGCGGTCGATGCGATGATGGACCAGCGCGTCTTCGGCGACTCCGGCGCCGCCGTCGTCATCGAGGAATGCCTGACCGGCGAAGAAGTCTCGGTCTTCGCGCTGTGCGACGGCGACACCGCGCTGCTGCTGGGATCGGCGCAGGACCATAAGCGGGTGGGCGATGGCGATACCGGCCCGAACACCGGCGGCATGGGGTCGTACTCGCCGGTTCCCGCCTGCCCGCCGGCGCTGGAGGACGCGATCCTGGCGCGCATGATCGTGCCCGCGCTGACCGAACTGTCGCATCGCGGCACGCCGTTCCGCGGCATTCTGTATGCCGGCGTGATGCTGACGGAAGACGGGCCGAAGCTGATCGAGTTCAACGTCCGCTTCGGCGACCCGGAATGCCAGGTGCTGCTGCTGACGCTGAAATCCGACCTGCTGGCGGCGTTGCAAGCGGCCTGCGACGGCGAACTGGCGAACTTCGACCTGCGCTGGTCCGATCTGGCATCGGTCGGCGTTGTGATGGCCGCGCGCGGTTACCCGGCGACGCCGGAAGCCGGCAGCGTCATCCGCGGCCTGGAGCGGGCAGCGGCCTTGCCGAACGTGCAGGTGTTCCACGCGGGGACCCAGGCGGACGCGGACGGCACCTTGCGCGCGGCCGGCGGGCGGGTGCTGACCCTCTGCGCGACGGGACGAACGCTGCAGGCGGCGCGCGACTCCGCCTATGCCGCCGTGGCCGCGATCGACTGGCCGGAGGGTTTCTGCCGCCACGATATCGGCTGGCGGGCGCTGCCGGGATAGCGGATCATGCCACCTCCCGGTTCGGAATCGCCGATGACTGAAACCGAAACAACCGACCCGGTTGGCCTGGCTTTGGCTTTGCAGCAGGCCGGCCGCCTCGATGAAGCCGAAGCGGCCTATCGCGCCGTCCTGGCCGAAACGCCGGACGATCTGGACGCGCTGAACCTGCTCGGCCTCGTGCTGCAGAACCAGGGCCGGCTGAGCGAATCGATCGCGTTGCTGTCGCAGGCTTTGGCGCTCGATCCCGCGTTTCCGGAAGCCTGGGCAAACCTGTCCCGAGCCCAACGAGCCGCCGGCGATTCCGCGGCTGCCTTGCAAAGCGCCCGGCGCGCCACCGAGCTCGATCCGGACCTGGCCGATGCCTTCATCCTGGTCAGCCGGATCGAGATCGATCTGGGCGCCGCCAGCGGCATCGAGGCTGCGAGGCAGGCCGCTGCCCTGGCGCCGGACTCGATCGAGGCCCAGGCCACCCTGGGCCTCGCGCTCAGCCTTGACGGCGCCTGGCCCGATGCGGTCCAGGCCTATGACGCCGCGCTGCGGCTGAACCCGGACAGAGCGGACGTGCTGCAAAACCTGGGCGCGGCGCTGGTCGAGCAAGGCGATTTTCCTGGCGCCCTCGCGTGCTTTCGCAAGGCCGCCAGCCTGACGCCGGACGACGTTCAGGTGCTGACCGGCCTGGCGGTCGCCTTACAGAGAAGCAACGAAATCATCGAGTCCGCCGACACGTGCCGGCGCGCGATCGCACTGGCCCCGGACCGCGCCGATTTGTGGCGGCTGCTGGGCCATAACTTGATCGCAACCGGCGATTTCGATACTGCATCGGATTGTTACCGGCGCTCCCTCGCGTTGGACCCCGACTCGCTGGAAGCGCGCCAGTCGCTGGCGAAGATCCGGCGGATGGACGGCGATCAAACCGAGGCCGAACGGTTGCTGGCCATCACCCGCGACGAGGCGGAACCGGGGCCGGACCGGATCAAGGCCGGTTTCGCGGCGGGCGCGATGCTGGACCAGGCCGGCGCCTACGACACCGCCTTCGAAGCCTTCGCCATCGCCAACCGCCTGGCCCGCTCGGAGCGTGCGGAACGTGGCATTGCCTTCGATGCCGCCGGCTTCGCGCGCCTGACCGACCATGTCGTGGCGGCGTTCGGTCCGGACACCTTCGCGGCGTTCGCCGGCGCCGGCGTTGCCTCGGAGCAGCCGGTGTTCATCGTCGGCATGCCGCGGTCCGGTACCACACTGGTCGAGCAGATCGCCGCCAGCCACCCGCACGTGTTCGGCGCCGGGGAATTGAACGCCCTGCCCCCCATCGCACAAAAGCTGGATGCCGGGGTGCCGCGGCACAACCCGCTGGCTTGGGACCGCCGCACGATCCACCGTGAGGCGGTCCGGCACCTTGCGTATCTCAACGAGCGGGGCAACGGCGCGGCCCGGGTCACCGACAAGCTGCCGGACAATGTGCTGCTGCTGGGCCAGATCGCCGTGCTGTTCCCGCAAGCGCGGATCGTGCTGTGCCGGCGCGATCCGCGCGATGTCTGCCTGTCCTGCTTCAGCCAGCATTTTGGCGACGGCATGGCCTGGACCAGTGACCTGGCCGATCTCGCCATGCGGTCGTGTGCGATCGACCGGCTGATCGCACACTGGAAGACGGTGCTGCCGCTGCGGATGCTCGAGATCGCGTACGAAACCCTGGTCGCCGACCTGGAAGGCGAAAGCCGGCGGCTGATCGGGTTCCTGGGCTTGCCATGGGACCCGGCCTGCCTGGCGTTTCATCGCAACGAACGGGCGGTGCTGACGGCGAGCAACTGGCAGGTGCGCCAGCCGCTCTTCACCAGTTCGTTGGGGCGCTGGCGACACTACCAGGCGCATCTTGGGCCCTTGCTGGTGGGGCTGGGACTGGACCCTGCGGCCTGACCGTTACGAGTTCATCAGCACATTCTCCGGCCGCGGCGGAATCTCGCCGCGTTCCACCCGCAGCACCTGCCGGGTCAGCATCTCGTGCGTCGGCGCGGGCACGCCAACCCGAGCCCCCTCGCTGGCGATGAAGCCGTTCATCAGCTCGATCTCGGTGCGGCGGCCCTTCGCCATGTCCTGGCCCATTGACGGGCGTTGATACGGCGCGCGCAGCCCTTCATCGGTGCCGCCGACCATCAGATGCTCGATCTCCGCCAGCGCGGCCCTGTCGCTTTCGCTGGCGCGGGCCAGCGTTTCGGGCGGCAAGGCGCCGATCTTGCCCAGCTTGTAGCCCAAGGCCAGGCCAACCCGGACCGATTCACCCCCGAGATTGATGCAAATGCGCCGGACCGCGTCGTGCCCGTCCCGCGCGTTGCCGCCCATGCCGGTGGCGGCGGACACACCGTTGCGCATGCCGTTGACACAGAGTTTCGTCCAGCGCTCCCCCCACAGATTGTCGGTCGCCTCGGCGGTGTCCACGTCGTTCATGATCGCTGCGAGTTCCGCCGCGCGCCGGGTGATCCGGCCGCTGGGCTCGCCGACATAGAAGCTGGTGACATCCGGGCGTTTGGCGTAGCCGCGGCGGATGTGGCCGGGCTCGTACAGATCGACGCCGACGCCGCCGCCCACGATGATGCCCAGGGTGCGGCCCCAGCCGACGACGGCGGCGACCCGTTCCTCGTTCACGCAATTCTGCATCGAAACGACGATGCCATCCGGGGCGAGGTACTGGCGGATCATCTGGCAGGCCCAGGTCGTGTCGTACGATTTCACCGAGATCAGGGCGATGTCGACCGGTTTCTGTTTCGCCAGCGACTGCACTTCCGTCAGGTGCATGGTGTTGACCCTGACGGTTTTTCGTTCCGCCGGCGTCATGCCATGCAGGTTCATGCCGTTGGCGCGGATCGCCTCGATATGGTCGGGCCAGGGGTCGATCAGGGTCACGTCGTGGCCGGCATGCGCCAGGCTGGAGCCGACATAGCCACCCACCGCGCCGGCGCCGACGACGGCAATGCGTTTCGTCATACTGGGGTTTCCTCTCCCGGGTCCGAGGGACGGAGTTTAGCGGGATCGGGGTCGAGGGCAAATCCGGCGCCCCCGGGTCCACGGTCATGGCGCAGAACGTTGAAACCCGAAGGGCACCATCGCGGCGAATGCCGCGTCGGACCGAAGGGCCGCCTCCTTTTACCATGTCACCCCTTAGCAGGTCGGAATTCAGGGGATGTGCCGCAGAAGGCCAGGGCGCTCCCCTCTGGTAATTGACCGGCACCTGATTTTGGACGGCGCTAATGAGCTACAGCGCGTCCAGCTTCTCCCCCTGCTCTTTGATGGCTTGTAGGCCGTCATCAATTTGCGTCGCCACGTCGGGCAAAATCGGCTTTACCGCTGCCTTAATTCCATGAAGCAGGCCGTCAGTTCGCGCAATCGCCTCACGAGCGGCAATGACCGCTTTTTCACGTCCATTACGCACTCGTCGATTGTCCATGATGGCGAAAACTGAAACTGCCAAACCGGCTAGGCCAAGGAGGGTGTCGAGAACAGGCATGAAAAAATTTCTCCTGATTATCGGGCTGGCCGTTACCCCCCGCACTTCGGCGCTCAATGGGTTGCGCGGGGGGGGGAAGAACCGCTACCGGAATTCACAGCGCACGACCGCGCGGCATCTAAAGACGCCCAATCAAGGACAGCCACGCCTGTGCTGCGTCCCCATGCGCCGCACCGGTCACCATCGCCGCGCTGTAGATCGCCCGCGTATTCTGCGCCGCCGGGATATCGACATGCGCGATGGGGTTGCCTTGCTGCTCCTGGAAAATCGCCTCCGACCGCCAGGTCACACCGGCCTGGCCCAACCCCTGCATGAGGAACAGCGGGGTCTGCCGGTGATGGATGCGGGTCAGCACGGTCGTGCCGTTGGCGGCCTTGGTGTCATAGACCGCTTGCGCCAGGGATTCCCCACCCGCCTTGACCAAAGATGCCCTGATCTGACGAGCGACACCCTCAAACGCGGGGTTCGGCATGATCAGGGCGAGGTCCGGACGGGCGAGATCGGCAAGGTTCGTGATGTGGGCGGGGTTGCCGGCCGGAACCATGATCGTCAGGTCATTGGTCGCAAACGAAACCACCGGCGCGGTCAGCCTTCCGTCCGCGACCCGGGCCTCACTGGCCTGCTGTTCCGCCATCATCACATCCGGCCTGACGGTGAATGTCAGATTGCCGGAGGTGATGGTGCCACCGGCTGCCATCTGTTTCGGCAGCAGGCCGAGCGGCAACGTTTCGTAAAACACACGGCCACGCCAGGCCGGGTACGCCGCGCCAAATTCCTGCACCATTTCTCCCAGGGCGAAGAAATAATTTCCCGAAGCGTACAGCACCAGGGCCGGATCGTTCAGATTGCCATGGAAATCCGCCATGCTGTCGGCCGGCGGGACGGTGAACAGCAGGCCCCGATCCTCCGCATCGTTGTTCCGGCCATTCTGTCACGGCGGGTATTGCGTCTCGATGGCCTCCAGCCGCGCGGCGGGCGTGTTCGGCGGTGCTGCCGCGCCACAAAGCACGCTCGCCAGCACAGAAGCCGTTGCGAGACCCGGGTTTTTCACGGCAGTCCGAAATTTGCGCGACACCGGATTTCCCAACGTCATGGCGGGCGCAGGCCCGCCATGACGCGTAAAGCGATGCCGTCACCCAAATTACCGACTACTGAGCAAGGCCCTGGCGGCGTGCTGTGCGCATGGTTGTTGGTGTCCCCTTCAAGTGTCAGTTCGCGGCGCCATTCGCTTTCATCCAGGCCTGGATCGGCCGCCAGGGGCCCAGGCGATGCTGATCGGCTGGAAACGGCCCGACGAAGGGCGGATAGGCCGCGTCCACCGGCTTGCGGGCCCGGTCGGGGAAATCCGCGTCCAGCCCTGGCTTATGCGGGCGCGGTTGTTCGCCGATATAGGCAACCACGTCGAACGCATCCGCGACGGAAAGCCGTGGCGCCTGCCAGCTTGTTCCGAACGGCATGTTCGCATGCACGAACTGCGCGGCCGTGATCGCGCGCGCCATGCCGGCGCCGTCATTGAAACTATCGGGGCCCCACAGCGGCGGGTAGCGGTACCGGCGTCCCGTCTCCCTGGCCTCCGCGGGCGACAGACGCTGTCCCTGGCCATCCACGCCGTGGCAGGCGGCACAAATCTCGGTAAAAACCTGACCGCCGCGCGCCGGGTCGCCGGCCCGGTCGGGCAGCGGCAGCGACGGCGCGCCACGGCCATCGAGCGACGCCCCCACCGGCTCCGCCATGCTGATGAACCGGATATAACTCAACATCGCCTTCATCTCATGCCCGCCGACCGGCAGTGCCCGACCGTTCATGCTGCGCTCCATGCAGCCGTTGATCCGCTCCTCCAAGGTGCGGACCTCGTTTTCGCGGGCGATGTAAAGCGGGAACACGCCCCAGACGCCGGCCAGCGGCAGGCCGAAACGCTGGGTCCCGGCCTGAAGATGGCAGGACTGGCAATCCAGGCCGTTGCCGCTGTAGCGCATCGCCGGGTCGGCGGCATCGGGACCGATCAGCGACGCGGTTTTCACAATCAGATCCCGGCCGCGCCGAACCATGCGGCCCATCGCATCATCCGCCAATGTGTCCGGGTCCGGCACGGTCCACCCCGCCCCCGGGGCCTGCACCGTTTGCGCTCTGACACCGATCGACAGAAACGCCGCGAGTGCGACGCCGAACAGGATGGGCGCTGTCAAAAGTCGTTGGTCCCCCGGGCTGCTCCCGAACCTCTTACACCGATCCGCGCGCCTGATACCAGTGCCGCGGAGACCCCTTTTCCGAGACCCGAACCCGCTCGAACCTGAGCGTTTCGCTGCACCCGCGAATGTCGTGGCGTGGGGTTTCGGATTTCGGCATGATCGGCCGACGGCGGCTGACGGCCGCTGGTTTGCCGAACCGCCGTGGCTGGGCTAACGTACGCTACGATTGGGAATAGCGACCCCGGGGAGTCCTGACATTGAACCTATCGAATATTGTCGCACAAATCGTCGCGCTGATCGGCGGCGTGGCGCTGCTGCTGCGGCGGATGGCCGGCGGCATCCCCGACCCAGCCTGGGGGAACGCACCGGCGATTCCGCCCGCTCGGCCGCAGGGCAGCATCCCGACCCTCAAGATGCCGACGGCCAGGGGGTGGTCGGCCGGCCGGACGCCGGTGGCGGCGCCGGGCCTGAAGGTCAACGCCTTCGCCACGGGTCTCGCGCATCCCCGCTGGATCGAGGTGCTGCCGAATGGCGACGTCCTGGTTGCCGAGTCTTCCAATGTGGCCAGGGCGGTCATGCGCAATCTGTTCGACTACGCGATGGTCGCGACGATGAAGCGCGCCGCCGCGGTCGGTGTCAGCGCGAACCGCATCACGCTGTTGCGCGACCTGGATGGCGACGGCGTGGCCGAAACCCGGAAGCCGTTCCTGGAGGGGCTGAACCAGCCCTTCGGCATGGCGCTGCTGGGCGATACATTTTACGTCGGCAACACCGACGGGCTGGTGGCCTTCCCTTACGTGCCGGGTGCGACCCGCATCACCGAACCAGGGCGAACCTTGGCCACGTTCCAGCCCGGCGGGCATTGGACGCGCAGCCTGCTGCCCAATCGCGACGGCTCGAAACTCTTCATCGGGGTCGGTTCGTCCAGCAATATCGGCGATAACGGCATGGCGGCCGAAGTGGGCAGAGCCGCGATCCACGAATTCGACCTGGCGAGCGGGACGGACCGCATCTTCGCCGCGGGATTGCGCAATGCCGTCGGCATGGCATGGGAACCGAACACCGGCGTCCTGTGGACGGTGGTCAACGAACGCGACGGGCTGGGCGACGAGACGCCACCGGACTACCTGACCTCGGTGCGGGCGGGAGGCTTCTATGGCTGGCCCTATTGCTACTGGGGTCAGACGGTCGATGACCGGGTGCCGCAGGACCCGGCCGCGGTCGCGACGGCGATCACGCCCGATTACGCGCTGGGCGGGCATACCGCGTCGTTGGGCCTTTGCTGGCTGCCCGCCGGCACGCTTCCCGGTTTTCCCGACGGCATGGTCATCGGCCAGCACGGCTCGTGGAACCGCAGCACGCTGAGCGGCTACAAGGTGGTGTTCGTCCCCTTCGTGAATGGGCGCCCGTCCGGGCCGCCGCGGGATATCCTGTCGGGCTTCCTCTCTTCGGATGAGCGGGAGTCCTATGGGCGGCCGGTCGGGGTGACGATCGGGCCGGGCGGCTCGTTGCTGGTGGCGGATGATGTGGGCGATGTCATCTGGCGCGTGACGGGCTGAGCCTCGCCTGAGGCGACCCCGGCGCGATTTTTGCTTTCCGCTTTCGCCAACGATTTTTTGCGAGAGCCGCCATGCAGCCTCCGGTCTGGATCAAGGACCCGCTCGACATCCTGGCCATGGGGGCCGAACGCGGGGTCGTGGTGGCGGGCGGCCGGATCGCCGAACTGGTCCCGGCTGGCGCGGAGCCAGCGACTCCCGGGGCCAGGGTGTTCGATGCGGGCGCCCATGTGGTGCTGCCCGGCCTGATCAACACCCACCACCATTTCTACCAGACCCTGACGCGCGCCACGCCGGCGGCACTGGACCGCGAGCTGTTTGCCTGGCTCACCGCGCTGTATCCGGTCTGGGCACGCCTGACGCCGGAGGCGCTGGACTCGGCCGCCACCGTCGCGCTGGCCGAACTGCTGCTGTCGGGCTGCACCACCACGACCGATCATCATTACGTCTTCCCCGCTGGGCTGGAGCACTCGATCGACATCGAGATCGCCGCCGCAAGCCGCCTGGGGCTGCGGCTGGTGGCGACCCGCGGCTCGATGAACCGCTCGCAGCGCGATGGCGGTCTGCCGCCCGACAGCGTGGTGCAGGACGAGGACACGATCCTGGCCGATTCCGAACGGCTGATCGCGCGCTACCACGACCCCTCGCCGGACGCGATGATCCAGATCGCGCTGGCACCGTGCTCGCCCTTCAGCGTGACCACGTCGCTGATGACCAGGACGGCGGCACTGGCGGCGCGAACCGGGGTCCGCCTGCACACACATTTGGCGGAAACCGCGGACGAGGACGCGTTTTGTCGCGCCACCCTGGGCTGCCGGCCGCTGGACTACCTGGAACAGTGCGGCTGGCTGCACGACCGCACCTGGCTGGCCCACGGCGTCCACTTCGACCCCGGCGAGATTCTCCGACTTGCCGCCGCCGGCACCACCGTTTGCCACTGTCCGTGCAGCAACCAGATCCTGGCCAGCGGCCACTGTCCGGTCTGCGAGATGGAGGCGGCGGGGATGCACGTCGGCCTCGGC
>Ga0302279_10002359_pt1 | contig 25161 bp, 23 predicted proteins | sample III_Bog_N3_3_FD_194541 | JGI IMG/M metagenome (GOLD analysis project Ga0302279, IMG submission 194541) | Peat permafrost microbial communities from Stordalen Mire near Abisko, Sweden - III_Bog_N3_3 | ecosystem: Environmental > Terrestrial > Soil > Wetlands > Peat | place: Sweden: Abisko... | reverse complement strand
AACCCCTGTCGACGCCACTCGGCGCTCGACTACGTCAGCCCGATCGAGTTCGAGCTGAAGTTCATGAGCGAGAAGGTCGAGAAGATGGCAGCATAGTCAGACCGTCCACGCGATCGGGGGAACTCCACTTACGTGGACTTCGCAAGGCTCCGTCCACTTCAGTTCACTGCGTGCCAACCTTCGGTCGGCCCTTCGTAGACTTACGTGGACTTCGCAAGGCTCCGTCCACTTCAGTTCCGGCCCGCGAAGCTGTCGAAGGCGTACTCCGCGGTCGGGTTCTCGTAGACGTCGGTAGCGGGGGTGGCAGATCCAGCGCTGCTCCCGAGGTATACGCACACCGCTCCCGACGTGGTGTCGTCGTAGTTCGGCGTCGACGCGGCGACGTCGGCGTAGCCATCCCCGTTGACGTCCCCGAGGCCGGCCACTCGCAGGCCCCAGAACAGCTCGTTGCCGTTCGGCTCGACGAGCGTCTGCGACGGGGCTGCCGGAAAGCCGGCCGCGCCCCCGAAGAAGAGATACGTGTTCGCGTTGTAGCCCATCAGGTCGTTTGCGATGACGTCCTCGAAGCCGTCTCCGTTGACGTCGCCGGCGCTCGCGAGCGCGAAGCCGAACTCGCTCCCCGCCACGTCGGGATTGTCGATGACCGCGGGCGTCGCCGCGAACAGCCCCGATGCGCTCCCCTCGTAGACCAGGAGCTGGCTCTGGGCGAGGCTCTGACCCTGGAAGTCCCAGAGCGAGGCGATCAGCTCGGGGTGGCCGTCGCCGTCCATGTCGGCGAGGGCTAGAGCGCCCACGTCGTTGTACGTGGCCGAGATTGCAAGCGCGCCGGACGGGGCCGGCGCTGGCCCGCTGGGGCCGCCGAGATACAGGTAGATGGACAGCCCGCAGCCTTGCGTCAGACCGTCGATCGCGAGATCGCCAAACCCGTCACCGTTGAAGTCCGCGCTCGCGAGCCCTCCTCGACTGACCCTCGAGCAAGCGCCGGGCGCGACGGCCTGGGAGAGCGTGAGCGACGGCTGCGTGGGAAGTCCAGTCGCGCTGCCGTAGTAGACGTCGATGGAGGCAGTCGACTGAGCGGCGTCGTTGTTGAAGGTGTAGACCGCGACGTCTGCGTACCCGTCGCCATTCAGGTCGCCGGCGCCGGTCAGCTCGGATGCGAATGCCGCGGTCGGCGACGCGGCTTCGCCGCTCAGCGTCGTCGCGGGGCTGGGCGTGAGGCCGGACGCGCTCCCGAGGTAGATGTCGACGGTCGTGCCTGTCCCGTTTGGCAGGGCGGGATAGGTCCCCTCCGCCACCACCGCGAGGTCGGCGAACCCGTCGCCGTTGACGTCGCCGATGCTCCTCACGTTGGCGCCGAATTCGTTTTCGGCGATGCCGTCCGTGAACGTGGGCGGGGTCGCGGCCACGAGTCCGCCAGCGCCTCCGAGATAGACGAGCACCTCTCCAGGAAGCGTCGTGGAATTCGGCGCAGGGGCGCCGATGACCAGGTCGGCGAAGCCGTCCCCGTCGAGGTCCAGCGTGGCCCCCCACGAGGTGTCCACGGAGGCGGCGCGATGCCCGACGACGAACTCCCATGTGGGCGAGTAGGTCGAGCCGACGTGCGAGCCGCTCGACGCCGCCGCTCTCCAGAACACCACGCCCGGAGGAAGCGCCGCCGAGGGCTGGCCATGGCTCCCGGTGGCATCGAACGTCGCCACGTGCTTCGTGCATGCGCGGTCCGCGCAGATCTCGACGTGCGCGCCGTCCGCGCCCGGTGGCAGCTCCCAGCGAAGCGTCGGCTGCTGCGAGGTCACGGTGGAGACGGACAGAGGAGCGAGGAGGCGAGGGGCCGCGCCTGGGGCCGCGGCGTCCGCCGATGCCTCGTCGATCGGCATCCTGGCGTCGGTCGCCGCGTCGCCGACGCATTCATTGCTCGACGTCGGGACGACCTCTCCCTCACAGGGCCCGTAGGCGAACTGCGCTTCCTTCGTAGCCGCACACGTCTGAACCCCCGCTCTGCAAGGGCCCGCCTGCTCGGTCCCGACAGGCCCCGTGTAGCACGCGGTGTGACTGCCCATGCTGCACGGACAGTCGGTGTAGTTCGGGCCCGTGGTGCAGTTCGGGGCCTGCCCCGCGGCGAGCGTGCCCGCCTCCGACGTCAGCGTGCCGCCGTCCACCGAGACGCTGGCGACCGTGTCGTTCGTTCCGCACGCTGACGCCGCGGCGCACAGTGCTGTGCCGACGAGCACGGCGACGCCGATCCGAGCTGCGGTGCGGGCTCTGTTGGACGTTGAGCGAGTCGATGGCGCGAGTGGCATCTGACGGTCCCCTTTTCACGAGCCAATTGTGGAGCTCTACGACGATAGAGGCGAGCGAACGTCAGACCGGGTCACGGGCTCGGAGACATTTCGTCGACTGTCCTCGGCGCGACTCGAATCCCCTTGCGTCGACGCGCCACATGGAGCGACTCCGTGACGGACATGGGCGCACGCGTCGTCGTCGGTCTCCTGCTGTTCTTGGCGCAGCTGATCGTCTCGCCCCGTGCCGCGCGCGCCGACGACCTGGTCACGTTGCTCTGGCTGCGTTCGAGCGGCGACGACGAGGCGCTGGTGCGCCGCGTGCGCGCTCAGGTCAACGACCTTCCAGTCCAAGTCGTCGAGACCATGTCCGCTCGGAGCTCAGAGCTCCCCGAACAGATTCGCGGCGCCGACACGCTGGCTCGGCAGGCCAACGCGAGCGTCGTCGTGTGGTTCGAGCCGATCACCGGTAGATCCTCCGGCGTCCTGGTCGTCGTGGCGCAGCCGGCCGGCGGTCGGATACTCGTGCGTCGACTGGACAGCGGAGCGCCGATCGCGAGCTTGCACGAGGTCGACTCGGCCACGCTCGAATCGGCTGCGCTCGTGGTGCGCACGTCGCTCCGCGCGCTCCGCGCGGGAGGTGTGATCGGCATCAGTCGTGAGGAGCTGACGCCGCCCGCGATCCTTCCGCAGCGGGCGCCGGCTCAAGAACCGCGGATCGAAGCGTCGCCGCGCCGAGCAACCCCGCCCTCCTTCGGTGTCTTCGCCGACATCGGCTGGCAAGCTACGGGGGACGGCGTGACGCTGGAGAACGGAGTGACGGTGGCCCTCGGGCTCGCGGCGGGTCGTTGGTCCTTCGGTATCGATGGGGTCGTCGGCTTCGGGACGGAGACCGTGGGGACGTACGCCTCTTACGTGGTCTCGCGGAACCTTGTGCTCGGATTCGTAGAGCTCGCGGCGGTGCGCGTGTCGGACGTCTCCGCCTTCGCTGGGCTCGACGCCGGTGCCGTCTTCTTTCCGCGGCGGACGATCTCCACCGCTGCCGGCGTCACGTCCAGCCCCAGCGCGCTCAACGCCGGCTTCGTCGGTGGACCTCTCGTGTCGTTTCGGTGGCTGCCCGCCGCGTTGGGCCATAGAGTGGGGCCGTGGGTGGCGATTGCCGGAGACATCGTTCCGGGCGCGCCGACGTTCGGCTACCAGGTCGGCAAGACGTTCGAGGCGGGCGCCCGGACGTGGAGCGTAGAGTCGCGCGCGCAGCTGGGCCTGGAGGTGCGCGCTTTCTAGCTCTTCGTTCGCGATGCGTGACCCGGTGGCCCGAGTCTGAGCGTCCATGGTGAGATGTTCATGAGCTCCGTGCCGGCAGCCACCGCACTCGTCGTCGGAGCGGATGATGACCTCGAGGCCGCCCGGGCAGGCGATCGGGCCGCCGCGGAGAGGCTGCTCTTGGACCTCCTGCCGCGCGTGCGGAACCTCGCACGCTATCTCATGCGCGGCGACAGCTCCGCCGATGATGTCGCCCAGGAGGCTCTGTCCATCGTGTACCGCAAGCTCGGGTCCTACACGGGGGAGGGCAAATTCTCGTCCTGGGTCGACCGGATCGTCGCGCGGGCGGCATTTGCGCACTATCGGAGGGTGAAGGCGCGCCAGGAGACGGAGCTTCCCGCGAGCGAAGCGGAGGACGCTGGAGCCCTAACGGCTCCGGGGCGTTCCTTCGACTTCGTCGCTCGACGGCGCCTGGCAGCGGCGCTCGATACGCTGCCCGAGGATCAGAGGGTGGCCGTGGTGATGCACCATGTGCTCGACCTGAGCGTTCCGGAGATCGCTGCCGAGGTCTCGGCGCCCGAAGAGACCATTCGTAGCCGACTGCGTCTCGGGCGCGCTCGCTTGCGTACGCAGATGGAACAAGTTCTCGAGGCCAAGCCATGACCGAAGACCTCGACCCCTTCGAGAATCTGCGCCTCGACGATGGCCATGGCCCGGCCACGCTTCTCGATGGCGGCGCGGCGCGGCGCATGGTGCAGGCGGCCATGCGCGAGCCTGCGTCCCGGCCGCGTCCGGTCGGGCGGGTGTGGCGCACGCTGCTCATCGCGGCGGCTCTCACGGTCTCGGTCGGTGCGCTCGCTCGGCTGTACGCGGAGAGCCAGAGCTCGCCTGCGCCCAAGACGGGAGTCGTCCCCCCGTCGCCGCTGGAGGTGACCCCCGCACCGTCGGCCGCAAGCCTCCGCGCCTCTGCCGCGGTCGACGAGCAGATCGTGAAAGCACCCATCGTGGTGCCCCAACCCGAGCCAGCCCCGTCGCCGGGACGTAGCGCGGCCGTCGACCGACGCGCGGAGGACGTCAGCGGGCTGCTGGAGAAGGCGAACGCGCTCCGCGGCGAGAAGCAGTGGCGCGAGGCCGCCGCCGCCTACGCGCACATCGTCGATGTCGCGCCGCAGTCGTCGGAGTCTCAAGCCGCCCGCGTCGCCGCCGCTCAGCTCCGGCTCGACCACCTTGGGGACATGCGAGGCGCGGAGCGGCTCTTTCGCGAGGCCACGCAGCACGGCGGTCCGCTGATCGAGGAGGCCGCTTGGGGGCTCGTCGACGTTCGCCGAGCGCAGGTGGATGTCGAAGGAGAGCGCAACGCGATCGCCGCCTACCTCGCGCGATTCCCCTCAGGCGCGATGGCGCCGAACGGCCGCGCTCGGCTGGCGGAGCTCTCTCGATCGATCCCATGATGCGCCCCTACCCCTCTTCCCAGGCCGTCCTCGCCGTCGCCCTTCTTGGCGCGTCGTTAGGCGCGTGCAAGGCCTCCCCCGAACAGCGGCAAGCCGTCGGTTCGTCGGTTACCGATGCCGGGAGTCCGGCAGCCGTCGTGCAGCCCATCGACGCGTTCCTCGCGACGATCGACTCGTATTGCAAGGGCCGAACGATCACACGCTGCGGCGACCTCCTCTACATCGACTGCGGCGCAGCCCACGACGCCGTCGCCTTCTACGTGAGCGAGAGCGACGGCAGACGGATCAGCACGTGCGGGGGCGCGTGCATGGGTGCGGGCAAGGACTGCGAAACCCTGTGCCCTCCCCCCGCGTGGACCTGCGGTGGCACTCCCGACTTCCGGCGCTCCCGCGACGCGCGCGTCGTGCCACAGCCCCGTACGAATGCCTCTGCCGACACGAGCTGCACCCCGCCCTACACGAAGGACTCGCAAGGTTTGAAGCATTTCAAGCCCGAGTGCCTCTAACCCGAGGCGGATCGAAGCGCGCCCACCTGACGCCTGCCGTTGGGGTACATGCACCTCAGCCCGAACGCGACCGACGAGGCGGTCAGGCTCCTGGTGAAGAGCCGCGACAGCGTCGCAAGCTGTGGCAACATCGTGGCAACGGGCCCCTTAAAGTAATGAACCGGCTGAAATTCAGCCGGTTCCTGGTGGAGGCGCCGGGAATCGACCTTTCGTGTACGGAGGCGGAGCCGCAGTACAGGAATGACGATGACCAAGCAGCGGGAAAGCCCCCCGCTTCCGGGGGGCTGACCATGGTGGAGGCGCCGGGAATCGAACGGCCTCTGGCGCGACGTTCGTTTCGGTGGGTCTCGCGGTGTTTCGTTCGCGAAGACAAGGAAAACAAGGCCTTCCAGAGCGGACACCGAAAAGAAGGGCTCGGTTTCGCACGGTCTCGCAGCGTCTGACTGTAGTAATGAAGTAAGGCGTCTTTCTCGGGTAATCGACGAACTCGAGGCCGGCAACGCCGAGCCTGCGAAAGTGCTCCTGAGCGCCCTCCGTGAGGGGCTGCTGGCGGAGCCGGAGCCGGGGGGGCCAGATGGCAGGTAGCCCCCCGACGCCGCCGCCAACGCCGCCGGTCGGCATCCCCTACACCTACGAGGGCGTCCCCATCCACGCGCGCGGGCTCACGCTCGCCGCCATCTACGCCAGCACCTGGCGCCCACCCTCATCGGCTTCATCGGGAAGCCCGTGGACGGAGTACGGCCATGTAGCGAATACGTGGCGTCACCGCGCTCCCCGGGCACATCCTGTGGAAGCCGACGCCCCAGCTTGTGTTCATCGCCCACCTCTCCACATCGTCGTCGGCCCCGAAGCGCGCGAGCGTCGAGGCGCTCGCACATCTGGCGCTCGGAGCCACCATCACCCCCATCAGCGTCGCCACCTACCCGCTCACCCTGAGACTACCGATGGTCGGTCCCGGCGACTTCGTTCTGCCCCAGGCGCGCTTCCGGTGCCGCCGCCTCTGGCCTTCCGAGGACGCGCCGGCTCACGTCGAGGTCGTGGAACATATCCCCATCGAGTTGCGTGTCAGCGCCACCGGCGAGACGGACGACGCGCGTGTCTGCGCTGAGGTGTTCGTCGGGCGCGCGCATGTCGTGACGAAGGTGGTGAGGAACAACGCCGGCAAGTCGGTCAAGACGCAGAAGCCGCGCGCCATCATCTTCTTCTGCAGAACCCGCAGGCCGCGAAGCGCTTCACGGCGCGTCTCATGGACCGCTTGGTGACCTTCGCGTACGAGCGACAGGACGTCGGTCTCGAGGTCGACGACCGCCGCCTCCCTGGTCGTCTGGTAGGACGCGTCCAGGTCCCGGCGCACGTCGCCGACGTCGAGTTCGCTATCCGCATCCCGCAGCCCAACGGGAAGCCGATGAAGTTCGTCGGCGACCACGCGGTGCCGTAGCCGAGCCTGACCAACAGCGTCGCCGGCACGTGTGGAGCCCTGCGGTGTCGGTCTCCTACGCGCTCGTCATGGCCGACTACGGGCAGCCACAACGGCGCGCGCGCACTCCGGCGCCATGACCCACGGTCTCCGCGCGATGCTATGCTGCGAGCATGTCCGTGCGCGCCCACGTGAAGAACGGTCGCCTCCTGGTCGATGAACCGACCGCCCTGCCCGAGGGAACCGAGGTCGAGCTGGTTCCCGCCGATGACGTCGATGAGCTGCCCCCCGAAGAACGCGCGAAACTGTTCGGCTTCCTCGCCGAGTCAATCCGCAGCCACACGCCCGGGAAGGGGACGCCCGCGGACGTCCTGCTCGCCGAGCTTCGCCAGCGTTGAAGGTCGAGTTCGCGGACCCGGCATGCGAGCAGGTACGAGAAGCGGCGGCCTGGTGGCGTGAGAACCGCCCGGCCGCGCCGCACCTCTTCGAGGAGGAGCTCGCGTTCGCGGTCGCGATGCTCGAGGCTGGCCCGCTCCTGACGCGTGTCTTCGACGAGGTCGAGGGGAAGGTCGTCCGCAGAGCCCGACTTCCGCGGACCCGCTACGCGCTCTACTTCACGGTCGGCGACGACCTCGTGACGGTGCACGCGCTGTGGCACACCTCGCGGGGTAGCGGTCCACCACTGCGGTAGGCGCCGGCCCGCGAGCAAGGCCGACGAAGGCGGTCGGCAAGGAGTAGCCTGAAGCTCGTGACACTCCTCCGCGGGGCCATGAGCCGGTTCAACGGGGCCGCGAAGCAGCGCTGCCGGGAGGACTACCGCGACGCCCGCGAGGTTCAGGAGTGGTTCACAGAGTGAACACGTCGCAAGCGCGCAGCCTCTTCTACGCGAACCTGCCCTGCGACGGGCAACGGCTCGAGAACGTAGCCCACCACCAGCTGAAGGAGTTCAAGAAGTTCCTTCAGACTGCCCGCGACTACCAGCAAAACGAGACACTGCTGCGGGTTGGCTGGCAGCCGGACGGTGCGCCGCTTCCAGACCGCAGTCAGTGGTGTCAACTCGCGCCGTGCGCCGACCGGGCTGACGAACCCGACGCGACCTTTCAGGAGTTCCTCAGCGAAGAGACCAAGGACGTGTACGAGTGTGCTGCGCCGAGCCAGTCGGCCGAGAAGCGGGAGCGGAGCTCGTTCTTTCGCCCCGACCATCGCATCGCTGTTCTACGCCGCGACTGGTCGCTGCGCAGGCTGCTCCGCGAACGGGCTCCATCCTTCCCTGAGCTCGCGACCAGGCCGAACACTTACACGCTCGACCGGCAAATCAACGCGATTGACCGACTGCGCTCCGAACCTGCCGAGGCCCACGTTCCAGTTCTCCGACTCTTGCAGGAGCGCCGCTTCGCGGACGCGCGATGGCCGACGCTGCCAGCGATTCCTGAACCGGGCTGGCGGATACTTACAGACCCTACCCGTGACGGGACACTCGAGCAGCGAGACTTCGTGCGCCGCGCGCTAGCAACGACGGACTTCTTCTTTCTCGAAGGACCACCGGGCTCCGGGAAGACCACCGCCATCTGCGAACTGATTCTCCATGCCGTGAATGACGGCAAGCGCGTGCTTCTGTCTGCATCGACCCATGTCGCCGTCGACAACGTCCTCGAGCGCATCGCCGGCGCTCAATACCCGGAGGTCATCGCGGTTCGCGTCGACCGACGCGACGATGAACGAACGCCGGAGCGGGTGCGAGGGCTTCGACTGGAGAGCTTCGTGGCCAGCGAACACGGGCGTCTACGCGACTTCCACCGAAGGCAATCGCAGCCCTCGCCCAGCCAGCGGCTCTTTCAGCGCGGCCTCGACGCCAAGGCCGACGGCGAGCGCATGGTGGAGCGGCTCATCCTCGAATCCGCAAATCTCGTCGCCGGGACGACCATCGGCATCCTCAAGCATCCCGACATCAAGGCCGCGCGCAACGCGAGGGGCACCGAGCCGCCGTTCGACATGCTCATCGTGGACGAAGCGAGCAAGACGACGTTTCAAGAGTTCTTGGTGCCGGCGCTCTGGGCCAAGCGCTGGGTGCTCGTCGGCGACCCACGCCAACTCTCCCCCTACGCGGACGAGGAAGCCCTCGCCCCGAACATTCGCGCCTGCCTCCCGCTGGAATTGAAGCGAGAGCTCTGCCTCGTGGCGGCGGAGGCTGGACGCCGTGGTGTAGCGGATGAAGGCAACGTGTTGGTGAACGTCGCCGATGACCTTCAAGCCGAGTTTCTTCTCCAGCAGGCGCGAGCGCGCGCCAGTGACGTGCGCGTAGAGTACTTGAACGACCCAGGCCTGTCTGACGACGCCGCCAGCGCCTTCCGGTTGGCGGGAGCGGCCGTCGTGGCCGGGCGACCGGAAGACTTCAGGCGCTACCACGCCGTCGTGCCGCTCGACATCAGCCAGCTCATTGGCGAGTTCGCGGAGGGGTGGCACTCTCGCCGGGCGGCATGGCTCGCACATGCGGAGAACGACTCGGACGAGCAGAAGACATGGGAGGCGGAAATCGCCTGGAGGCTCGGCAGAAACTACGAGCTTCGCTGGCTGCTGGAGCGGGAGCGAGGGTCGTCCTCGGGCTCTCGCTCAGCTTCGTGGTGTACGTCGGGTGGTGGCTCTACGCGTTCACGAAGCAGATCAACAACTTCATCAGGCTGGACCAATACTCTCGCGAGGTTCGTAAGGTCAGGGAGGACACGGGCGCCCTTCCCAACGCGTTCGACGGACGCAAGGACTACTACGGCCGCGAGGTCGTCGACATCCATGACGACGAGCACTTCATGCTGCTCAGCTACGGCAGCGACGGAAAGCCCGATGGGCTCGACTACGCAACGTTCCTCGATTTTCCCGTCGGCATCCCCAAGAAGGTCATCTACGACAACTTGAAGAGCGTCGTCCTCCACCACGTCGGGACGACCGTGCAGTTCAACCCAGCGTTCCTCGCGTTCGCCGGGCACATGCTCTTCGAGCCGGTGGCCGCGCCCGTGCGGTATCCCCAGGCGAAGGGAAACGTCGAGAACGCGATCAAATACATCCGGAGATCCTTCTTCTACGGCCGGTCCTTTCAGGGCATCGACGACGTTCGCGCCCAGGCCGCAGCGTGGCTCCGCGGAGTCGCCAACCAGCGGCTCCACGCCACGACGCACGAGCGACCCGCCGATAGGCATCTCATCGAGAAGACCCGCCTGCGCGCCCTGCCTGAGCACCCCTTCGACACCGATCTGGTCGTGCCCATGATCGTCTCGAAGGAGGCCCGCGTACACCTCGACACCAACTCCTACTCGGTGCCGCCGTCCGTCAACGGCCGCAGCGTCGTGGGGCAGACGGTCCACCTGCGCGCCGACGATCAGACCGTGCGCGTCGTCCTCGATCGAGTGGTCATCGCCGAGCACGCTCGGTGCTGGGACCGACACCGCGCCATCGAGCTACCTGCGCACATCGACGCCCTGCTTGAGCGACGTCCTTCGGCGCGCGGTCCCCGCCGTCGCGATCGGCTCGCCGCCCTTTCACCAGGGGCCGCGATGTACCTGCAAGAGATTGCGCGTCGCCGTATCCACCTCGAAACCGAGGTCCGCAAGCTCCTCCGCCTGCTCGATGTCAACGGCGAGGCGGAGGTCGAGCGCGGCATGGTTGCCGCGCTTGCGCAGCGCTCGTTCGGCGCCCGCTACGTGCAGACCTTGATCGATCAGGCCCGCTTCGCTGCGGGCATCGCCGAGCCTCTCGACCCCGTCGTCACCGGTAATGCCGCCGCCGACAACGCTCATGTCACCCCCCATGGGCTACATGCACCTCAGCCCGAACGCGACCGACGAGGCCGTCAGGCTCCTCGTGAAGAGCCGTGAGAGCGTCGCAAGCCGTGGCAACATCGTGGCAACGGACCCCTTAAAGTGATGAACCGGCTGAATTTCAGCCGGTTCATGGTGGAGGCGCCGGGAATCGAACCCGGGTCCGAAAACGCATTGCTCCTGCATCTACGTGTGTAGCCGACGTACTTTACTCGCCCCGGTTCGTGCCCATCGGCGGGCTCTCTTCGGCGCTAGTCACCTGTTTGATTTTCGCTTCGCGTCCGGTGACCCGGCGGTCGGCTAGCCAGCTTGTTGACGCTCTTCCAGGGGCGCTGGCGGGCCCACCGGTCGAACGGATCTCAGACCAGCTGTTTAGGCTGCGAGAGCAATTGCGTTATCGTTCGCAATTAATAGTGCCCGAGAGGATTTACGTGGATCTTGAGCCACCACGACACGCAGCAATAGAGTTCAGCATCCCCGTCGAAACCGATCGCCCCCGTGCTTGGGGGTTCTGAGGCCCCGCTAACGTAGGGATCGCGCGCGCCAAGTCAAGCGACGTGTCCGCTCCTGGCAGCCAATTCCGTCGCCACGGTCTCGGGCAGGATCGCACGTGCGAATGTCGCCCGGTCTGGCCCGCTCCGGCTTGCACGAGGGGACGTTTTGAGGGAGCTTAGCGCGGTCTTTCGTGTGCTCTCCTCGCGTTCCCGCGTGGAGCCCTTGGAGGTCCTCGTGCAGCAGGTCGATCATCGTTCGGAGCGACGCGTCCTACGGGCCGATCGTTCGGCGCCGCTGCCCCAGTTCGACCTCCAATCATGGGAATCGCTCGACCCCGATCGCACGCTCGAGAAGCTGCCGCGTCTCTCGATTGAGTCGTCGCCCACGCTTCCGGACCTGCTGCCGCGCACGCTGCAGTCCATCTTTTCGGCACGCGACTCCGAGCCGGACATGGCTGCGACGATCGAGCTCGTCCCGGAGGTTTCGCTTGGCGACATCCTGGAGGAGTCTGCGCCGGTTCGTACTGTGCTCGCCCGCCCGCCGCTCGTCCTCCCCCCGCCAGTGTCGGCTCCGTTCGATCTCGATCGCCTCCTGGCCCTTGCGCGCGCCGAGACGAGCCGGTCCCCCGAGTGCTTTCAGACCCTCACGGCGGCGGCGGTTCCGATCACGCTCGACGGCTTCGACGCCGTCCATGCTGCGGAGCCCGCGGCGACGCCGCTGGCGTCGTTCGGCGCTATCGCGCAGGCCGACCCGTTCGCAGCGCGCGTCCGCCTCGTTGACCCGCGCACCGACGCCACCACGACCCTCCCGGCGATTCTCGACCGACGCAAGCGTCGTACCGGCTTGATCGCAGGCACGGTCGTCGCGGTCGCCGCCATCACCGTCGGCATCGTCGTAGGCCAGACCAGCGTCTCGTCCGCGCGTTCGCCCCAGAGCGTCACGGTGACCCGCGCTTCGGTAGCCTCGCCCGTCGTTGCCACCAGAAACGCTCCCGTCGTCGCCGATACCACGGCATCCTCCGACATAGACGCGGTCACGGCCATCCCCGCTATCCCCGCCATGTCCGTCCAGAGTCTTCCGGTCGCCGAGGTCGGGACGATAAGCCTCGCCGCGGTCGCGGCGTCGCATCGCCTCTTCGTCGACGGCAAGCTCGCCGACGGCGCCTCCGCAGTCGTTTCCTGCGGCAAGCACCTCGTGCAGGTCGGCTCACGCGGGGCACGTCACTACGTCAACGTGCCCTGCGGCCAAGAAATCGTTCTCGCCAAGTAGGCTCTACTTCTGCGCGCTCGGGGCGGCGGCTGCGGTCGTGGCACCGGCTGCCGACGCGACCTCCATCAGCAGCGACGTCACGAGCCGCGCGAAGCGGTTCGGATCTTCGAGCGCGCTCCCTTCGGTCAAGAGCGCCTGGTCGTAGAGCACGTCGATCCAGTCATTCACTTTGTCGGTCGCCGCCGCGTTCGCCGCCACCGCCCGCAGGTGCTCGATGACCGGGTGCCCCGCGTTGATCTCCATCACGCGCTTCGCTTTCGGTACCTCGTGCCCTCGCTCTCGAAGCAGACGATCCACGTAGCCGTGCGGCCCCGCGCCCTGCAGCACGAGGCACGCGGGCGAATCGGTCAACCGATCCGACACGCGCACGTCGACGACCTTGTCCCCGAGCGCTTCCTTCATGCGCGTCAGCAGCGGACCTAGCTCCGCCGTCTTCGACTCCTTCGCCTTCTTCTGGTCCTCCGTCTCGTCGAGCTTCAGCTCCGCGCGCATCGCCGACACGAGCGGCTTGTCCTCGAACTTGCGCAGCGCTTCGGCCGCCCATTCGTCGACCGGGTCGGTCAGGTAGAGGACCTCGTAGCCGCGACGCCGCAGCTCCTCGAGGTGCGGCGAGCTCTCGACCGCGTTCCGCGACTCGCCGAGCACGTAGTAGATGGCCTCCTGCCCCTCTTTCATCCGCGTGACGTAGTCGTGCAGCGACGTGAGCGACTCGTCCTTCGCGTCCCCTTCGGCCTTCTCCACCACGCGTGAGCTTGCGTAGCGCATCAGCTTCGCGAGTCGCTCGCGGTACTCGAAGTCGACCGCCACCCCCTCCTTCACCATCACGCCGAACGCCTTCCAGAACGTCACGTAGTCCTCGGGCTTGTCCTCCACCATGTGATCGAGGACATCGAGCGTCGCCTTCACGATCTGCTTCTTGATGGCCCGCGACGCTTGCGAATCCTGCAGCACTTCGCGCGACACGTTGAGCGGCAGATCCTCCGAGTCGATCACGCCTCGGACGAAGCGTAGCCACTCGGGGACGAGCTCTTCGCAGCGGTCCATGATGAGGACTCGCTTCACGAACAGGCGCACGCCTCGTGCTTCGCGCGAGACCCCCATCTCGAACGGCGGGGCCCTCGGGATGAAGAGAAGCCCCGTCAGCTCCTGGTTCCCTTCGAGCTTGAAGTGCGCGCGCGCCAGCGGCTTCTCGTGGTCGTGCGTGAGGTGCTGGTAGAACTCGTCGTACTGTTCGTCGGTGATTTCGGACTTCGGCCGCTGCCAGAGCGCGCTCGCGCGGTTCACCGTCTCGAATTCGCCGTCCTTCGCGTCCTTCCCCTCGGTTCGCATCCGGATCGGATGCGCGACGTAATCCGAGTAGCGCGAGATGAGAGCCCGCAGCCGCCACGTCTCGAGGAACTCCTTCTGGTCCTCCTTCAAGTGCAGCGTGATCGACGTGCCGCGCGTCGCGCGCTCGGCTGGCTGCACGGTGAAGCTCTTCTTCCCGTCCGACGACCAGAGCGCCGCGCTTGCCTGGCCTGCGGCCCGCGACAGCACGTCGACCCGATCGGCCACGAGGTACGCGCTGTAGAAGCCGACGCCGAACTGCCCGATGAGGCTCACGTCCTTCTGCTTGTTCGTGATCGCCTCGAGGAATGCCTTCGAGCCCGAGCGGGCGACCGTGCCCAGCTCACGCGTGAGCTCTGCCTCGCTCATCCCGATGCCCGTGTCCTCGATCGTCAGCGTCCCGTTCCCTTTGTCGACCAGGAGGCGAATCTCGAGCGCGGCGTCCCCCGCCATCAGCTCGGGCTCCGTCAGCGCGCGGAAGCGCAGCTTGTCGAGCGCGTCCGACGCGTTCGAGATGAGCTCGCGAAGGAAGACCTCCTTGTGGCTGTAGAGCGAGTGGATGACCAGGTGGAGCACCTGGCTGACCTCAGCTTCGAAGTCGTGCGCGACAGCCTCGGAAGACGGGGAAGACGCCGCAGGCGCGGGAACAGGAGAGACGGGCGGAGTTGTTTCGGTCGGGTCGGTCACGTGGGTGACTCACCGATAATGCTCCCCTACGCGCTGTCAACTGGGGACAACTCCGGTCCGGAGCTGGACCCTTGTTCCTGCTATGGTCTCGCGTCGTGGCTTCGCTTTCACCTCCTGCCCGGATCGGCCCATACGAGGTTCTCGGAAAGCTCGGCGGCGGCGGCATGGCGACCGTCTTCCTCGGGCGTAAGGTCGTCGGGCGGGGGATTGGCTCGGTTGCGGCGCTCAAGGTCATGCTCGCCGACCTCGCGATCGACCCTCACTTCGTCCAGATGTTCGACGATGAGGCGAAGCTGCTCGCGGTGCTCAACCACCCGAACCTGAGCAAGACACTCGAGTCGGGTACGGGGGACCACCTCGGCTACATCGCGATGGAGCTCCTCCTCGGCCGCACGCTCGCGGACACGTGGGAGGCAGCGCACACGGCCGAGCATCCGTTCCCGTTCGCGCTGACCGCGTGGATCTGCGCGCAGGTTGCCCGCGGCCTTCACCACGCGCACGACGTGAAGGACGAGACGGGGGCGCCGTTTCATCTCATCCATCGCGACGTGAATCCGAGCAACATCTTCCTCACCTACGACGGCTCGGTGAAGCTCTTCGACTTTGGGCTCGCGAAAGCGCAAGGGCGCACCTCCAAGACGAAGACGGGCATCGTGAAAGGAAAGGTCCCATACCTGTCGCCGGAGCAGCTCTCGCAGCTCCCGCTCGACCGCCGGAGCGACGTCTTCTCGCTGGGGACGACGCTCTGGGAGATGACGACGCTCACGCGCCTCTTCAAGCGCGAGAACGATCTCGACACCATCCTCGCGATCCGCAACGCCATCGTCCCCGACCCGCGTTCGTTCGTGGACGACTACCCCGATGCGCTATGGGACATCGTGAAGCGCTCGCTCGCCGCCGACCGCGAAGAGCGCCACGCGACGGCCGTCCAGCTGGCCGACGAGCTCGACGCGTTCGCCGCGTCGCAAGGCGCACGCGATTCGAGTTCCGCGCTCGTCACGCTGCTCCAGGAGCTTTTTCCCGGCGAGCGAGAGACGCAGGCGCGCTGGCTCGAAAAGACTGCCTCGCTGCCCCCCACGACGAACATGACGACGATGGCGCCGCCTGCGCCGCTCGTGCCGTCGGCCGAGATCGGGAGCCTCCAAGAGATGACCGACGCGGTACCGCTCGGGGGTCTCAGCGAGACGCGCGAGCTTCGAGAGATGCGCGAGATCCGTGCGCTGCGTGACATCCGCGGCGAGCCATCGATCCCGCTCGACCTGATCCGACGGAAGCCTCAGCCGTAGCGTTTACGCGTCGGCCTTCGAACCCCCTAGACAGGGCGGAGACTCCGCCACGACCGAGCCGGTGAGCGTCGCCCATTCGGCAGGCGTGCGCGACGTGATCGTCAGCGCGTGTACACCGTTCTTCAGGAGATCCGCGAGCGCGCCGGTCACGAGGCGATGACGATCGACGCGGCTCACCCCCTCGAACGATTGCGACACGACGACGACCTTGAAGTGCGTCTCCGACCCCTTGGGCACGCTGTGGTTGTGGCTCTCATTGATGACCTCGAGGTGGCGAGGGGAGAACGTGCGGGTCAGCGTCTCTTCGATCGTCGCTTGTCGAGTCATGCGTCTCTCTGTGTCAGGTCTGCCACGTTCGCGGCCGCTTCGCACTCGCGTCGCGTCACGTCGTGGCGGAAGTCGAACAGTCGGGTCAGCTCGCGGCGCGCGATGGCGGCACCGAAGACGCGACCGAGCACGCCGAGCGGGAGCACGTACTCGACGCGGTCATCGAGGAAGGCTGCGTCGTTTCCATCGGGCTCCACGACGTGGTGATGCTGCCAGAACGCGAACGGTCCGCTCACCATGCGATCGGTGAAGCTCTTGCCGGCCTCGTACGCGACATGCTCGGCGACGATGGTCTGCCGGAAGGGTCCGACGGCTGCGCGAAGGACGACGCGCGTGCCGACGGCGAGCGACTTGGGGGGCTGGAGGATCGTCACGTTCTGCCACGGTGGCGAGAGGAGCTGGAGCGCATCGAGTCGCTCGTGAAACGCAAACACCTTCGCGGCGGTCGCGTGAATGCGCGTGCGCTTCACGAACGTCAGAGGCACGCTCACCCCTTCGTCCACGCCTTGTACTCTTCGCGCAGCGCCGCCTTCAGGAACTTGCCCGCCGACGTGCGCGGGATCGCGTCGACGAACACGTACCCATCCGGCAGCCACCACTTCGCGAACTTCGCAGTCAGGAGCTCCACGAGCTCCGGCTCGATGGCCTTCGTGAACCCGTCCTTCAGCACCACCGCCGCCAGCGGCCTCTCGGCCCACTTCGCGTGCGGGATCGCGACGACGCACGCCTCGCGCACCCCCGGATGCCCCATCAGCGCGTTCTCGAGATCGACCGAGCTTATCCATTCCCCGCCGCTCTTGATGACGTCCTTTGCGCGGTCGGTGATCTTCACGAAGCCGAGCGGGTCGATCGTCGCGACGTCGCCCGTCTTGAACCAGCCATCGGCCGTCCACCGCTCCTTCTCGTCGTTCGTCCCGTAGTAGCTCGCCGCCACCCAAGGCCCTCGCACCTCGAGCTCGCCCGAGCTTTGCCCGTCGGTCGGTTGCACGCCGCCGTCCGGCTTCGCGATGCGAGTCTCCACGAACGGCACATGGATACCCTGCTTCGCGCGCACGGCGTAGCGCTCGTCCTCGCTCATTGACTCCATCGAGGGGCGCACGCGGCTCACCGTGCCGATGGGGCTCATCTCGGTCATTCCCCAGGCATGGATGATCTCGATGCCGTGCCTGTCGAAGCCGCGCAGCATCGACTCGGGCGCGGCCGACCCTCCGACCACCATCCGCAGCCCCTTCTTCAGCTTCCAGCGCGTGGGCTCGCGGTCGAGCGCCTCGAGGATCCCGAGCCACACCGTCGGCACGCCCGCCGCGCACGTGACCTGCTCGCTCGCCATGAGATCGAGCACGCTCACGGCATCGAGGTGCGGACCGGGCATCACGAGCTTTGCGCCCACCATCGTCGCCGCGAACGGAATGCCCCACGCGTTCACATGGAACTGCGGCACGACCGGCAAGATGACGTCGCGCATGCCGAGCCCGAGCCCGTCGGCCATCGTCGTCGCGAACGCGTGCAGCACCGTCGACCGGTGCGAGTAGACGACCCCCTTCGGCCGCCCTGTCGTCCCCGACGTGTAACACATGCCGAGCGCGTCCTCTTCGCGCAGCGCGGGGTACGTGAAGTCGCCTGTCGCTTCCGCGAGCAGCGCGTCGAGGCTCTCGTACGGCGTCTCCGCGTTCGAGGTCTTGGCGACAAAGATCTTCTCGAAAGGGCGCTTCCGCTGACAGCGCGCCAGGAGAGGGAGCAGCGACTCGTCGACGATCAGGACGCGATCGTCGGCGTCGTCGGCGATGAACGATACGTCCTCGGGAGAGAGCCTGAGGTTCAACGTGTGGATGACGCCGCCCGCGATAGGGATTCCGAAGTAGGCGACGAGGTGCGCCTCGTGGTTCCACATCAGCGTCGCGACGCGGTCGCCTTTCTTGAGGCCACGCGCAAGCAGCGCTTCGGCCAGGCGCCGCGCTCTCACATAGAACGCGCCGTACGTGTCGCGCCGAACGCTCTTGTCGGGCAAGCGCGAGACGATCTCCACGTCGCCGAAGGGGAACCGTGCGCGCTCCAGGAGCGTCGGCAGGGTGAGCGGGAAGTTCATCATCGTGTGGTGCATGCGAGCCTCGTCCGTGACCTACCTCAGCTTCAGCGTGCCCATCGCCCAGTCGAGCGTAGGGCCCGCGCGCTCCATCTCGTCCTTCGTGCCCCCCGCCTCGACGAGGAAGAGGTCCTTGCGGCCGAACGTATGCGTGCGCCCTACGAAGAGGCGCACCGTATAGAGGTACGGCTTCTTCCCCTCGTCGTGGCCGAAGCGCAGCTCTTTCCCCTTGAAGCCATTGGCCGTCACGACCTCGCTCGTGCCGAGGAGCGCGTACCCCGATAGCTCTTTCATATGGAGTGCGACGGCCTCGGACCAGAACGCGACGTCCGCCTTCCCGTCCCCTTCGAGGACACGCACTCCGAGGACGACCCCGTCCGGTGTCATCGCGCGGTAGGCGTACTCGGTCTGCGCATCGAGCTCGACCATGCTCGGCGGCGTCTTCATGGTGAACGGAGCGCCGCATCCCGCGAGCAGCGCGGCGGCGAAGAGGCTCCGCGCGGAGAGCTTCACGGTGCGCATCATTTGACCTGGAGCAGCGGCCCGAGACCGAGCGCCTCGAGCCACGGGAAGGGGAGCCGCGCCATCGCGTGGACGTCGCTCGTGCGGATCGGCTGGAACGTCACGGTGACCGTCGAGTACGCGATCTTGTCGGCGAAGAGCTGGAGCTTCCCCTCCATCTGCTCGATCTCGCCCATGACGCGTGAGAGCTCCTTTTCGATCGCGAGCGCGTCCTTCGTGGCGGTCGCGCCCTGCAGGAGCTGCGCGATGCGGTCGCGTACGGCTCGCGCGTTCTTGAGCCGCGCCTCGAGGTCCACGACCTGGTCGCTCACGTCCTGCGCCTCGATGGTGCGGTGCAACACGTCGCCGACCTTGCCGATCTCACCGAGCTCGTCCTGGAACCGAGCCCTCGGCACGCGCACGACGATGGCCGAATCGGTCCGCGACGCGAGGTACCCACCGAGCGACCGCGTTAGCTCCTCGATGCGCGTGAGGCTGGTATCGACCTGGTAGACGGCGAGCACGAGCGTCGCCGTGTAGATGAGCATCGATTCGCGATGGGGGACCGCATCCGCGTGCTGCGACGCGTCAGGCGTCGTGGTTGAAGGGGTCGTCGTGCCGGGAGCCTTCGGTGCCGCCGAGCCCGGGGCACGCCCTTTCGGAGCCGCGAAATGCAGCGGCGCGTCTTTCCCGCCGATAGAGCCCGCTGAGAGCGCGTCGTCGGTGAACGCGTTGCCCGCGCCGTCCCATCTGTCCTCAGCACCCACGGCCTGCGGCGAAGGGGGCGGCGGAGGGGAAGGGGCTTCCATCATCACGCTCGGGGACGGCATCGAGGACGGCGGCGGAGACGCTCCCGCACACCCTGCAAGGAGCAGCAGCAGCAGCGCCACGCTCACTTCGGCGGACGAGCGGCATCGAGTCGTGGCGAGCATGCGGCGATCATGAGACCGCCCCTGCGCCATCGTGTCACGCGCGAACTGCAGCCGCGGGCGCCGGGATGCGATGAAACTCGCGCGCCGTCCTCCCGACGATGCGCTCGAGGGCGTCGTCGGAGAACCCCGTCTTCTTGATGCGCAGGAGCTCGCGGTCCCAGGCGTACGGGATGATCGGGAAGTCGGTGCCGTACATGACGCGCTCAGGGCGCTGTGCGACGAGCGCCTCGGCGCCCTTCATCGGGAAGTAGTCGGCCATCGCCATCGTGGTATCGAGCCAGAGGTTGTCGTAGCGCTCGAGGAGCTTGCCGTACGGGCCCAGCTCGTCGGCGCCGAGGTGAGGGACCGAGACGCGGAGACGCGGGAACGAACGGAGCACCGCCTCGATGCGGTCGGCGCCGCAGATGGTGTGCGTGTCCTTGGGGTAGGCCGTGCTCCGTGGCTCGCGACCGGCGTGCACCACGAGCGGCTGATCCCCCTCGACGCAGGCGTCGTAGACCTCGTGAAGGATGGAGTCGTCGACCGCGAACGCCTGCACGTGGCAGTGGAGCTTCACCCCTCGCAGCCCCATCGCGAACGCCTCGCGCAGGATGGCCCCTGCCTCCGGTTCGCCTGGAAAGACCGTCGCCACGCCGGTCACACGAGGCCGGGTGCGGGTGAGCTCGGCCATGAACGTGTTCAGTGAACGAGCGATGCCCGCGCGGTGCGCATAGTGGAGCGCGACGATGTGCCCGACGCCGCGAGCGAGCAGGAAGTCGACGACATCTGTCGCCTGGAGCTGGTGCCGTACGGGCCAGCCGTGCGCGTCGAACCAGCCGTAGATGGCCTTGAATACCTTGTCGGGAAAGAGGTGCACATGCGAGTCGACGACGTAGGGGAGGTCGCGATCAACGTGCGCCCCGTCGATGTCGTCGAGGGCGGGGAGCGGGTGGCTGAGCCAGCCGAGGCAGGAGTCGGCGTCGGACATGAGCCTTCATCGTAGGGCCAATCGAGCGATGGAGCATGATGCGGCGGCCGCTGATTTGCCGTAGCCTACAGATTCGCCCGTGGAGCCCGATCCGTCCGCCAAGTCCGCGCTCATCGTCGGACGCTATGCTCTCTACGAGGCCATCGCCGCCGGGGGGATGGCTACCGTCCATTACGGACGACTGCTCGGGCCGGTCGGTTTCTCGCGGACCGTGGCCATAAAGCGGCTGCATACGCAGTTCGCGCGCGACCCGGAGTTCGTGTCGATGTTCCTCGACGAAGCGCGCCTCGCGGCCCGCATTCGCCATCCGAACGTCGTCCCGACCCTCGACGTCGTCGCCACCGACGGCGAGCTGTTCCTCGTCATGGAGTATGTGCCGGGCGAGTCGCTCGCGAAGCTCGTTCGGACGGCGGCCGGCCTCGGTACCGTCATCCCTCCGCGCATCGTGTCAGCCATCGTGTGCGGGCTCCTCCGAGGCCTTCACGCCGCGCACGAAGCGACGAACGAGCGGGGCGAGCCGCTGGGTATCGTGCACCGCGACGTATCGCCGCAGAACGTGCTCGTCGGCATCGACGGCCAGTCGCGCGTGCTCGACTTCGGAGTCGCGAAGGCGGCAGGGCGCCTCCAGACGACACGCGACGGCAAGCTGAAAGGCAAGCTCGCGTACATGTCCCCCGAGCAGCTGCGGGGGAAAGCGATCGACCGTCGCACCGACGTCTTCGCGGCGTCGACCGTGCTTTGGGAAGCCCTCAGCGGGCGTCGGCTCTTTCGAGGCGACAACGAAGGGGCGATCATCACCAAGATCCTCGACGGGTCGATCGAGCCTCCGAGTTCGGTGATCCCCGCAGGCGAGGTGGACGAAGAGTACCTCGCGGCCATCCGCAGCGTCGATGCCATCGCGCTGAAGGGGCTCGCCACGAGCCTCGACGTCCGCTGGGAGAGCGCGCGCGTGATGGCCATCGCGCTCGAGAAGGCGCTGCCGCCCGCGGGCGTGTCCGAAGTGAGCGAGTGGGTCGAGCATTTCGCGAAGGACGTCCTCGTCTCGCGGGCGCAGCAGGTCGCCGACATCGAGAGCAACAGCGCGGTCGGCCCCGCGAGCCTCCGGTCGCTTCGCGAGTCGAGCTCCGAGCTGGAGAGGGCGTCGGTGCCTCCGGCGCGCGCGAGCGCTCCACGCGTGTCGACCCCCAGTCTGGCGTCCGTGGGCTCCGCCGACGACTCGACCCGCTCCGCGCCGGTCGACCTCTCGACGATCTCGGTCGCGTCCCAGGCGCAGCGCGTGTCGGGGCTGCCGGCTCGGAGACGCATGACCTGGGTCGTTGGCGCCGTCGTCGCGCTGCTCGGCTCCGTCGTCATCTTCGCGGCGCTGCGGTCTCTCCCGTCGTCGGCCACGGCTGCCGCCCGCGCCAGCCCGGCGGCGTCGACGCTGCCACCCCTCGCATCGAACGTCACCGCCCCCGCGCCACCGACGACCGGATCCGTCGCAATCCCCGCTGCGTCCGCTGTCGCCGAGGCCCCCTCGGCCTCGACTGCCTCGGTCGTCACCGCCGTCGTGCACGCGCCGAGCGCCCCCGCGTGGCCGGTACACCCCGCTGCGCACCCCGCTTCGCATCCCGCATCCCAACCCGGGCCGGCTGCGCCCGCGGCCGTGGCGGCGCCTGCGAGCGGTGCGGCCGGCTGCAGCCCCCCGTTTACGTACGACGCGCAAGGATTGAAGCATTTCAAGCCCGAGTGCCTGTAAACTGGGGGGGATGCCGAATCGACGTGGTCTCCGCGGGGTGGTCGTGTGCGCGCTGGCGGCCTCCAGCGTGCTTCTGGGTCGGCCGGCCGGCGCGCAGTCGAAGGACGCCACCGCGCTGAAGGTGGCGTGTGTGCAGGCGTCGGACAAGGCGCAGCAGCTGCGCGTGGCAGGCAAGCTCGTGTCGGCGCGTGACACGCTCCGGACGTGCGTTCAGGACGCGTGCCCGAGCGTGGTGCGCGAGGCGTGCTCGCAGTGGCTCGGCGAGGTGAACGCGAGCCTCCCGTCGATCGTCATCGGCGCCAAGGACGGCGACGGCAAGGATCTCCTCGATCTGAAGGTCTCGATCGACGGTCAGCTCGTGACGGAGCCGCTTGGCGGGCGCGCCTTGCAGATCGACCCAGGTCGCCACAAGATGCGCTACGAGAAGGCGGACGGGACGGTCCTCGAGGAGGACATTCTCGTCGGCGAAGGGGCGAAGAACCGCGCCGTGTCGGTGCAGTTCCCGGGGGCTGCTGGGAAGGCCGCTGTAGCGGGACTTGGTCCCGCAGCGCCAGCCGGTCCAGCTCCGTCGACGTCGAAGGGGGCGAGCACCGCCAACACCGTCGTCGGCACCGTCTTCGCGGTCGCAGGCGCGGCGGCCCTCGGCACGGCGCTCTATCTCGACCTTTCGACGACGAGCGACGTGAACGCCGACAAGGCCACCGGAGGCTGTGCAGGCCCCGGCAGCAAGGCCCCGTGCTCTGCGTCCACGGTGAGCGGCTACCAGCTAGACTACGACCTCGCCGGGGTCGCCCTCGGCGTCGGCATCGTCGCGATTGGCTTCGCCACCTACGTCTTCATCGGCCACCCGTTCGGCACCACGGTGACCGATGCAGGGCACGCCAAGACCGACCTGAAGCCCGCCTTCCGCTTCGTCCCGTCGCCTCACGGCGGCGCCTTCGCGCTCACCTTCTAGAAGAGCACGCTCGCAGCGCACGTCGCGCTTGCAACGCGCGCCCGGTGGTCGCATGAAAGCGCCCATGCGTCTCTCTCGTCGCGCGTCGTCCGTCTCGCTTCTGACTGCTCTTCTCGCGGCCGCCTGTGGCGGCGAGGCACGCCCCGTCGCGTCGCTCCCGCCGCTGCCGCCCGAGGCGCCGGTCGCGCCGCTCGCCGCGCAGCCTCCGCGTGCAAGCGCCGGGAGCTATCGCGGGATGGACCGCGTGGTCTTCAACCGCAACGCCGTCCGCGCGAACGTGCCGGTCTACTGGGTCGCCGACGCCAACCACGACGGCGTCGTCGATCCGAACGAGGTCACATCGCTGCTGTTTTATCCGAGCGAAGGGCGCTGGGTCCGCGACGGGGCCTTCACCCCTGACTTCGATCACGCCTGGCAGACGATTCAGGCCGCGGGGACGTTGACGGCGACGAGCCCGCCGAGCGCGAACGACCAGCGGCGCGCGCTCGTGCAGGAGGACCTCGATCAGGGGCTGCCGACGCTCGTGGCGAACGACTTCTCGCAGGCGCCTGCGTCCGACAAGGAGCTCGTCGGGCACATGCTCACCGTGGGGCGGCTCATCGACGATCTGTTCGCGCAGCAGAACGGCGCGAAGGCGCTCGCGTCGTCGGTCGACCCGAAAGATGACCTGAGCGCGAGCCTGTTTCGCCGCAACTGGGGTCCCGCGTGCGCGGCTCCGCTGACGGAGAAGAACCCGAAGTGCAGCGCGATCCAGGGGGCGCCGCAGCCCGTGTACGACGCGTACCCAGGCAAGATGCAGAAGGACCCGAGCTTCTGCGTGAAGGTCGAGAAGGTCCCGGGCTCGAAGTCGCTGCTGGCACCGTTCGTCGTCATCCGCGCGGACGCGAGCGGCGGTGCGAAAGGGGCGCTCAAGGCAGTCCCCGACAGCGAGGCCTACAAGGAGACGATGACGGCCATCTCGCGCGAGCTGTCGGCCGCGGCGAACGGCGTGACGGATCCGGTCGAGGGGCCGCTCAAGACGTACCTTGCAGCTGCGGCGAAGAGCTTCCTCACGAACGACTGGAACCCGTCGGACGAGGCGTGGTCGCGGATGACGGTGCAGAACTCGAAATGGTACGTCCGCGTCGCCCCCGACGAAACGTACTGGGAGCCGTGCAACCACAAGGCAGGGTTTCACCTGACCTTCGCGCGCATCAACCGTGACTCGCTCGTATGGCAGGCGAAGCTCGATCCGTTTGAGCAGGAGATGGAGCAGAACATCGCGGCGCGCATCGGCGCCCAGTACAAGCCGCGCAAGGTGAGCTTCCACCTCCCCGACTTCATCGACATCATCATCAACGCTGGCGACGACCGCGACCCGTTCGGCGGTACGATCGGCCAGAGCCTCCCCAACTGGGGGCCTGTCTCTGCAGATGGTCGAGGCCGCACGGTCGCGATGAGCAACCTGTTCACCGACACGGACAGCGTCGCGATGCGGCGTAAGCAGGCCGAGTCGCTCCTCGTGAACGACACGATAGCTTCATACGTCGACTCCCCCGAACCGGGGCTGCTCGATACGATTCTCCACGAGGCCACGCACAACCTCGGCCCGGCGCACGAGTACAAGTGGTCCGGCAAGACGGACGAGCAGGCTTTCGGCGGGCAGCTCGCGTCGATGCTCGAGGAGCTGAAGGCGCAGACGGGTGCGCTCTACTTCATCGACTTCGCCCACAAGAAGGGGCTCATCACGACCGAAGCCGCGCGGCAGTCGTACGTCTCGAACCTCGTCTGGGCCTTCGGCCACATCTCACGCGGCATGTACACCGAAACGCACGCGAGGAAGGCGTACAGCCAGCTCGCGGCCATCCAGGTCGGCTTCCTCCTCGACGAGGGG
>Ga0302279_10002356_pt1 | contig 25173 bp, 13 predicted proteins | sample III_Bog_N3_3_FD_194541 | JGI IMG/M metagenome (GOLD analysis project Ga0302279, IMG submission 194541) | Peat permafrost microbial communities from Stordalen Mire near Abisko, Sweden - III_Bog_N3_3 | ecosystem: Environmental > Terrestrial > Soil > Wetlands > Peat | place: Sweden: Abisko... | reverse complement strand
CAGACGCTAGAGCGGTTTCAGGATAGGTATACCCTATCTGCACTACTGCGAGGTCGCCGCTCCTTGGGGTCGCGTCGACTTGAGTGTATTCCCTTTGGGTACGGCAATCCTGAAACCGCTATAAAGCCCATTCTCTCAATCTAAACAGCTTGCGGCACGACTAAAGTCATGCCCTGTTACAAAGCGCATCCAAGGCGAAGTTTTTCACCAAGCTGTTTAGTCGTGCAGCAAATGCTCAATAAAACTGCCGGCTTTAGCACCTGAGGGATGTCTTCTTGCTCGCAGACGCGATTTATGCAACCACTACTGGAATGTCCGAGGCGCCGTGCCGGCTCAAGGCTTACGCGAGTTCCAACTGAAGACGATGCGGGCCGCGCCCTTCCACCTCTGCAGTTGCGTACTCGGTTTGCTCCACAGTTTCCAGGCGCGGAACCACGGCCTTCCCGTTGACAAGCATGTTGGTGACACGGCTGCCGGCTGGAAGCGGCACGCGGAGAGTCGCTTTGTCTGCGCAACTGGCGCAATCGAGAGCGATGGTGTTGCCGTTTTGAAGATAGCGATAAAGCACGTAGCCGCGCGAAGCAGGATAGCGCACACTCACCTGAGCTTGAGTGGCGCCCGCAGCAATCCATCGTGGCGATACCCGGGCCGCGCGAAAGCCTCCGCCCGTGTCTTCAATGCCGGCCAGCCCTTCCAGCAGCGCCGCAGTTACGCACCCTGCTCCCCAGTTATTCGGCATCCCCGACGAGATATCGTTCCACGGAGGCAGGAACGCCGGCATATCAGAGAGAGTTATGCCGATCACAAACCATTTTGCGTTGGTTTCCATGCTCTCCAGTTCCAAGGATGCAATGGCAGCGTCCTTCTTATGAGGCTCAAAGCTCGTAATCCAGACACCCACATTGTCGATAAGTCCGCTCTTACCCCGCCAGGCCACCTGCATGCGCTCCCGTGCAAGAGCACCGTACCGGTTATTGAATTCAAGATCTTCCGGAGCCCAGAAAGAACCAACGTTTGTGCCACGCTCGATGTATTCGACCTGTTTGCTTCCGTCCTCGTAATGAATCGTCAATTTGCCCAGAGTTGCGCCGCCGCCTGAACACGCGTGCAACAGGTAGAAGGTTCGGCAAGCTTTGTGTACGGGAACCTGGGTGCTCGCCGCGTACTTCGGCGATGCGGAGACACCGATGCACACGCGGTGACCATTCTCCTTTGCAGATGCGATTTGGAAGGTCACGCCGCGAAAGCTCTGCTCTCCTGACGGAAAGTCAATGAGATAGTTGTTCGGTTCATTGACCCATCCAGGCACGCCGTCGGCGCCCTTTCCCGTGTCGCAATTGGCCAGTGCACTCAAATGGAGCGGAACAAAGTTGGTGGGTGGCCGCTCAGGCTGCTTGCCGCGCAGAATACCGGGCAGGAAATCGCGATGTTGTTTGGCGATCTCGTGAACCCGTCGCAGAATATCCACGCCGTAGTGTTCGTATCCATGCTCAAAGCAACCGCGCGCCAACTCGCCCGCGGTACATGCCAGCACGCCGCCATTGACGTAGTCCCAAATTCCCTGCTCCGACCCGAAGCCCTTTGCGAATGGCGGGTAGATCGAGTAAAACTCGCCCGGAGAAGTCGCGGGCATCTCTTTCCGAATTGCCGCATACGTCTCGATAATCGCGGCCGCCTGTTTCCGCGCAATGCCGCGGTTCAATGAATACGCGTTGGAAAGCGAGACCTGGCTGTTCATATCCACGCCCAGAGCGGGCCGGAACTCCGAGTCCTCCGCCACCCAGTGTGTATAGAATCTCCCGTTCCAGGAGATGCGATTCAGCCGCTCTTCCAACTCACCGGCGAGCTTGCGCATTTCGCCGGCATCCTGTCCCCGCTGCGCCCGATCGAGCATCTCGGCAAGGTAGCGGCATCCGGCGATCAATCCCGTGTTGTCACCGAAGAATATCCCAAAGTGCGTTTTCTCCAGATCGATGACCATGATATCGCCGCCAACCAATGCGGCTTCGCTATCGCAAAGAAAATCCCACGTGTCGATGGTGAGCCCTCGCTTGACGAGGCCATACTTCTTTGACCACCGATACGGGTCGCTGGTGCTGTAATGCACGGCATGCAAGGCGCGGTCAAGATGCCGCCGCATCCATGCGTCGTCCCCAGTGGTCTTCCACACCAGGTAAAGGGCTTCAAGAAAGTACATTTCCACGTGGTTCTCCACGGGCGCACGACGCAAGCCCAGATAGCCGCCGTCCGCCGAGCGCGAAAAATCACCGTACTTGAAGCGCCGGTCCCAATCGCTTTCCGGCGGCGTTCTGTCGATATGGTTTTCCCAGATCATGCCGTCTTCGCGTTGCGTGTCAGAGAATATTTCAAAACTCTGGCGAACCTCCGGCCAAAAATAGCGCATGCCTTTGAGCGTGTTTGTGTTGTCAAGAAGCCAGTCAACCCAGTAGGTATACACGCGGCCATTGTGGCGGCGCGCACCAATCGGACCATCCGAAGCCATGGTCCAATACAAGGTGTCCAGCAGATGTTGAAACTCGCCGCTGGCCTCGCGGATTTCGGTATGCGTATCCACCAGAAAACCGGTGCGACCCAGAAGCTTGCCGTCGGCATCGAGATGAAGCACCGTGTGTGCGCCCAATGCGCCAGCGGGCCGTATCTTCGCCGGCAGCTTCACGTCCTGGTCGAAATAGGGTACACCTTCTCCATCCAGCAGCAACAGCCGGCCCTCGCCAGAGCCGAGCAGCGTAATTTCATCAAGCGGGCGATACACGGGCTGCTCCGGCGATAGCGTCAGCGACGGCTCGTGGATGGGTTGGGCAGGCAAAGTCGCCGCACAGCCAGCGCCGAGAAGGCCGGCGGGCAGCATCTCAAGAAACTCTCTTCGAGATTGCATCGGAGCATTTCTCCTTGAATACAGCAGCAAGAAATCCAGCAGCGAGCGAGCCGCAGCGGAACCTCACTTGAGATCGAATCGGCTTTCGAGCCTGTGATCGCGCGAGGAACTTCCAACCCAGACCGCTCGACTCCCCACAGGAGTCAGCCATTGATTCCGCGCCGTCGACCAGTATTGCAACTGGCGCAGCGGAAGATGAATGACAACGTCTTGAGACTGGTGCGGCGCCAGGTGAATGCGCTCAAACCCTGCCAGGGTGTCATCGGCAAACTGCGCACCCGCCGGAGGAGCACTCGGCGCTTCAAGATAAACCTGCGCCACTTCGTCGCCGGGTACAGCGCCCGTATTTTGAATCTTCACGGTCACGTCCACTCCACCATCGGCCGCGGGGCTGGTCTTGATTTCCGAGTAAGCGAAGCTGGTATACGACAACCCGAATCCAAACGGGAACAGAGGCTCAATTTTCTTCCGGTCAAACCAGCGATAGCCCACCAGGACACCTTCACTGAAGGTTGTCTTCCCATCCACGCCGCTCCTGGAGCGCTCGGGATGAGCGGGATCGTTCGCAGGCGTGTCCTCCAGCCGCTTCGGCCAGGTGAAGGGCAACCTCCCTCCAACATTCTCGTGGCCCAGGAGCACCTTGGCTGTTGCCCATCCGCCCATGTCCCCGGTCCAGCCCATATCGAGCACAGCTTTCACCTCAGCCAACCAAGGCATGGCGACTGCCTGGCTCACGTTGAGCACCACAATCGTGTTGGGATTCACGGCCGCCACATCGTGGATGAGCTTATTCTGATCGCCGGGCAGGGCGAACACCGGCCATGTCCGGCTCCAGGCAAAGACTACGGCCGTCTTTGCGTGCCTTGCCGCATCCAGGGCAGCGCGGTAGTTATCCGCCTGCTGTCGTGGAGTTACCCAACTTACCCTCACCTGCACTGGGTTATTCGAGCTGTCGGGATTCACTTCCAGGTAAATGCGATGGGGGCCGGCACTCAGTTCCATTGCAGCGCGAATATTGTCAAGACCATCCGAGGTCGGAAAGATATTGTCCTGCCCTGGCTGTGTCACTTCCCCATGAATCCAGTTGAACCAGTTCCTGTCCACAACCTGGTCGTCTATCTTCAGTTTTCCGTTGCAGCCCAGCAGTTGGAGATGAATCCGGTATTTGCCGCTCTCCGGCGCTGTCAGTGTCCCAGCCCATGCAATGCTCTGGTTCGCCGGCAGCGCGTTGTGAGCGCGCAGCGTAAAGTCAATCCGCGGATCCACCGATACCGCATCTTCATTCCAGACGCGGCGTTCAAGCCCCGGCTCGTCAAAGTGCGAGAGATACTGCGCAGGAATCGCGGTTCCATCCATATCGTCGGCGGCGGCATACATCACGTGCGACGCACTTCCGGCCAACTGCTTCAGCGCCGCAAGCGGTCCCACTTCGAGCGCAGGCAGGCCGACAGCTTTCTCGCCTGTAAGGCCGACGGAGACAATCTGCGCAGCCCCCGGCCCAATCATCGCCAGGCTTTCCAGATCGCGTGTCTTCAGTGGGAGTACGCCGCCTTCATTCTTCAGCAGAATCGCCGCATCGATGGATGTCCTCTCCACAATCTTCGCGTCCGCTGCATTGTCTTGCGTTGTCACGTCCAGCTTGCTTTTCCCGTCATGATATCCGAACCTTTCCATCTGCAAAAGGACTCTGCCGGCGGCGCGTGCGATGGTATCTTCTGAAACAACTCCGCTGGCCACCAGCTTCTTAAGGTCGGTAGCCGGCCAGGGCTCCGAAGAACCGCCCCAGCCTTTCTGCGCCGGCTCCTCGGGCAAACCGGCCCCGCTCAGCGCCGGCCCGTCCGGTATTTCATTTTTGACTGCTTCCCGCTTGGGACCATTCACGAAAAACGATGGCCCCGCAAACGAAACAGGCAGCGGTCCGGACATCTCCATGTCCAAACCAGCGTTGATGAAATCGGTTGCATGCGTCGCACCCCAGTCAGAGGTGACAAACCCTTTGAAGCCGACTTCCCCTTTCAAAGTCTTGATGAGCGTCACAGCATTGCCGCAGGAGTACGGGCCATTGATCTTGTTATACGAACACATGATCGACGACACTCCGGCCCTGCTAGCCGCGGCAAACGGGGCCAGGTAAACCTCGTGCAAAGTTTGATCGTCGATGAACACGTTCGTCGCATCCGTGTCGTATCCAATAAAGTGTTTAGCCTGCGACATCACCCCCTGGCTTTGAATACCCGTAATCTCCGCCGCACCCATCTCGCCGGTCAGGAACGGATCTTCGCCGAAGGTGTTGTAGCCGCGGCCATAATTGAGATCCCTGTCGATATTGATGAACGGCTGCAGCACCACGCTCACGCCGTGCGTCCGCGCTTCGCGGCCGATCACCGCGCCGTTCTCCCGAGCGTCGACCCGGCTGAAAGTAGACGCCAGCCCCATGGTGGATGTGGGCGCCATGGAAGGAACACGCGTCAGGATTCCGGGCGGCCCATCGGCAAAACGCATGGGAGGAATGCCGAGCCGCTGGATACCTGGCAAGTAGCCCGCCTCGCCCTGGTTTGTCGCGGCATCTTCTCCGTTGCCGTGGATCATGGCGATCTTTTCGTCCAGCGTCATTTGTCCCAGGAGGCGATCGACGCGGGCATTGCCGGTAATTCCAGCCTCTTGTGTGTTCCCAGGCAAAGCGCCCAGGCTTGCAAGAGCCAATGTGATTATCAGAGCTTGTGTGGCATTCGACAGATTCTTGATCAGAGTCATCGATTCCTTCCAATCCTCGGTCTCTGAGCGACGCCTCGGTCCGGTTTGGTGTCGACCGTAGAGACCGCGCGCCGGCTCAAAAGGACCTCACCCGCGAGCGAAGAACTCATAGGGAAGCCACGTTGAGAGCGGCGGAGACGCCCGTCATGGGCAGAAGATGGCCAAATGGCGAGTGGAGTTCCCCACCGTCCTGTGCCGGGCTCTCTCCCGTTGGAGTTCCAGACCGTCGAGGCTCGCGTTTCACCGGCTAAACAATCCTACACATGAACTTGGCCAAGGAATGGAAAGTATAAACAGCGAAGCGGGAAATCAGATAAAGAGGGCGCGTTCCTGCCTCTGCGACGAAGCTCAGTCCGTAAGCGTTCCAGTAGCCGGCGTATTCTTATCCTGTTGTTGGAAGGGCAAAGGCGACAGCGGTGAAATGGAAAGAGCCGATCCTGATTGTTGGTTTTATTTCATCGATCTCCCTTGTTGCCCAGCGCCAGCCAACTCCGTTGATTACGCAGCCCATTGATGAAGAGAGGTCCGTTTCTCTTCAGGGCAACGTCCATCCGCTGGCGCAGGCCCGCGACGACGCCGGGCCCGCGGACACTGCGATGCCCGCCAGGCAATTGGTGCTTCTCATGGGTCGCCCGGCAGATAGGGACGCTGCCCTTTCCAAATACATGCAGGATGTTCACAACAAAGACTCGGCGATATACCACCATTGGCTCAGCCCCGAAGAATTCGGCGATCGTTTTGGTCCAGCAGACTCCGACATCCAACAAGCGTCGGACTGGCTGAGCGGGTTAGGCTTTCAGGTGGCTGGAGTCTCCAAGGGCAAAACGCTTATCGAGTTCTCCGGCACCGTGGGCCAGGTGAACAACGCGTTCCATACGCAAATTCGGAAGTACGCGGTAAATGGCGAACTGCATTTTGCGAATGCGACCGATCCAGAAATTCCGAAGGCGCTTGCGGGCATTGTGCGCGGAGTGTCCGCACTGAACAATTTCCACCCCAAGCCAAACCTGCGCGTTGTCGGGCCTGGACACCTTGATCCGGCGACCAGAAAAATCTCACCGGACTTCGACCTGACCGCCCAGAACGGGCCCTTCTATGCAGTTGCACCGGAGGACTTCGCCACGCAGTACGATCTGACGCCGTTGTATACCGCCGGCGTCAACGGCAGCGGACAGACGATCGGCATCATCAACGATTCGAATATCAATGTAGGTCTGGCTAACGCCTATCGGAGCCTGTTCAACCTGGCCGCCAAGCCGCCGCAAGTGGTGCTGGATGGCGGCGACCCAGGGATCAATGCGGACGACACAGAGGGATACCTCGACGTCGAAGTAGCCGGCGCTGTCGCCCCCGGCGCCACGGTGAACCTCTATATTGCCTCATGGGATACGGTTGCCGATGCGCTGGACGATCCCTTGATTCTGGCGGCAAGGCGCGCCATTGAGGACAATCAGGCGGATGTGCTCAGCGTGAGCTTCGGCGAATGCGAAGGGGAAATAGGGGGCGCCGATAATCTGATTCTGGCCGCGCTGTGGGAGCAGGCCGCCGCGCAGGGGCAGACGGTTCTGGTCTCCTCGGGAGACAACGGTTCGGCGGGTTGTGAGAATGCCGCTACGCAATTTGCGGCGATTTACGGCTTGCAGGTGAACGGCTTTGCCTCCACGCCTTGGAACGTTGCGGTGGGCGGCACGGATTTCTATTACTCCGATTACGCCGGCGGCGCTCCCAGCGCGGGCAAGTTATGGAATGCTACGAACGATACCAATCTCGGCTCGTTGAAGGCCCCTCTGCCGGAGCAGGTGTGGAACGATCCATTCGGTTTCAATGCGCTGGTTTTCAACGACACCTATTTTCTTCCCGACCTTGATGCGGGAAGCGGCGGCGCAAGCGGTTGTATCAACTCCGTCGCATCCGTCGAATCGGGGAGCGCATTGCCGTTTTTCTGCCAACCCGTCTCGACAACAGGAACCTTGACGGGTTATGCGAAGCCCAGCTGGCAGAGTGGCCCAGGCGTCCCGGCCGATGGCGTGCGCGACCTTCCCGACATCTCCCTGTTTGCCGGCAATGGCGCCAATCTCTCCGCGTACGCGATTTGCGCCAACCCCGGGGATTGCGTGCCCATCGCCAATCAGCCGACACCGGTGACCCTGGTGGGCGGCACTTCGGCGTCCGTGCAGGCCATGGCGGGCATCATGGCGCTGGTGGACCAGAAGTATGGACGGCAGGGGCAGGCGGATTACACGCTCTACGCGCTGGCGCAGCAAAAGCCGTCCGCATTCCATGACATCACGCTTGGTGGCAACAATGTGCCGTGCCTGCTCATCAATGGAGTCTTCACCCCGGATTGCGAGTCGAACCCCGACAGCCGATTTAACCCTCAATACTTCACTTTGACCGGCTACCCGGCAACCGCCGGATACGATCTGGCCAGCGGCCTGGGCAGTGTGGACGCGAATGTACTGGTGACCAACTGGAACTCACTCACCTTCGCATCCACCTCGACTTCCTTGCAGCTTTCGTCCACCTCATTTACTCATGGCACGCCGGTCAAAGTGACGACCAGCGTCGACACGTCTTCCGGGGGCAAAACGCCGCAGGGAGGCGTTTCCATCCTGAGCGACTCACCGCTGCCTTCGAGCCAGTCGGTGGATTTCCTGACGTTGGGCAGCAACGGTTCGGCCAGTGCCACTCTCGATTCTCTACCCGGAGGAACCTACGATGTGTGGGCCGACTACGGCGGAGACGGCCTGCACGCGAGCAGCAATTCTTCGCCTGTATCGGTCACCGTATCTCCTGAGCCCAGCAGCATCGCGATCTCTGGAATGCAAACGACGTATTCAGTGATTTACAACCCCGCGGTGGGTTGCACACCGGTGGTGGGTCCGTATGAGGCGCCTGTCACGAGCGGCTCCTCGGTCCCTCCCTATACGCCGCTTTGGCTCGCGGCTAAACCCACAGGAACAACTTCCGGCGTCTCAACAGCCACCGGCTCCGTTACGTTTGCCATGGATGGCCAGCCGGCATCGGTGCCATTGAATGTGTCGGGAATCGCCACGTGGATTACTCCCATGACCGCGAGTGGTGGCGCTCACAATGTAGTGGCCAGTTATTCGGGAGATGCAAGCTTCGGCGCCTCCACGTCCGCGCCGTTTACTTACACAGTGCAGCCGCTCCCGCTCGCTTTTTCAATATCTCCTTTTGCACTCAGTACCGTTTCGGGCACTGAAGCGAACGGGTACGGTTGCTATCCCAACAACCAGTGCAGCGCTTACGCCGGCGACAGTTTGCCGGTGACGGTCTATCTGAGCGGGGGAGTATGCAACCTTGCCACGGGAACTATAACCCTCAGCCTCGGCTCGCAGTCGCAAACTGTGGCTCTCACTCCGGTAGGCTATCCCGCAGGGCAGATCTCAGTAGGCTTCGCAACATTTACCAATCTTCAGGCTGGCACATACCAGTTGACAGGCTCTTACAGCGGCGACGCACATTTTGCGGCAGCATCTTCGAGTTCGTACACCGTTACCGTTGCGCCCTCGGCCAATCCACTGCTTCCAACCGCAACGGCTCTCACCGTAAGCCCCTCAACGGTCTCGTATGAAAATGGAAACGCGACCTTCACGATGACGGTAACCGGCGCAGGCGGCTCGAAAGGGCCACCAACGGGATACGTGAACATCTACGGGGACGGAATTTTCATGGTTTGGTCATCGGGACTCATCGGAACGGGCCCCAACACGGCTTCAGCGACCGTCCAAATTTACCAGAATCCCAACCGTAACGCGTTCACCCCTTATATCGGCCAGGTCCCGCTCATTGCGACATATCTGGGCGATAGCAACTACCAGGGGTCATTGAGCACGCCGATTTCGCTCAACGTTGTGGCCACGACCGTGGTTCCGGATTTTATCCTGGCTCCGCAAGTCAGCCAGCTCTCGATTCAGGCAGGCAGTTCCGCATCGGTGGCCATCAACCTCGCATCCGTCAACGAATTCAATGGCGCGGCCGCGCTCACCTGCGCTCCATCCTCCAGTCAGGTCACCTGCAGCCTCAGTCCCTCCACGGTCACCATCAACGGGCAGGCCACGGCAACGCTCACAATCAGTGTCGCCACGCAAACAGCTGGGCTTGTTGCGCCAAGGTGGCAAAGACAATCCGGCTGGCCGGCGGCGGGGATGCTTGCCTTCAGCTTCATTCTGTTGAGGGGGCGAGCGAGCCGCAAGTTCCAGCGGAGTATGTTGCTCAGCCTCTGCATCTTTGCGGCGATGTGGACAGTCAGTTGCGGCAGCAGCGGCGGCTCGGGGGGCGGTGGTGGAGGAGGCGGTGGTGGAGGAGGTGGCGGCCAGACAACTCCTCCGACTCTAACCACCTACAGCGTGGTGGTCACCGGCACGGCAAACGGGATCATCCACAATGCGAAGGTCACCGTGGTGGTTTCCTGACACCCGTTGCTCTGGGGATCGTCCTGGCCCCAATCTGGAGGGCCTGTATTCATTTGCTCAGATCGTCAGCCCCTCACGATGGAAGAATGATGCGAATTGTGTTGCAGGTGCTCCGGTTTTTCTGCCTATGTTCAATGCTGACGCAGTGAAGCGGAACCTGTGCTCTTCCGTCAGAACAAATTGCCCTAGCGCCGCGCGATCAAAACGCCGCCCATCGTAATTCCTCAACGCTGTCAGCATATCGATTGGCGCCAGGGGACGAGGAGGCCCGATGGCTGAGCGGATCGCGTGTGTCCATCGCCTGAGTCGCAAGTGATCTCTTGTCGAGGCTGCGTACTATGACAGAGAAAAAAATCGGAAGCAGTGACCGCAGGCGCCGTGCCCAGCTTGACGACGCGGTGAGAGCCGAGCAAGTTCGCATGCTCATGCACCGGCGCGTCGATCTGCCGATGAACCTGCTCCTCGCTGTGCTAGTCTGGGGCACACTCCGGCGTCTTTATCCAGGCTGGATAGGACTGTCGTGGCTGGAATTGTTCAGCCTCGTCATTCTGGCGCGTTTTGTTTCGAGACGCCTCTACCGGGCACAGGATTCTGCTACCGGAATCGCTCCAACCTGGGGGCGGGTTTTCGCAGTGAACGCATTTGTGACGGCCCTCCTCTGGGGTCTCACGGGCACGGCGATTCTCATGACGCCCAATCCTGTCTATCACCTGTTTGTCGTCTTCGTGCTTGGGGGTCTGACGGCCGCCGGGATTGTCAGCAACTCCGCCTACCTGCCGGCGATGTGGTCGTTCACAATCCCGACCGTCCTGCCCGTCCTTGTCATTCTTTCCACTCGTCCGGACATGAACCATATCGAGATGAGCGGGATGATGGTCATGTTTACACTCGTGCTCATTGCATCCGGCCTCAACATTAACCGATCCATCGTTGAGAACTTCCGCTTGCGGCTCGGCCAGGAAATGCTGTCGATCAAACAGAGGGACAGCGAAGCCGCGATGGTCGAGGCCCAGGCAATGGCCCACGTCGGGAGCTGGAACATCGACCTGGTTGCGAGGAACTACTTCTGCTCGCTGGAGGCCTATCGAATCTTCGGTGTCGATCCAACCAAAATCAAGCCCTCCTACGACTCGATGCTGGCCCGCATTCACGCAGATGACCGGAGCCAGGTGGCCAAGGACATCGCTGAAACAGTCGCATCCGGAAAGGGGCGCGGAATCGATCATCGGTTGGTAATGGACGACGGGACGATCAAGCATGTCCATGAACAGGCGCGAGTGACGCATGATGCCAGAGGACGCGCGCTGCGGATGATTGGAACTGTGCAGGACATCACCGAGAGCAAGATTGCGGAAGCCAAACTTCAGTTTGCCAACCTTCTGTTTACGACCGAAATGGAGGCATCGCCCGACGGGGTATTAGTGGTCGGTGCAAATCGCGAGATCATCTCCGCAAATTCCCGCTTCTGTGAAATATGGAAGCTTCCGCGGACGACTCTGGCTGGAGAACGCGATGAGAAGATTTTGGCTTCGGGAACCGCGCTCGTGAAGGATCCGCAGCACTTTGCCGAAGTGGTGCGACAGATTTACGAGCATCCTGGCGAGGCCAGCCACGATGAGTTTGAGATGACGGACGGACGATTCATTGAGCGTCACACCGTCATGTTGAAATCCTCACAAGGACAGCTCCTGGGCCGCATCTGGTTTTTTCGCGACATCACCGCGAGCAAGCAAGCTGCCGCACATGCCCTGCGACTGGCGCGCTTCGATGTGCTGACAGGGTTGGCAAACCGCGAGGTCTTTGTGGAGGCCCTGCAGCATGCGGTTGCGAGGGCAAAGCGCACTGCAAATGGTTTTGCTGTGATCTATCTCGACCTGGATCACTTCAAAGACGTGAACGATACGTTGGGCCACCCGGTGGGCGACGAGCTTCTGCAAGCAGTGGCAGATCGTTTGGAATCGAATACTCGGGAATCGGATACCGTGGCTCGTTTCGGTGGAGACGAATTCGCGGTGGTCGTCGGTGACGTGGAGCAACCGTCCGATGCGGCGATTCTTGCGGAGAAGTTGATCCACGCGCTTGGCCAGCCATACTCCATTCAGGGAAACGAAATTTTCAGTGCAGCCAGCATTGGGATCGACGTGTATGGTCGTGAAGCTCCAGACGCGGAAACACTGCTCTCCCACGCCGATGTTGCGCTCTACCGTGCCAAGGCGGAAGGGCGCGACATGTATAGATTTTTCACGCCTGCAATGGACACCGAAGTGCGGATGCAAGTCACACTGGGGACGGAGCTTCACGAAGCGCTCGATGCCGGCCAGCTCTTTCTCATGTATCAGCCCCAGGTGACGGTCGACGATGCGCATATTGTCGGATTAGAAGCGCTGGTGCGCTGGCGCCACCCCCGGCGCGGCATTTTAGACCCGGAGGTGTTTATCCCAGTGGCAGAAAAGATGGGGATGATCGTGAAGCTGGGCCATTGGGTATTGTTGACGGCTTGCCGGCAAGCCAAGATCTGGCTTGACGCCGGCATGAAGCCCATCCGGATCGCGGTGAACCTTTCCGCGTTGCAGTTCAAATCGCCGATTGGACTCGAAGCCGATATCGCTGAGGTGCTCGCGGAAACCGCGCTGCCGCCGCAATTGCTGGAACTGGAGTTGACCGAGACCATTCTTATGGAGACTTTTCGCGAGCATAGCGACATCGTCGAGCGCCTGCGCAAACTTGGCGTCACGATTGCCATCGACGATTTTGGCACCGGCTACTCGTCGCTCGATTATCTGCGTCGATTCCCGGCAGACCGCATCAAGATCGCTCAGGACTTTGTGCGGCATCTCGAAACCACGCCCAGTGACGCGATCATTGTGAAGGCAACCATTGGCCTCGCCCGAGAGCTCGGAATCCCGATTATCACCGAAGGCGTGGAGACGCGGGAGCAGTTGGAACTTGTGAAGGGGTGGGGCTGCGGCGAAGTGCAAGGGTTTTACTTCTCCAAGCCTCTTGCCGTGGAAGACGTCTCGCGCGTGCTTGGCAGCGGCGGTTTCCTTTCGCCAGCGAATCATTCACTCGCCAGCTCTTCTTCTGCTGCGAAATAGTCCCGCTGCCGATGGAAGCCTGACGGCGGCGATCCATTCCGAGTGTCTGGAGAAGAGTTGCATGGAGCCGAGCATGACAGCGAAGAGCGGCTATTCAACCGCCCAGTAGGTATCAGCAACGCTGCCCACGCTTCCCGCGGATTGCGCTCTGCTCAATTACCATACGTTGTGATTCAAGGGCGAAGCTCGTAGATGGACGGTCCATCGTCGCAACGTTCATCTTAGCTCCTTCATGTTCTGCATGATGCTCAGAACCGCAGGGGCCAGCAGGACAATAAAAATGCATGGAAATATAAAGAACACAAGTGGAAAGAGAATCTTGATCCTTGTCTTCGCGGCTAGCTCCTCGGCCCGCTGCCTTCTCTTCAAGCGGAGTTCGTCGGCAAACCTGCTCAAGGCTCGAACAATCGGGGTGCCAAATCGATCGGCCTGCGTCAGCATGGTTACGAAAAGTGAGAACTCCGGAACGCCTGTTCGTTGCGCGGCGCTCTTCCAGGCTGCAAGGCGGGCTTTACCGGCAAGTTGCTCCAAATTAATTTGCGCAAACTCCTGGTTGATCTCCGGGTGGCTAATGATGAGTTCCTTTCCCACTCGCATCATCGCCTGATCCAGACCGAGTCCGGCCTCCACGCAGACGACGAGGAGGTCGAGTGCATCGGGGAGTCCATTCCTGATTTTCTCTCTGCGCTTCTTGGCTTTCATGCGTAACCATACATCCGGCATGAGGTAAAAGAGCGCACCAAGACTGAATGCCATGAACAAACTGTGATGGGGAAGGACAGTGCCAAGAACAGCTCCGATCACCGGCATAATGAAGCGGCTGGCGCGATAGGTGGATGCGCTTGCTCTGCTATTGAGCCCTGCTGCCAGCATGCGCTGCCTGAAGTCGTCATCCTCGACAAAGCCAAGTCGAGATCGCAGCCCGGTCGCGAACGAAAGGATCACACCGATAACTCGCTCCTTTGTACCCACCCTCCTCTTGTCTGTTCTGGTGCTCTGCACCAATTCGAGGATGTGCCGTGCCGCTTGCGAGGGGGCCAGGACGACGGGAGCGAGCAGCAGCGCCAGAACCAGAAAGACCGTGAGCATGAGAGCGACGTAAAACATGAGAGTCATGAATTTCTATACCTCGATTCCACTCACGATGTAATGAATGATCCAGCTTCCAACCACCAGCATTCCGACACCAACATAGATCAGCATCCGGCCAGTTGGATCTGTGAGAAGGACTTTGGAGTAGCCCGGATTCACAAGGTTGATGAGTATGAGCATCACCACCGGAAGGGCGCTGAGAATCCACCCTGTGAACCTGCCCTGGGCTGTTTGAACTCGAATCTCCCCCTGAATACGAAGCCTCTCTCGAATCACAAAGACCGTGCGATCCAGAATCTCTGACAGGTTCCCGCCCGTATCTTTTTGCACCAGGATCGCGGTGACCAGAACGCGCAGGTCGAGCGATGGAAACCGATCCAGCAACTGCATGAGTGCGTCGCGCATGGGCAAGCCGAGATTCTGCTGTTTGAATACTTCTTTGAACTCCGAGGCCGCCGGCTCCTCGGCATTCTCTGACACCATCTCGAAAGCGCCTGCCATGGAGTAGCCTGCGCGCAGGGCGCGTGCGAGCATGTCGATGGTATCCGCGAGCACGGCATTGAAGGAGTTGATCCTCCTGGAACGCCTGAAGGAGAGTATCCAATATGGCAGAAAGAAGAGCAATGCCGCGGCGGCGATGTCGACCAAAACGATGGGCGCGAAGAACCATGCGATTGCATACCCGAGCAGAAACAATCCCAGGCTGCTCAGGATCAGAATGCTCACCGATGCCGAACTGTTCGCCTGCAGAATCCTTATTTGCAACCGCTTCGCAAAGCCATAGTGTTGGACGATTGCTTCGAGCCAGCCAAAGCTTGTGGCTCTGTCCGCTTTGAGAAAGGATTGAGTTGTTCCTGGGGAAACGGTTGTCCCATCGCCCGCGGATCCATGGATCGACGCAATTCGCAGGTCCATCGCTTTCTCTGCTGCAGACGGTCGCGTCATTAATACAACAAGCCCAAACGTGACGAGCACAATCGCGATGAACGCAAGAACCAGCAGAGCCATATTCGCAACCCCCTACACTTCTACCGAGTAATCCAGCAGGCCTGCCTGTACCGGGATGCCCGCTTCGATAAGTCTCTCGTTGAATTTGGGAACAATCCCGGTCGCGCGAAAGCGGCCTTTGACTTTTCCCTTGAGACCGATGCCCTGCTTTTCGAAAACAAAAATATCCTGCATGCTGATGATGTCGCTGAATGCTCCGGTCAGTTCTGTAATGTATGTGACACGCCGTGTGCCGTCGCTCATGCGAGCGATTTGCACAATCAGTTGAATTGCCGACGCGATCTGCGCGCGGATTGCTTCTTCCGGCAGACGCACGTCGCTCATCATGGTCAGGGTTTCCATGCGGGCCAGTGCGTCGCGCGGCGTGTTTGCGTGTACGGTGGTCATCGAACCATCGTGACCGGTGTTCATTGCCTGCAACATGTCGAGGCACTCTTCGCCTCTCACCTCGCCCACGATGATTCTGTCCGGGCGCATGCGGAGCGCGTTCATCACCAGTTCCCTCTGCCGCACCGCGCCTTTCCCTTCCACATTCGGCGGCCTGCACTCAAGTCGCACCACGTGATCCTGTTTCAGTTGCAGTTCGGCCGAATCCTCAATGGTGATGATTCGCTCGTTCGTGGGAATGAATGCGGACAGCACGTCTAACAAGGTTGTCTTGCCCGCGCCCGTGCCGCCCGCGATAATGATGTTGAGCCGGGCCTTGATGCAATTCTTCAACATATCCAGCATGGGCCGGGTCAGCGCCTTATTGCGCAAAAGATCTTCTGCAACCAGGGGCTTCGCTCCAAATTTGCGGATCGACAAGATGGGGCCATCGACAGCCAGGGGTGGGATGACAACGTTGACACGCGAACCGTCCTGGAGCCGGGCATCCACCATGGGCGAGGCCTCGTCAACTCTTCTGCCAACGGCCGAAACAATCTTTTCAATGATCTGCATCAAATGCTGATTATCCTGAAAGACCACGGCGGTTTTCTCAAGTACGCCGTGACGTTCAACGTAGACGGAGTTGTAGGTGTTCACCAGGATGTCGCTGACGGTCGGATCCTGAAGCAGCGGTTCGAGCGCGCCAAGTCCGAACACTTCGTCAAGAACTTCCTGCGCCAGCCTGTCTCGTTCAAGGGATGAGAGCGGGACATTCTGTTCATCGATCAATTGAAGAATCGTGGCCAGGAGTTGCTGTTGCGAGGCGCGGTTCTCATGCATCAGTGCGATTTTTTCCAAGTCCAATCGCTTGATGAGTTCCTGGTGTACCGCGGACTTGATCTCCTGCTGAACTCTTGCGGGCGCAGATCTCGGGGACCTCACGATGGGCGGGATGACACGGGCGCTGCTGCCTGCAGTCGAATCGATCATTCATGAATCCTTTGCGCTCCAACAATCCGCGCCTTAAGCTACCAAAGAGCAAACCATTTCTTTGCCGGTACCTGAATTGACGGGCTCTTGGCGCCCACGAGCCCCGCGGCCCAACTGAGCATCTCCTTGGAGAAATCCGATCCGCTCTCCGAGCCCACAGGTTCCCCTACATTGATGGCGTGCACAACATCGGCGTGCGCATTGGAGATTTTGAATGCGATGGGGAGACGAACCGCTTTTTCGATCTGCTCAAGGGTGACAGCATCGCGCGAGGAGTAACGGTTGATGACGACTTGCAGCTTGTCTGTCGTGTGTTCGTTCTGAATCAGGCCATCCAGGTAGCGGGACAGATCGCGGATTGCGCCTATTTCAGGAGTGGCGATCAGATATACCCAATTGGAGAGATCGATAATTGCGAGATTGATGTCCTCGAACGATGCTTCGCAATCCAGTAAGACAAAATCGTAAAGGCCGCTCAGGAACTCGACGGTTTGCTCCACGGCCTCCGTGTCAGTGTTTTGTTCGCCCCCATAGACATCGGGCGAGGAAAGAAAGTCGAGGCCGCTCGAGTGAGTCGCAATGAATCCGCCCAGCAACTCCCGATCGAGTCTGCCAACGTTCGACACGAGTTCGTGGAAGGTGTGATGGGTGCCGTCCATTCCGAGATAAAGAGCAACGTGTCCAAGTTGCGCATGGTTGTCGATGAGCAGTACTTTCTTCTTGAAGTCTTTGACCAGGTACATCGCCAGGTGAACCGCAAGCGTTGTCGTGCCCACTCCGCCCTTTGCGCCAAAGAAAGAGAGTATTCTTCCCGCATCCTGGGGATGAGTGATAATTGCCGACCACCGATGCGCCAGCCTCGTCAGAGTATCGGTGAATTCGCCGTTGTCGAAGGGCTTGCCAAGAAACTCACTGCATCCCGCACGCATTGCCTGCAGTAAGAGATCGGGCTCCGATGCCGAGGAAAGGGCAACAATTGCAATCTTGTGATAGAAACTGCTGCGCAGGAACTCAGCAGTCTGGAGCGCAAGTTTGGGGTCCTGATCGAAATCGACCACAGCGATGCATGCCTGTGCATCGATAGCCTTCTGATTGAAGAATGGCCGCTTGTCTGCTGAAAAATAGTTTTCGAAATCTGCCTGGACAACGGTCCACGGCATTTCGGCGGCGGCGGCCCGGATCTTGTCCACCGTTTCCTTTTCCACCTTGACCGTGAGCAACGCCACTTCAAGAGATTTCGGAGCCGTTCCTTGGTCGGTCATGGCTTGCCGCCAGTTCCGGCCTGTGGCGCCGCAGCAAGCGCCGGCTTGACGATTGTCTTATCAAATTTCTTTGTATCCAACATGGGCACCGGGAGTTTCGGCACAGCGGGCGTCGTGGTATCTGTCAGCGGATCGACCAATGTGGGTGTGACGAGCACAACCAGCTCGGCTGTTGAGTGCGTCGTGCTCTTTGATCGAAACAACTGGCCCAGGATTGGAATATCGCCGAAGCCGGGCATCTTGTTGTAGATATCCGTGGTGCGATGATCGAGCAACCCGGAGATGGCAAAACTCTGCCCATCGCGCAACTCGACTTGTGTCTCTGCGCGGCGGGTGGAGATCGCCGGAATCGAATAGCCGGCGATGGTGACAGCAGTCGAGTAATCCAAGGCGCTCACTTCCGGCGCCACGCTCAATCGAATGGTGCCATCGGCATTGACGATCGGCGTAAATTCCAGCTTGACGCCGTACGGGCGGAAAGAGATGGTAACGGACGCGAGGCCGCCCGCGGAAGCCTGCACAACCGGATACGGAAACTCACCGCCAGAGAGAAACGATGCCTTTTGTCCGCTCACCGTGGTGATGGTCGGCTCAGCCAGAATCTGCGCGATCTGCTTGTCCTGAAGATCCTGCAGGATCAGCCCCATATTCAGACTGGAGCTGAAGAACAACAGGTTCAATGGGCTTCCAATGCTCAAGGACGGCGCCGCGGAGCCTCCCGTGGTGGTCGTCGAAGTTCCCAGAGAGACCGCGGGGAACTGTCCGGTTGACGTGGCGGTGGTATTGTTTCCCCCGCTGAGGAAGTTGATGCCAAAGGTCTCCATCTTCGATCGATCGATCTCAATCATCTGTACCTTCAGCTTTACCTGCCTGAGATGCGGCGGCCGAACGACCAGCGAGTTCACAACCGTTTTTCCATAAAGTGTGGCTAGCTTTACCGCCGTGTCGGAAGAAGCATCGTCGGTCGTGGTTCCGGTAAGCGTGATGCGATCGCCATGAGTAGTTACCTGGATGCTGTCCTTCGGCAACGCATCGTCGATCTCATTCTGAAGGGTTGTCGCGTCGGTGTCGGATGACACAAGATAGACTTGGGAGCGCCCGGCCTCATCCCACAGAATCAGGCTGCTCACGCCGGGGAGCCTCGCGGTTACCACGATCTGCGTGGGGCTCGCAGTGAAGGAATCGATGATGGTGGGCTCGCTGACATAGACGCGCTTCAATCTCGTGAGCGCGGTGACGAAGATCGAGCGCCCAACCAGAATGTGCAACGGTTGGCTTGCGAAGTCAGCCTTGCTCGTCAACGCGCTTGGGATATCGTCCGTTACCGAAGCCGGCGCATCGAGTGCCGTGGCGATGGAAGGGCCGGAGGAGTTCGAAGATCCCGTCAACGTTTGCGCGACCATGGGTGCGCAGAGCATTGCGGACACGAGCGCGATCCATAAACCCTTCGACATAGGATGAACCGAGATCGTCATGCGCGCCTCACTTGAAGTTGTTGACAACTCGCTTGTTGCCAAGAAAGGTTTCAACCTCGTATTGCGCCGGTTTGGCCTGCACCGGGGCCCTGGTGATTTTGGGAGGTGTATTTGCGGGAAGAGGAGTGGCGCCGGTAAGTTGCGACAAGCCAATGGGAGGCGGATTTGCCTGTGCTGAATCGCCACCGTTTCTGAGCACGAAATACATACCTCCGAGACTTGCGGCGAGTGCAGTCTTTTCCGCATCCTCAGGCTTCAACAGAAGAGTGACGACATTGACGGTGACTGGCTTTCCAGCCGGATCGGGCTGGATTTGCTGCCCCGCAGCGAGGACCACAACGTCCTGCAACACGGTCACCGTCTGTGGATCGGGCGAGGCGTTGGAACGATAGGTCATCAATACATCCACATGGGTTCCTGGTAGCAGAAAGCCGGCCACGCCCATGACTTCATCGGAGCGAACGGAGATTGCTCGCATGCCGGCTGGGATCTTTGACGTGAGCCCGGCGCCCAAGGTTGGCGACAAGGCGGCTGCGGTGCGCAGAGATCCTGCGCAGTTCAAAGGCAACGAGATGCGCGACGGACGCGGACATACGGGTGGCGAAAAGAAGTAACGCATCCTGACAAGGGCGAAAGTCAAAAGAGCGCGGCTTCGGCTGCGCTCTTTGCTTTTGGGAGCGGCGCGCAAAGACGAAAAACGCGGACCCGAAGGTCCGCGTTTTTGCTGGCATCTGCAAGTTTGGTACCGACAGGTTTGGGTTTAGAACTCCACGCGGAGCGAACCCTGCAACACGCGGGCAGAGTTTGCTGTCCCCGGAATGGTGCCGAACTCATTCGCCGGGTAGTAGGCTACAGCCATATTGTTCTGAAACACGGGCGCACTAAAGCTCGGGTGGTTCAAGACGTTGAAGGCATCGGCGCGGAACTTCATGTGGACGCTTTCCCTATAGATCGGAAAGGTCTTGCCGAGTCCGGCGTCGAGGTTGAAGTACCCCGGGCCGCGCAGGTTGTTGCGCGAACCCATCTGAAAACCCGTCGGTCCGGAGTACTGGTCATAGGCCAACTGAGGATTCTTGAAGTCCCCCATGATGCCGTCCTGCACGTTCGGATGGGACTTCAGGGGTCCCAGGGAGCCGGTCAGGATCGCAGGGTCCTCATTCGAGTAGCTCATGAGGAAGGCGAGCGAGTTCGCCATGAATGGAGTCCCGCTGTGAATGCTTGGCAAACCGCTGAGCTCCCATCCACCAAGGGCCTCTTCAGCCCAGAACGGAATATGGTTGGCAAAATCGCGTCCGCGACCGAACGGCAGGCGATAGAGGAAATTTCCGTTCACGTATTGGGTTACGTCGAAGTCAGAGTTGGCGCGGCAGATGCGCGGGCGCTCAACGTCGCAGATGAACCCGTAACCGCCATATGCCTCGGAGTTGGCGACCAGCGAAACGTTGTCGATGGAGTGCGACCATGTGTAATTGAGGTCGAACTGCAGCCCGTGGGTCGGATTCTCGTGCAGCGTGGCCAGCATGCCGTTGTACGCAGAGAAGCCCATGTTGGTAAAGAAGGTGTTCTCAGAGAACTGAGACGCCATGCCAACGTTTGCAGGCAGCATGTTGAGCGAGCTGTTTGAGAGGCACTGTGTGGCATCTGCAACGTCGCCGACAGCCGGGTAAGGTTGGCAATTGGCGACAATAAAGGCGGTGTTGGTTGTTCCATTCGCCGGTCCAACCGGATTCAACACGTTTTCAAACCAGGGCTGTGGCGGCGGAGCGTTGCTCGAAGTCGGGTTTTTGCGAAGCCAGGTGGTCAGATTGGCCCAAGCCTGGCTATACAACTGACCGGATTTCGGATCAGGGAAGTTGAGAAGCTGTTCGGCATCGGCCTGTCCCAGCAGACGGCGTCCGAGACGGCCGACGTAACCCAGCTTGAAGATGAAGCCGCCGCGGATCTCCTGCTGCAGGCCAAAGTTATAGGTGATGTTATAGGGGGTGGGCAGGTTATGGTCGATGGTGATGTTGAATGCGCCTCCGTTGGTGAGACCGCAGGGGCCGGTTGCGCCGTAGCAGTTTGGATCTCCGGGGCCGATAAAGGGCGAATAGGGCTTGGTGATTGTCGGAGCACTGGGTCCCGCGGCCGGCGCAGCGAGCGCTGTGAAGCGCGGATTATTCAACAGCGAGTAATATGCCCCGCTATGAAGGGCGTCGCCCTGTAGTCCTAAGTCCTTGGTTCCGGAGCTTTCGAAGAGGTAAGAGTACCCGGCTTGCTCATACATGATGGCGTTGATGACGGTCTGGTCATAGACGATGCCGGCGCCGCCGTTGACGACCAGTTTGTGGTCGCTTGTGGGGGTCCAGGCAAAGGCCACGCGCGGAGCAAAGTCATGGTTGTCCGGACTGTAAAACGCGGGCCCATGGTTGGCCTTGCCTCCCAGCGCATAGGTAATGTAGGGCACGGGATTTGTGCCGCCCGGCAGAGAGGCTGCACCGCCAACACCGGCATTGCTCTGCTTGATGCGAGCGTTGATAAAGTTCAAGAAGCTCTCGCTCTGCACCGACTCGATCCCGTGGACTTCGTAGGGCACAGTGTAGTTCTGGTAACGCACGCCATAGGTAATCGTCAGGGATGGAGTGATCTTCCACGTATCTCCGAAATAGGCCTCCGTCTCGTAGTACTTGAACTGAGTCTGCAAGCCCGTCCCCTGCGGAACCACACTGCCCGACGCCGTATAGTTGAATGTCGCGCCCGCGGAGGCAAAGCGACCAAGCGCAAAGACGAATGCGGAGTCGTAGATGGTCTGGCTGGTCTGAGTGCCATCCATATCAGGCGGTGTGAACTGCCACGAATCCTGGGCCGGGGTGTTCGGCACGCCGGTGATGTTGCCTCCCAGGCCGATGCCCAGGCCGTTGTAGTCCTCGTAACGGCTGTAATGGGGGCTGGGGTACTTGAAGGTGCCACCAAACGCGAAGTTGTGGCGGCCCCTATCCCAGGTGAAGTCGTCGCGCACAACAGGAATCGGGAAGACGCGCGCCTGCCCGCCTGCAGCGTTGCCGTAAACACCAGAGAGGAAGCTGCCACCGACCGGGCTCCCATCCCAGGAATATTGGTTCGCGCCTTGCGGGTTATAGGTGACTGGGAAGCCGAGATTGGCCACATTGTCACCCCACACGAAGCTGTTCACCTTGTTCGAGCCGATCGTCCAATCCCAGCCCATTACCCAGGCATGGCTCCTGTCGAGGAAGGGATATGTCTCCGGATCGCCCGGGAACTGAACCGCGCTCTGCACGGCATTGATACGGTTGTAGGTGACGCGGCCGTAGAGGTGGTGATTTTTGAAGGGGTTCAAGTCAAGCTTGCCCACGTAGTTGTTTTCGGTATAGGGGGTCGGGGAATTAAATCGGAAACCTGCCGTGTTCAGAAGGTCACCGGCGTCGCCGCTGAAGTCGTTCGGCGAGGGATAGCACTTGGGGCGGGGGCCGCACGTTCCATTCATCAGCGACGTCATGGATGAGTCGAAGCCGACGCCTGCGGGATCGTATTGTTGCACCTTGCTCGCATCGATGCTGCTGGTTGCTAGCGTCGCATAATTGGTGTAGTACGTGATCGTGTTGTCTTTGAGAAAGCTGTCCATGGGGACGACGCGAGTCGTCTGGCCGGCGACTATATCGCGGCGGCCATTGTAGTCAAAGAAGAAGAAGACCTTGTCTTTCCAGATTGGGCCGCCGATGTTCCCGCCAAACTGGTTGCGGATCAGCGGAGAGCGCGGTACACCGTCAAAGTTGTTAAACCACTCGTTGGCCTCAAGATCGGTGTCACGGTGATACTCGTTGACGTTGCCGTGGAAGTGGTTGGTGCCTGACTTGGTGATCAGTTCGAATTGGGCTCCGCCGCCGTTGCCATTGCTTGAGAGCATGCCGGCTGTGGTGCCGCGCATCTCCTGCACCGAGTCGACCGGGGCGTTGCCGATAATTGCACCGAATGTTCCGGCAGCCGCGTCGTTTACGTCGAGGCCGTCAAGCGTCACACGGCTCTGGTCTGTGCGTGCGCCGGTCGCGGCGCCATCCAGCGTCATGCCCGGTTGCTGCGTAAACAGCGCCGAAGGAGAATCGCGGTAGGCTATCGGAAGATCATTGATGTACTCAACCTGAAAGTTGTTCCCGACTGTGGCATCTGTGGTGTCGAGGGTCACTTCCTGATTCGCGGCGGAGACGGATACGGTCTCCGCGACTTTGCCGACCAGCAGTTTCACGTTCTGCGTACGGGTGGCATTGACGTTGAGGTAGAGGTCGGTAAGTATCGACGTCTGGAAGCCGTCGCGGGAGACGGTTTCTGCGTAGCCCGGGCCGGGCGTGATGTCTGCGATCAGATAGGAGCCATTGGAACTGGAGACGGCCTTATAGGACAGGTTGGTGGACTTATTGACCAGTGTGATGGTGGCGCCGGATATCACCGCACCGGACGGATCGGTGATCGTACCGGTGAGGGATGCCGTGCTTTGCGCATCGAGTTGGACAGCAAAGAGCACGGACAGAGCCAGAACGACCAGGCCGGTAAACTTCTTTACAGAATTTCCCATTGGTTCTCCTTGGAGAGGAATGCCACAGTCAACCGCAGATTTTCGTAGAAACGAACCGGAATGGTACGCTGGTTGCATTTTTGGAGCCAAACAGAACACATTGTAAAATCAATGACTTATGCAATTGCATGGCGCAAAATATACAACTATCCATAGGTCTTGGCGGAAAGTATGGATAACGGAATGCCGCCGCGAGAGTCTAAATACATTTCGCCAGTCTCATAAGCGGTTTTGAAGGGACATGGCTTTACACGCGGCGGGAAAACTCATTCGGGCCGTAGACCGGGGACTCGCACTCGGTGCAAAACCAATGAAATCAGCAGGCGGCAGCCGCGGAAGGACGTTTTTCGCCAATGCCACGCCAGCCCGGTTCCTCTTCAGCAAGCTATTCTGCCGCGCATTTCTCACAGGCTGCAGAAGAAAACGCGGACCCGAAGGTCCGCGTTCCTGATGTTCGTGCTTGATGTTGGTGCCTGATGTTCATGCTGGGCGTTCGTTTCTTTGGTGTTGAAGCTGAGGAATGATTTATGCCTTGGCCGGCACGACGCCCGCGAGGCGCTCTTTCAGCAAGTCGTGGGCGTTGGACAGGAAGTCGGCCAGGGGGATCTTGCCGGCGTCCACGTCGGCAAGGACCGCTTTCTGGGCGGCGTACTCCTTGTTCACGATGCCGGCCTTGGATTGCAGCATGCGCCACGCTTTGCGGCGTTCGACGCAGAACATCACCAGTTGACGGCTTAGGGCGCGGTACTCGGTCTTGCCGTTCTCCTCGTAGGAGATGTAGACGCCGAAGTCGGGAATGAAGGCGCGGTGGCCGGGCGTGAGATACCGCCGATAGACCACGTCCTGCTGCGTAATGCGGACCAGCATGTTGTCCAGGTGAACAAGCTTGGCCGCGGCTTCGGGCTTCAGCTTCTTCAGGTGGTTGCGGAAACGAGCCTCAGTCGTGCACCAGTGAGCCACGGTGTAGCGCTGGATCTCGCCGGTGGTCTTTGACTTGGTCTCATACCAATCGAGATCGATGGACGGGTTGCCCTTGAGGTCCAACGCTTCCTGATAGGTCTCGCCGAGCCGTGGGTTGAAGACGAACTCCGGTGCGCCACGGCTGTCGCGCACGCGCTGCGCCTGGTGGAGAGCCATATCATCGGCCACGCCGTGCTCCGGCTGGCAGGTGGTAAAGGCTTGTATGAATGAGGTCCCGCGATATTCCAGACCATCCAGAATGGCGC
>Ga0302279_10002353_pt1 | contig 25184 bp, 19 predicted proteins | sample III_Bog_N3_3_FD_194541 | JGI IMG/M metagenome (GOLD analysis project Ga0302279, IMG submission 194541) | Peat permafrost microbial communities from Stordalen Mire near Abisko, Sweden - III_Bog_N3_3 | ecosystem: Environmental > Terrestrial > Soil > Wetlands > Peat | place: Sweden: Abisko... | reverse complement strand
GAGTACCCGGCCTGTGCCGAGGCGCTGTCCAAGTACCGCATCAACCCGGGCAACGTCGGCCGCGGCGAGAAGGGCGATCGCCAGTTCGCGCAGATGGTCGAGGTCGCGTGCAAGTACGACAAGCCGGTGCGCATCGGCGTGAACTGGGGCAGCCTCGACCAGGAACTGCTCAAGACCTTGATGGACGCCAACGCGAAGCGGTCCAGGCCCTGGGAACTCAAGCAGATCATGTACGAGGCGCTGGTGCGCTCGGCCATCGAGTCGGCGCAGGCGGCGCGCGATGTCGGCATGGACCCGAACCAGATCCTGCTCAGCTGCAAGATGAGCGCGGTGCAGGACCTGATCTCGGTCTATCGCGGCCTGGCCAGGCGCTCGGACTACGCGCTGCACCTGGGCCTGACCGAAGCCGGCATGGGTGCCAAGGGCACGGTGGCGTCGGCCGCCGCGCTGTCGGTGCTGCTGCAGGAGGGCATCGGCGACACCATCCGCGTCTCGCTCACGCCGCAACCGGGCGAAGCCCGCACGCAGGAGGTGGTGGTGGCGCTGGAGATCTTGCAATCGCTGGGGCTGCGCCACTTCAACCCGAGCGTCACGGCCTGCCCTGGATGCGGCCGCACCACCAGCACGGTGTTCCAGGACCTGACCCAGCAGATCGACGATTTCCTGCGCTCGCAGATGCCCGTGTGGCGCGATCGCTTCCCGGGCGTCGAAGGCATGAAGGTGGCCGTGATGGGCTGCATCGTCAACGGCCCGGGCGAAAGCAAGCATGCCGACATCGGCATCAGCCTGCCCGGCACCGGCGAGGCGCCGTCCGCGCCCGTCTACATCGATGGCGAACGCGTGCTGACGCTGCGTGGCGACAACATCGCCGGCGAGTTCCGCGAGATCGTCGAGCAATACATCGAGCGCCGCTACGGCGCAGCAACAGCCGCGCATTGAAGCTGGCGTAGGCTCGCTCCGATCCTTTCCTTCATTCCAGCGGCCGCGCGACGGGCCGCACGTTTGCGTATTGCCCATGGCTGAAATCCTGCGTGCCGTCAAAGGCATGAACGACATCTTTCCGGCGTCCGTGCCGCGCAAGGCGAGCGAGACGCTGCCCACGTCCGACATGTGGCAGTGGTTCGAGGCCACCTCGCGTTCGGTGCTGCAGCGCTACGGCTACCGCAACCTGATGACGCCCATCGTGGAGCCGACCGCGCTGTTCGTGCGCGGCATCGGCGAAGTGACCGACATCGTCGAAAAGGAGATGTATTCCTTCGAGGACTCGATGAACGGCGACAAGCTCACCCTGCGCCCCGAGCACACCGCCGGCATCGTGCGCGCGATGATCGAGCACAACGCGCTGTACAACGGCCCGCTGCGTCTGTGGGCGATGGGTCCCGTGTTCCGGCACGAGCGTCCGCAGAAGGGGCGCTACCGCCAGTTCAACCAGCTGGACGTCGAGGCGCTGGGCTTTGCCGGCCCCGATGTCGACGCCGAACAGATCCTGCTCACGCGCACGCTGCTGCGCGAGCTCGGGCTCAAGGAAGGCGAGCACGTGCGCCTCGAGATCAACAGCCTGGGCCAGCCGGCCGAGCGCGCCGCGCACCGCGCCGCGCTGGTGACGTATTTCGAAGCCAACGCCGCGCTGCTGGACGAGGATTCGCAGCGTCGCCTCAAGACGAATCCGCTGCGCATCCTGGACAGCAAGAACCCGGCGATGCAGGAGATGATCGACGCGGCGCCCAAGCTGATGGACTTCCTCGGCGCCGAGACGCTGGCCCACTTCGACGCCGTGCGCGCGGTGCTGGACGCCGTCGGCCTGGCCTACTGCATCAACACGCGCCTGGTGCGCGGCCTGGACTACTACAACCTGACCGTGTTCGAGTGGATCACCGACCAGCTCGGTTCGCAGGGCACGGTGTGCGGCGGCGGCCGCTACGACGGCCTGATCGAGCAACTGGGCGGCAAGCCCGCGCCGGCCGTCGGCTGGGGCCTGGGCATCGAGCGGCTGCTGCTGCTGCTCGAAGCGGTGGGGATCGTGCCGCCGGACCAGGCGCCCGACGCGTATGCCGTCATCGGCGCCGATGCGGCACGCGTGCCGGCAATGGTCGCGGCCGAGGCTTTGCGCGCGGCAGGCGTGTCGGTGCAACTGCACGCGCAGGGCGCCGAAGGCCTGGCCAGCGTCAAGTCGCAGTTCAAGAAGGCCAATGCCAGCGGCGCGCGCTTCGCGCTGGTCTTCGCCGGCGAGGAACTTGCGCGCGGTGTCGTGGGTCTGAAGTCGCTGCGTGGCGGGGAGGCGGAGCAGGTCGAACGCCCCTTGAACGACGTTGCAGCCTGGGCCGCGGAGCTGCGCAACGCATAATCGACGGTTCGCCCGACTTTTGCAGGGCACCGTCTTCCTTCGTCCGAGGCCTTGCAGCGGGCGATTTTCCAGATCCACTACCGATTTTTCGATGGCACAACAACTCGATCTCCAGGAACAAGAACAGGTCGACGCCCTCAAGGCGTTCTGGGCCGTGTACGGCAACCTGATCATGTGGACGGTCACGCTGTTGCTGGCCGCGTTCGCGGCCTACAACTACTGGATGAAGCTGGAGCGCGACAAGGCCTCCATGGCCGGCACGATGTACGGCGAGGTGCAGGCGGCTGCCATGGCGGGCGACGCCAAGCGCGCGGCTCAGATCTTTGGCGACATGAAGGCCAAGGCGCCCAAGACCACCTACGCGCAACTGGGCGCGCTGCTCACGGCCAAGGTGCAGGCCGACAAGGGCGATGCCGCCAACGCGACCGCCAACCTGCAGTGGGTGGCCGACAACGGCAATGACGAGAACGCCGCCGTCGCGCACCTGCGCCTGGCCGGCCTGCTGGCCGACGCGAAGAAGTACGACGACGCGCTCAAGCAGCTTGCGCTCGTCAAGCCGGCGTCGTTCGAGGCGCTGGTGTCCGACCGCCGCGGCGACATCGAGCTCGCCCAGGGCCAGAAGGACGCCGCCACGAAGGCCTACAAGGTGGCCTACGACAAGCTGCCCGAGAATGCGCAGTACCGCATGCTGGTCGACGCCAAGCTGACGGCGCTCGGTGCCGCGCCGGCCGCCTCCGCCGCCTCGGGAGCCGCGCAATGAACGCCGCCATGATGCTGCGCGCACGCGCCCTGGTCGCCACGGCGCTGGTCGCCGCCTGCGCGTTGCTGGCCGGTTGCGCCGACGACGTGGCCCAGCCCACGCCTCTCGAGCCGCTGGAACCCAAGATCGCCGGCCACCAGGTCTGGAAGCTGGAACTGTCGAGCTTCAGTCCGATCAGCGCGCTGTCGGGGGACGCCGGCTTCGCCGCGCAGGGCGTGGCCGCCGCCGGCAACACCTTCGTCATCGCCGCGCTCGACGGCGTGCTGGTCTCGGTGGACGCCGACACCGGCAAGGAACGCTGGCGCGCCGATGCGGGCGGGCGCCTGTCCACCGGCATCGGCACCGATGGCCGCTTCAGCGCGGTGGTCACGCGCGACGGCGACCTGGTGACGCTGGACGGCGGCAAGGTCTTGTGGCGCCAGCGCCTGGGCAGCGCGGTCGTGACCGCCCCGTTCGTGGCAGGCGAGCGCGTGTTCGTGTTGGGCGTCGATCGTTCAGTGCGGGCTTTCGATGCGCTCGACGGCAAGCAGCTGTGGGCCTACGCCAAGGGCGGCGACGCGCTGACGCTGTCGCAGGCTGGCGTGCTCACCTCGTTTCAGGACACGCTGCTGTTCGGGCTGGGCGCGCGCCTGACGGCGCTCGATCCGCTCAAGGGCACGGTTCGCTGGGAGGTGCCTGTGGTGGCGCCGCGCGGCGTCAACGAGGTCGAGCGCCTGGCCGACCTGGTCGGGCCGATCGCGCGCGTGGGCAGCGTCTATTGCGTGCGCGCGTTCCAGAACGGCATCGGTTGCGTCGATGCCGAACGGGTCACTGCGCTGTGGTCGATCAACGTCGGCGGCGCGCAGTCGCTCGGCGCCGACACCGACTACGTGTTCTCTGGCGACGGCAGCGATCGCCTGAGCGCGCGCCGCCGAGCCAACGGCGAGACGGTGTGGCTCAGCGACAAGTTCCAGAACCGCAAGCTGAGCGGCATGTTGTCGATCGGCAAGACGGTGGTGTTCGGCGACCTGGACGGCTACGTGCACTTCCTGGACCGCACCACCGGCACGCCGCTGCTGCGCCTGCCTACCGACGGCTCGCAGATCGTGGGCGCGCCCGTGCGCGCCGGCAACACGCTCGCCGTGACGACGAGCAAGGGCTCGGTCTACGCATTCCGTCCGGAATGAGCGTTCGCCCGCGCCCGACCAGGAGCCTTAGCGCGTGAAGCCCGTCATCGCACTCGTCGGCCGACCCAACGTCGGCAAGTCGACGCTGTTCAACCGCATGACGAAGACGCGCGACGCGATCGTCGCCGACTTCGCGGGGCTGACGCGCGATCGCCACTATGGCGACGGGCGCCACAACGGCATCGAATTCATTGTCGTCGACACCGGCGGCTTCGAGCCCGACTCGACCACCGGCATCGTCAAGGAAATGGCGCGCCAGACGCGCCAGGCCGTGGCCGAGGCCGATGTCGTCGTGTTCGTGGTCGACGTGCGCGCCGGCCTGTCGGCGCAGGACCACGACATCGCGCGCTACCTGCGCACGGCGCAGAAGAACGTGCTGATCGCGGTCAACAAGGCCGAGGGCATGTCCGAATCGCCGATGCTCAACGAGTTCCACGAACTGGGCATGGGCGAGCTGCACCCGATCTCGGCGGCGCACGGCCAGGGCATCCGCAGCCTGCTGGACGCGGCGCTCGCGGGCCGCGAATCCGACTCCGAGGAAGATGAATTTGGCGCGTCGGCGATGGATCGGCCGATCCGCCTGGCGGTGGCCGGACGTCCCAACGTCGGCAAGTCCACGCTGATCAACACCTGGCTGGGCGAAGAGCGGCTGGTCGCGTTCGACATGCCGGGCACCACGCGCGACGCCATCACGGTGCCGTTCGAGCGCGACGGCAACAAGTTCGAGCTGATCGATACCGCCGGCCTGCGCCGCAAGGGGCAGGTGTTCGAAGCGATCGAGAAGTTCTCGGTCATCAAGACGCTGCAGGCGATCGCCGACGCCAACGTCGTCGTGCTGCTGCTGGACGCCACCCAGGGCGTGACCGACCAGGACGCCCACATCGCGGGCTACATCCTCGACTCGGGCCGCGCGGTGGTCATCGCGATCAACAAGTGGGATGCGGTGACCAGCTACCAGCGCCAGATGCTCGACCGCTCGATCGAATCGCGGCTCGCGTTCCTGAAGTTCGCCCCGGTGCTCAACATCTCCGCGCTCAAGCGCCAGGGCCTGGGACCGTTGTGGAAGAGCATCGGCGACGCGCACGCTTCAGCCAACCGCAAGATGCCCACGCCGGTGCTCACGCGCCTGCTGCTGGAGGCGGTCGAGCACCAGCAGCCGCGGCGCGACGGCATGTTCCGCCCCAAGATGCGCTACGCGCACCAGGGCGGCATGAACCCGCCCATCATCGTGGTGCACGGGACGTCGCTGGATCACGTCACCGATGCCTACAAGCGCTTCCTGGAAGGACGTTTCCGCGACTTCTTCAAGCTGGTGGGCACGCCGCTGAAGATCGAGATGCGGTCCGGGCGTAATCCATTCACGGACAAAGAAGAATAAAGTTAACCCGTAGAACCGCGGGTGGGATACCGCGTGTGATAACGTGAACTCTCTTTCCAACACACGTACTTTCAACACGGAGAATATCGTGAGCAACAAAGGGCAACTCCTACAAGACCCGTTCCTGAACCTGCTGCGCAAGGAGCATGTTCCGGTGTCGATCTACCTGGTCAACGGCATCAAGCTGCAAGGCCATATCGAATCGTTCGACCAGTATGTGGTCCTGCTGCGCAACACCGTCACCCAGATGGTCTACAAGCACGCCATCTCCACGGTGGTGCCTGGCCGTGCGGTGAACTTCCATGCGGGTGACGCACCCGAATGACCTCGGGGCCGGCATTTGAGCCCTCGACCTCCCTGTCCGGGGCCCGTGCCCCGGAATCGCCTTGACTGACGACCACTCCCACGGCGCGCGCGGCCCCCAGCTCGGCGGCTCGACGCACGGCGAGCCGCCGCGCGTGATCCTCGTGGGCGTCGACTTCGGGCGCGGCTCGTCGTTCGACCCGACGCTGGACGAACTCGCGCTGCTGGCCGAATCCGCGGACGACATTCCCGTCGCCCGCGTCACTGCCAGGCGCAAGGCGCCGGACCCGGCGCTGTTCGTGGGCAGCGGCAAGGCCGACGAGATCAAGGAACTGGTGCTCGCGCATCGCGCGCAGGGCGTGCTGTTCGACCAGGCCTTGTCGCCGGCGCAGCAGCGCAACCTCGAAAAGCACCTGGGCGTCGGCGTGGCCGACCGCACCGCGCTGATCCTCGAGATCTTCGCCGCCCGCGCCAAGAGCCACGAAGGCAAGCTGCAGGTGGAACTGGCGCGCCTGCAGTACCTGTCGACGCGGCTCGTGCGGCGCTGGAGCCACCTCGAGCGCCAGCAGGGCGGCACCGGCGTGCGCGGCGGCCCGGGCGAATCGCAGATCGAGCTGGACAAGCGCATGATCGGCGAGCGCATCAAGCAGGTCAAGGAGCGCCTGGTCAAGGTCAAGAAGCAGCGCCAGACGCAGCGCAAGTCGCGCGAGCGCAGCGGCACCTTCCGCGTCTCGCTGGTGGGCTACACCAACGCCGGCAAGTCGACGCTGTTCAACGCGCTCGTCAAGGCCGACACCTACGTCGCCAACCAGCTGTTCGCGACGCTGGACACCACCACGCGCTCGATGTACCTGCAGCAGGTCGAGACCTCGGTGTCGCTGTCTGACACCGTGGGCTTCATCCGCGACCTGCCGCACAAGCTGGTCGAGGCCTTCCGCGCCACGCTGCAGGAAGCGGCGGACGCCGACCTGCTGCTGCACGTCGTCGACGCTGCCAGCCCGTTGCTGCAGGAACAGCGCGACGAGGTCGAGCGCGTGCTGCACGAGATCGGCGCCGACGAGGTGCCGCAGGTGCTGGTCTACAACAAGCTCGATCGCCTGGACGTCGCCCAGCGTCCCGACGGCTTGGTCGACGCCATCGAGGGCGAGCGCGGCGTGCGCACGCCGCGCGTGTTCGTCAGCGCGCTGGGCGGCGAAGGGCTGGACGCGCTGCGCCGGGCCATCGCCGATGCGCTGATCGTCAGCCAGAATGCGCCCCGGGAAGACTTCGAACGCGACGCCCGGTTCGCCCGGCCCGAGCTCGACGACAATGACGACCTCGTTGTCGGCGACAGCGACTGGAAACATCCGGCCTCGTCCCCATCATCTTCAGCATGAACATGCCCGAGAACACCCATTCGTCTTCCGCGCCGTCACCGCGCCGGCGCGCGCCATTGCGCAAAATCCTTGGCTTTGGCATGTCACAGGGCCAGGACGGCCCGCCGGACCTGGAGGAGTGGTGGCATGACGTCAAGCGCAACGTCTCGTCCTTCTTCGGCTTGGGCAAGAAGGGCGGCGGCGATCCGGGCAACGGCGGTTTCCAGCCGGACGCGCGCAGCGCGGGCGTCGGCGCGGCGCTGATCGCGATGATCGTCGCGGTGGTGTGGCTGTTCAGCGGCTCGTTCATCGTGCAGGAAGGCCAGCGCGGCGTGGTCACCACCTTCGGCCGCTACAGCCACACGGTGGAGGCCGGCTGGGGCTGGCGCTGGCCTTATCCGTTCCAGGCCGAGCAGACCGTGGACTTCACGCAGACGCAGACGGTGGAGATCGGCGGCGCCAACGTGTCGTCGGCGACCGGCCTGCGCGATTCATCGATGCTCACGCAGGACGAGAACATCGTCGACGTCCGCTTCAGCGTCCAGTACAGCCTGAAGGACGCGCGCGCCTACCTGTTCGAGAACAACGACCCGCGCAACGCGGTCATGCTGGCCTCCGAATCGGCGGTGCGCGAGATTGTCGGTTCGCGCAGCATCGACTCCGTGCTCTACGAGCAGCGCGGCGCGCTGACGGCGGCGCTGATCAAGTCGATCCAGGCCCAGCTCGACACGCTCAACGCCGGCATCCTGATCGCCAACGTCAACGTCGAGAGCGTCAACGCGCCCGACGCGGTGCAGGCGGCTTTCACCGACGTGAACAAGGCAGGACAGGATCGCGAGTCGCTGAGAAACGACGGCCAGGCCTATGCCAACCAGGTGGTCCCGATCGCCCAGGGCAGGGCGGCGCGCCTGCACGAGGATGCGCTGGGCTACAAGGCGCGCATCGTCAATGCCGCCGAGGGCGACGCCGACCGCTTCAAGGCGATCTACGCCGAGTACCAGAAGGCGCCTGCCGTCACGCGCGACCGCATGTACATCGACGCGATGCAGGAGATCTACTCGCACGTCACCAAGGTGATGGTGGACACCCACGGCGGCACCAACCTGATCCAGCTGCCGCTGGACAAGTTCACGCAGGCCGCCGCGGCCGCCAACGCCGCGCCGCCGCCCGCTCCCGCGCCGGTGGACGCCAGCACCGCGACGGTCACCGTCACGCCGAACGACCCCGCAGCCGATGCCCGCTCGCGCGACAACGCGCGTAGCCGCGATCGCGACAGCCGCTGAGGAGCCCAAATGAACAAGATTCTTCTCGCGCTGGGTGCCGTCGTCGTCGTCCTCATGGTCGCCTGGTCCTCGCTGTTCATCGTCGACCAGCGCCAGATCGCGGTCATCAAGACCTTCGGCGAGATCAAGTCGGTGATCACCGAACCCGGACTGAATTTCAACTGGCCGCTGGTGCAGACCGTCTCGATGCTGGACAAGCGCATCCAGACGCTGGAGAACCCGTCGCCCAGCGCGATCTTCACCGCCGAGAAAAAGAGCCTCGTGATCGACTGGCTGGTGAAGTGGCAGATCAACGACGCGCGCCAGTTCATCCGCAACAACGGCGTCGAGCAGCGCAACCTCGAGAACCGGCTGGGCGCCGTGGCGCAGGCCGCGTTCAACGAAGAGGTGACCAAGCACACCGTGCGTGGCGTGCTGTCCGACGAGCGCGACCAGATCATGCAGAACGTCAAGACGCGGCTGGAGGCCAAGTCCGCGCAGTTCGGCATCGAGATTCGCGACGTCCGCATCAAGCGCGTCGACTTCGTCGCCGATGTCACCGACTCGGTCTACAAGCGCATGAAGTCCGAACGCACCCAGGTGGCCAACAAGCTGCGTTCCGAGGGCGACGCGCTCAGGGAACAGATCCGCGCCGATGCCGACAGGCAGGTGTCGGTGACCCTGGCCGAGGCCACGCTGGACGCACAGAAGATCAAGGGCGAGGCCGATGCGCAGGCTACGCAGATCTACGGCGAAGCCTTCGGCCACGATCCGAAGTTCGCGCAGTTCTATCGCAACCTCGAGGCCTTGCGCGCCAGCTTCCACGACAAGTCGGACGTGATGGTGGTCGACTCGAACACCGACTTCTTCAAGGCCATGCGCGGCGCCGGCTCCGCGGACGCGCCCGCCGCGATCAGGAAGAAGTAGCCCCGTGGGACTGCTGCTGGCCAGCGCCGTCGCGCTGGTGCTGATCCTCGAAGGCTTGCTGCCCTTCCTCAACCCGGCCGCATGGCGCCGGCTGTTCGAGCATGCGCTGCAACTGAGCGACGCCCAGATCCGCATGCTGGGCCTGACCAGCCTGGCGATCGGCGTCATCGTCCTGCTCGTCTTCGGCCCCTGACGCCTTCAGGCGCCACGGTGGTATGCCGCCGCCCGCGAAGGCTGGCTTCTCGACTTTGTCGTTGCTGGCGGCCGCCAGCGTGCCGGCCCGCACGAAACATTCGTCCGTCGGGCGCGGACACATCGGTACAATGCCCGTTTTAACCCCCTCAGCATTCTCATGACGTCTGCTTGGCTACTGCCCGAGCACATCGCCGATGTCCTGCCGTCCGAAGCGCGGCGCATCGAGGAATTGCGGCGCAAGCTGCTCGACCTGGCCCGCAGCTACGGGTTCGAGTTGGTGATCCCCCCGATGCTGGAGCATCTGGAATCGCTGCTCTCGGGCACCGGGCACGCGCTCGATCTCAAGACCTTCAAGCTGGTCGACCAACTCAGCGGACGCATGCTCGGCGTACGTGCCGACACCACCCCCCAGGTAGCCCGCATCGACGCCCATCTGCTCAACCGCCAGGGCGTGGCGCGCCTGTGCTACTGCGGCCCGGTGCTGCACGCGCGCCCTGATCGCCCGCTGGCCACTCGCGAGCCGCTGCAGTTCGGTGCCGAGATCTACGGCCATGCCGGCCTCGAAGCCGATCTCGAAGTGCAGGATCTCGCGCTCGACGGACTGGCCGCTGCCGGCGTCGGCTCGCTCGTGCTGGACATGGGCGATGCGCGCATCGTGCGCAGCCTGCTGGCCGGCCAGGACAGCATGCCCGAAGCGGTGGACGAGATCGTCGCCGCGCTGACGCTCAAGGATCGCAGCGCCGTCCGGACGCTGGCCGCCGGTTGCTCCGCGCCGGTGCGCGAAGCGCTGCTGGCCTTGCCGGACCTGTACGGCGGCATCGAGGTTCTGGACGAGGCGCGCCGCCGCCTGCCCGCGCATCCGGCCATCGCCGAGGCGCTGGACGACCTGGCCTGGCTCGGCCGCCACGTGCGGGCCGCGCATCCGGCGATCGACGTGGGCTTCGACCTGTCCGACATGAGCGGCTACGCGTACTACAGCGGCGTGCGCTTTGCCGTCTACGCCGCGGGCTCCATCGATGCGCTGCTGCGCGGCGGGCGTTACGACGAGGTCGGCGCCGTGTTCGGCCGCAACCGTCCCGCCGTCGGCTTCAGCCTGGACCTGCGCCAGCTGTCGGCCGCGATGCCGGCCGCACCCTTGCGTGCAGCCATCCGCGCGCCCTGGAGCGAGGACGCCGGCCTGCGCGCGGCCATCCGCGCGCTGCGCGCCGACAACGAGACGGTGGTGTGCGCCTTGCCCGGGCACGAACACGAGACGCAGGAGTTCGCCTGCGACCGCGAGCTGGTCGCCATCGACAACCAGTGGACGCTGCGCCGTCTCGCGACCGCCTGAGCCACCCGCCGCACAACGCATCACCGGCCTGATCGAACCGCTCCGGCCGACGAATCTTCCGCCCCGATTTTCCTGACCCCATGCAACAAGACAACACCTCCACCATCTCGCGCGGCCGCAACGTCGTCGTCGTCGGCACCCAATGGGGCGACGAGGGCAAGGGCAAGGTCGTCGACTGGCTGACCGACCACGCCGAGCACGTCGTGCGCTTCCAGGGCGGCCACAACGCCGGCCACACGCTGGTCATCAAGGGCATCAAGACCGCGCTGCAGCTGATCCCGTCGGGCGTGATGCGCGACGGCGTCAACTGCTACATCGGCAACGGCGTGGTGGTCGATCCGTCGCACCTGCTTTCCGAGATCGAGCGGCTGGAGAAGATCGGACTGGACGTGCGCTCGCGCCTGTTCGTCAGCGAGGCCTGCCCGCTGATCATGCCGTTCCACGTGGCCGTCGACAAGGCCCGCGAGGCCCAGCGCGAGGCCTGCGGCGACGGCAAGATCGGCACCACCGGCAAGGGCATCGGCCCGGCTTACGAAGACAAGGTGGCGCGCCGCGCGCTGCGCGTGCAGGACCTCAAGCATCCCGATCGCTTCGCCAGGAAGCTGCGCGAGTTGCTGGACGTGCACAACGCGACGCTGGCGCGCCTGGGCCAGCCGACGCTGGAGTTCCAGCCGATCTTCGACCAGGCGATGCAGGTCGCCGAGCAGATCAAGCCGATGATGGCGGACGTCGGCTACGCGCTGCACAAGGCCCACCAGGCCGGCGCGAAGATCCTGTTCGAGGGTGCGCAGGGCACGCTGCTGGACATCGACCACGGCACCTATCCGTTCGTCACCTCCAGCAACTGCGTGGCCGGCAACGCCGCCGCCGGCACGGGCCTGGGCCCGGGCATGCTGCACTACATCCTGGGCATCACCAAGGCCTACACCACGCGCGTCGGGTCTGGCCCGTTCCCCACCGAGCTGGACATCCTCGATGAAGGCGGCGTCGGCCATCACCTGTCGGTTGTCGGCCAGGAGCGCGGCACGGTCACCGGCCGTGCGCGCCGCTGCGGCTGGCTCGATGCCGCGGCCCTGAAGCGCGCGATCATCATCAACGGCATCTCCGGCCTGTGCATCACCAAGCTGGACGTGCTGGACGGCCTGTCGGAGATCAAGGTCTGCATCGGCTACAAGCTCGACGGCCAGGATGTCGACATCCTGCCCAGCGACGCCGATGACGTGGCCCGCTGCGAGCCGATCTACGAGACCTATCCGGGCTGGTCGGAGAAGACCTTCGGCCTGACCGAATGGGACCAGCTGCCGCTGAACGCGCGCCGCTATCTCGAGCGCGTCAAGGCGCTGATCGGCGCGCCGATCGACATGGTGTCCACCGGCCCGGATCGCGACCACACGATCCTGCTGCGCCATCCCTATCGTTGAACTGAACGACCGCGACCCGACCACCGATTCAAAGGATCACGATGCTCACCGACGACGGCAAGCACCTGTACATCTCCTGGGCCGAGTACCACCAGTTGATCGAACGCCTGGCGCTGAAGGTGCACCACTCGGGCTGGCAGTTCGACCAGATCCTGTGCCTGGCGCGCGGGGGCATGCGCCCGGGCGACATGCTCTCGCGCATCTTCGACAAGCCGCTGGCCATCATGTCCACCAGCTCGTATCGCGCCGAGGCCGGCACGATCCAGGGCCGGCTCGACATGGCCAAGTACATCACGCTGCCGCGCGGCGATCTCTCGGGCCGCGTGCTGCTGGTGGACGACCTGGCCGACTCCGGCGTCACGCTGGCCGCCGTGGCAGAACGCCTGCGCGGCCTGCCGGCCATCAGCGAGCTGCGCTCCGCGGTGCTGTGGACCAAGGCCATCTCCACCTACACGCCCGACTACTTCGTCGAGGTGCTGCCCACGAGCCCGTGGATCCACCAGCCGTTCGAGGACTACGACGGCATCTCGATCGACACGCTGATCAAGCGCAACGCCCAGGAGTGAGGGCGGGGCGTCGGGACTGCCGCTTCATTTGCCGCCAGCCGCCATGACGTCCTCCATCCACTCGCACACCGTCGAATCGCTCGCCGAACTCGAGGCCTTGTTCGGTCCGGTGGGCGAGGCCTCCCTCCGCAAGGAGGTGCCCTACCTGCATCCGCTCTACCAGGCGGTGATCAAGGCATCGCCGTTCGCCGTGCTGGCCACTTCCGGCCCGGACGGCCTCGATGCCTCGCCGCGCGGCGACCCACCGGGCTTCGTCCAGGTGCAGGACGAGCACACGCTGCTGCTGCCCGAGCGGCGCGGCAACAACCGCATCGACAGCCTGCGCAACCTGCTCGCCGATCCGCGCGTCGCGCTGTTGTTCCTCGTGCCCGGCGTGGGCGAGACGCTGCGCGTGAACGGGCGTGCCCGCATCAGCGTCGACCCCTTGTTGCTGGAACGCTTCGTGATGAACGGACAGCCGCCCAAGTGCGTGATCGTGATCAGCGTGGAGACGGTGCTGTTCCAGTGCTCGCGCGCCGTCGTGCGCGCGAACCTGTGGCAACCGCTGCCGCCGGATGCGCCGCGCCCGGTGCCCACGCCGGGGCAGATGCTGGAAGCGTTGACGCAGGCAGCCATCGACGGCGAGAGCTACGACCGCGCGCTGCCCGAGCGGGTGCGCACGACGCTCTATTGAACGATTCGAGCGAGCAATGAAAAAAGCCTCGCAAACCGAAGTCTGCGAGGCTTTCTCGAATTGGTGCCCAGAAGAGGACTCGAACCTCCACGCCGTTAAGCGCTAGTACCTGAAACTAGTGCGTCTACCAATTCCGCCATCTGGGCAAGGTACATTTCGTTGATCGATTCGTTTTGCTTTTCAGCGATTCGGTCAATCAGCGAAGACAAGGATCATATCATCAAGAATAAAACAGTTGCAAGCCCTGCCGCACTTTCAGGTGCATTGATGGGCGAGGCCGAGGGCGTGGTGTTCGGCCATCGGGACGGACATGGATTCGTCAAGCGCGACGACGGCGAGCCCGACGTCTACATCTCGCAGCAGGAGATGCGTTCCGTGCTGCACCGCGACCGCGTCAAGGTGCGCCTCGTGCGCTTCGACCGCAAGGGACGGCCCGAAGGGCGCGTCCTCGAGATCGTCGAGCGCCGCAAGGCCCCGATCATCGGGCGGCTGCTCAACGAGGGCGGCGCCTGGCTCGTCGCGCCGGAAGACCGCCGCTACGGACAGGACATCCTGATCCCCAAGAACGCCACCGCCTCCGCGGTCGCGGGCCAAGTGGTGGCGGTCGAGCTCACCGAGCCGCCGTCGATGTATTCGCAGCCGGTCGGCCGCATCACCGAGGTGCTGGGCGAGATCGACGACCCCGGGATGGAGATCGAGATCGCCGTCCGCAAATACGAGGTGCCGTATCGCTTCTCGGCCGAGACGCTGGCCCAGACGGCCAAGCTGCCCGACCACGTGCGTGCCGCCGACATGAAGGGCCGCATCAACCTCACCGACGTGCCGCTGGTCACCATCGACGGCGAGGACGCGCGCGACTTCGACGACGCCGTCTACTGCGAACCCTACAAGTCGGGCCGCGGCAAGAACGCGTTCAGCGGCTGGCGCCTGATCGTCGCGATCGCCGACGTGAGCCACTACGTCAAGCCGGGCGAGGCGCTCGACACCGACGCCTACGAGCGCGCCACGTCCGTCTACTTCCCGCGCCGCGTGATCCCCATGCTGCCCGAGAAGCTGTCCAACGGGCTGTGCTCGCTCAACCCCGACGAGAACCGCCTCGCGATGGTCTGCGACATGCTGATCGGCGAGGATGGCGAGCAGGGCGCCTACCAGTTCTATCCGGCCGCCATCTGCTCGCACGCGCGCCTGACGTACACGCAGGTCGCCGCGGTGCTGGGCAACACGCGCGGCCCCGAGGCCGCCGAGCGCGCGGAGCTGGTGCCGCATCTGCTTAACCTGCACGACGTGTACCGCGCGCTGCTCAAGGCACGCACGCGCCGCGGCGCGATCGACTTCGAGACCACCGAGACGCAGATCGTCTGCGACGACAACGGCCGCATCGAACGCATCGTGCCGCGCACGCGCAACGACGCGCACAAGCTGATCGAGGAAGCGATGCTGGCCGCCAACGTCTGCGCGGCCGACTTCATCGCGCTGCACGAGCACCCGGCGCTGTTCCGCGTGCACGAGGGCCCGACGCCGGAAAAGAAGATCACGCTGCAGAACTACCTCAAGGCGCTGGGCCTGGGGCTGTCGATCAGCGACGACCCCAAGCCGGCCGAGTACCAGGCGCTGGCTCAGGCGACCAAGGATCGCGTCGACGCGCAGCAGATCCACTCGATGCTGCTGCGCTCGATGCAGCAGGCGATCTACACGCCCAAGAACAGCGGCCACTTCGGCCTCGCGTACCAGGCCTACGCCCACTTCACGAGCCCGATCCGCCGCTACCCCGACCTGCTGGTGCATCGCGTGATCAAGGCGCTGCTGCACGGCAAGAAGTACAAGCTCGAGGCGCCGCACGTCGAGACCTCGGCGGCGGCCGGCGCGCGCAGGAAGCCGGGCGATGCGGCCAAGCCGGCGGGCGGCGATCTGGCGCAATGGGTGTCGGCCGGCGAGCATTGCAGCGCCAACGAACGCCGCGCCGACGAGGCCTCGCGCGACGTCGAGGCCTGGCTCAAGTGCCGCTTCATGCGCGAACGCCTGGGCGAGGAGTTCTCCGGCACCGTCAGCGCGGCCACCACCTTCGGGCTGTTCGTCACGCTGGACGCGCTCTATGTCGAAGGACTGGTGCACATCACCGAGCTGGGCGGCGAGTACTTCAAGTTCGACGAGGTGCGCCAGGAGTTGCGCGGCGAGCGCACCGGCATCCGCTACGCGATCGGCGCGCGCGTGCGCGTGCAGGTCAGCCGCGTCGACCTGGACGGCCGCAAGATCGACTTCCGCATCGTGCGCGAGGCCGAGGGCGAGCGCCTGCTTGGCCGGGGCCGCAAGGGCGAGGGCGGCGCGCGCGCGCCCGCCGCGACGGCGGCCGAGGAACTGGCTTCGGTGCAGGCGCAGGATCGCGAGATCAAGCGCGCCAGCCGCAAGACCCGCAGTGGCGCCAGCGGCGGCGCGGCACGGTCGGCCAGCGCCAAGACGACCGCGCGCGGCGGCAAGCCGGCCGCCAAGCGCTCCAAGCGGTAGCCCGTCCGCTCGGCGGTCGACATCGCCGTCCGTTCCGCCCGAAGACCTCGTTGTTGCAGCCCAACAACGGGGTCTTCGTCCTTTGGAGACGCGAATAGCGCCCCAATGCCCTGCTTGATGCGGCCACTGGACGGGCCGCCGTCGCTTCAGAATCGGCTGGCAAACCAATTCCTCACCAGGATGCCGTCCGATGAATGCCTCCACAGCCAATCCGCCCACGCTTCCTGCGGCCGACGCCGAGCTCGAGCGCGAGCTCGAGCGCGCGCGCTCGGGCAGCATGGGCCTGGCGGACTTGCTCGCCCGGGCGGAGGGGTTCAAGCAAAGCGGCCACGCCGAGGCGTCCGCCGCGCTCTACGAGCAGTGGATCGCGCACACCGAGTCGCCGTTGCGCCACGTGGCCTGCTTCAACTGGGGCACCGTGCTGGCCGCGATGAGCCGCCATGCCGAGGCTGAAGCCGCCTATCGCCGGGCGCTGGCGTTCAAGCCCGATTTCCTGCAGGCGTGCCTGAACCTCGGCCACCAGCTCGAGCATCTGAAGCGCCATGACGAGGCCCTGGAGCAATGGGCCCGGGTGATCGCCCTGGCGAACGGCAAGACGCCCGATTCGAAGGAACTGCTGCTGCATGCCATCAACAACAGCGCGCGCATGCTCGAGACGCTGCGCCGCTTCGACGAAGCCGAGCGCTTCATGATCCAGAGTCTGGAATTCGAGCCGGCGCAGTCGGACGTGATCCAGCACTACGTCCACCTGCGCCAGAAGATGTGCGCCTGGCCGCTCTACAAGGAAGTCGGCAAGGTCACCCACAACCAGCTGCTGATGGGCACGTCGGCACTGGCCATGCTCAGCGCCACCGACGACCCGGCGTTGCACCTGCTGGCCGCCCAGCGCTTCGCCTACGAACGCATCGCCAAGCCGCCCGCGACGGCGCTGCACTCGATCGGCCCGCGCCGCGAAGGCCGCGTGCGCATCGGCTACCTGTCGGGCGACCTGTGCCTGCACGCCGTCGGCCTGCTGGTGCCGGAACTGCTGGAACTGCACGATCGCGAGAAATTCGAGGTCTTCGCCTTCTGCTGGAGCCGCGAGGACGGCACGGCGCAGCGCAAGCGCCTGGTCAAGGCTGTCGACCACCTCGTGCGCATCGACAAGATGGACGACGCCGCGGCGGCCAAGTTGATCACGGGCCTGGGCATCGACATCCTGGTCGACCTGCAAGGCCTGACCAGCGGGGCGCGGCCCGCCATCCTGGGCATGCGTCCCGCGCCGGTGCAGATCAGCTATCTCGGCTTTCCCGGCTGCTCGGGCATCCCGGGCGTCGACTGGATCATCGCGGACCGCTTCGTGATGCCGCCGGAGCAGCTTCCGTTCAGCACCGAACGCCCGCTGTACCTCGACCGCTGCTACCAGGTGAGCGACCGCCAGCGCGAGATCGCGCCGCTGCCTTCGCGCGCCACCTACGGCCTGCCCGAGGGCGCGTTCGTCTTCTGCTCGTTCAACAACAACTTCAAGTTCACCGACGCCGTGTTCGACTCGTGGATGCGCATCGTGCGCGGCGTCGAAGGCAGCGTCATCTGGCTGCTCGCCGACAACGACCGGGCGCGCGAGAACATGCTCAAGCGCGCCGAGAGCCTGGGCGTCGCGCGCGATCGCCTGCACTTCGCGCCGCGCGTCAGCCCGGCCGAATATCTCGCGCGCTTCACGCTGGCCGACCTGGTGCTCGACACCTTCCCGTACAACGCCGGCACCACGGCCAGCGACGCGTTGTGGATGGGCACGCCGATCCTGACGCTCTCGGGACGCAGCTACATCTCGCGCATGGCCGGCAGCCTGCTGACGCACATCGGGCTGCCCGAGCTGGTGACCACGACGCTGCCCGAGTACGAACGCCTGGCGATCCAGCTGGGCCGGCAGCCCGCGCGCATCGCGTCCTACAAGCGCTACCTGGCTGAACATGGGCGCACGTCGCCGCTGTTCGACGTTCCCGGCTTCGTGCGTGACCTGGAAGTGCAATTCCAGCGCCTCGCCCTCGACAGCCGCTCGCAGGGCGGCACGGCCGACCGTCGATGAGCGGCAAGCAGGAACCCTTCTTCGAGTCCGGGCCCACGAGGCGCACGGACGGCCGCGGCTCACCCGAGGACGGGGGCCTGCGCGCTGCCCAACAGAGCAGCGAGGACGACCTCGCCGTGCAGGCCGAGCTCGAGGCGATCGGCATCGACCACGATGCCTTGCTGCACTCGCTCGTCTTCATCACCCGCCACCACGGCAACGAGCGCTCGCCCGATTCGCTGCTGGACGGCATGCCGGTGACCGGCCTGCTCGATCCCGACCAGGCCGTGCGCATCATGCGAGAGGCCGGCTACAACGCGGGCCTGATCCGGCGCGACATCGGCGAGATCCACGCCTTGCTGTTGCCCGCGGTGCTGCTGCTCAAGAACGGCGATGCCTGCGTGCTCGTCAAGCGCTTCGACGCCGAGCCAGGCGTCTCGCCGATGTGCGAAGTGTGCATGCCGGGCGCCGAGTTCCACATCTGCCGCGCCAGCGAGTCGGAGCTGGAGCTCGAATACCTGGGCTTCGCGCTGGTGGCCACGCCAGCGCCGGCCGAGAAGAACACCGGCCGCGAACCCGCGCTGCTCGATTCCGAGGGCCACTGGCTGTGGGGCACGCTGCGGCGGTTCATTCCCTACTACCGGTCGGCGATGGTGGCTTCGCTGCTGAGCAACGTGCTGATGCTCGTGAGCGGCCTGGTGACCTCGGTCGTCTACGACAAGGTGATTCCGCACCAGGCCTTCGTCACGTTGTGGACGCTTGCCGTCGGCGCGGGCATCGCGCTGGTGTTCGACCTGTTGTCGCGCCAGCTGCGCAGCCACCTGATCGATTCGGCGGGCCGCAAGGCCGACCTGATCATCGGCTCGCTGCTGTTCCGCCAGACGCTGGGCGTGCGCATGGAGCATCGTCCCGAATCGGCAGGCAGCTACGCCCACCACATGGCGCAGGTCGAAGTGGTGCGCGACTTCTTCGCCGGCGCGACGCTGTCCGCGCTGAGCGACCTGCCGTTCATCGCGATGTACGTGGCGATGACCTTCGTGATCGGCGGCCCGCTCGGCTGGGTGCTGGTGCTGGCGATCCCGCTGCTGATCGGCATGGCGTTGGCGATCCAGAGCGGCCTGCGCCGCGCCATGAGCGCCAACCTGACGCACCAGGCAGACCTGCAGGGCGTCATCGTCGAGGCGGTCGAGGGACTCGAGGACCTGAAGGCCGTTGGCGCCCAGGGCCGCTTCCTGCACCGCTACGAGGACGCCACCTCCGCCGCGGCCGAGACCGCGCTCAAGGCGCGCTGGATGTCGAGCTGGACCAGCAACATGTCGATGGTCTCGCAGCAGGCTGTCACGCTGGTCATGCTGGTGTGGGGCGTCTACCTGATCCACGACGGCCTGGTGACCGGCGGCGCGCTGATCGGCGCCGTGATGTACGCCGGCCGCGCCGTGGCGCCGCTGAGCAGCGTCGTCGGGCTGGCCACGCGCTACCAGGGCGCGCGTGCCGCGATGATGTCGCTGGACATGATGATGGGCCTGCCCACCGAGCGCGAGAAAGGCCGCAGCTACGTGACCGGCCATCGCGTCACCGGCCACATCGGCCTGCAGGAGGTGAGCTTCGCCTACCCGCAGACGAGCCTGGCCGCGGCGCCGCAGGTGCTCAAGTCCATCACCGTGCGCGTCAATCCGGGCGAGCGCATCGCCATCCTGGGACGCATCGGCAGCGGCAAGTCGACGATCCTGCGGTTGATGGCCGGCCTGTACCAGCCCACGCAAGGCATGGTGGACGTGGACGGCCTCGACCTGCGCCAGATCGACCCCGCCGACTACCGCATGCGCGTCGGCTTCGTCTCGCAGGAGCCGCGCCTGTTCAAGGGCACGATGCGCGAGAACGTGCTCATGGGACGCCCCAACCTCGATGCCTCGCGCCTGGCGGAAGTCGCCCGCGTCACCGGCCTGGACCGCGTGGTGGGCTCGCATCCGCAGGGCTGGGAGCTGTCGGTCGGCGAGATGGGCGGCCTTTTGTCCGGCGGCCAGCGGCAACTGGTGGCGCTGGCGCGCTGCCTGATCACCAAGCCGCAGATCCTGTTGATGGACGAACCGACCAGCTCGATGGACGCGCAGTCCGAGGTGATGTTCCTGCGCCAGCTCAAGGAAGCGGCTGGAACGCGCACGCTGATCATGGTCACGCATCGCCCGGCGGTGCTCGAACTGGTCGACCGCATCATGGTGGTGGACGGCGGGCGGATCGTCATGGACGGTCCGAAGGCGGCGGTCCTGGCGGCGCTGTCGGGCGCCAAGCCCGGCGTGCCGGCGGCGCCCGGCGCGCAGCAACCGGCCCAGGCCGCGCAGCGGCCGCCGGTACAAAGCACGATGGAGGCCCAGGCGGCCTGACGCGAACGCGTCCCGCCTTGCCGTACAGCCATGCTGCGCCTCTTCAAGAAAGCCCCCGCCGTGTCGATGGCGGCCGCGAGCACGTCCAAGCCGCGCCGCGGCGACGCCGCGTTCATGAGCGGCGTGCGCGCCGCGCAGGTCGTGGACGGCGCGCCCGAGATCGCGTGGATCCTGTACCTGTTGCTGGCGATCGTGGTGTCCGCGCTCACGTGGGCGACCCTGGCGCGCGTCGACGAGGTCACCAAGGCCGACGCCCGTGTGATCCCCGAAGGCCACGAGCAGGTGATCGCGAGCCTGGAAGGCGGCATCCTGCAGCAGCTGTACGTGCACGAAGGCCAGCAGGTCGAGCAGGGGCAGGATCTCGCGGAACTCGATCCGACGCGCTTCGAGGCGCAGCAGAGGGAAGGCGAGACCAAGCGCATGTCGCTGCAGGCGACCATCGCGCGGCTGACCGCCGAATCCACCGGACGACCGCTGGTGTTCCCGGCCGAAGTCGAGGCCGACACCGTCGTCGCGCAGAGCGAGCGCGATTCGTACCTCGCGCGCAAGCGGGCGCTCGACGACGCCGTGCAGTCGAACCAGCGCGGGATCGACCTGCTGCGGCGCGAACTGGTGGTGTCGGAGGCGATGTCGGCCAAGGGCTTGCTGTCCGAGGTCGAAGTGCTTCACCTGCGGCGCCAGGTCAACGAGATGAGCCTGCAGAGCGAGGACCGCATCAACCATTTCCGGCAGGACGCGAGCACCGAGCTGGCCAAGGCGCAGACCGACCTCGCGCAGATCCAGGAACAACTGGCCGGCAGGCAGGACGTGCTCCGTCGCACCACCATCCGATCGCCGGTGCATGGCCTGGTCAAGAACATCCGCAGCAATACCCTCGGGGGTGTAATCGGTCCGGGCGCGCCGATCATGGAGATCGTGCCCATCGGCAACATGACGCTCATCGAGGCGCGCGTCAAGCCGGGCGAGATCGGCTTCCTGCAGGTCGGCCAGACCGCCAAGATCAAGCTGAGCGCCTACGACGCGACGATCTACGGCAGCCTGGACGGCAGCATCGAATCGATCAGCCCGGACGCCATCGGCGATCCGGACCGCGGCGGCAGCAGCGACCCGACCTACTACCGCGTGATGCTGCGCGTGGCCAACAACACGCTGCACGAAAAAGGCAAGCCGCTGCCGCTGATTCCCGGCATGACGGGCAGCGCGGAAGTGCGCATCGGCGAGCGCTCGGTGCTCAACTTCCTGCTGCGCCCGATGCTCAAGTCCAAGGAAGCGTTCCGCGAGCGTTGAGGGCTCGTTGTGGCCGTCGTTCGAGGGCCGCGAATTGAACGTCGATCGTCCTCTTTTCGCGCTTTGGGCGCTGGGCCATCCGCGGTGTACTTGCAGGGTGCCGCTGGGTGGATCAGCGGCGTCGCAAGGAGCAGCCCCGCATGGGACTCGAGAACAGACAACCCGGGTGGTTCGCAGGCGTCGTGCTGGTGGCGGCGCTGGCCGCGGCCGTCTCGGCGCCCGCGGCGCCCGTGCGTCGCATCGCGCCGCCGGTGGCGTCCGTCGCGCCGGCCAAGAGCAATTGCATCGAGGATGAAGGCGCCGATCCGGGCACCGCGCCGGCCAGCCGCATCGTGTCGGCCTCGCCAGCTTCCGCGCCGCTGGCCTCCGATTCGCAGGCGCCGCGCATGAACCTGCTGAACATGGTGCGCACCGCGATCCGCCGCAGCAACGCCGTCGGCGCCGCCAAGCTGCTGGCCGACGCGGCCACGATCGAGATCGACGAGCAGCGCTCGCAGATGCTGCCGCAGGTGGGCATCTCCGGCCAGATCGGCGGCCTCGATTCCGGCGCGCCGAACACGGTGAGCTCGCGCGGCGGCCAGCTGCAGGGCAGCCTGACCGCCACCGGCCCGATCTACGACGGCGGCCGCATCGGCGACCTCACGACCTGGCGCACGCACCTGGCCGAAGCTGCGCGGCTGGGCGAGCTCACCGCGCAGGAGCAGGTCGCGCTGCAGACGGTCACGCTGGCGCTGGACCGCAGCCGCTACACCGTCGAATCGCAGGTCTACGAGCAGTACGCCCGCAAGATGGGCTGCCTGGTCGAGGCGCTGCAGCAGATCGTCGCCGCCGATCGCGGCCGCACCAGCGAGCTGGTGCAGGCGCGCAAGACGCAACAGCAGGCCGAACTCTCGCGCGACCAGAGCCTGTCGCAGGTGCGCCTGACCGAAGTGCGCCTGCGCCGCTTCGTGGGCGACGACCTGCCGCCCACCGAAGGCATCACGTCGGTGATGCTGGACACGCCAGACCTGCACGACCTCACCACGATGGCCGCGCGCACCGCCGACATCGCCGCGCTGGGCGAACAGGCCGATGCGTTGGACAGCTACGTGCAGGCCATCCTCGACGGCCAGAAGCCGCAGCTGGGCTGGCTGCTGGCCGCCACCCGGTCGGCGGGCGCGTCGCAGTCGCGCTCGGTATCGGGCGGCGTCACCTTCAGCGTGTCGCTGTTCAATCCGTCCAACACCTACACCACCAACGCCGCGCGCAAGCGTGCGGAGGCGGCACGCCTGCAGCGCGAGGACGCGCTCGAGGCGCGCCAGTACCGGCTGGCGGAAGTGCATGAGCAGGCGCTGCACGCGATGGACCGCGCGCGCCACGTCATCGACATCCTGCACAACAGCGAGCTGGTGCGCAATTTCACGCTGCAGCAGTGGCAGCAGCTGGGCCGCCGATCGCTGTTCGACGTGATGGCCGCCGAGGGCGACCACTACAACATGCGCGTCCAGTACGTCGACGCGCTCTACGACACGCAGCAGTCCAATGCCTTGCTGTGGTCGCTGGGCCTGGGCCTGGCGGTGCATCTGCAATAGCGCGGCCTGCGGGCCGTTGGACACGAGGATCGGCAACCGCCGCTCGACGAGGCAAAATTCCATCCATGGGAACCGAAGCCATGACCCCGGTCGCCGTCCATCTGTACCAGATCGCCTATTCGCGGGAGACGCTCGCCGCGCTCGAGCCGGGCTTCCTGCTGCTGGACAACCTCGCCAACGAGCGGCCGGACTGGTTCGAGTACTGGGCCATCAGCCGCCACCTGGCCGCCCACGCACTCGACGAGGACGCGTTCTACGGCTTCTTCAGCCCGAAGTTCGTGCGCAAGACGCAGCTCTCGCATGACCAGGTCGTGCGCTTCGTGCAGGACGCGGCGCCACGAGCCGACGTGGTGCTGTTCTCGCCGCAGCCCGACATGGCCGCGTTCTTCCTCAATGTGTTCGAGCAGGGCGAGACCTTCGACGCCGGCCTCATCGACGCGTTCGAGGCCTTCCTCAGGCATGTCGGGCGGCCCGTCGACCTGCGCTCGCTGGTGATGGATTCGCGCCAGATCGTGTTCTCCAACTACTTCGTCGCCCGGCCGGCCTTCTGGCGTGCCTGGGCGGCCTTGTCGGCGCAGTTCTTCGACGCCTGCGAAGGGCCGCCGACGGACCTGCAGCGCGCGCTCACGCTGCCGACGAGCTATCCTGGCGACGCGCATCGCAAGGTGTTCCTCGCAGAGCGCATCGCCTCGTTGCTGCTGACGCTCGAGCCGCGCTGGCGCACGGTCGCGGCCAATACCTTCACGATGGGTTGGTCGATGTCGCGCTTTCGCGAATATCCGCAGGAAGCCGTGATCAGCGATGCACTGAAGATCGCCTTTCGCGAACAGGGCTTCCCCGAATACCTCACGGCGTTCCGCAAGTTGCGCGAGCACTTCAGCGCCGCCAAGCCGCCGATCGCCTGAACCGGCGGGGCGCGCGCCGCGCGCGGCGTCAGAACATCGGGTTGTTGCGGTGCTGCCCTGTTGGAGCCAACGAACGACGCATTGCGATGCGTGGCTCCGGGTCCTCCACAGAAGGCCCGTTCACGATGCATCGGCTGGCTCGAGGGTGCGTGGTGCCAGGACTTTCGCCCTTGCACCGGACGGACTCTGGATTACTGACGCAACTTCAGAAACATCGCATGGAAATCATTTTCGATGCTTCGAAGCGTCACACCCAGCCCGTTGGTTCTGAGCGATTCGTACTTCAGCTCGTATTTGAAAATGGACGTCGCATCCACAGCTTCAAAGTCTTGATTGGCGCCCAGCTCGCCGATGTAGACGTTGTTGAGCATGTATGCCAGCTGGGCGTCTTCGGTGCCGCTACCCGCACAGATCTTGTCGAAGGCGGCTTTCCAATGATTGGCGTACGGCGTATCTTTTCCGAACTTCTGCACGCTCGACAGCCAACCGCAGACGAATTTCCTGAATGCCTGCTGCGGCGAGCGAACCGGGACATGGATATAGCGAATGGCTTCGCCGGCGACCTGATCCTTGGCGATCCCGCTTCCTTTCAACAGAAAGAAATGATTGCCCTGGCCCACCGCCAATTGATCGAATAAATGCGGATCCGCAATCTTGATGGCGGCCTTGTAGTTTCCGCCGTTGCCCCGCCTGGACTGCCACCCTCTCATCAGGCTGAACGATTTCGGCGCATTGGCAAAGACCTCCGGCCCGGAATCTGCGACGAAGGCGATGTCCAGCCCGGAGATATTGATGCAGGTATTATCGGGAATGG
>Ga0302279_10002351_pt1 | contig 25195 bp, 25 predicted proteins | sample III_Bog_N3_3_FD_194541 | JGI IMG/M metagenome (GOLD analysis project Ga0302279, IMG submission 194541) | Peat permafrost microbial communities from Stordalen Mire near Abisko, Sweden - III_Bog_N3_3 | ecosystem: Environmental > Terrestrial > Soil > Wetlands > Peat | place: Sweden: Abisko... | reverse complement strand
CTCGGCGCCGGAATCCTTGAGCTGGTGCTCGAGCTCGCGCGGGGTATAGAGCGGGTTGACGTTGACCACCGCGTAGCCCGCGCGCAGCACGGCGGCGGTCGATACCGGATATTGCAGCACGTTCGGCATCATCAGCGCGACGCGCGCGCCCTTCGCCAGGCCCTTGCTCTGCAGATAGGCGGCGAGCGCCAGAGACATCTCGTCGAGATCGCGATAGCTGATCGACTTGTCCATGCAGATGAAGGCCTTGCGGTCGGCGAACTTCGCAAAGCTTTCTTCCAGCAATGCCACCAGCGATGCGTACTGAGTGACATCGATATCGGCGGGCACGCCAGCCGGATATTGCTTGAGCCAGATGCGCTCCATGGTGCTTCCCCTCCGGTTTCCTTCCCCGCTTTTCGGGGACGGGACGCCTTGTTTGGGGGCAGTATTGAGCAATGCGGCGGCCGATGGCAAGCGGCGGTGCGGGATCGATGGATTTGTTGCTTAAGGAGCCGGCCAGACCGGTCGAAAACGGCCTTGCCTAACTATGCGGCGCGGGCGGCTTCTGATCGGCCGGCTGGGCGTCGCTGGTCGTGCTCTTCGGCTTGGCCGCGGTCTTGGGCTTTGCCGGCTTGGCGGCGGGCTTGTCGGCCGTGGCCACGGGTTTTTCGGCGGCCTTCGGGGCGGCCTCCGGCTTGGCGTTGGCGTGCCTGACGGCCGCCGGCTTCGGCTCGGACTTGGCGTCAGGTTTGGCATCGGACTTGGCATCCTTGGCGTCGGCCTTCGGCTCAGCCGGCGCCTCGGGCTTTTTCGCCGCGGCTTGCGTCTTCTTTCCACGATGCCGCGTCGTCGCCGGCTTTTCGGAATCCGCGGCGACGGCGGCGATCAGGGCAGCTCCGGTCCGGGTCGGACCGGTATAGACCACGATCGGTTCGGAAGCGGCCGGTGCCGCGGCCAGCAGTTCCGATGGCTTCACCATCGGCGGCTGCAATCCGGCCGCGAAGAACGTCGCCGACGGACTGTCGCCGCCGCCAACGCCACCGGCACTGCTGGCGACCAGTTGATCGTCGTCCTCGTCGCTGGCCGGCTTGTGGCGCTTGCCGCTGCACATCTCGTCGCGCAGGTTCGGCGGCGAGGCGTCGATCGGCACGAGGTTCTCGACGGTGCCGAGCGAGGGGCGCAGCCACGCCAGCGTGTTGTTGGCGAAGCCGCGCTCGAGCAGTTGGGCGGCGCGCACCGCGCGCATCTGGCCGGAGGAGGCGCCGAGCACCACCGCGATCAGCCGCTTGCCGTTGCGGGTGGCCGAGGCCACCAGATTGTAGCCGGAGGCGCAGATGAAGCCGGTCTTGAAGCCGTCGGCGCCGGGATAGCGGCCGATCAGCTTGTTGAAATTCTGCGTGACCTTGCGACCGAAGCGGATCGAGGGGATGTGGACGAAATATTCGTACTCCGGCAGGTCGCGAATGATGGAGCGGGCCAGGATCGCCAGATCGCGCGCCGATGTGATCTGGCCGTCCGCGGGTAGCCCGTTCGGATTGACGTAGCTCGTCTGCGTCATGCCGAGCCGCTGCGCGTTCTCGTTCATCAGCGCCGAAAAACCGTCGATCGAACCGCCAACACCCTCGGCCAGCACCACCGCCATGTCGTTGGCCGATTTCACCAGCATCATCTTGAGTGCGTTGTCGACCGTGACCTGGGTGCCCGGCCGGAAGCCCATCTTCGACGGCGACTGGGCGGCGGCCGTCGGCGACACCGTCAACACCGTATCGAGCGTGACGCGGCCTTCCTTGACCGCCTTCAGCGTGACATAGGCCGTCATCAGCTTGGTCACCGATGCGGGATACCAGGGATAGGTGGAATTCTGGGATTCCAGAACCTTGCCGGTGTCGGCTTCGATCAGCAGCGTCGCTTCCGCATGCGCGGGCCGCGGCGCGACGATGCCGAACATGACGACAACAGCGAGCCAACCCAGCGAAGATTTGCGAAAACGCGGTCGAAGCAATTGCACTATCCGATTCCGGTCCTTTGAGACCCGCCTTCGCAAAGGAGGTCCTGAGATGTGACGTTCGGGTTTCAAGCGTGTCCGGCGCGGTCGGCTACGGCGGCTGCAAACCTATACCGGCTTGCCGATCCAGAACAGAGGCCGGGTGATTAAATCGTGGACGAAATAGGCCGAATTTCGACGAGACTTAAATCTTGACAGCGGTGCTGTCCGGTTCATGTGGCGCAACCGCGGCCCGCGCATTTTCCTGAACCATGAATTGCGCGCGCGCCAGTTCCGCGAAACGGCCGCCTTTCGCCACCAGTTCGTCGAAAGTTCCGCTTTCGATCACCCGTCCGGCGTCGAACACCAGGATGCGCGTGGCATTGCGGATGGTCGAGAGCCGGTGCGCGATCACGAAGGTGGTGCGCCCCTTCATCACTTCGTCGAGAGCGGCGTTGACTTTGGCTTCGGTCACCGCGTCCAGCGCGCTGGTCGCCTCGTCGAGGATCAGGATCGGCGGGTCCTTCAAAAGCGCACGCGCGATCGACAGCCGCTGCCGCTCGCCGCCCGACAGCATGCGCCCGCGCTCACCGGCATTGGTCTGGAAGCCATGTTCGCCGCGCTCGATGAATTCCAGCGCCTGCGCGCGGCTTGCGGCGATCCGCAGTTCCTCGTCCGACGCGTCCGGCTTGCCGACCCGCAGATTGTCGGCGATCGAACGGTTGAACAGCAGCGCCTCCTGGAACACCACACCGATATTCCGCCGCAGCGCCGTCAGCGTCAGGCCGCGGACGTCCATGCCGTCGATCCTGATGAAGCCCGACTGCGGATCGAAGGCGCGGTGCAGCAGCGCGATCGCGGTGGATTTGCCGGCGCCGGTCGGGCCGACCAGCGCGATGGTCTGGCCGGGCAGCGCCGTGAACGACAGGTCCTCGATCGCGGGCCGCTTGCCGTCATAGGAAAACGAGACGTCGTGGAATTCCACCAGGCCGGCAAGCCGCCCGGGATCGATGGCGTCGGGCCGGTCGCGCACCGCGGGCACGGCATCGAGCACGTTGAAGAACTCCTGCAGGCGGGGGGCTTCCATGAACACGCTGTTGATGAAGGAGACCACCTGCTCGAGCTTCTGGATCAGCATGGTGGCGAAGCTCACGAACATCACGATCTCGCCGACGCTGGTCAGCCCCTGCTCGTGCAGGGCAATGCCGACGGTGAAGATCGCCAGCACCGTGATGGTGGTCGAAGCGCGGGTGATGACGGTGACCAGCGCCCACCACGACAGCACCGGCATCTGCGCCGCCAGCAGCTGGTCGGCGACGAAGCGCACCCCCTGCACCTCGGCCTCGATGCGCACGAAGCTCTGCACCAGCGCGACGTTGCCGAGCGCGTCGGAGGCGCGCGCCGAAAGATCGCTGTAATGCGCCTCGACCTCGTTCTGCATGCCGTAGGTCTTGCGCACCACCAGCGTGGTCAGCACCGTGAACACCACGCACAGCGCGAACAACAGGATCGCCAGCCGCCAGTTGATGTAGAGCGCAAGCGGCAGCAGCACCACCAGCGACATGATCGCGGCGAAATGCTCGCGGAAGAACCCGAGCCACAGCCGCCACAATGAATCGGTGCCGTTCAGCATCACCTTCATCAGGCGGCCGGAATGGGTTCCGGTGTGGTAGGTCAGCGGCAATTGCATGATGTGTTCGAAGTAATTCGTCAGCACCGCCTGGCGCTGGCGGTGCGCCAGCCGGTCGGCGTGCAGCGCGACCGCGGCGCTGCACAGAATCGTGAACAGGCCGAACGCCGCCCAGGCCGCCAGCAGCGGCCAGGCCGACGACGATCCCGGCGGGTTGCCGGACGGCGCGCCGGAGAGCACGTCGACGATGCGGCCGAACAGCACCGGCTCGGCGAATTGCGCGCCGGCCAGCAGCAGGTTGGCGCCGGCCAGGATCCAGCCCAGCCGCGCCTCCTTGCCGAGCAGTTCGAGGACGCGCGCATAAAGCCGGAGCATGGGCATGGGACACTTCAAGGGGTCGGCGGCCGGACGGCCGCTTCGCAAGCCGCATTCTAATCAGGGATCGCCCGCAAGATACAGGGCGGGCGCCCGGCCGATATGTTGACAGGCCGCAGCAAGCCGGCCGGATCAGGCCGCCGCAGACCGGCTTCGCCGGCCCAGCGTCCCGTATTTCAACGGTCTTCCCAACGCCGGGCGGGGCCTGCCAGTCGCGGGTTTCTCGGAGGTGCCGAAGGTTGTTAACACGCTGGCTACCGGTTTGGATTAGCGTTGCGACATGAGTGATTCGCTCGAAAGGCTCTATCAGGCGGTGCTCGCGGCCAAGGATCTCGATCCGGCAATCTCGCGAACCGCCCGGCTGTTTCAGCGCGGCCCGGCCAAGATGGCCAAGAAGCTCGCTGAGGAAGCCATCGAGGTCGTGATCGACGCCGTCAACCGCAACCCCGAGGCGGTGGTCCGCGAGAGCGCCGACCTGCTCTATAACCTCACGGTCCTGTGGGCGTCGGCCGGGGTGCGGCCGGAGGATGTCTGGCGCGAAATGGCGCGGCGCGAGCACCTGCTCGGAATCGCCGAGAAGATGCCGAAATCGGCGACAAAGTCGCCCAAGATCGCGCCGCCGCAGGCCGTGCGGCGACCAATTGTCGCGCTCGAAGGCCGCTCCTTGCGCAAGCGCTATTGAAACCTGGCGAAATTCCGCAAATTCCCGGCATGGACAAATCCGTCCCATGGTGGTTCATCGCGCCATGCTGAGACGGATCTACGACTGGTGCATCGACGCCGCCCATAAGCCCTACGCGCTCTGGATCCTGGGAGCGGTGGCGTTCGCGGAAAGCTCGTTTTTTCCGGTGCCGCCGGACGTGATGCTGATCCCGATGTCGCTGGCCCGCCCGCAGCGGGCGTGGTTCTACGCGCTGATCTGCACGGCCACCTCGGTGGTGGGCGGCATGCTCGGCTACGCGATCGGCGCGCTGTTGTACGATTCGATCGGACATTGGCTGATCGAATTTTACGGCCTTAACGGCAAGGTCGACGCCTTCCGCGCGTCCTATGCGCAATGGGGCGCCTGGATCATCATCCTCAAGGGCCTCACGCCGATCCCCTACAAGCTGGTGACCATCACCTCGGGCTTTGCCGGCTACAACATCTGGCTGTTCGTCGTGTGCTCGATCATCGCGCGCGGCGGCCGCTTCTTCGTGGTCGCGATCCTGCTCAACCGCTACGGCGAATGGATCCGGGTCAGAATCGAGAAGCATCTCGGGCTGTGGGTGGGGCTCGGGGCCGCGCTGTTGATCGCCGGCTTCATCGTCGCGGTTCGAATGCTCTGAAGCGGCGGGTGAAGCGCTTTGTCGCCGGGCCGCTTCAGGTTACGCTTGGTGTCATGATGGCTCGACCCACTCCCCTGATCACAAGTGCGACGCTGGCGATCACAAGGGTGACGCTGGCGATCACAAGGGTGACGCTGGCGATCACAAGGGTGACGCTGGCGATCACAAGGGTGACGCTGGCGATCGCGCTGCTGCTGGCCACCGCCGGCGCCGGGTGGCCGCAGGCGGCGGTGCCGCCGCCCTCGCTCGGCATCCAGGAGCCGGACGTCCAGCCCGCCGTGCCGCCGCCGGGCGGGCCTGCGCCATCAGCGCCGGCGCGCGAGGAAAACCCCGGCTTGATCAACGAGATTGGCAAGCTGTTCGACAAGCTCCCGCCGCTGAAGAGTCCGCAGGAGACGATCGAGGACTTCAACAGCCGCGCCAGGGAGGCGGCGAAGGGTGCTTCTGACAGCCTGTCCAATCTGGCCCGACCGTCTTCCATGGTATCCGGACGCGCGATCTGCCCGGTTGCGGCGAACGGTTCGCCGGACTGCAAACTCGGCGCCGACAGGCTCTGCCAGTCCAAGGGCTACAAGGAAGGCAAGAGCCTCATTACCGATGCCGCACAGAGCTGCTCGGCGAAGGTGCTGATCCCGGGCCGGGCGCGCAAACTGGACGACTGCCGGACCGACAACTACGTCACCAGCGCGCTGTGCCAGTAGCGCCGCTCCCCGGTTGCCTTGCCGGCGCAATGTCTGGCATCTTGCCCCGGTCCGTCCCGCCTCTCTAGATAACCAAAAGGAATTTTCTCGAATGTCCATGCCTGCCTTGTTCAAGGGCCGTCTGTCGATTCCCGTGATCGGTGCGCCGCTGTTCATCATTTCCGTGCCCGACCTCGTGATCGCCCAGTGCAAGGCCGGCGTGGTCGGATCGTTTCCGTCGCTCAATGCGCGGCCGCCGGCGCTGCTCGACGAATGGCTGGTGCGGATTAGGGAAGAACTGGCCGCCTGGGACAAGGCGCATCCGGAACGGCCGTCGGCGCCGTTCGCGGTCAACCAGATCGTGCACCGCTCGAACAACCGGCTCGATCAGGATCTGGCGCTTTGCGAGAAGCACAAGGTGCCGATGATCATCACCTCGCTGGGCGCGCGCGAAGAACTCAACCAGGCCGCGCACGGCTGGGGCGGCATCGTGTTTCACGACGTGATCAACCAGAAATTCGCCCACAAGGCGGTCGAGAAGGGCGCCGACGGCCTGATCCTGGTGTCGGCCGGCGCTGGCGGCCATGCCGGGGAATTGTCGCCGTTCGCCTTCGTGGCAGAGACCCGGCAGTGGTTCGACGGGCCGATCGCGCTGTCAGGCGCCATCGGCAACGGCCGCGCCATCCGCGCGGCGCGGACGCTCGGCGCCGATTTCGCCTATATCGGCTCGGCCTTCATCGCCACCACCGAGGCCAATGCGGTGGAAGGCTACAAGCAGATGATCACCACCTCGGCCGCGGAGGACATCGTCTATTCCAACCTGTTCACCGGCGTGCACGGCAACTACCTGAAGAAATCGATCGTCGCCGCCGGCATGGACCCGGACAATCTGCCGGAGTCCGATCCGTCGAAGATGAATTTCGGCACCGACGATTCCGGCGATCGTCCCAAGCCGAAGGCCTGGAAGGAGATCTGGGGCAGCGGCCAGGGCGTCGGCAGCGTCGCCAAGGTCGTGCCGGCAGCCGAATTGATCGCGCGATTCAAGAAGGAATACGACGAGGCGATCGATCCGCCGCTGTGACGCGGCGCCTCCGTCCGCGAGCCGCGGCTCCCGCTCATTCCAGCTCGATCGGCTGGTACTTGCCGGTTTCGTCGAGCGCCGTTCCCCAGATCTTGTGCGAGGCCTGGTGCTCGGCGCGGCCGAAACCGAGCGGCGTTCCGAGGCCGAGGTCGAGATTGCGCATGGCCTCGAGAGTATCGATCAGCCGCTCGGTGTCGAGCTGCGGGCCGGTGCGTTTCAGGGCCTGGATCAGCACATTGGCGGCGACATAGCCTTCGAGCGAGACATAATCCGGCGCCTCGCCGGGAAAATATCTGGCCAGCGCGGTCTTGTATTCGAGCACCACGCTCGAATAGCCGCCGACCGCCGGCACCACCTGGGTGACGATGACGCCGGTGGCAAAGCGCGGCCCCAACAGCTCCAGTTCCTCGGCCAGCGCCGTTGAGCCGACGAACGACACGTTGGTGTAGATCATGCCGGGATAGAGATCGCGCGTCTTCTCGATGAACTTGGCGGCGGCGCGGTAGGAGGCGACCATCACCACGGCCTTGATCGCCTTCTGCGCTTTCAATTGGTTGACCGCCTCGTCGACATCGACGGTGTTGCGCTTGTAGTTGAGCCGCAGAATAGCGCTGTCGCCGGCGCCGAGCGCGCGAAACGCCTTGGCGACGCCGGCAAACCCGGCATCGCCATAGGAATCCTGCTGGGCGAACACCGCGATCTGCCGGGGCTGCAGCCGCCTCAGCTTGATCAGATAGTGCACGACCGCGTCGGTTTCCTCGGCATAGCTCGCCCGATAATTGAACACGTAGCGGTCGGGCGGATCGTTGCGCAGGATGCTGGCCCCGGTAAAGGCGCCGAAGAACAGCGTGTGCCGCTCCAGCGCGTAGGGCACCGCGACCGCCGCGGTCGGCGTTCCGACATTGCCGATGAAGCCGAACACCTGGTCCTTCTCGTAGAGCTGCTTCATCGCCTCCGGCGTCCGCGCCGGCTCATAGCCGTCGTCGGCCGCCACCAGCCGCAGCATCCGGCCTTCGACGCCGCCGGAATCGTTGATCCGGTTGAAGGCGGTATCGATCCCGAGCTTCATCTGGTGGCCGAGTTCCTTGGCAGGGCCCGAGAAAGGCGCGGCGATCCCGAACCGGATTTCGCTTCCCGTGACGCCACGCACCGCGGGGCCGGACGGCGCCGCTGCGGGCGAAGGGGCCGCGGCGGCGGAAGCCGGCCCGGTCGCGCCCGACAGCGCGGGCCCCGGCGTGGCGATCGAGCGTTCCAGATCGGCGAGCTGGCGCTCCGCCAGCCTGCAATCCGTCTTTCCCGATGTCACGACGTTGCGCCCATCCGCGACGCTGCGATTGAGCAATTGCGTGAGGTCGTCGCGCTCGGCCTCGTTGGATGCGGCCTCCCTGAGCACGGCCGCGAACTTGTCGACGATGGCCTGGATGCGGGGGCGGGCGATGTCGGTGCAGGCCAGCGCCGAACCGACCACCGGTCCGACGCGGCCGGCGAGATCGCGGACCACCTCGGCGTTGCCGGCTTGGGCCACGCCGGTTTGGGCCGCGCCGGCGGCGCCCGCGAGCAGGGCGCCGAACACCGCGGCGGTCCAACGTGGGGGGACGAGCCGCACCAAGGCCGCTACCGACCCTTGACCAGACATTTTCGCATTCCCCCCGTTTGATCTGTCGTTGCCGCTATTGCGACGTTGTGGTCGAGCTGGGCTTTTCCCGCCATTGCAGGAATTGCTGCAGCAGTTGCTCGGACTGTTCGTGCGTCGCGGGCTGGCTGCTCTGGGATGAGGCGAGGATCGGCTGGAATTCGTCGATCGCGGGCTTCGATCCCTCGTCGCGCTGGCCGGGTTGCAGCAGCACGGCCTTGATCGAGCGCATCAGCGCCGACGCGGCCGCGCCGCTATCGGTTTGCCGCGACGCCGGCACCATGATGACGAAGAACAGCGCCACGATCGCGGAGACCCCGACGGCCGCGACGAAGCGGACGGCGACGGTCATCAGCGCGGCGCGCCGGTCCTCTTCCGCGAGCCCGGGCGGCTCGTGAATGATCTCGGGATCGAGCGGGCGCCACAGCGCGTTGGACACCGCGTTCTCCAACTGGGTATCGAGCGAGCCCGGAGCCGAGAGCGGGCTCCTGACGGATTCAAGGGCGGTGTCGGATCGTGGTCCGGCCCTGTCGCGCAACCAGCGCGGCGCATAATAGGAGGGATCGTTGGGATTGAGATTGTCGTGCTCGGTCAGGCTACTCATTACGCAACTCCTCATGGCACTTGTGACACTTGGGAATGGCACCGCGGTCGGCCGTCGACGCCGTGGCAACTGACTTGTGGAAGTTTCTGTGGCGCTATGGAACAGCGATTTCAGGCCGTGGCGAACCGTCGTCCGGAAATTCCGGAATCGGCCCGAACGAGATGCAAAGTCAGGCAGGAGAAATTGAATCAAACAGTCCGATGCCAAACCCGCATCGCGCATCAGCTGCGTCGGCCCGCGAACCAGATCGCAAGACCACGCCGTCTCCACCGCTTCCATTGCCTCTGTCCCCCGGCAAACGACCGTCCAACGCGACGGCGGAAATGATCTCTTCCGCAATCGCGCGGGCGAGGTCACCGAGATGTGATGGAACCGGGGCCGGACATTAATAAGTCCGAACGTCGACCGAATTGAGGTTAGTTTTTGCCTGGCCACAGCTTCGGCGCGACGGCGAAATTGTCGTTGAGATGTTTGCCGGCGGGCCTCGGCCGCGCGCAACGAAGATCGGGCAGCCACAAACCCGCCAGAATATTCCCACGTTTTTCCCGCCGCCGCGGCGCGGCCGTAGAATAACGGGGGGCATTAATCATCTGTTAACCAAGAACGCCGATCCTTAACCATTCGATAAGAAAGGCGAGTCGACACCCATGGACGCCATTGCGAAGCCACCGCGGCAACTGGTCCGCATGCGTGGCCGTTCCTACGTTGCCTTCGTGTTTTGCCCGGTCGTCCCGATTCAGGGCTGGCTCGAGGAAATCGACGCGACGCTTGCGCGCTCGCCGGGCTTCTTCGTCGGCAAGCCGGTGGTGCTCGATCTGTCCGCCGTGGAGCTCAGCCGGTCCGCCATCGCCCATCTCGTCGCCAGCCTCGAGCAGCGCAATATCCGCGTCCTGGGCATCGAGGGCGTCGACGAGGCGCACCTTAGCAGCAGCCTGCCGCCCTTGCTGACCGGCGGACGGCCGACCGTGCTGATGCAGAACGAGGCGAAAAAGCCCGAGGCCAAACCCGAGTCCGAGCTCAAGGCCAAGCCGAAGCCGACCTCGCTGCTGCTGGAAAGCCCGGTGCGCTCCGGCCAGTCGGTGGTGTTCGCCGAGGGCGACGTGACGGTGCTGGGATCGGTCGGCTCCGGCGCCGAGATCGTCGCCGGCGGCTCGATCCATATTTACGGCGCGCTGCGCGGTCGCGCGATGGCGGGCGTCAACGGCAATTCGGCGGCGCGGATCTATTGCCAGAAGATCGAGGCGGAGCTGCTGGCCATCGACGGCTACTACCAGACCGCCGAGGACATCGACGCGGCTTTGCGTAATCGCCCGGCGCAGGCATGGCTCGAAGGCGACATCATGAAGATTACAGCGCTGAATTGATCAGCAGGGAGGCGATAATGGCCAAAGTACTGGTCGTGACATCCGGCAAGGGCGGCGTCGGAAAGACGACGTCCACCGCAGCGCTCGGTGCAGCGCTGGCGCAAATGGGGGAAAAGGTCGTGGTCGTCGATTTCGACGTCGGCCTGCGCAACCTCGATCTGGTGATGGGCGCGGAACGGCGGGTGGTGTTCGACCTCATCAACGTGGTGCAGGGCGTCGCCAAGCTGTCGCAGGCGCTGATCCGCGACAAGCGGCTGGAGAATCTGTGGCTGCTACCGGCATCGCAGACCCGGGACAAGGACGCCCTGACCGACGAGGGGGTCGCCAGCATCATCGCCGACCTCAGAACCAAGTTCGACTGGATTCTCTGCGACAGTCCCGCCGGCATCGAGCGCGGCGCGACGCTGGCGATGCGCTATGCCGACGAGGCCGTGATCGTCACCAATCCCGAGGTCTCCTCGGTGCGCGACTCCGACCGCATCATCGGCATGCTGGATTCGAAGACCGTGAAGGCCGAAAAGGGCGAGCGGGTCGAGAAGCATGTGCTGATCACCCGCTATGATTCAGCCCGCGCGGCGCGCGGCGAAATGCTGAGCATCGAGGACATTCTGGAAATCCTCGCCACCCCGCTGCTCGGCATCATCCCGGAGAGCCAGGACGTGCTGCGGGCGTCGAATGTCGGCTCGCCGGTGACCCTGAACAACGCCGCCAGCGCCCCGGCCCGCGCCTACATCGACGCGGCGCGCCGGCTCAAGGGCGAGACCGTCACCATGGTGGTGCCGACCGAGCGCATCGGCCTGATGAATCGCCTGCTGGGACGGAGGGCGGCATGATCAAGCTGCTACGGCGCCTCGGTGGCCGACCTGCTTCCGCGCCTGTCGCACGCGAACGGCTGCAGATCCTGTTGGCGCATGAGCGCGGCCTGCGCGGCCAGCCCGATCTGCTCGGACTGCTGCGGGCGGAAATCCTGGCCGCGGTCTCGCGGCACATCACACTCGATCCGGACAAGGTCATCGTCCGGATGGACCGCGGTCCGCTTGTCTCGACGCTCGAGGTCGACATCGAAGTGCCCAACGGTTTCGAACGCTCGCTCGCTGCGGCCGGCTGACGGTCCGGCATGGAGGATGCCATCTATCGCGTCGACGGCGATCGCGTCGTCACCAGCCCGAACGCGGCCGGGCCCTGGGATGCCGGCATGCAGCACGGTTCGGCGCCGGCGGCGCTGGTGGTGTGGGCGGCCGAAGCGATCCTGACCCCTGAACCGATGCAGATCGCCCGCGTCACCATCGACCTGATGCGGCCGGTGCCGATGACGCCGCTGACGCTGCAGAGCGAAGTATTGCGCCAGGGCCGCAAGATCCAGCTCTGCGCGGTCCGGCTGCTGTCCGGCGACGCCGTCGTGGTCGGCGCCACCATCCTCAAGATCAAGGCCCAGCCGCTGACATTGCCGCCCGGCGTCGGCGACCGGCCGGTCGAACTTCCCGGGCCCGATCAGTCGCGCCCCGAGCCCGCGGATTTCTCCAGCAGTCCGTTCGTGAGCGGCATGTCGCTGCGCGCCGCCCGCGGCCGCTTCGGCGTGCCCGGTCCGGGTGCGATCTGGTACCGGGTCGACCGGCCGCTGGTCGAGGGATCGCAGGTTTCGCAGGCCATGCGCGCGGTGGTCGCCGCCGATTTCTGCAACGGCACGGCGGCGGCGCTGGATTTCCGGAAATGGACTTTTATCAATGCCGACCTCACCGTCAGCCTGGCGCGGCAGCCGGTCGGCGAATGGATCCTGCTCGAGGGCGAATCCATGATCGGCGCCGAGGGCGCCGGCCTCGCCACAGCAAGGCTCGCCGATCAAAGCGGCTATTTCGGCCGCGCCGTGCAGAGCCTCGTGATCGAGAAGCGGTAGTCAATCCGCCAACATATGGGCGAGCGATGCCGTGGTGTTCCTCGCAGAAGCCGATCTGCTTCGCTTCACGCGCAAGCGCAATCTTGCACCCGGGCTGCGACAAAACACCCCGACGGGCAAATCACTGCTGATTTTCCGAAACTCGAGTCAAGCCAGGGAATCAAAAATATTCCGCTTCACACGTCGGGCAAATCACCATTACAAGCTCGCCCCGTCTCACCCGATGAGAGGGGCGGCTCGCGATCGTCACGAACGCGCGGTGGGATGCGGTGGACGTGAAGCCTGCGAACGACGAGCGCAGGCGGTGCGGACGGCGAAGCCGTGTGGTCCTGGCGCCCCGACGCTGGCGTCAAGTTCGCAAGAAGCAAAGTTTTCGCGGGCGATGGTGGCAAGAAAGCCCGGTCACCAGGGAGAGCGCGGAGTAAGCCGTAAACCACTGCGCAGGGAAGGCCGGATTGCCTCCGCTGAACCTGTATGCTCGTGTGCGTTTCTTTTTGTGCACTTTGCACACGAGACCGCGGGTGCAGCGCGCACCCGGTCTTCCCTGCGCCTCTTTGTTTTCGAGGGCGGCGGTCAACGCATAGCCCGGGCGCCTCGCGCCGCGGCAATGCGAAGGCGCGTCCCGAGCGGGTTTGGAAGTTGAAATCGGAAACCGAATGAACGAGAGCGCTAAAATTCCATCGTCGTCCCGGCCTTGAGCCGGGACCCATAACCACAGGCCGTTGTGGTTACGACAGGTCGTCGAGCAGCTTTGCAGGACCTATCGATCACGCGGTATGGGTCCCGGCTCAAGGCCGGGACGACGGAGAATTGCTATGTTGCTAAACCCGTCATTGCGAGCGAAGCGAAGCAATCCACAGCGCGGCGTGCTGCCCAATGGATTGCTTCGCTCCGCTCGCAATGACGACTGATGGATTGTGCCTCATCTCATTCGCGCGACCCGGTGGCTCGCAATGACGGCTGGTGGTCTTTTGGCTCTTCTCGCGCGGCCTGCGGTCGTGTCACTATTGCGGCAACGCTCGGACAACGAATTGAAGGCGGGGAACTACAAATATCATGGCAGCGGAACGCACGACCTCGTCTTCCCCCGATCCGCTGGCCCGCTTTCGCGACCGCCTCAGCCTGCCGCTGATCGCCGCACCGATGTTTTTGGTGTCGGGCGTCGAACTCGTGGTGGCGGCCTGCCGCAACGGCGTGATCGGATCGTTTCCGACGGTGAATTGCCGCAGCCCCGAACTTCTCGACGGCTGGCTGACCGAGATCGGGCAGCGCTTGCAGCGGCATTCGCAAACCAGCGGAAAGCCGGCGGCGCCGGTTTGCCCGAACCTGATCGTGCATCGTTCCAATGCGCGGCTGCAGGCGGACCTCGCGGTGCTGCTGCGGCACCGGCCCGAGATCGTCATCACTTCGGTCGGATCGCCGGCGCCCGTGCTGGCGCCGCTGCATGATGCCGGCGCGCTGGTGTTCGCCGACGTCGCCAGCATCCGCCACGCCGAGCGCGCGGTCGAGGCCGGCGCCGACGGGCTGGTACTGTTGACCGCCGGCGCCGGCGGCCAGACCGGCTGGCTCAATCCCTTCGTGTTCGTGCGCGCGGTGCGTAGCTTTTTCGACGGGCCGGTGGTGCTGGCGGGCGGGATCGGCGACGGCCATGCCTTGCGCGCCGCCGAGGCGCTCGGCTGCGACCTCGCCTATATGGGCACCAAATTCATCGCCACGCCCGAGAGCTTGGCGAATCCGCGCCACAAGGCGATGCTGGTGGCGAGCAGCGCCGACGACATCCTGCTGACCACGGCCTTTACCGGCCTGCAGACCAACATGCTGCGGCCCTCGATATCGGCCGCCGGCCTCGACCCCGACGACCTGCCGCCGCGCGGCGCCATCGACATCGCCGAGGATATCGACATCGGCGCCCGCGAGAGGCGCCCGGCGCGCTGGCGCGAGATCTGGAGCGCCGGCCATTCGACCTCCGGCGTCACCGCCGTGCTGCCGGTCGACGAGCTGGTCGCCCGCACCCTCGCCGAATACCGCGCCGCAACAGCCCGCTAAAGCGGGCCACCGCATGGCGCCCCTGCGACAAAGCGCTTTCAAGCCTCCGACCCCGGCTATAGAACACTGTCCAACGCCAGATCGATCCCGAAGGACAGCCCATGCCAGCCTACCGCTCCAGGACCACGACCCACGGCCGCAACATGGCGGGCGCCCGCGGCCTCTGGCGCGCCACCGGCATGAAGAACGAGGACTTCGGCAAGCCGATCATCGCCGTGGTCAACTCGTTCACCCAGTTCGTGCCGGGCCACGTCCACCTCAAGGACCTCGGCCAGCTGGTTGCACGCGAGATCGAAAAGGCCGGCGGCGTCGCCAAGGAGTTCAACACCATCGCGGTCGATGACGGCATCGCCATGGGGCACGACGGCATGCTCTACAGCCTGCCGTCGCGCGAGATCATCGCCGACAGCGTCGAGTACATGGTCAACGCCCATTGCGCCGACGCCATGGTGTGCATCTCCAATTGCGACAAGATCACGCCGGGCATGCTGATGGCGGCGTTGCGGATCAACATCCCGACCGTGTTCGTCTCGGGCGGTCCGATGGAATCCGGCAAGGTCACTCTGAAGGGCAAGCTGCGGGCGGTGGACCTGATCGACGCCATGGTCGCGGCGGCCGACTCCACCGTCAGCGACGCCGACGTCGAGGTGATCGAACGCTCCGCCTGCCCGACCTGCGGGTCGTGCTCGGGCATGTTCACAGCCAATTCGATGAATTGCCTGACGGAAGCCTTAGGGCTGGCGCTGCCGGGCAACGGGTCGGTGCTGGCGACCCACGCCGATCGCAAGGGGCTGTTCGTCGAGGCCGGCCATCTGATTGTCGATCTGGCGCGCCGCTACTACGAGCAGGACGACGAAACCGCGCTGCCGCGGACGATTGCGAACTTCAAGGCGTTCGAGAACGCCATGACGCTCGATATCGCGATGGGTGGTTCCACCAACACAGTGCTGCATCTGCTGGCGGCCGCCTATGAGGGCGGCATCCCCTTCACCATGCAGGATATCGACCGGCTGTCGCGCCGGGTGCCGGTGTTGTGCAAGGTGGCGCCCTCGGTGCCCGACGTGCACCTCGAGGACGTTCACCGCGCCGGCGGCGTCATGGCCATCCTCGGCGAGCTCGACCGCGCCGGCCTGCTCAATCGCGGGCTGCCGATGGTCCACAGCACGTCGCTGGAGGATGCGTTGAGCCGCTGGGACATCAAGCAGACCAGGAGCGAGAGCGTCCGCAAGTTCTTCATGGCGGCGCCCGGCAATGTGCCGACCCAGGTGGCGTTCAGCCAGGAGCGCCGGTTCGAGGAACTCGACACCGACCGCGCCACCGGCTGTATCCGCGATAGCGAGCATGCCTATTCCAGGGACGGCGGCCTTGCGGTGCTGTCGGGAAATCTGGCGCTGGACGGCTGCATCGTGAAGACCGCGGGTGTCGACGAGAGCATCCTGACATTCGAGGGTCCGGCGCGGATCTTCGAAAGTCAGGACGCCGCGGTCGAGGGCATTCTCGGCGGCAAGATCAAGGCTGGCGACGTCGTCGTGGTTCGCTACGAGGGACCGCGCGGCGGCCCAGGCATGCAGGAGATGCTTTATCCCACCAGCTACATCAAATCGAAGGGGCTCGGCAAAGTGTGCGCGCTGGTCACCGACGGCCGCTTCTCCGGCGGTTCCTCCGGCCTGTCGATCGGGCATCTGTCGCCGGAAGCCGCCGAAGGCGGATTGATCGGCCTCGTCGAGGACGGCGATCGCATCAGCATCGATATTCCCGCGCGTTCGATCAGCCTGCTGGTCGATGACGCCACGCTGGCGAAGCGGCGCGAAGCCATGCTGGCCCGCGGGGCGGATGCCTGGAAGCCCGCCCAGAAGCGCACCCGCAAGGTGACCATGGCGCTGAAGGCCTATGCCGCGCTGACCACCAGCGCCGCGCGCGGCGCGGTGCGCATTGTCAGGGATTGATCGCTGAAGTTGGCATCGGCGAGCGGGCCTCGCGGTTTGCCTGCGGGGCGACGCTCCCGCGCACGCATAGGTAATCGTCCGGGCTTGCTTTCCCCCGCGCCAGGCGCAAAGTTGCAACCGCGAATCGATGGCGGATGGCACGATGGCGGGAATTACTTTTCTGATGGCGCTGTTGCTCGGCGGCGCGGCGTTCCTGTTCAAGCAGGCGGCGGGCGAAATCTCGACCGGTACGCCCTGGGCTTCCGACGTCTGCTCGACCTCGCATATGTTCTGCCAGCACCCCGAATATCTCGCCTACGCCGGCGGCGCGCTCCTGATCGTCGCGATCGGCGCCAAGCTCGGCAGCCTGGCGAACTGACGCGGGCTGCGCGGTCCTCACGCCTTCTTCAGGAACTCCGTGCGCAGCACCAGGCCCTTGACCTTGTCGGTGCGGCCTTCGATCTCGGCCGGATCGTCGGTGAGATGAATGCCCCTGATCACGGTGCCGCGCTTGAGCACCGTGGAGGAGCCCTTCAGCTTCAGGTCCTTGATCAGCGTGACGGTGTCGCCCTCGGCGAGAGTCGCGCCGTTGGAATCCCTGACCTTGATGTCCATGTGATGTTTCCCTGAAATGACAGGATGCGTCTTAGCCCCCATCCCGGAAAAAGAGAAGCCGCGCTCCGGCGATCCGGAGCGCGGCTTTCGGCATTGGCAGGGCCGGATGGCGTCAGAACTTGTAGGTGACGCCGCCCGCGATCAGCCACGGATTGATGTTCGCCCGCCCGGAAACCGGGATCGCGCCGTTGACGGTCGCCGTATAATTGGGCTCCAGGAACAGCTTCTTGACGTCGAAGTTCAGGCCCCAATGGCGGTCGAGCATGTAGTCGAAGCCGACCTGCCCGACGGCGCCGAAGCTGTTGCCGACGCTCAATCCGGTGACGGCCAGGCCGTTCAGCGGCGTATTGCCGGCGTTCTGGTTGTAGAACACGGTGTAATTGACGCCCGCGCCGACGTAGGGCTTGAACGCGCCGAAATCGGTGAAGTGATATTGCAGCGTCAGCGTCGGCGGCAGCAGCCACGTGCTTCCGATATTGAGGCCGTTCAGCGTCCCGGTACCGGTGATCGTATGCTTGGTCACGCCCAGGATGAGTTCGGCGGCGATGTTCCTGGTGAAGAAATAGCTGATATCCAGTTCGGGCACGATCGAATTTCCGATCGAGAGCCCGGAATTCGGCGAGGACAGCGCCGGCACGCCCGAAACGTTGACCGTGCTTCCCGACGCATCCGGCAGCACGCCGAGCGCGCGGACGCGAATCATCCAGGGATTCCAGACATCGACGGCCGGCGCCTTCTTGTAGACCGGCGCGGCCGAAAGGTCCGCGGCCTGCGCCGACACGGCGGCTCCGCACATCGCAGCGGCAAGCACCAGCAGCGACGACGCATTTAGCATAGTTCTCTTCACCAAAATCCCCATAGCGGTATCGGCGCAAGCTTGCGCCACAGGCCCGTCACAGCAGAAAAGAGGAGTGGGAGGATTTGATATCGATCAAATCGCGCGGACAACGCGGCAAATGCATCGTCACGTGGCCGTCCTGCCACAGTAAATGCGAGTAACTCGCCGGTTTAGCGCGTGAGCGGTAGCGGTGCGACGATCCCGGAAGCGATGCTGCCGCCACTTGGGATCGGAACCGTCCACGCCGGCAATTTTTCGTTGTCCCTACGGATGGTCCGGATGGTCCAGCATGTATTCGCCGAGATCGCGCTGGCGGCGGTCGGCCTTGGCGGCGGCATTGTTGCGCAGCACGTCGCGATCCTTGCGGCAGGCGATGTATTCCGGCGAGCCGGCCGCGACATTGTTGGCGCGGCAATAGGTGTCGTCATCCTCGCCGAGGGTTGAGACCGGCGTCGGACCGTGCGACGCGCAGGCGGAAACGACGAGCGCTGCGAGGGTCAGCGCGATGGCAAGTTTCGTCGAGCGAAGCCGCATTGAGATCCCGTCCATTGTTCCGAAACCCGGGATGACCCGGCAATCCATCGAAATCAAGGCATTGCATGGAGGAGGATGGACGCCCGGGTCAAGCCAGTGACGCCGTCATTCCGGGACGCGTGTCAGCGCGAACCCGGAATCACGATTGGGGGTTCACACCCTGCCCTTCAGCGCGTCGCCGATTTCCTCCAGCACCTTGGGATCCTCGATGGTGGCCGGCATCGCCCACTGGTCGCCGTCGGCGATCTTCTTGATGGTGCCGCGCAGGATCTTGCCGGAGCGGGTCTTCGGCAGCCGGCCCACGGTGATCGCGAGCTTGAACGCCGCGACGGGGCCGAGCTTGTCGCGCACCAGCGCCACGATCTCCTTTTCGATCTCGGCATGGCTGCGGTCGACCCCGGCCTTCAGCACCAGGAAGCCGCAGGGCACCTCGCCCTTGATGGCGTCCTTGATGCCGAGCACCGCGCATTCGGCGACGTCCGGATGCGAAGCGAGGATCTCCTCCATGCCGCCGGTGGAAAGCCGGTGGCCGGCGACGTTGATGATGTCGTCGGTGCGGCCCATCACGAAGACATAGCCGTCCTCGTCCTTGTAGCCGGCGTCGGAGGTCTTGTAGTAGCCGGGGAATTCGTTGAAATAGGCTTCCTTGCAGCGCTCGTCCTGCTGCCACAGCGTCGGCAGGCAGCCCGGCGGCATCGGCAGCTTGATCACGATCGAGCCCATCGTGCCGGCGGGCAAGGGTCTTGCCGCCTCGTCGACCACGTCGACCTGATAGCCCGGCATCGGCACCGTCGGCGAGCCGTGCTTTACCGGCAGCTGGCCGAGCCCGACCGGATTGCCGGCGATGCACCAGCCGGTCTCGGTCTGCCACCAGTGGTCGATCACCGGCACCTTGAGCTGCTGCTCCGCCCACTCCACCGTCGGGGGATCGGCGCGCTCGCCGGCAAGGAACAGCGTGCGGAATTTCGACAGGTCGTATTTGCGGATAAAGCTGCCGTCCGGGTCTTCCTTGCGGATGGCGCGGAACGCGGTCGGCGCGGTGAACAGCGCTACCGCCTTGTGTTCGGCGATCACCCGCCAGAACGCTCCGGCGTCGGGCGTGCCGATCGGCTTGCCCTCATACATGATCGAGGTGGCGCCGTGAACGAGCGGCCCGTAGATGATGTAGCTGTGGCCGACCACCCAGCCGATGTCGGAGGCGCACCACCAGGCCTCGCCGGGCTTGACCCCGTAGAGATTGAACATCGACCATTTCAGCGCGACCAGATGCCCGCCATTGTCGCGCACCACGCCCTTGGGTATTCCCGTCGTGCCCGAGGTGTAGAGAATGTAAAGCGGGTCGGTGGCGAGCACCGGGACGCAGTCGGCGGATTTTTTCGCGGCGATGGCGCTGGCGCGCAGGCTCGTCCAGTCGTGATCGCGCCCGGCGACGAGGTCGCATGCCTGCTGCGGCCGCTGCACGATGATGCAGGCTTGCGGCTTCACGCTGGAAAGTCTTATCGCTTCGTCGAGCAGCGGCTTGTACTGCACGATCCGGCCGGGCTCGAGCCCGCAGCTGGCCGAAAAGATCAGCTTCGGTTTGGCGTCCTCGATCCGGGTGGCGAGCTCCTTGGCGGCAAAGCCGCCGAACACCACGCTGTGCACGGCGCCGATCCGCGCGCAGGCCAGCATCGCAATCATGGCTTCCGGCACCATCGGCATATAGAGGATGACGCGGTCGCCCTTGACGACACCGAAATCCTGCATGATGGCGGCAAGCGTCTTCACTTCATGCAGCATCTCGGCGTAGGTCAGGCGGGTGACGATCCCGCCCGCGAGCGGCGAATCGTGGATCAGCGCCAATTGGTTACCGCGGCCGCCGGCGACATGGCGGTCGAGCGCGTTATAGCAGGTGTTGACCACGGCGCCGGCAAACCAGCGGCCGTACAATCCCATCGCGGGATCGAAGATCTTTTTCGCGGGCTCGATCCAGTCGATTTCCCGCGCCGCCTCGCCCCAAAAACCTTCGGGATCGGCCAGCGAACGGGCATGGACCTCATGATACCGGCTGCCGTTCTGGGTGTTCATGGCGTCGCTCCCGCTCAACTGGCTGCTGAAATTGACATGGGATGGCCGGGGCACCCACCCCGCCATGATCCTGATCAATCCGAGCCAAATTCCATTGAGGCATTGTCACGGGAAGCGCCGGCAGATCAAGCCGGAACGACTTCGCCATTCGGCTAGGCCCTGGCTTACGGCCGGGCGATGCTGTTGAGCCTGTCCAGCCGTTCCTCCATGGCCTGGCGCAGGTCGTAGCCACGCCGGCCAAACGAGGCGTTGCGCTTGCCGATGAAGTCGCGCTGCTGCTGGGTCAGCGCCAGGGCTGCACGATGGCTACCGGATTCCGCGCTCGCGATCGCCCGCAGGAATAAGTCATTGATGTTGCGGTCGAGCTGGGCGAGGCCCGGATCGGCGCAAATCGCCTTTTCCACCTGACGCGTGGCGGTGGCGCAATTGAAGCTGGGCAGATTCTTCTGGTAGGCCAGTGCGCCCAGCCGCTCGACTTCGAGCGCAATCTCCTGGTGGTTGGCGGCCGCGGTCTTGTCGCTGGGATCGAGCCGGACCGCCTCGGCATAATCCTGCAACGCGCGGGCGCGGTCACCCTTCTTGAGCCATGCCGCACCGCGGTTGTTGTAGGCGCGCTGAAACGTCGAATCCAGTTTCAGTGCCGCATCGTAATCGGCAATCGCCCGGTCGACATCCTTCATGGCCTGATAGGCGTCGCCGCGGTTGGTCAGGAATTTCGGCTCGGGCCGGATCTTGATCGCTTCGTCGTAGTCGGCGATCGCCAGCGCGTAGTCGCCGTTGCCGGCGAGGTGAAGTCCGCGATTGTCGAAGTATTCCGGCCGTGACGGATCGATCCGGATCGCCGCGGTATCATCGTCGAGCGCGCGCTGGGTGTTGCCGAGCTTGCGGTAGGCCGAGCCGCGGTTGGCGTAGGATTGCGCCCGGTTCGGATCGAGCCGGATCGCCTGGTCGTAATCGTCGATCGCCTTCTGATACTCGCCCTTGAAATACCTGGCGGCCCCGCGGTCCGAGAACGCCAGCGCGAAATCCGGCTTCAACCGCAGCGCCTCGTCATAGTCCTCGATGGCGCGATCGTACTTGCCGGCATTGTTGAAGGCGTTGCCGCGGCTCTCGTAGCCGTTGGCATTGTCCGGATCGTGCCGGATCGCCTGGTTCAACGCTTCGAACGCCGCCTCGAGCTTGCCGCTCTGGCGCAGGATCTCGCCGCGGGCGCGAAAGGCGCGGGCGCGGTTGGGGTCCCTGGCGATGACCGCGTCGAGTTCGGCCAGGGCCTTCGCGGTCTGGCCGCTGTCATGCAGCGCGACGGCACGGGTGATCATGGCGTCGAGACGATCGGCGCCCGGCGTCGCTGCATTGTCGATCAGCGCGGTGCAGCTTTCGATCAGTCTCGCGGGCGCCGCAACCGTCAGCGCCGTGCAAACGACCGGCGGCTCGGCGGCCGTGTCGGCACGGGCGGCGATGGAGGACAGGGCAGTGATGGCAACTACCGCGGTGGCGGCAAACGGCAAGGCAAATGATCGCATGACGGCTCTCGAAAGACGGACGGGCTGCGCGGCAATTCCGCGTCAGACGCTTTGTCGGCGCAGCATCCCCCGAGGTTCGAAGCCGGTCGCCCCCTGCGCGCGGGTGCTCCCGCTGCCCGAAGCTAACGCGCACCGATCGCCAGCAAATGGTCCAGCCGTTCCCGCATGGCCTTTTGCAGATCATAGTCGCTCCGGCCGAACCCGGCGTTGCGGCGGACGATGAATTCGTCCTGCTCGCGCTGCAGGACGCGGCCGGCGCCCGGATTGCCGCGGCTGGCGTCAAGCACCACCCTGGCGTTCACGGCGTTGATCCGGCGGTCGAGATTGGCGAGTTCGGGACTGGCGCAGATCGCCTTCTCCGCCGCGCCCCTGACGGTCGAGCAGTTGAAGCTCGGCCGGCTGGCGACCGCCATCTCCGCACCGAGCCGCTCCAGTTCCTGCGCCAGCGACTTGTAATTGGCGCGCGCCGCCGCGTGCTGGGAATCGAGTTTGAGGGCGGCGCCGAAATCCTGCAGCGCGCGCGGCCGGTCGCCCTTCCCGCGCCAGAGTTCGCCGCGGGCATTGAAGACATCGGCAAGCGTCGGATCGAGCCGCAGCGCGGTGTCGTAGTCGGCGATGGCCCGGTCGATCTGGTCCTTGCCGGAAAAGGCGCTGGCGCGCGCGATCAGCGCCTTGACCCGGTCGGCCCTCGCCGTCTTTTCGCTGTCGACCAGCGCGCCGCAGACCGCGATGATCCTGTCGGCGTCGCCCGCGGCGGTAGCGGCGACGCACGGCGCCGGATCGACCTGCGGATCGGTCGACGGCTCCGTGCCGGTCGCGGATGCGGCGTGCGCCAGCACCGCACAGCATAGAGCGGCGAGCGCCGCATTCCGGATCAAGGCAGTCAGGAAAGATCGCATTGGACTGTTCATCACGCGGACGCCGAAAATTCCTACGTCGTCCCTGCTTTCGCAGCGACGACAAAAGAAAGCGCTAACTCATCTTCAGCGTTACCCCGCCATCGACCACCAGTTCGATACCGGTGACGTATTTCGACTCGTCGGAGGCAAGGAACAGCGCCGCATAGGCGACGTCCCAGGCTTCCCCCATGTGCCCCATCGGCACCTGCGCGTCGCGGGCGCGCCACATCGCCTCGACGTCGCCGCTGGCGTAACTCGTCGCCAGCCCCGCCGAATGCTCGACCATCGGGGTTTTCATCAACCCTGGCAGGATCGCGTTGACGCGGACATGCCGGTTTGCGAATTCGACCGCCGTGGTGCGCGTCATCTGGTTCATCGCGGCCTTGCTCGCGGCATAGGTGACATAGGACACGCCGGTATGGCGGATCGAGGCGATCGACGAGATGTTGATGATCGAGCCGCCGCCCTGCCGTACCATCACGGGAATGACGTGCTTCAAGGCAAGGAACGCGCTTTTGAGGTTGACGGCGAAGACGCGGTCCCATTCGGCTTCCGTCACGTCGACCACGCTTCCCATCTCGGCAATGCCGACATTGTTGTCGAGCACGTCGATGCGGCCATAGGCCGCCAGGCACGCCGCCACCATCGCCTCGACCTCTACGGCGCGGGACACGTCGGCGGTGAAGGCCGCCGCCTTGCCGCCTTCGCCGGTGATGATGTTCACCGTCTCTTCGGCGGCGGCGCCGTTGCGGTCGACGCAAAACACCTGCGCGCCCTCGCGCGCGAACGTCACCGCGGTCGCCTTGCCGTTGCCCCAGCCCGGCCCGATCGAGCCGGCGCCGACCACGACGGCGGTTTTTCCCTTGAGGCGATCCATCGAATTTGCGCCCCTCACTGAAACGTCATGTCCAGGCATTTGGAGATGTCGGAGCCGAGCCCGGAGGAGATGATGATGCAGCCGCGGACTTTCTGCGTGGTGTTGTCGCTCGCCCAGATCGAGTAGCCGCCGGGACCGAAGAACGAGTTGGTGTTCGGCGGCTCGGTTTCGGTGGCGTCGAACGAGTAGCTGGAGTCGGCCTCGAAGATCCGCGGCTTTTTGGTGCAGCCACCGTCGGTCTGGACGTTGATCACTTCCTTGTTGTCGCGCGTCAGCGCCAGGCTGACCTGGCAGCGGAAATATTCCGAGGTCTTGACGTTGAACAGATAGGCGTAGGACTTGCACGTCGAGGTATTGAGCTTCCCGGCGCTGAGGCCGCGGCTGCAGGAAATCCGCTGGTTGTTGGACAGCTTGAACTCGTCGGCCCGGGCCCCGGCAACCAGCGTCAGCATCGACAGCACGGCGCCCAAACAAATTTTCATGACGTGGTTCATCCGAATCATCCCTAAGACGTATTTTGCAACTGGTTCTTCCAGACCTAAAACGGAACATAGACGCGAAGACGGCCACGGCAAATCCCAAAGTCTTGAAAGACGCGCGCCGCGGCCGGTCGACCCGACACGTTGACGTGCGTTCGTGATTTGTTCAAGAATGGCGGATCGCCTTGGCGGGACTAATTTTTCAGACCGGTTGCGGGAGCATGCAGGATGACGGGATTTTCGACCAAGACCCTCTTGATGGCGGTCGCGCTGACGGCGCTGACGACATCGGCATTGGCGCAAGCCGCCCAGCCGTGGGAGCTGTCGCCGAACCTGGGTTATGGCTATGACAAGGACGGCAAGACGTTTTCCTACAAGATGGGTACCAACAATGCCGGGCTGCTGCTGAAGGGCGCCAAGAAGGTGCCCAAGGGCACCTTGTTCTTCATCGGCCAGAACGGCCAGCTCTATATGCGCACCGGTCCATTCCTGGAAGGTGACGGCAAGTTCATGTTCGGGTCGAATTGAGGTTTGCTTCTTCCCTTCTCCCCTTGTGGGAGAAGGTGGCGTGCTTTGGAGCGCCCTTGCGCTTCGGAGCGCGCCGGATGAGGGGTTTCTATCCGCGGAGACAGCCCCCTCACCCGTCACGAACGCGCTTCGCGCCTTCGTGCCACCCTCTCCCACAAGGGGAGAGGGAAAACGAGCTAAAATGCCGCCGCCAGCTCTTTCGCGCCCGGCAACTGGCCGTTGCTGTCCATCCTTGAATCGGTGATCGCGAGCAGTCTGGCCACCGTGTTGTGGCGGATCGCCACCGGATTGCGTTCATAGCCCGAGCGC
>Ga0302279_10002349_pt1 | contig 25202 bp, 18 predicted proteins | sample III_Bog_N3_3_FD_194541 | JGI IMG/M metagenome (GOLD analysis project Ga0302279, IMG submission 194541) | Peat permafrost microbial communities from Stordalen Mire near Abisko, Sweden - III_Bog_N3_3 | ecosystem: Environmental > Terrestrial > Soil > Wetlands > Peat | place: Sweden: Abisko... | reverse complement strand
CGTCGCCCCGCCGGCCGAGCCGCCGTCGGCCGTTGCGAGCGCCGCGGTCTCCACCACCGCTCCGAGCGCCGGCGGGACCGCCGCGCCGCCCGCGCCCGCGGAGCCCGCCCATCCTCCCGCCCCACCGTCCGGGGCCGGCGCGCCGGCCGGGTCGTTCGACGCCGCACGGGTGCTCGTGGGCGCGGTGGCGGCGCAGAACGTTCGCGGCGCCGACGTACGCGAGGTCCTGCCGCTCGATCGCTACGACCGCTGCTACCGAACCTCCCTCCGCGCGGGCGCCGATCGCGGCAAGGGCTCGGGGTCGCTCCACCTCGACATCGACGCCGACGGAGTCATCTCCAAGGCCACATTCGCGGGCACCGAGCCTTTCCGCGACGCGGGCAACTGCATCGTGAACGCGACCCTCGGCCGCAAGGTAGAGAACGTCACGTCCGGCGCGGGAGACGCCGATGTACCGTTGTCGTTCAAGGCGGAGTAGAAATGGCAGCCCATGGACGGTGAGACGGCAAGCGCGCTCGATCGGTTTCTCTCCCTCGTGCGCCGCGAGATGCACGCGGAGGACGTGCGCGTCCTTCCTCCCGACGCCGGGCCGCCCTCCGCAGAGAACGTCCTCTGCGGGCTCCTCCACGACGGCCGTCAGGTCGTCGTTGCCTTCCCCGAGGCGCCCGGGGACCGCGAGGCCCTCTCGCGCAGGCTCGACATGCTGCTCCAGACGTTCTCGCAGTCGTCGGACCTTGCCGGCCGCCAGAAGGGGGCGCGCTTGCCCATCGCGCGCTCGCTGCAGGACGAGCTGCGAGCGCTCGCCAAGCGCGCCAACGCGGTCGACGCGCTCGTCATCGACGCGCACTCGCCGGTCGTCTGGGGCTCTGCGGTCGCGCGCACCGAGGCTCCGGCGAGCATCCCGAGCGACGTCGAGCTGGTCGACGTCTCGCGCCGGGAGCTCATCGTCGTCGCCGCGCCCGGCGCCGCGGGTGCTGCGCCGGCCCAGGACGACATCGGGACCTTCGTGCCGCACGGCACGGAGCCAGGGGCCGAAGACCTGGCCGCACGCTCGCTCCGCGCGATCGATCAGGTGCGCGACCTCGACGTCATCGACACGCTTCACAAGGGCGGCCACCTGCACCGCCTCGTTCGCGACGCCGACTTCGGCTACCTCGCGCAGTCGTTCGCCAGCATCTACGTGCTCATCGTCGTGTTCGGCGAGCCTTTCGACGAGCTGCGCGCCGAGCGGGCCGTCGGGGACTCGCTGCCGAGGATCGAGCGGCTCGTCATGGCCCTCCCGCCCCTCGATCCCCCGAAGGCTCCGATGGCCGGCGTCATCGCCTTCCGCCGCACGCGCCGCCGCTGAGGTCGGCCGAGCTCAGCAGGGGTGTGTGCCCTCCGGTTCACGCCCGCACTGCCAACGACGAGCCTGCTACTGCGGACCGCCGCAGCCTTCGCTGATGGCGAGCCCTTCCTTCTGTCCGGCGAGGAGCTCCGTGCAGGCCGTGCCGGCGAGAGTGAGCGTCTTTCCCGAGAGCTGCCAGCCGTTGGTCGGGTCGTTCGGGACCGTGGCCCCGCCGAGCGACACGATCAGCGTGTTCGGCTCGGAGGGAACGCCCGCGAGCGTCAGGTTGCAGGAGGCCGTGATGCGGGCCGCGATGTCCGCGAGCACGTCGGCGAGCGCCTGCGCGTCCGCCGTGTCGACGCTGTAGTAGTAGGGCGCCGCGGCGCGCGCCGTTCCGCCGGCCATCGCGAGCTGGCCGAGCATCTGCTGGTAGGGGGCGCTGCCCAGGATACCGATCACGAAGGTCTTCACGTTGGCCGCGGCGAGCATGGTCACGGCGTCCACCGTCGCCTGCGTGTCGAGGCAATCGATGGGGCCGGCGGGGCCCATCGGGCCGCAGCAGCTCGGCGCGACGAACGGCTGGCACTGGGCCGCGACGTTGTCGAGGTTCGCCGTGCACGTGTCGAGCCCGCAGGTGATGTTCGCGTCGCAGTTGGCGCCGCCGTCCGTCGCGAGGATGGCGTAGGTGACCCCGGGGAACGCCGAGAGCTCGGGCGTGAGGCTCGTGATGGTCGCCGCGGTCGGCGTCCCGCCGTTGGGCTGGATCATGGTGGCGGAGAGAAAGGCCCCCGCGGCGGTGCCCGTGACGTCGCCAGGGGTGAGCGGCAGGATCTCGGTCCCCGCGCTGCAGACCATCCCCCCCGGGCTCGGGAACGTCGCCGCGCCGAAGTGGGCGGCAGGACCTACGGTGGTCATCAGGTTGCTCACGACCGAGCGCACCGTCTCCCACTTGCTATTCTCCTTCATGCTCCCCGACCGATCGAGGATGAAATAGAGGTTCGGCACGGCCTTCACGATCGAGAGGGGCGTGGGCGTGCACGGACCGACGGTGCCTCCCTGTCCGTCCCCGACGAAGAGACCGGTGCGAGCCCCGCACGCGGCAACGAGCCCCAGGCTCAGCAGCCACAGTGTCCCGAGGCTTCCCCGCAGTGACCGTGGCGTCCTCAAGTGCGTCCTCCTTCGTGCGTGGCGAGGCAAGGTCGTAACGAGCTCATGTCCGCGGTGCCCCTCGTCCGTCAGTGTAGATCATCCGACACGAGAGGCCCGCATCCGGCCAGCCTCGCGCGGACCGCTCAAGCAAGAGGGATGCCGCGTTCCACGTGACGCCTGGCCCCAACCCGGTATGGTCGGGGGGCGATGAGGAGACGACTGGCCAGCGTGATGGGCATCGCTCTCGTCGTCGCTCCCCTGTGCGCCCGCGGCCAGTCTGCACCGCCGGCCGCCCAGCGCTCCCAGGTCTATTCGCCCTACGAGAAGGAGACCATCAAGGAAGCGCTGGCGGCGTTCCACGCCGAGGTCGACCCGAGCCCCGAGGGCAAGACGGTCGAGCGCGTCGAGATCCTGCCGCTCGAGGTCATCGAGGACCGCGACATCGACGTCGTCCTCCTCGCGCTCCGCGGGCTCGGCAAGCTCTTCTCGCTGGACGCGGTGAAGGTGCGCGACGACGTGCGCGACGCCGTCAACCTCCTGCACACGACGTCCAAGAAGTACGTCATCGGCCGCGAGGTGCTGCTCGCCGTGGGGGATCCCTACCGGCAGCAGGCCATCGACGACACGATCCGTAACCTTCGCGTACTGCCGCAGCTCTCGCTCGTGGTCGTGATCCCCATCGTGGGGTCCTCGCCCGGCAAGGTCGGGCTCATCGTCGTCACCAAGGACGTCTGGAGCCTGCGCCCCAACTGGGACTTCGAGATCAGCAGCGGCGGCCTGGACGAGTTCGCGGCCCAGCCCGCGGAGACCAACGTGGCGGGGCTCCACCACACGGCCTACGGCAACCTCGATCTGCTCCCGAAGTCGCTCACCCTGGGCGCCGGCTACAACATCCCGCGCCTCGGCGGCTCGCGCGTGCAGCTCTACTCGCTCGCGAACGTCGTCATGAACCGCGACACGAGCTCGCTCGAGGGCACCTACGGCCAGCTCGTGACAGGGCAGACGCTCTACTCGGCGAAGACCGAGTGGTCGTGGGACGCGAGCGTCAACTGGGTGGACGTCATCCAGCGCCGCTACGAGAACGCGCAGCTCGGCACCTACCTCTCGCCCACCACGGGGCGGAGCGTGCCCTTCGAGTACCGCCAGGACGCCTTCACCACCGGCTACGAGGCCACGCGCTCGTTCGGGTGGGGCATCAAGCACGACTTCACGCTGGGAGGCGGCATCGAGCGCGCGGTCTACACGACGAGCTTCACCGGGGCCGATCCGCGCACCGTCGCCGACTTCGTCAAGGCCGAGGTCCCGCTGAGCGACACGCGCGTAGGGCCGTGGGTCACCTACCACACGTACGAGAAGCGCTACGTGCGCGTGTTCGACGAGGAGACGCTCGCGCTCCAGGAGGACTACCGCCTCGGGCACGACATCTATTTCCGCGTGGCGCCATCGTTCAAGGGGCTCGGCTCCACCCGGGACGTGGTCAGCATCTACGCGTCGGCCTCGTACACGCTGGCGCTCCGCGACGGCCTCGTGCGGGTCGCGTTCCAGAGCCTGACCGAGCCGCAGCCCGGCGCGGGCGTCCCCGACGCGGCCATCGTCCCGGCGGCGCGCATCGTCACGCCGACCATCGCGGGCGTGGGGCGCATCGTGTTCGACGCGGGCCTCCTCTACCGCTTCTCGAACTACCTGAACCTCACCTCCTTCCTCGGCGGCGACAGCCGCCTGCGAGGGTACCCGACGAGCTTCACCGTGGGCTCGGACGTCATGTCCTACAACCTCGAGTTTCGCACGCGGCCCATCGACATCTTCACGTTCCACTTCGCGGGCGTCGCCTTCTACGACGTGGGAGACGCCTTCAGCCCGACGGCGGGGCACCCGGGATTTGCAAACTTCCAGCCGCTCCAGGGCGCGGGGTTCGGAATCCGGGGGATGTTTCCGCAGCTCGATCGCGTCGTCTACCGCTTCGACGTCGGGTTTCCGCTGGGGGAGGGGAGGAGCCTGCCGGGCGTCACGCCGGTCGCGCTCCTCTTCACGCTGGGCCAGGCATTCGACCCGCCGGCGACCTCCACCTTCGCCGGACAGGGCCTCCTCGGCGTCACCCCGGTCCTGCCCACCCTGCAATAGAGCCGACCGCGGCGCTCCGCGCGCGGCAGGCGGGGAAGGGATGGGCCATCCCGCGCGCGGGAAGGCCTCTCCCCACCACGGGAGAGCTCATCCCGTGGTCGGGAAGGGCTCTGCCGGGCAGCGAGACCCCATCCGGACGCGTTCGGGCGCCCCTCTCGCATGGTCTCCGGTAGTATCCGCGTCCCTCAAGAGGAGAACCCGACCATGAGCGCACTCACCGATTCGCCCGCCTGGCAGGCACTCTCGCGCCACCACGCGACCATGCGCGACGTCCACATGCGTACCCTCTTTGCCGAGGATCCGAAGCGCTTCGAGCGCTTCTCGGTGCCGCTCGGCGCGGGGCCGAGCCCCATCCTCCTCGACTACTCGAAGCACCGCGTGAACGACGAGACGATGAAGCTCCTCTTCGCGCTCGCGCGCCAGGCCAAGGTCGAGGAGTGGCGCGACAAGATGTTCTCGGGCGGCAAGATCAACGGGACCGAGCACCGGGCCGTCCTCCACGTCGCCCTGCGCAACCGATCCAACCGGCCCATCGTGGTCGACGGCCAGGACGTCATGCCCGAGGTGAACACCGTGCTCGCCAAGATGCGGACGTTCACGGAGTCGGTGCGCTCGGGCGCGTGGAAGGGCTTCACGGGCAAGCGCATCACCGACATCGTCAACATCGGCATCGGCGGCAGCGATCTCGGGCCGGTCATGGCGACCGAGTCCTTGCGGCCCTACTGGCAGGAGGGCCTGCGCGCGCACTTCGTTTCCAACGTCGACGGGACGCAGTTCGTCGAGACCGTGAAGCACCTCGACCCCGAGTCGACGCTCTTCATCATCGCCTCCAAGACGTTCACCACCCAGGAGACCTTGATGAACGCGCACTCGGCGCGCGCGTGGCTCACGGGGCGGCTGAAGAGCGAGGCCGCGGTGCCGAAGCACTTCGTCGCCGTCTCGACGGCCGAGGCCGAGGTGAAGAAGTTCGGCATCGACACCAGGAACATGTTCGCGTTCTGGGACTGGGTCGGAGGTCGCTACTCGCTCTGGAGCGCCATCGGGCTGCCCATCGCCTGCGTCATCGGGATGGACAGCTTCGAGGAGATGCTCACCGGAGCCTTCGAGGTCGACGAGCACTTCCGCACGACTCCGCTCGAGAAGAACGTGCCCGTCATCCTGGGGCTCCTCGGCGTCTGGTACATGAACTTCTTCGGCGCCGAGACGCACGCCATCCTCCCGTACGACCAGTACATGCACCGCTTCCCCGCGTACTTTCAGCAGGGGGACATGGAGAGCAACGGCAAGAGCGTCGACAAGCAGGGCCACCGCATCACCGACTACACGACGGGACCCATCGTGTGGGGCGAGCCCGGCACGAACGGGCAGCACGCGTTCTACCAGCTCATTCACCAGGGCACGCGCATCATCCCGTGCGACTTCCTCGCGCCCATCGAGACGCAGAATCCGCTCGGCAAGCACCACGAGGTCTTGCTCGCGAACTTCTTCGCCCAGACCGAGGCGCTCATGAAGGGCAAGACGGAGGCCGAGGCCAAGGCGGAGCTAGAGGCCCAGAAGCTCCCCGCCGACCAGATCGCGGAGCTGTCGCCCCACAAGGCCTTCCCCGGCAACCGGCCGACGAGCAGCATCCTCTTCCAGAAGCTCACGCCGAAGACCCTGGGGAGCCTCGTCGCCATGTACGAGCACAAGATCTTCACGCAGGGTACAATCTGGAACATCTACAGCTTCGATCAGTGGGGAGTGGAGCTAGGCAAGCAGCTCGCGAAGAAGATCGAGCCGGAGCTCGGCGCCCCCGGCACCGTGAGCACGCACGACTCGTCGACGAGCTCCCTCATCAACCTCTACAAGGCCAAGCGCGTGACGACGTAGCCCGCATGACAGAGCGCCTCCTCCCCGTCGGTCTCGTCGCCGCCCTGCTCGTCGCCTGCGGGCACGGCCCCACGTCCGCGGCGCCGGCTCCCACGCCGGACGCCGCGGCACCGCCGGGGAGCGCGGGCGACCTCGGGGCGAACAGCCCCGTCATCGACCACTCGGGTCCCGGCGGCGGGTACGCCGGGCCGCTGGAGCACGGGGCCCTCGGGGAGTGGTGGCAGCCCGTCGGCTGTCCCGGGATGGTCCCCGTCGCCGCGGGCGTCACGGGAGCGGCCTGGGGGGAGGACACCTACGGAGACGTCGATCGCTCGCCGCACGCCGTTCACACGAGCTGGACCTTCGAGACCGCGTCCTCCATCGCGGCCATCTGGGAGACCGACTCCGGCACGCACGCGACCTTCCTCGCGTACGGCGACACGCCGACGAAGCTCGACCACTTCGTCCAGGGCGTCACCTTCACCAATCCCCCGCAGGACTTCGAGAAGCTCCCGTACCCGCTGCTCGCCCACGAGGCGCACGCGTGCGGCCTCTTGCCCTCGCACACGTACTACTTCGCGGTGGGCGGCGACGGCTGGTACGGCAACGTCTACAGCGTGACCACGGCGCCCGCCGTCGGGGCGGACACGCCGTTTCGCTTCGCCGTCGTGGGGGACTCGAACGGGTTCCCGAGCCTCTTCGCCGAGCTCGTCCCGAAGGTCGACTCGTTCGCGCCCGCGTGGGAGCTCTTCACGGGGGACATGGTGCACGACGGCACCGTGCAGACGGAGTGGGAGTGGTGGTTCGCGGCCGGCGGCTCGTTCCTCGCGCGCGTCCCCACGATGACGGCGCACGGCAACCACGAGGAGATGGCGACGGGCTACTTTGCGCTCTTCGCGCTCCCCGGCGTCGAGGAGATCTACAGCTTCGACTACGGCAACGCGCACGTCGTCGTGCTGAACGACTCGCCTCGCCCGGGCGAGGAGCTCACGGGCCGGCAGGCCGCCTTCCTCGAGGAGGACCTGGCGGCCGTCACCGCGCGCCCGGTCCCGCCCGTGTGGCTGCTGACGAGCCACCACCGCCCGATGTACTCGAGCGATCCGGAGGAGGGGAGCAACCTCACGGTCCGGAGCGCGTGGCAGCCCATCCAGGACAAGTACAAGGTGGACGTCGACTTCAACGGGCACTCGCACCACTACGAGTCCACGACGGCCATCAACCTGGACGCGGGCGCCGACGGCGGCGGCGTCGGCGATGGAGGCTCGGGCGTCCGTTACATCACCTCCGGCGGAGCGGGCGCCGCCTTCGACTCGCCGACGCCCACGCCCAACCCGTGGAGCCTCGCGTACTACGCGGGCCTGAGCCTCGCCATCGTCGACGTGGACGGCCGCACCCTCACCATCCGCGGCTACCGCTCGGACGGGACGGCGATCGACAAGGCGCCCATCGTGCTCACCAAGTAGCAGAGCGTCTACCCGGGCGGAGGAGGAGAGAGTGGCTGTCAGTACCGCGAGCGTCAGCGAGCGGTGTCCGGGCCTCCCTGTCACCGCTCGCTGACGCTCGCGGCCCTGTGCGTGGACACCCAGACGCGGAGCTACCGTCGTCCCCCGCGCGTCTGCGCGAAGTAGAGCTCGCGCTCGACGGCCACCCCTCCTCGCCACACTCCATGGATGGAGCGGGTGCGGCGGATGTCCACCGTCGGGTCGCCGAGCACGAGCAAGAGGTCGGCGCGCTGGCCGGGGGCGATGCGGCCGCGGTCGTCCAGGTGGAAGCGCCGCGCGGGGACGGAGGTCGCGGCCGCGAGCGCCTGGAGCGGCGAGAGACCCGAGGCGACGAGCAGCTCGATCTCGCGGTGGAGGCTCGCGCCGTGCACGACGCCCGGGTTCGACGCGTCCGTCCCCGCGAGCACGGAGACGTGGGCCGCCTCCAGCGCCTTGACGGCGGCCTCGGCGTACTCGAGCTTCGCCCCCGCGGGCGTGTGGCGGAAGGTCTTGTGAAGGTGGCGACGATCGCCAGCGTCGAGCAGGCCGTCGAAGGCGGGCTCCAGGTCTGCCCAGGTCGAGGCCCCCGGCGCACCCGTGGCCACGGCGAGCACACACAGCGTCGGGATGACGAAGACGTCGCGCTCCGACACCCTGGCGATGAATCGATCCTCGGGCGGGCTGTCGACGAACAGGTGGGCGAGCCCGTCGACCCCGGCATCGAGCGCGGCGCGCGCGTCCGCCTGCGTTCCGATGTGCGCGACCGCCATCTTCCCGCGCGCGTGCGCCGCCTGCACGAGGGCGGCGGCCGTCGGCTCGTCGAGGGTCGGCCCCGGCGTCCCCCGGAACCACGCGCCGTCGTCGATCACGATCTTGAGGAAGTCGGAGCCCTCGGCGAAGCGCGCGGCGACGAACGCCTCCGCCTCGTCGGGGCGGCTCAGCGTCGGGATCGGAAAGCCGTACTCCGTGCCGTGGCCCCCGGGGCTCGTCGCGAGCAGCCCCGCCGACCAGAGAGCCGCCTCGTGAGGACGCTCGCCGCGGCCATCGGCCTCGCGAAGCGCCCGGATGCGCCGCGGATCGCCGAACATCTCGATCTCGGTCGTCACGCCGAACGCGGCTGCCTGCGCCAGCGCCTTCGGTTCGTAGGCGTGCGTGTGCGCGTCGATGAGGCCGGGCAAGAGGGTCTTGCCGCCGCCGTCGATCACCGTCGCGTGGCACCGGTCGAGGTGCGGCCCCACGGCCTCGATGCGGTCTCCCGAGACGCGGACCTCCCCCGTGAACGCGCGCTCCCCGTCGAACACGCGGACGTTCGCGAACAGGAGGCCGGGCCGGGCCGCCGAGGACGCGCACGGATCGGGCGCCTGCGTGGCGACTCGCGGCGCGCCCGCGATGAGGTCGCCTCCGGGCTCGCACATCGAGAGCCCCAGGCCGGCGAGGGCGGAGAGGCAGGCGAGCCAGGGGAACGCTACGCGCACGCCGCCTTCATTTGCTGGCCAGTAGCCCGCGAAGCTTCGTGCTGATGACGCCCACGGCCCCGTCGCCCTTCACCCCGCCCTCGACCTGCTGCCCCGAGGAGCTGCCGTCGGCCCGGGGGAGGGCGAGCAGCGGGATGTACTTGGAGCTGTAGCCGGCGTTCAGGAGCCGTTCGCCGTCGCGATCGGCGTCGAACTCGAGGAGCGTGAGCTCGGGGAAGGCAGAGTCGAGGTCGCCACGCTCGATGGCCTTGTGAAACTGCTGGCAAGGCTGGCACCAGGTCGCTCCCTCGTAGACGACGAGACGCCGGCCGTCGTGCTGCGCCTTCTCGAGCTCGCCCCGGACGATGGGGGCCACGTCACCCTCGGTGGGCGGATGCTGGATGCGGACCTTGGCCGAAGGGGACGGCAGTGGGGCCGGGGACGAGGGCTTCGTCGGCGTATTTGCCGTGTCCTCCGCCTTTGCCCCGTCCTCCTGCATGCGGCAGGACGCGGCGAGGGCCAACAAGGAGAGCGCTAGGAAAAGGCGGAGCGGGCGAACCATGGGCTTGGCGAGGAGGAAGGCTACTACGGGCCGGGCCGGACGAGCTAGCGAGGGGTATGTTGGGCGGCGACCCGATGACGACCATCCGCAATTACGGGAGGACCTGGAGCTTCAGCCCATCCACGGTCGCCTACCCGTCCAACCTGGCGGACCTGCGCTTGCTCGTCAAACGCGCCACGCGCATCCGCCCGATGGGCTCGCGGCACTCATGGTCGAAGGGCATCGTCACGGGTGACACGGTCGTCTCGCTCGCGAAGATGAACCGGATCCTTAACGTCGACAGGGACGCGCTCCTCGTCCGGGTCCAGGCCGGCGCGACGCTGAAGGAGCTCATCGCCCACCTCGACGAGCGCGGGCTCGCCCTCGAAAACCTCGGGTCGATCAGCGAGCAATCGCTGGCCGGTGCCATGTCCACCGCGACGCACGGCACGGGTATCGAGTTCCGGTGCCTCGCCTCGCAGGTCGAGAGCCTCAAGCTGATCGACGGGGAAGGCAACGAGCGCGAGCTCCGGAGGACCGACGCGGCGTTCAACGCGGTCATCACGGGGCTCGGGTGCTTCGGGATCATCCACGAGATGACTTTGCGGGTCGTCCCTTCGTTCCAGATGCGCACCGTCACCGGGAGCGCGCGCTTCGACGACGTCATCGGCGACCTCGACGCGTACGTGAGGGGCTCCGACCACTTCAAGCTCTGGTGGTTCGTGCCCGACGAGCGGGTCATACTCTTCCGCAACACGCGGACGACCGCGCCCCCCAACGACAGCGATCTCACGCGGTGGTTCAACGACGAGCTCGTCGCCGTGATCGTCTACAGGGCGCTCGTGTCGCTCCAGGGGATCCACCGCAAGGCGCTCGTTCCCCGCATGAACCGCTTCCTCGTGAGCACGGCCGGCAGGCACCAGGACCGGATCTGCAAGAGCTACCTGGGCTTCTTGACCCCGGTGCCGCCCGTCCACCGCGAGACCGAGTGGGCCTTCGACTACGCCGGCGCAAAGGAGCTGCTCCGCGAGTACCGCGATCTGTTGGTCAAGAGCGGCCACACCTACAACTTCGTCCAGGAGATCCGCTTCACGAAGGGGGACGACTTCTGGCTTAGCCCTGCGTACGGGCGCGATTCGGTATGGCTCTCCATGTACAACATGGACAAGGGCGCCAGCTGGGACGCGCAGCTCCGGGAGTTCGAGACGTTCGCCCGGGCGCGCGGGGGCCGCCCTCACTGGGGAAAGGAGGCGAGCGTCGACGCTGCGTACGTCGCGAAGCAGTGGCCGAAGCTCGGAGCCTTTCGCGAGCTCGCGAAGGCGTACGATCCACCGGGAAAATTCGTGAACGAGTGGATCCTGCAGCTGCTATGGACTCCCTGATGGAGCGCTCTCGCCTGGCTTCGCTGGCATGGTTCGCGGCGCTGTGCGGCGTCGCGCCTCTGGGCTGCGTGGATTCGCCCAACGCCCGCGCCGTGATGCCCAACGGCGGGGCCGACACTACGGCGCTCGCCAAGTGCCGCGTAGCCGCCAGCCACGACGAGCCGCTCGTGACGGAGTGGCCCGCCTCGTACAAGGCGCGACTCGAGGCGATGCTCCATCACGGAGCCGTCGCCGTCGCGTACTCGGGGTGCGAGCTGCGCATCGTCGAGGCGTGCGCCCTTCGCGGCTCCTACGAGTGGCGGAGGACGACGCTCTCTCGCGACTCGACGGACATCGGCAACGAGGACGAGCTCTACGCCAAGCTGCCCCTCGGTGCCGACGGCCTCTCGAGCACCCTGCGAAGCGCGGGAAGCCTGCACGTGCTCACGACGGTGTCCGGCCAGATGCAGCTCACGGACTCGAGCCAGGTAGACGCGGGCAGCATGGCCGCGTGCTCGCAGGCCACCCACGTGGTCACGGCGCTCAGCGTCGGCGCCTTCAAGCTCGTCGCGGGTGGCGAGGTCGGCGCAAAGCTGAAGGTCGGGCCTCTCGCGGGCGGCTCTGCCGAGGAGTCGGCGACGATCCTCCGCGAGGCCGGAGATCCCACCAAGTGCGCGAGCGCGACGTCGACGGAGCCGAACGCGGACTGCAGGTCCCCCATTCAGGTGTTTCTGGCCCCGCTTGCCCGGGGTGCAGCGCCCAAGGCCGGCCCCGAGGCCGGGGGTCTCGTGCTGAATCCCTTCGGTCCGCTGGCGCCCGCCGCGCCTGCCGCCGACGAGGGACCCCGTGCGCCCGGGGCGATCCACGCTTCGTTCCGTACGCCCTTCGGTGACAGCGGGACGTGGACGTTCCGTGATGGGTCCGGGGCGACGCTCTGCAAGCTCCCGTGCACGCGCTGGGTCGTTCCCGCGCCCGGCTACGTGCTGGTCCGCGAGTCGCCGATGAAGGGCGAGCCCGACGAGCGCGTCCCGTTCCCGGCAGAGACGCCCTACAAGGAAGGGGCGGACGTCGGCGAGCAGCTGGTCGCGCCGGTGGGCTCGACGGCGTGGGGCATAGGGCTGACCGTGGGGGGCGCGGCCGCGACCGCCATCGGCATCGGGGTCTTCGCGGCCTCGTCCGGCGCGTCAGGGGATCAGGCGGGGCCCATCATCGCGGCGACTCTCCTGGGGTCGTTCGGCATCGCCGGAGTGGTCCTCGGGATACCCCTGATGATCAAGAGCCACGGCTGGCAGCTCGAAGCCATCCCGGGCGGCGCGAACCCGTTCACGATCCGCGTCGGTCAGCAGGGCCTGGAGGTCACGAACGGCGGAGCGAGCGTCTCGCTCTCGCCGGGTGGTATCCAGGGGAGATTCTAGAGCAGCCGTCAGTGCGCGTTGGTGTTGTTGGGGGTCGTCGCAGGTAGCGGCTTGCTCACGGTCACGACGACGTTCCCGATCTGCCGGTAGTCGAGCAGATCGTTGCCGGGCGTCTGCACGCCGTAGCCGGCGAAGGTCAGGCTGAGGTGCGTGGAGTCGATCCGCACGGCGCTCGGCGCGTAGAGGCGCTCTGCGAACCAGTACTGCGTCGGGATGACCGGCGGATTCGCGGGGACCGTCACCACCTGCCCGTTGGCCTGGTTCGTCGCGGTGACCGTGTTGATGGAGGCGATGGGGTGGTTCATGTCGTTGTAGACGACCCAGCTCATCTTGTCCGTCGACTCGGCGTAACCGATGAAGTGAAACGCGTCCGAGTCCCCGTCGAGGCAGTTGCCCCCGGCGAAGTACATCCCCCACAGGCTGCCGTCTCCGTTGATGTCGAGGAGCGTCCCGCGCGGGCTCACCCAGCGCGTCTCGCCGTAGTCCACCGTCGTCGGGTCGCTGAGGCCATGGACGACCCCCTCGTCGGTGAAGGTGATGCCGTCGGTCGTGGTGGCGAGCCGCACGTTGGCGATGTCGTGGTTGATCGAGCCGCTGACGGGCGCCGCCGTGCACTGCTGCGACACCGGCAGCGCCGTCGATCCCGTGTTGTCGCCCCCCACGATCTTCTGGACGTAGAGCACCGTCACCGCAGAGCCCGCGGGGGCGGTGGGGGCGAGGGGGAAGACCGCCATGATCCCGTCCGGGTTCAGCAGACCCACGGTGTCCGTCACGACCACGGGCGTCGTCGACCCTGGGGTGTTGCTCATGGCGCTGCTGATCGACTTGGCGTCGTTGTTCCCGGGCCCGCTCGCGTTGGTGTTCCAGATGGGAAACTTGCTGCTCGCGACGGGGAGCTTGATCGCGTGCAGTGGCGCGTTGTCGACGATGGGGGTGGACGTGTTCGGCATGTTGCTGGTGTTTCGGTCCAGCATGTAGAGCACCTGTCCCGTGGTCGCCGGGACGCCGGGCAGCTGCAAGATCGCGGCGTGCCCCCATCCGTCGTCGGCGGTGGCGCCGTTGAACGAGACGAAGTGCGAGTTGGTCTTGCCGATCGCCATCGGACAACCGGTGCTCGTGCTGCTGGCCGAGTACCCACCGCTTATCGGATTGGTGTAGTCGGGGTTCAGCTCGAACAGGGTCTGCATGAAGTACCAGGTCTGCCCGTAGTCGTCCGACTCGGCGACCACGAGCGCCTCGTCGATGTCCTTCGGACGCCAGTCGAAGAGGCCGATCATGGGAGGCTTGCCGCCGAAGGCGTGTCCCGTCGTCGTGTTGGGGCTCGTGTAGACGAGGGGAAAGTAGAAGGGCGCCATGGAGCGCATGGGGTCGGCGCCGGGGCTGCCGCCCGCGACCGTCTCGAAGGACGAGCCGGTCACGTACGACATGCGCGTCGGCTTCGAGCCGGAGTAGTCGCAGAAGCCGGCCGCCGTGTCGGGCACCGTGCCCGTGTAGTTGAACGGGTCGGTCGAGCTCACGATCGTCTGGGTGTTGCTGGAGTCCGCGGCGACGTTGGCGAGCGTCGACGGCGTCGCGCCGTTCAGGGCGCCCTCGCCGATGGCCGTCCCCTGGTTGATCGTGACCGCGATGGGAGTGGCGCCGCCCGTGAGCGTCGTGAAGAGGGCCTGGGAGGGCGAGCCTGCCGCGTCTGCCGAGCTCGTGTCGGTGGTGGCGTCGCCCGCTGCAGTCGTCGTGTCCGCCGTCGCCGCGTCGGAAGGGGCCGGGGTGGCGTCCGGGTCGCCGGCCTCCGTCGCCGCCCCGGTGCCGCCCGCGTCCGGCGTCCCGCCTGCATCCGCAGCGGTCCCGGTCGCGTCGGAAGGTCCAGCCTCGGAGGTGGTGCTGCTCGCGCCGGTGTCGACGGGGTTCGCCGCCGTGGTGGATCCGCACGCGAGGGCCGTCGCGGACAGCGTCGCGGACAGGAGCAGTGGAAAGGTAGAGCGGGGCATGGGCGACCTCCGGTTGGTGTCGCGCTGCCTATAGCGGCGTCGGCCGCCGTCGATTGAAACGACTTGGCGACGAGACTGTGTCGTCCCGGCCTTCCGCGGGCCGCGCGCTCGTCAGCCGCCCGCTTCCCGCGTCATCTCGATCATCGTCCGGCGGAACCCCGCCGCCTCGAAGAAGCGATGCGCGCCCTCGTTCACCCACGCCGTGTGGAGCACGACGCGGGGCGCTCCCAGCGCCTCGAGCCGCGCGAGCATGGCGGTCAAGAGCTCGCGGGCGACGCCTTTGCGCCGAGCTCCCTCGTCCACGTAGATGTCGTGCAGCGCCCCCGCTCGATCGAGGAGCGCGTTCCAGTCCCGCTCCTCGAGCGCCCCGTACGCATATCCAGAGATGCGCTCGGACACCTCGGCTACCAGGATGACCGCCTGCTTTCGCCGCAGCTGCGACGCGAAGAACTGCGCGTAGCCGGCCTCGACGTTCTCGAGCAGCATGAAGCGCTGCGGATCGAAGTCCCTGTGCAGTCGAACGAGCTTGGCGGCGAGCGGCGCGACCGCCGCGAGGTCGGCCTGGACGGCGGGGCGAACGAGGATGCTCATGAGGGCACGCGGACGCTACGACGCGCCGGGGGCGCAGGCAACGGGACGTCAGCGCCTCGCGCGCAGGCTGCGGAGCGTTCGCAGGACGAGCGACGGACCATGCTCGAGCAGCGCCGGGCCGAGATCCGCGAGGGCGCGGACCCAGGCGACCTTGTCGTTCGGCTTGCCGGCCCAGTTGCGCATGCCCACGCGCAGCGCGCCGGAGGAGCGACGTATGACCCGCTCCATCGCGCGTCGATCGTCGCCGAAGAAGCGCCCGTACGCCCAGAGCCTCGCGCGGAGCTGGTGGCCGAGGCCGTCGGCGTGGACCGTCGCGAGCCAGTCGCCGAACGAGAGATCGCCGGCGCGGAAGGCGCGCGCCAGGTAGGCGCCTGCCAGCGCGCCGTACTGGATGGCCTGGGCGATGCCCTCGCCGGTCGCGAGGTCGATGCCCGCCGACTCGCCGACGAGGAGGACGCGCGGCCTGCTGATGGGCTCGCGGGGATCGAAGCCTCGCTCGGCGAGCTGCTTCACGCGGTAGCTCGCGATGTCGAGGCCCTTGTCGGCGACGAAGCGGGCGAGCCGCTCTCTCGCGTCGTCCCTGTCTCCCGGTCCCGCGACGACGCGGTAGACGCCGCGGCACACCTTGGGCACCCCATCCACGAGCGTCGGAAAGTCCCAGGCGTAGCCGCGCAGCGTGCTCGCCTCGAAGTCGAAGTGCAGGGCGTCCCGCGGCGGGTCGTCCGGGAGGATCTCCGTGTCGAGCTCGACGGCCTGCGCGCGCAGGTGGCCGCGGGGCAGACCCGAGGTCCGACGAACCGGGCCTCCGACGCCGTCCGCGCCGACGACGGCGCGCGCGAGCAGTGTGTCGCCATTCGCGAGCTTCACCCGCACGCCGTCCGCGCCGCTCTCGACCCCGAGCACCGCCGTTCCTTCGCGGATCCGGATGCCGCGCGCGATCGCCTCGTTCGCGAGCGCGTGGTCGAGCTCCGCGCGTCGCACGACCCAGCCGATCCCCGGCTCGCGCACGACCCAGCGCTCGCCCGCCGCGGCGAACGAGAACGCGTCGATGGGGACCCTCGGCACGACGTCCGGGGTGAGCCGCACGCCCAGGGCCGACAGCGCCGTGATCGCGCGCATGCCGATGGCGCCTGCGCAGAACTTGTCGCGGGGGTAGCGCTCCTTCTCGAGGACGACGGTTCGCTCCGCGAGGGCAGGGGAAGAGCTCGCGACGTGGAGGGCCGTGGAGATGCCTGCCGGGCCACCGCCGATGATGATCAGCTCGGGCGAGCCCATGTCGCTCTCGTCACGAGGACGCCCGTGCGCGCGGGCTCGCCGAGGCGTCGTCGAGACCCTCGAGCGTGTGGATCCATTGCTCCTCGGGAGCGCCCTTGGCGACCGTCTCGAGGACGACGCGCACGCGGGGGTTGGCGCACGCGTCCGCGGCCCGGCGAAGCTCTCCGCGCCAGCCTTCTCCGGGCGCCTGCGCGAGCGCCACCGCGGCCCCCGCGCGCAGCGACGGCTCCGCGGCCGGGTCCTCGACCACCCGAAGGAGGCGCTCCTGCGAGAGCGCGGAGCCCCGGTACCCCGTGCCCTGCGTCGCGCACAGAGCGCGGATCTGCGCGACCCATTCGCCGACTCCGCGGCTCCCCCGCGCGAGCATCGCCGTCGCGTCGGCCGGGGAGCCCCGTGCTCGGAACGCCTCGAAGGCCTCCTGGACGCGATGGAGGAGCGCCGCGTCGTCGGCTCCCTGTTGCGCTTCGGCGTCGAAGCGATTGCGCGCCCCGAGCGCGACGCGCCTGCCATCCAGCTTGAGGAGCACGACGTCCTCGCGGTCTCGCAACGGTCGCGTGATGGGACCACCGCGCGCGCGTCCCGCCACGCTCGCCACGTCCCGGAATGGGATGAAGCGCCGGAGCCCGAGCCACGAGCGCAGCACGCCGTCCGCGCCCACCTCGATGCGGGAGGGTATCCGCGAGAGGATCCACAGCATCGGGATCGCCAGCAAGGCGATCTGCGGGACGATGTTCACGAACCCCGCAAACAGCAGCGCGGCGACGAACAGGACCGGGAGCAGGGTCGGAAAGAGGGGCAGCGGGCCGACGTACCAGAGCGCGAGGGGAGAGAGGCCCGACACACGCGCCGTATGGCCCGCCACGCCGAGGCCCAGGGCGTCGAGGATGGCGGTCGCCGTGTCGCGCCCCGTCACGAACGTCATCCCCCGCGCACCCCGGCCGCGGACGCGGACCACGCATCGCCCATCCACCGCCGGCTGAAGGTAGCCGTCCTCGATGCGCGCGCGTGGAAGGGCGAGCACTCCGTCCAGGGAGAGGCCGTCCGCATCCGCGCGGAGGGTGCACGGCGTCCGCTTCGGGAACGAGTTGCGCGAGACGAGGACGGGCCCGATGATGACGCCCCACAGCAGCGGGAGCCACGCGAAGACCTCCACGTCGTGGAAGGGGCCGATCGTGTGGGGCACCCCTGGGGCGAGAAGGACGGCGCCGGTGAGCCCGACGGCCAGAACGAAGCCGAGCAGTATCCAGTTGCGCGTCAGGATCTCGACGTGCCCCTCGCGGGACCGAGCCTCATGAGGAGGGCTCACGGCGACACCCGAGATCCGTGCGACATCGGTACCGAGCGTACCAGGGCGCCATGGCAAGCTACAGCTGCCCGAGGCCTGCCTTCTCGGCTCGTTCTTCCGGCTCGTTCTTCTGGGGGGCGGGCGCCGAAGGTGTTGAGCTATGGTCTCGCCGTGACCGAGACTCCCCTCCCGTTTGCTACCCGCCTGTGGTTCGCCTGGGTCTGTTTCTTCCGCATCATCGCGGACGGCACCTTCGCCGCGAGAGCCTGGGGCGTGCGCGAGGGCTCCCCCGAGCTCCCTCCCGCACCCGCGCCGAAGGCGGCGCTCCCCGAACGCGCGCCCGAGCCTCCGGTGCCTCCGGCGGACCCTGCGCTCCAGCTTCTGTCGCTCCTCCAGCGCGAAGGGCGGCTCGTCGATTTCCTGGAGCAGGACATCGCGTCCTTCAGCGACGCCGACGTCGGCGCCGCGGCGCGGGTCGTTCACGACGGGTGCCAGAAGGCGCTGCGCGCGCACGCCAAGGTGCTGCCGGTACGCACCGAGGAAGAGGGGACGAAGATCACGGTGCTCGCGGGGTTCGAGCCGGCCGAGGTGAAGCTCAGCGGAAACGTCCAGGGCAGCGCACCGTACACCGGGGTCCTTCGTCACCGCGGCTGGCGTGCGACCGGTCTCACGCTGCCGAAGCCGGTCCAGGGCTACGATCCCACGGTCCTTGCCCCAGCGGAGGTCGAGCTATGAGCGCATCGAAGGACGTTCGAACGCCGCGGTACGTCGTCGGCATCGACCTGGGCACGACGCACTGCGCCCTCGCCTACGCCGACCTGGCGGTGGACGCGGAGCCCGCGGCTGCAGAGCCGGCGCCCGCGGCCACCGCTCGACGGGGCCGTGGTGACCCCGGCGCCCAGACGACGCTGCCGATGCCCGGCGCCAAGGCCGCTCCCGCTGCGCTCTCCACGCAGCGTGGCCATGCGGTGGACCTGTCGGTGCCGCAGCTCGTCGCCCAGGCGTCGGTCGAGTCGCGGACGCTCCTGCCGTCCTTCGTCTACTTCGCGCACGAGAGCGACGGCAAGCTCGCGCTTCCCTGGGACAAGTCGCGCCGCTTCGCCGTCGGCGAGTACGCTCGCACGCGAGGGGTAGAGGCGCCCGCGCGTCTCATCTCGAGCGCGAAGAGCTGGCTATCCCACGCCGGCATCGACCGGCGCTCCGCGGTCCTTCCCCTCGGCGCGCCGGAGGACATCGAGAAGATCTCGCCGGTGGAGGCGTCCTTCCGGTACCTCGAACACCTGTCCGAGGCGTGGGACGCGACGGTGGCCAAGGGCGATCCTGCCCTCAAGCTGGCGGAGCAAGAGGTCGTGATCACGGTCCCGGCCTCGTTCGACGCAGGCGCCCGTGAGCTCACCGTGGAGGCCGCCACCGCCGCCGGCATCGAGCACCTGACGCTCCTCGAGGAGCCGCAGGCCGCTCTCTACGCGTGGATCGACGCGATGGGAGAGGCGTGGCGCAAGGAGATCAAGGTCGGCGACGTCATCCTCGTCGTGGACGTGGGAGGCGGCACTACGGACTTCTCCGCCATCGCTGCGCTGGAGAAGGACGGCTCGCTCGAGCTCGCGCGCGTCGCCGTGGGAGAGCACATCCTGCTCGGCGGCGACAACATGGACCTCGCGCTCGCGCACGTCGTCCGCGCCAAGCTCGAGGCAGAAGGCAAGGAGGTCGACCGCTGGCAGATGGCTTCGCTCACGTACGCGTGCCGCGTCGCCAAGGAGACGATGTTCGGCGATGAGAGCCTTGCGTCGTGCCCGATCGTCGTCGCTGCGCGCGGCTCGAAGCTCCTCGGCGGAGGCCTCCGGGCCGAGCTCACGCGCGAGGACCTGACCCGCACGCTCGTGGACGGCTACTTTCCCGAGGTGACGGCGGACGCGCGGCCCGCGGTGCGCCCGCGCGCTGCTTTGACCCAGATCGGGCTCCCCTACGCGCAGGACGCGGCCGTCACCCGGCACCTCGCGGCGTTCCTCGGGCGGCAGGCGGACGCGGTGAGCAAGCTCGATGGCTTCCCTGCGAAGGGCAAGCCCGGGGCGCTGCTCCATCCCACGGCCATCGTCTTCAACGGTGGCGTCATGAAGGCCAACGCTCTGCGCGCCCGCGTCGAGTCCACGATCGCCTCGTGGCTCGAGAAGGACGGCGCGCCCAGGCCGCGCGTGCTCCAGGGAAGCGATCTCGATCTTGCCGTCGCGCGGGGTGCTGCTGCGTACGGGCTCGCGCGTCGCGGCCGTGGGCTACGGATTCGTGGAGGCACCGCACGCGCCTACTACGTGGGCATCGAGAGCCCGGCGCCGGCCGTACCTGGCGTCGAGCCCCCGATCACGCTCATGTGCATCGCGCCGTTCGGCATGGAGGAAGGGACCGAGGCGAAGCTCCCCGCGCACGAGCTCGGTGTGGTGGTCGGTGAGAAGGTCCGCTTTCGCTTCTTCGGCTCCAGCGTCCGCCGCGCCGACGGTGCGGGGGCGGAGCTCGAACGCTGGAAGGAGGGCGAGGTCGTGGAGCTCTCTCCCATCGAGGTCACTCTCCCGCCCGAGGGCCGCGCCGCGGGGGACGTCGTCCCGGTCCGACTCAACGCGAAGGTGACGGAGGTGGGGACTCTCCTGCTCGAGGCGCTCCCCGTCGCTGCCCGCGCGAAGGACGAGCGGTGGAAGATCGAGCTCTCCGTGCGCGACGGTGCGACGGGCCCGCAAGGGACCGAGGGGTGACCCCGGATGGCCCCGGCGCGCTTCATCGTCGGCATCGACCTCGGCACCACGCACGTCGTGGTGGCAGAGAGCTCGATCGGCGGGGACGACGCGCCGCGGGTCTTTCCGCTCCCCCAGCTCGTCACGGCGAGCGAGGTGCAGGGTCGTGCACTCCTCCCTTCGGTGCTCTACGCGCCCACCGCGGACGAGAGCGCAAGCGACCCCTGGGGTGAGCCCCCATGGGTCTCGGGCGAGTACGCGCTGCGGCGCGGCGCCGAGGTGCCCGGGAGGCTCGTCGCGTCGGCGAAGAGCTGGCTCTGCCACGCCAGCGTCGACCGACTCGCGCCCATCCTGCCGTGGGGCGTCGAGGGAGCGGACGTGCCGCGCATCTCGCCGCTCGACGCGAGCGCGCGCTACCTGACCCACGTTCGCAGGGCCTGGGACGAAGCGCACCCGGACGCGCTGCTGCCGGAGCAAGAGGTCGTGCTCACCGTCCCGGCTTCCTTCGACGAGGCGGCGCGCGAGCTCACGATCCGCGCGGCAGAGAAGGCCGGGCTGACGGCTCGTCTCCTCGAGGAGCCGCAGGCGGCGTTCTACGACTACATGCGCCATGCGGGCTACGCGGAGCTCACGCGGATGGGGGAGGCGCTCGTCCTCGTCTGCGACGTCGGCGGGGGCACGACGGATCTCTCGCTGATCCGCGTCGCGCGAGGCACCGGGGCCGAGCCGCTCGCGGTCACGCGCGTCGCCGTCGGGAGGCACCTGCTCCTCGGGGGCGACAACATGGACCTCGCGCTCGCGCACGCGTGCGAGGCACGCCTCGGCGACGCGAAGCTCGATCCCGCCCGCTTCGGTCAGCTCGTGCTTGCCTGCCGCGCCGCGAAGGAGAGGCTCCTGGGCGACGGCGCGCCCGACGACGTGGGCGTCAGCGTGGCCGGGGCAGGCTCGCGCCTCGTCGGTGGCACGCGCTCCACGAGGATCACGCGCGCCGAGGCGGAGGCGATCGTCCTCGATGGGTTCTTGCCGGCGGCCCCGCGCGACGCCGTTCCCGAGCGCGCGCGGAGCGGCCTCGTGGGGTTCGGCCTGCCTTACGAGCGCGACGTCGCCATCACGCGTCACGTCGCCGCGTTCTTCGCGCGCCACGCAGCCGCAGGCGGCGACCTCGCCGAAGCGCCCCGCGCCCTTCTCCTGAACGGCGGCGTCTTCAAGGCGCGTCGCATCGCCGAGCGCCTCGCCCAGGCGATCGACGCGTGGGGGGGGCCGCCCGTGACGATCCTCCCGCACGCCGACCCGGACGTGGCCGTGGCGCGCGGCGCGGTCGCGTATGCCCTCGCGCGGCGCGGCCGCGGCCTCCGGATCGAGAGCGGGTCGGCCCGCGGGTACTACGTCGAGGTGGAATCGAAGGTGCCGGGCACGCCGCGATCGGGCGTGTGCGTCGTGCCACGCGGAGCGAAGGAGGGGGTGCCGCAGGTCGCGAGCAGCCTCCCGCTGGAGCTCGTCGTGGGGCGGCCGGTGCGCTTCGAGCTCTACGCCTCGGACGACGCGCGCGAGCACCGTCCGGGAGACCTCGTCACGCTGGACGAGGAGCACTACGACCGGCTGCCGCCGCTGGCGGCGTCGTTCGGAGACGCGAAGGCCAACCCCGAGAGCCTGGCGGTCGTGCTGGAGGGCGAGCTCAGCGCGGTGGGTACGCTCGACCTCGCGTGCGTGGAGGCTGCTCCTTCGGGTCCCGCGGCTCGCCGCTTTCGGCTGGCGTTCGCGCTCCGCGGCGACGTCACGCGCCCGAGCCTGACTCCGCCGCCCAGCAGCGTGTCGCGTTCGCCGCGCGTCATGGAGGATGCGCGGGCCGCGATCGATCGGGTCCTCGGCAAGGGCAGGGGAGACGTGGCTTCGCGCGAGGTGAAGGATCTGGTTCGCGAGCTGGAGCGGTTGCTGGGCGAGCGTGCAAGCTGGACCACCCCCGTCGCGCGGACGATCTTCGATGCGATCTGGGCCGGGCACCGGGCACGCAAGAGGTCGCCCGAGCACGAGCGCGTGTTCTGGCAGCTCGCCGGTTACTGCCTCCGCCCCGGCTTCGGCGATCCGCTGGACGCCTCCCGCGTCGGCGCGCTCGGGCCGCTCGCCGCCGAGAAGCTCGCGTTCCCGGATCAGGCGCGCGGCTGGCAGCAGTTCTGGAACACGTGGCGTCGCGTGGCGGCCGGCCTCGACGAGCCCGCCCAGGTTCTCCTGCGCGACATGGTCGACCCCTTCCTCGCGCCGGCCGAGGCGAAGCTGAAGAAGCCCAAGGGCCGCCCGCCCGAGGGACGCTACGAGATGCTCGAGATGGCATCGTCGCTCGAGCGGCTGCCCGCGTCGCGGCGGGGCGAGCTCGGCGCGTGGCTTCTCGAGCTCACGTGGACCGATCGCGACCCGCGCCTCTGGGCCGCCATCGGCCGCCTCGGCGCACGCATTCCAGCGTACGCGAGCGTCGATCACGTCGTGTCGCCGCCGTCCGTCGAGCGCTGGATCGATCACCTGCTTCGCGAGAAGTGGAACGAGGTTCCCACGGCGGCCGAGGCCGCGGCGCGCATGGCGCGCTTCACGGAGGATCGCGGACGGGACTTGTCGGAGCGGGTTCGTCAGGAGGTCGCGCGACGGCTGCAGGCGCTCGGCACGCGCCCTTCGTGGGCCCGCGCGGTGATCGAGCGAGTCGATCTGGAGGAGCGCGACCGTATCGCCTTCTTCGGCGAAGAGATGCCGGTAGGGCTCCGGCTCGTCTGAGCGGGGAGCTCGACGGGAGGCTCCTCCAGGAGAAAGTGCGTCCGAGCTGGCCCCGATCTCGTATCGTCCGGAGCATGGACGCAGAGCCGCCCGTCCCCGTTCCGGCTCCGGTTCGCGTAGGGCCGCCCGAGCCCGCGCCGCTTCCTGCGGCCGAGCAGCGCCGCGTCGCCGGCCCCTCCTTCCTCGACCGTGTACGGGCGGCGCCTGTCACGTTCGGGATCTGCGCCATCAACGTCGTCGTCTTCCTGGTCATCGAGACGCACGGAGGCTCGACCAACGCGACGAACCTCGTCCGGTTCGGCGCCCTCGAGCGTAGCCACGTCTGGGCGGGTCAGTACTGGCGCTTCGTGACGCCGATGTTCATCCACATCGGCTGGGTCCACCTCCTGTGGAACACGTACGCGCTCGTCGGCTGGTGCGCGCCCGTCGAGCGCGCGCTCGGCCGCTGGAAGTTCGTCCTCGTGTATCTCGTCACCGGGATGGGGGCGTGCGCGGTCAGCCTGCTGTGCCACGACGGGCCGGGCTCCGCTGGAGCCTCGGGGGCGGCGTTCGGCATCGTGGGGATCACGCTCGCGCTACGCTGGCGTGAGCTGGGGAGCTGGGCTGCGTTCACGGCCGATCGCTGGGTTCGAAGCACCGCGGTGACGATCGTGATCTGGACGGTGCTGGGGTTCACGGCCATGCGGATGGACAATTTCGCGCACGGAGGGGGACTCCTGACTGGGGTCGTGATGGGCGCGGTCCTCGTCCGCACGCCTTCCTTGCGCGCCGGATCTCGCGTCGCCTTGTGGGGCGCGTTTGCGGCGGTGATGCTCGCGCTCCTGGCGTCTGCAGCGCACCGCTGGCCCGGGGAGGAATCCATATGGGAGTCGTTCGGGGGTGAGGCCTGACGTGGTGGCGTCACGCGTACCCACGCCGCGCCTCTGGCTCCTCCGTGTGGCGTGCTCCGCCATCGGGCTCTTCGCGTGCGTGGCCTGCGCCGCGCGCGTGACGCCGACTCCGGGGCACTCGCACGCCCGTCCGCCGCGTCCGCCCGCTCCGCACGTGCCGGCGTGTCCGCCCGAGATGGTCACCATCAACGGTGCCTCGACCGATTCGACGGGAGGGGTCGAGATCCTCGACGACTTCTGCATCGACCGCTACGAGGCCTACGTTGTCGAGATCGACGCCGAAGGTCACGAGTCGCCTCACTCTCCCTACGCGACGGTCGACAACCTGACCGTCCGCGCGAAGAGCGCGGCGGGCGTCGTCCCGCAGGGGTACATCTCGCGCGTCCAGGCTGCGAAGGCATGCGCCAACGCCGGAAAGCGTCTGTGCCGCGCGCCCGAGTTCGTCTACGCGTGCAGCGGCGGAGGCCCAAGCTCCCTCTATCCCTACGGCGGCAAGACGCGGCAGCCGGGCGCGTGCAACGAGGGCAAGGGCTCGAGCATGGTCCGTTTCTTCGGCTGGGACCCGTACAAGTGGACGGACGACAACTTCAACGACCCCCGGCTGAACCAGTGGGAGGGCGGGCTCGCGAGGACGGGGAGCTATCCCGCGTGCATGAGCCCGTTCGGCATCTACGACTGCGTAGGCAACCTCCACGAGTGGGTCGACGAGCCCGACCCGCAGGGGCACGGGCGCTTTCGCGGAGGGTTCTACGGCGACGCGGAGCTGAACGGACCGGGGTGCACCTACGTCACGCGCGCGCACTCGCCGACCTACCACGACTACTCGACGGGCTTCCGCTGCTGCGCCGCGCCAAACTAGAGCGTCGTCCGAGGTGCGCGCCTAGTGTCCTGAGTCCATGATTTGTCGGTGAATCCATGGCAGGGTGCGCCCGTCAGACGCGCATGGCCAAGCTACAAAGGGCGATCGGGCAGCTAAACCTCACGGCGGAGGACAGGGCG
>Ga0302279_10002348_pt1 | contig 25207 bp, 22 predicted proteins | sample III_Bog_N3_3_FD_194541 | JGI IMG/M metagenome (GOLD analysis project Ga0302279, IMG submission 194541) | Peat permafrost microbial communities from Stordalen Mire near Abisko, Sweden - III_Bog_N3_3 | ecosystem: Environmental > Terrestrial > Soil > Wetlands > Peat | place: Sweden: Abisko... | reverse complement strand
ATACCGCAGCTGGCGGTGCCGTTCGCGGCGGCGGCCGGCAAGGGACCGGTGTCGTCGCAGCCCTATGTTCCGCCGCCCGCGCCGCCGGCGCCGCCCCCCGATCCCAATCCGCGCCTGCTCACCCCCACCGAGGAGGGCCGCCAGGACCTCGTGCACGGGCCCGGCGAGCAGCCGCTGCGCGACTTCAACCTGATCCGCAGCAAGATACCGCCGGTGCTGCTGGAGGCGATGAACGACGCCTACGCCCGGCCCTATCCCAGCGATTGCCAGGCGCTGGCCGCCCAGGTGCGGATTCTCTCCGACGCCATCGGGCCGGACCTGGACGAGCCGGTGTCCAACGCCAACCCCAGCCTGATGAACCGCGGCGAAGTGGTCACCCGGGACGCCACCCTGGACGCCCTGCGCGAGGCGGTCACCGACACCATCCCGTTCCATAGCTGGGTGAGGCTGCTCACCGGCGCCCAGCGGCACGACCAACTGGTGCTGGCGGCGATCACCGCCGGCGCGGTGCGGCGGGCCTATCTGAAGGGCCTCGGCGAAGCCCGCGGCTGCGCCCCGCCGGGGGTGCCGCGCCACCTGGCCCACCCCTCGGCCATGGCCGCGCAAACCCAGCCGAAACCGACCGCGCCGGGCGACTAGTCCGCCCCCTGTCGCCCCGCCAGATCGCGCCGCACCTCGTCCAGGCAGCCCTCGGCGATGGCCGCGCGCATGGTGGCCATCAGCGCCTCGAAGAAGGCGACGTTGTGCCAGGAGAGCAGCACCTGGCCCAGGATTTCCCCAGACTTAACAAGGTGATGCAGATAGGCCTTGGAGTAGTCCCGGCTGGCCGGGCAGTCGATGGTCGCATCCAGCGGCTCGGGGTCGTCGGCGAAGCGGGCGTTCTTCAGATTGACCGGGCCGTCGAGAGTCCACGCCTGGCCGTGGCGGCCCGAGCGGGTCGGCAGCACGCAGTCGAACATGTCGACCCCGCGCCAGACCGCCTCGACCAGGTCGATCGGCTTGCCGACCCCCATCAGATAGCGCGGCCGGTCCTCGGGCAGGAATCCGGGGGCGAAATCCAGCGTCTCGCACATCGCCTGGTGGCCCTCCCCCACCGCCAGGCCGCCGATGGCGTAGCCGTCGAAGCCGATCTCGACCAGCCGCTCGGCGGATTCCCGGCGCAGGCTCTCGAAGGTCGAGCCCTGCTGGATGCCGAACAGGGCCTGGCGATCACGGGTCCCGAAGGCGCCCTTGCAGCGTTCTGCCCAGCGCGCGGAGAGCCGCATGGCGTCGCCGGCCCGGTCGGCCTCGGCGGGCCAGGAAACGCATTCGTCGAGCTGCATGACGATGTCGGAGCCCAAGAGGTCGGCCTGGATCTCGATCGAGCGTTCCGGCGAAAGCACGTGCGCCGAACCGTCCAGATGGCTCTGAAAGGTCACCGCCGCCTCGGTGACCTTGGAGATTTTCGACAGGCTCATCACCTGGAAGCCGCCCGAGTCGGTGAGGATCGGCCCGTCCCAGCGCATGAACTTGTGCAGGCCGCCCAGCCGGGCCACCCGCTCGGCGGTGGGGCGGAGCATCAGGTGATAGGTGTTGCCGAGCAGGATGTCGGCGCCGGCGGCCTCGACCTGGTCGGTGGTCAGCGCCTTGACCGTGCCGGCGGTGCCCACCGGCATGAAGGCCGGGGTGCGGATCTGCCCGTGCGCGGTCTCTATGATCCCCGAACGGGCGCGGCCGTCGCGAGCGCGGATGTTGAAGCCGAGGCTCATGGCTCGGCCCGCCACAGCAGGCTGGCGTCGCCGTAGGAATAGAAGCGGTAGCCGCTCTCCACCGCGTGGGCGTAGGCGGCGCGCATGGTCGCAAGACCGCTGAAGGCCGAGACCAGCATGAACAGGGTCGAGCGCGGCAGGTGGAAGTTGGTCATCAGCGCCTGCGCCGTGCGGAACCGGTATCCGGGAGTGATGAAGATCGAGGTCTCGCCGGCGAAGGGCCGCACCTGGCCCGCCGCGTCGGCGGCGCTCTCCAGCAGACGCAGCGCCGTGGTGCCGACGGCGACGATCCGGCCGCCGGCGGCCCGGGCGGCGTTCAGCGCCTCAGCGGTCGCGGGCGACACCTCGCCGAACTCGGCATGCATGCGGTGATCGGCGACGTCGTCGGTCTTCACTGGCAGGAAGGTGCCGGCGCCGACGTGCAGGGTGACGAAGTGGCGCGAGACGCCGCGCTCGGCCAGCGCCGTCAGCAGGGCGTCGGTGAAATGCAGCCCCGCGGTCGGCGCGGCCACCGAGCCGTCCTCGCGGGCGTAGACGGTTTGATAGTCGGCCAGGTCCTGGTCGTCCTCCCGGCGGCGGGCGGCGATATAGGGCGGCAGTGGCATGGTCCCGCGCTCGGCGATGGCCAGGTCCAGGTCCGGCCCGGCGAGGTCGAAGGCCAGGGTCAGCTCGCCGCCCTCGCCCTTCTCTGCGACGGTGGCGTCCAGAGCGCCCAGCAGGCAGGCGCGGTCACTGGTCTCGCCGAAGGCGATGCGGTCGCCGGGGCGCAAGCGCCGGCCAGGCTTGGCGAAGGCGCTCCAGCGCGAGGATGACAGACGCTTCAGCAGGGTGACCTCGACCAGCACCACGCCGTCGTCGCGGTGGCGCACACCCCTCAGGCGCGCCGGGATCACCTTGGTATCGTTGAACACCAGGGCGTCGCCGGGCCGCAGCAGGCCGGGAAGGTCATGGACACGCCGGTCGATCAAGCGGCCGTCAGCGGCCACCTCAAGCAGCCGCGCGGAATCCCGCGGGCTCGCGGGTCTGAGGGCGATCCGATCGTCGGGCAGGTCGAAATCGAAGTCGGCGAGGCGCATGCGGCGGACCTCTACGGCATGCCGCGCGCCTTGCCAAAGCCCGCCGCTCCCGGACATCGGGGAGCGACGGGTCAGAGGCTATAGGTCGCTAGTGATGGTGGTGACCGCCGCCGCCGCCGCCGCCGGGATGGCCGTGACCACCGCCCGGACCCCCGTGGCCGCCGCCGGGGCCACCATGACCGCCGTGACCGCCCCAATGACCGCCGTGTCCGCCCCAATGCCCGTGGCCGCCGTGATACCAGCCGCCCGGATGGCCGCCGGCCCAGCCGCGCCAGCCGTACCCGCCGCCCCAGCCCAGGCCCGTGCGCCACGGGTAGCCGCACCAGTACCAGCCCGGTCCCTGCCAGCCGCCATCGTACCAGCAGTACCGATGGCCGCCGAAGGCGTAAATCTGGAATTGAACGTCGGTGATGTAGGGGTTGTGGACCCCGGTCGGCATCGCCTGAGCGCTGCCCGCGACACCCCCGATAGCCAGGGCCACCGCCGCTGTCGCGGCCGCGAACTCTCTTCTCATCTTAGTCTCCGGATGAACGTCGTCCCAACGCGCAAACGCATTGTAGCGCTCAAGGTTGCAGGCGTCAGGTCCGGATAACGCCGGTCAGGCGTCGGCGGCGACCTTCGCCGAAACGATCTTGCCGGGCGCGCGCGGCGGCTCGCCCTTGGGCAGGGCGTCGACATGCTCCATGCCCTCGGTCACCTCGCCCCAGACGGTGTACTGGCCGTCGAGGAAGGTGGCGTCGTCGAGGCAGATAAAGAACTGGCTGTTGGCTGAGTGGGGATTCTGCGAGCGGGCCATCGAACAGACCCCGCGGACATGTTTCTCGCGGGAGAATTCCGAGCGCAGGTCGGGCTTCTTGGAGCCGCCCATGCCGGTGCCGGTGGGATCGCCGCCCTGGGCCATGAAGCCGTCGATCACCCGGTGGAACACCACCCCGTCATAGAAGCCTTCCCGGGCCAGCTCCTTGATCCGCTCCACGTGGCCGGGGGCCAGATCGGGGCGCAGCCGGATGGTCACCGGGCCGGAGTCCAGGGTCAGGATCAGGGTGTCTTCGGCGTCGGACATCGTTGTGGAGCCTTGGAAGAAGGTGGGAAAGCCGGGTTTCTAGCGTCGGCTCCGGCGATTGTCGCCCACTAACCGGCCACGGCTTGCGTCGGCCCGGCCGCCAGCGCGTCGACCTCGCGGTAGAACGTCGCGCCGACCTCCTCCCATGAGGGGTGGCGGAAGCGCTCCCGCAGAGCCGCCTCGTAGGGCGCCCGCGCCGACGGATCGACGATCCAGCGCCTCAGGGTCTCGAACCAGACGTCCTCGTCGCGCGGATCGAGGCTGGGCGAGAAATCGCCGACCACCTCGGCCAGGGAACCGCCATTGGAGGCGATCACCGCCTTGCCCCGGGCGAAGGCCTCGACCACCGGCAGGCCGTAGCCCTCGTAGAACGACGGATAGAGGCAGAAGGCGGCGTTGCGGTAGAGCAGGTCGAGGAGCACGTCGTCGGCCTGCGGCAGGATGATCAGGCTGCCCGTCACCGCCGGGGTGTCGCGCAGAGCGGCCTCGAAGCCCTCCATCAGCCAGCCGCGCCGGCCCAGGAACACCAGCTTGAACCCGGCCTTCTGCGGGACGCCGTCCGCCAGCAGCCGCAGCCACACCTTGAGCAGCATCTCGTGGCCCTTGCGCGGCTCGATGGTGCTGACGAAGAGACCGTAACGGCCCGCCTCGAGCGGCGCCGGCAGCGGCGCGTCGGGTCCGGAGCGCAAGGTGGCCGGATCGGCGCCGAGCGGGCAGAGGGCCAACCGACCGAGCGTCAGGCCCTCCGCCGCCGCCAGCGCCGCGGCGTCCCGCGCCACCGCCGTGGAATTGACCACGATCAGGTCGGCGACGCCCAGGGCCGCCAGCCAATAGCGACGCAGATCGTCAACATCGCGCGTTTTGAAGAAACGCGGAAACTGCAGCGGGATCAGGTCGAAACAGACCACCGCCAGTCTCAGGCCGACCTTGGCCTTGAGCGCTTCGATGACGGCGATGTTGTTGTGGCTCCAGCCGTTGCCCGTGCAGACCAGCACGTCGCCCGGCGCGAAGGCGATCGGCGGCCCGAACACCTCGTCTGGAGCAAGGAACGGCCGGCGGCTGCCGTCCGGATTGATCATCGACGACGCGTAGCGGCGGGTGATCAGCCGTCGCTGAACCCAATCCGCGGCCCGGACGGCCCAAGGGCGGGGCGACTGCAGCCGAACCCGCTCGAGCACCCGCAGCAAGGTGCGACGGATCTGCCAGGCGTCGTAGAGCGGTCTCGGCACCCAGGCGCTGCGTCGCTTCCGGCGGCCGGTCGGTTCCGGCAGGCCCCAGGCGTTGAGCGAGGCGGTCCCGGCCAGAAAGGCGTCGACCAAAGGCTCGGACAGAGCGCGATAGGTCAGACTCCGCGGATCGTAGATGGCGAAGACCGCGTCCGGCCGGCGCCGACGCGCCCACTGCCCCAGTTCGCGCTGCACCCGCACGATGCCCACGGGTGGGCCGCTCCAGCGAGCGGCCGACGAGAGGTCGAAGACGAGGCGGCCGGCGGTCATCGGCTGTCAGGCGCGGTGGCGGGCCAGATCGGCGTCCACCATCTCGCAGATCATCTCCTCAAGCGTCACCGTCGGGGCCCAGCCGAGCACCCGCCGGGCCTTGGCCGCGTCGCCCTTCAGGGTGTCGATTTCCGCCGGCCGCCAGAAGCGTGGATCGATCACCAGGTGGTCGTCAAGCTTCAGCCCTACGTGCCCGAAGGCGATCTCGCACATGGCGCGCACGCTGGTGGTGCGGCCGGTGGCGACGACATAATCGTCCGGCGTCTCCTGCTGCAGGATCAGCCACATGGCCCGCACATAGTCGCGGGCGTGCCCCCAGTCGCGCTGGGTGTCGACGTTGCCGAGCCGCAGTTCCTTGGCCAGGCCCAGCTTGATACGGGCGGCCGCGTCGGTGACCTTGCGGGTGACGAACTCCAGCGCCCTCAGCGGGCTCTCGTGATTGAACAGGATGCCCGAGGAGGCGTGCAGGCCATAGCTCTCGCGATAGACCACGGTCAGCCAATGACCGTAGAGCTTGGCCGCGCCGTAGGGCGAGCGGGGGTGCGTGGGCGTCGCCTCGTTCTGGGCCTCGGCGTCGCTGCGGCCGAAGATTTCCGACGATGACGCCTGGTAGAACCGGGCGGCGGGCGCGGCGGTCTTCAACGCCTCCAGGATGTTCAACACGCCGCCGCCGGTGACCGCGCCGGTGACCATCGGTTGGTCCCAGGAAACACCGACAGAGGATTGGGCGGCCAGATTGTAGACCTCGTCCGGCCCCACCCGCTCGACGATACGGATCAGCGACGACGGGTCGAGCATGTCGCCGGAGACCACTTTCACCTGCTCGTCGACGCCCAGCCAGCGCAGCCGGTGATGGGTGACGCCCTGGTGCGATGAGCGGCGGGCGGCCCCCCAGACCTCGTAGCCCTGGTTCAGCAGAAACTGGCTGAGATAGGCGCCGTCCTGGCCCGTGACGCCGGTAATGAGGGCTCGTTTGGCCAGGTCGGTTCTCCTTGAGGGCGTTTGCCGCTTACAGCATGGCGCGGCGGCGGGGCCAATTCGGTTTGGCGGTTGTCAGGTCCGCAGGCTCCAGACCGCGTTGACCACCGTGCGGGGCCGCCCGAGGCACAGCCGCAGGAACATGCCCCGGGCTACCCGCGCCTCGCCCCGGTCGCGGCTGCGACTGCGGGCGAAAAGCGCCAGCGCCGCCAGCCGCCGCTCGGCGTGGCTCAGCCCCAGCAGGGTCTCGCGGGACGGCGGCGCGGCGCAGTCGGCGGGCGGCGCCGTCGGCACATCCAGCCAGCGGAACAGCGCCGCGTCCTTGTCGTAGAAGCTCCCGACCGAGACCGGCGCATGCCAGTCGGGCGGCGCCTTCAGGTCGGCGGCCGGATCGCATCGGCCGGCCCGGCGCGCTTCGGCGGCGGCGCGGGCGAGGCGGACCGAGAACGCCTGACGCAGCGACTGCCGTCGGCTGACGCCGGCGTCGTGCATCCGGTAGCTGACCAGATATTCCGGCAGGTTGGCGACCTCGGTGGTCTCGGCCAGGCGCAGCCACAGGTCATAGTCCTCGGCCGCCTCGAGCGCGGCCCGATAGCCGCCCAGACACCGCAGCGGCGCGGTGCGCGCCATCACCGAGGAGTGGACGAACGGGTTGGTCCGCTCCAGGTCCCGGGCCAGCGCCGCCGGCTCGGTCTGCGGCGCGCGGCGGCCACGAGGCCGGCCGTTGACGTCGATCTGCAGAGCCCAGCTACCCACCAGCCCGACCTCCGGATGCGCGTCCATGAAGGCGACCTGTCGTTCGAGCCGCAGCGGCCGGGCGATATCGTCGGAATCCAGCCGCGCCAGCAGCGGCGCCGCCGCTTCCTCAAGCCCCCGGTTCAGCGCAGCGGCCAAGCCCTGGCGCGGCTGGGCGATGACCCGGACCCGTGGGTCGTCCCGAGCGAAGCCGGCCAGCAGCTCCGGCGAGTCGTCGGTGGAACCGTCGTCGACGATCAGCAGCTCGAAATCCGCAAAGGTCTGGCCGAGCAGACTGCCCACGGCCTCGGCGAGCCACAGGCCGCCGTTGTGATTGGGCATCACCACGGAAACCCGCGGCGGGGCTCTCGACAGCGGCGCCATTCCGTTCCCCACGTCCCACACGCCTGACAAGCCCGTGACCACGACCATGACAAAGCCCGGGGCCAGCCACAAGCGTGCGCGACACGCCGGCCGCGGAATAGCAGTCGCCGGTCCGTGATCGCGCTCAGGCTGCCTCAGTTCCCCGAGACGCTGTCCACCCGGCCGAACATCGCCGCCAGCCGCGCCTGCACGTCGGCCGGGAGCGGCGGAGCCTGGATGGCGGCCAGGTTGTCTTGCAAGTGGCCGACGTCGCCGGTGCCGGTGAGGATCACCTGGGCGCCCGGCTCGTGGCGGCAGAAGCGGTAGGCCGCCTCGACGACCGAGCCGACGCCGGCGTGATCGCGCAGAAACCCCAGCGGATCGGCCGGATCGACCTGACTTAAGTCCACCTCGCCGCGGGCGATCAGCCCGGCCACCGCCTCGCGCAGGGCGGCCGGGTCGCTGAGCTGTCGGCGGACCGCGAACATGATCAGCGTGCCGACGTCGTGCGCCAGGGTCAGTGGAAACACCCGGTCGCGGGCCGACGGATTGACCAGGTTGAAACCGACCATGACCACGTCGAACGCGTCGTCGGCCAGCGCCCGCGGCAGCATGGCGTGGCCGGTGTCGCCGCCGAACTGCTCGGTGATCCCGAGGAAGCGGATTTTGCCGACCGCCTGCTGGCGCCGCATCTCCGGGACCAGCACCTCGGCGCAGTGGTCGTACTGGCCGGGCTGCACGCCATGTAGGTGGAAGACGTCCACATGATCGGTGCGCAGCCGGCGCAGGGAGCCTTCCAGGCTTTCGGTCAGCTCGGCGGCGGTGGTCAGGGCGCCGGCGCGGCCGGGACTGGCCTTGGTGGACAGGAACACAGCCTCCCGCCGTCCCGCGATCCCCTCGCCGACCGCCTCTTCGGTGCCATAGGCGCGGGCGGTGTCGATGAAGCTGACCCCCAGATCCAACGCCCGGCGGACGACGGCGGCGGCCTGATGCACGTCGGCGCCCCGGGCCATGCCTAAGCGGCTGTGGCCGCCGCAGCCGAGTCCGGCGACACTGACCTCGGCGTTGGTGCGGCCCAGGCGAACGGTCTGCATGGGACCTAGCTCGCCAGCGCCACGCCGCCGTCGACGGCGATGGTCTGGCCGACCACATAGTCGCCGGCCCGGGACGCCAGGTAGATGGCGACGCCGGCCATGTCCGCGTCGACGCCGATGCGCCGCATGGGAATGCGCCGGGCCACCTCATCGCCGTTGTCGCGGGCGTCGCGGTTCATGTCCGAGGCGAAGGCGCCGGGCGCGATGCCGCTGACCACGATCCAGTCGCGCACCAGCCGGGCGGCCATCCGGCGGGTGAGGTAGATCAGTCCCGATTTGGAGGCGTGGTAGGAATAGGTCTCCTGCGGATTGAGCCGGATGCCGTCGATCGAGGCGACCATGATCACCTTGGACGGCCTTGCCTGAGAGGCGCCGGCGGCTAGCTTGGCGTGCAGCGCCTGGGTCAGGAAGAAGGGGGATTTCAGATTGAGATCCAGCACCTTGTCCCAGCCGCTTTCCGGGAACTCATCGAAGTCCGCGCCCCAGGCGGCGCCGGCGTTATTGACCAGGATGTCCAGCTGAGGCTCGGCCTCGCCGATCCGGGCGGCCAGAGCCTTGCAGCCCTCGACGGTGGAAATGTCCTGGGGCAGCGAGATGCAGGTCCCGCCGCCCTTCGATAGTTCCTCAGCGGCCGCGTCGCACTGAGCGTGCTTGCGCGAGGAAATATAGACCTTGGCGCCCTGCTCGATGAAACCGGCGGCGATCATCTTGCCGATCCCGCGCGAGCCGCCAGTGACTAGCGCCACCCGGCCCTCCAGCGAAAACATGTCCGTGGCCATGGCCTCCCCTTCCCTCTTGTTGAAGGGCCACCAGTGGCGGCGCGGGCCGACCCGGTCAAGCCGTCCGGTCGACGGCGGCGTCGTTAGACCAGCGGCGCGCCGCAGAGGCGCTCGAGGATGCGCAGTGGCGAGGTGGCCGGGTCGTGCAGCGCGTCGATGGGCAGGTAGAAGGTCTGCTCCAGGGCGCACTGGCCGGCGATGGCGGCGTGCGGCGACTGGTCGGTGAAGGCGACCCAGGTGGCGCCCGGCGCGAAGGAGACCAGGCGCCGCGGCGCCGTGCGCTGATAGGTGCGGTCGCCCTTGGCCGCGTCATGCATGGTCAGCATGATCTGGTCGTAGTCGGTGCGCCGGCACTTGGTCAGATTGAGGGCCTCCAGCGTCGCCGCTTCGCCGGGCAGCAACCTGCGCGCCCGGGGCAGGAAGCGCTGAGCGTAGTCCTCGAAGCCTGCGCCGACCGCCCAATCGCGGCTGGCGCCGGTGGGATCGATGTTGCTGAACACGCGCAGGATCCTGCGGCCGGCCACCGGCTGGGAGGTGAAGGCGTCGACGTGCAGGCGACGGTCGTCCTTGCGCCGGCTGCGCGGCGCTTCGTGCACCGAGCGCGGCCGGAAGCTGGTGCGGCCGAGCTCGGCGTCGATGCTGTAGCCGGGGAAGAACTCCGCGAGCCGCTCGGCCGACCAGGCCGAATAGCGGGCCATCAGCGCACGCAGCCGTTCGACCATCGCCGGCGCGCCCAGCGCGCCATCGACCCGATTAGTGTGGGGATTGAAGCTGACGTTCTTGGAGCGCCCATCGCCCCAGCGGCGGTCAGCGAGGTCGCGTTCGTCCGCCGCCAGTTCGAACGGCGGCGTCGTCACCAGCAGCAGCCCCTCTGCCTCCAGCACGGGCCGCAGATCGCGCCCGGAGACGGCTTCGGCCGCAGCGATCAGATAGTCCGTCGCCGCTTGCGGCTCGAACGACCTGCGCCCGTCACTCCGTCCGCCGTCGATCGCCACCGCCCCCATGCGAGCGCTCCAGTTCAAATCCAAGTCCCCGGCCGACTCAACTTCGGCGCCCCCATTTTGGACCCGGCCAGTCGCGCCGCCCTTGGGCACAATTAAGGCGGGGCCGGCCGTTTCGCTAGGTCGGCCGAAGGCTATCAACGCACTGCCTCGAACCGAGGTTCCACAAACCTGGGTTTTCGGCGCAGAATCTTACCGACAGATTTCATCCGTGATTGTACGTGACACGAACCAGCGGTCCGTCTCGACAGAGCACGATGCATCTTGGGACAGGCTCTAGCGTTCGAGGCGCACCGTGGTCTGCAGCTCGATATCCGCCGCCGAACCACCGACCAGCAGGTCGTAGGCGCCCGGTTCGGCGATCCAGCGCTTGCGGTCGGGGTCGTAGAAGGCGAAGGCCCGCTCGTCGAGTTCGATGCTGACGCTCTGCGTCTCGCCGGGCGCCAGTTCGATCTTGGCGAAACCCTTCAGCTCCTTCACCGGTCGCTCCCTGGAGGGCCCGCGCGGACGCACATAGAGCTGAGCGGTCTCCTTGCCTGGCCGCTCGCCGATGTTGGCCAGGGTGAAGCTGACCGTTACCGGCGCGCCGACGGCCACGGCCTCCGGGGCGGCGATGTCGGCATAGCGGAAGCGTGTGTAGGTCAGACCGAAGCCGAACGGGAACAGCGGCGGCTGGTTGGCCCGGTCGAAGTGCCGGTAGCCCACGTGCAGACCCTCGCCGTACACCGCCTTGGCGCCGCCCGGGTAGAACGGCTGAGCCGGACTGTCCTCCAGATGCTTCGGAAAAGTCACCGGCAGCCGCCCCGAGGGCTCCAGTTCGCCCAGCAGTATCTTGGCGGTGGCGTCCGGGCCGGCCTCGCCGCCCATCCACGCCTCCACCACCGCCGGCGCGTGGTCGATCCACGGCAGCACATAGGGCGCCCCGTTGGTCAGCACGATCGCCGTGCGCGGATTGGCGGCCAGGACCGCCTCGACCAGGGCGTTCTGGTTGCCGGGCAGGTCCAGGCTGTCGCGGTCGTAGCCCTCGCCCTCGGTGATCGAGGCGGCCCCGATCACCACCACGGCGGCGTCGCAGCGGCCGGCCAGTTCCGCCGCCTCCTCGATGGAGCCGCTCGGCTGGCGCACCCCCAGGCTGACGAACTCCCAGGCCAGCGCGGTCGATGCGTCGCCGGAGCGGGTCTGTTCCTCGCGGGTGGGCATGGCCCGGACGTAGTCGATGCGCACCTCGTAGCCGCGGCCCGCGACCAGCTCGGCCTCTGCGATCCGGCGCGGCGAGTTCCCGCCGCCGACGTCCATATTGTCGACCTGGGCGGGGGTGTCGCCGTCGATCAGCGGCGAACCGGCCAGCCACATCCGGCCCCGGCCGGGACCCCGCAGGCCGAACTCGTGGCGGCCGTCGCGCTCCGGCCAAAACCAGCCGCTCCAGCGGAAGGCGCCGTACCCCGCCGGTTGGCCGGCGCCCATGTTGTGGCTGACCAGCTTGCCCTGGCCGCGCTCGTGGACGCTGCGGATCGGCGTCCCCTCGCAGTCGCCGCCTTCGAAATAGTCGCAGGTGACACCGGCCTGGCTGCGCGCCTGGTCGGGGCTGAACATGTTGGAGCGGGCGGCCGGCGGGACCGGCTCGTTGTCGCCGCCCTCGGCGTGCAGCACCTCGACCCGGCCGGCCAGCCGTTCGCGGATCGCCTCCAGCAGCGAGACCCGCCGGTCGGTGCGCACCTGCGAGGAGCCGCCGCCCTGGATGCGCCGGGCCGTGGCGTTGGGCCCGACCACCGCCAGGCTGCGCAGGGCCGATGGCATCAACGGCAGCACATCATCGTCGTTCTTCAGCAGCACCACGGCCTCGGCCGCCGCGTTCTCGGCGATCTGGCGATGTCGGGCGGTGCGGATCTCACCCTTGGGGGCCGGCTTGCCGTCCAGCACGCCGGTGCGCAGGATCAGTCGGCACATGCGGAGGGCGGCGTCATCGATCTGGCTCTCCGGAACCTCGCCGGCCCGGACGGCGGCGACCAGCTTGTCGCCGAACCAGCGCGGCGGGCCGGGCATCTCCAGGTCGGTTCCGCCGTTGGCCGCCGCGGCGGTGGAGTGCACCGCGCCCCAGTCGGAGACGACTACGCCATCGTAGCCCCATTCGCCCTTCAGTATGTCGATCAGCAGCTTTCGGTTTTCGGTGGCGTAGACCCCGTCGACCTTGTTGTAGGAGGCCATCACCGTCCAGGGATCGGCCGCCTTGACCACCATCTCGAAGGCCGCCAGGTAGATCTCGCGCAGGGTCCGCTCGTCGACCTCGGCGCTGACCGTCATCCGGTTCTCTTCCTGATTGTTCACCGCATAGTGCTTCAGCGAGGCGCCGACGCCCTCGCTCTGCAGGCCCTGGACGTAGGCTACGCCCAGGGTCCCGGCCAGGAACGGGTCCTCGGAGTAGGTTTCGAAGTTGCGGCCCCAGAGCGGCGTGCGGACGATGTTGATGGTCGGCGCCAACACCACCCTGTTGTCCAGCGCCAGCGCCTCGCGTCCAATGGCGGCGGCGACCTCGAAGGTCAGCGCCGGATTCCAGGTCGAGGCCATCGCCACGCCCACCGGAAACACCGTCGCCGGCTCGCCCTCGTTCGAGCGCACCCCGGTCGGACCGTCGGTGACCCGGATTTTCGGCACGCCCAGCCGCTCGACCCCCTCCAGGGTGAACGAGGCCGCGCCCGCCATCAGCGCCACCTTCTCGTCCAGCGTGAGTCGGGACAGCAGATCGCTTGCGCGGGCTTCCAGGGATTGCGAAACGTCAAGATAGGCCGCATCGGACGTGGTCGTATTCATGGACGAGTGCTCGTTCGAAAGGCTAAGGACGGAAGCCGAGATTGGGCCAGGCCAGCGATCCGCGCCAGCCTCGCGGTTGGGCCTTTTATCGGTAGTTATGCGGATTTACAGTGTCGCACAGTGCAACATAGGTCGGCTCGGGGGAGCTAAGACACAGTCGCGGAGGCAGTATGCCCTCCGAGGGATCGATGGAGTTGATGAACCCTACCCTGAGCCGGCGCGAACGCGCGCAGATCTGTTGCGATGCCGGCGCTGCCCTGTTCGCAAAGGGCAAGTTCGCCGAGGCGCGCGCCGAGTATGAGCAGGCGGTGACGCTCTATTCCAAGAACGCCGCGGCGCATCTGGGGCTGTCGCGGAGCTTTCGGAACCTGGGCCAGTGGCCGGAGGCCGAGCGCGCCGCCCGCGCCGCCCTGGACGTCGATCCCAACTATGCCGCCGCGGCCCACTACTTGGGCGCGCTCCTGGTCGAGCAGGACAAGCTCGCCAACGCCCTGCCCTTCCTCGAAGCAGCGGCCAAATGGGCGCCAGAGGTGGCCCAGCATCACCGAGACCTCGGCGTCACCCAGCTGTTCCTGGGCGACATCGCCGGCTCGCGCGAGACGCTGCTGAAGACCATGAAGCTCGACGTGCACTCGCACGAGGTGCTCTACACCCTGATCCGCATGTGGCGGATGAACGACGGATCCGCCGAGGCCGAGCATCTGCTGGATGTCGTGCGCGAACTCTCCGAACGAGCCGGCGAGCTGCCGACCCAGGAACAGGCGCAGGTTCTGTTCTCGCTCGGCAAGGCCCACGAGGACCGGGGCGAGATCGAGGCGGCGGCCGACGCCTTCCAGAAGGCCAACGCGGTCAAGCGGGCCTCGCTGACCTACGACATCGGCGCCCTGGAACAGAAATACCGGCGGACCGCCGAAGTGTTCAACGCCGCCCTGCTGGAGCGACTGGCCGGGCGGGGCGATCCGTCAAAGCGGCCGATCTTCATTGTCGGCATGCCGCGCTCGGGCTCGACTCTGCTGGAGCAGATGCTGTCTTCCCATCCAGAGGTGCATGGCGCCGGCGAGATCTACAACTTGCCGCAGATCCTGGAGATCGCGCGGGGCCTCGGCGGGACCGCCTATCCCGACTGGGGCGCGACCATGAACGCGGTCGACTGCGCCACCCTCGGCCAAGCCTATCTGAAGAACCTGCCGGAGGGTCTGCCCGGCCAGACCCGCACCACCGACAAATGGCTCGAGAACTTCGAGCACCTGGGCCTGATCAACCTGATCCTGCCCAATGCGATCATCCTGCACTGCCAGCGCGATCCCCGGGACCAGCTGTTCTCCTGCTGGTCGCTGCTGTTCTCGCAGAACCAGGAATACGCCTACACCTTCGAAGAGCTGGGCCGGTTCTATCAGGCCTATCTGCGGCTGATGTCGCACTGGCGCGCCGTACTGCCCGCGGGGAGCATGCTGGAGATTCGCTACGAGGGACTGATCGCCGAGCCGGAAGCCGAGGCGCGCCGGGTGCTCGACCATTGCGGCCTGGAGTGGGACGACAATGTGCTGCGCTTCTGGGAGGCGCGACGACCGGTAAAGTCGGCCAGCATGTTCCAGGTGCGCGAGCCGATCTACGACCGCTCGATCGGCCGCTGGAAACCCTACGTGAAGCACCTCGCGGCGCTGTTCGAGCCGCTGGGCCTAGCTTAGAGCCTGTTCTGAGGCTGCGGACCGCTCTAGGCGGATTGACAGCCGCACGAGGTCGGCGAGGCCCCGCGCGTCCATCTTGTCCATCACCCGCGCCCGGTGGGTCTCGACGGTGCGGACGCTGATGCCCAGCTGCTGGGCGACGGCCGGGCTGGAACGGCCGGCGACGATCAGGTCCATCACCTCGCGCTCCCGGGCCGACAGCAGCGCTGCGCGGCGGGCCACCGCCGCATCGGCCTTGCGCTGCTCGGCGCTTCGTTGCGAGCGATCCAACGCCCGGCGCACGCTGGCCAGGAACAGCTGATCGTCGAACGGCTTCTCGATGAAGTCGAGGGCGCCGCCCTGCAGCGCTTCGACCGCCATGCTCACCGCGCCATGGCCGGTGATCACGATCACCGGCACGCCGGCGCCCCGGCGCTTCAGCGCCCGTTGCAGCTCCAGCCCGCTCATGCCGGGCATGCGCGCGTCGGTGACCACACAACCGGCGGCGTCCGGATCGAAGCTCGCCAGCAGGGCCTCGGCGCTGATGTGCGAGATCGCGTTCAGCCCCGCTGACCGGGCGAGCAAGGCCAGGGCCCGGCCGATCGCCGGGTCGTCGTCGACGATGTGCACCAGGTCAGGGCTCATGCGCTGAGCCGCAACGCGCCCGGCCCGGCGACCGGTAGGGTGAAGCGGAAGGCGCAGCGACCGGGCTGGTTCTCCGCCAGCCAGAGCCGGCCGCCCTGGGCCTCCACCAGCCCGCGGCAGACGGTCAGTCCCAGCCCCATGCCCCGGGGCTTGTCGCTGGCGAAGGGCTCGAACAGCCGCGCCTCGATCTCGGTGGGCACGCCGAGCCCGCTGTCGCGCACCTCCGCCTCGACCTGCCCGTCCGCGTCCCGCCGCGCCGAGAGCACGACGATGCGCCGCCCCGGCAGCCCGGCGAGGGCGTCGACGGCGTTCTGCACCAGATTGAGCAGCACCTGCTGCACCTGGGCCGCGTCCACCCAGACCTCGGGCAGGCCCTGCTCCACCTCGTAGGCCAACCGCACGCCGGCCCGGAGGCACTGCGGCTCGGCCAGCTGCGCCGCCTGCCGCAACAGGTCTTCGTACGACAGGGCGGCGCGCGAGGGCGTCGAGCGGCCGATGAACTCGCGCAGCGAGCGGACGATCGCCGCCGCGCGCTCGGCCTGCGCCACTGTCTCGTCGATCGCCTCGTGCGCGGCCGCGCCGGACCCGTTTTCCTGGAGGCGCTGGGCCGAGCGGGCGAAGGCCATCACCGCCATCAGCGGCTGATTGAGCTGGTGCGCCAGGGCCGCGGCCATCTCGCCGGCGAGGGTGAGCCGGGAAATCCGCGCCAGTTCTTCTTGGCGCTGGCGTAGGGCGGCTTCGAAGCGCCGACGCTCGGTTACCGTACAGCCGAGGAAGAGAATGGTCGCCACCAGCGCCAGGAACCGCACCTGATAACCCAGGATCATGCCCCGGAGCGTCGGCTGGGTAAGGAAGAAGCTCATCAGGCCGGCCTGCACCAGCACGTTGCCCAGCGCCGCGCCCGTCGCCCCGAACCGGCCGGCCACCCAGATCTGCGGCAGGAACAGCATGTAGAAATACGGGAACCAGTCGCCGGGCCGGCTGCGCAAGGCCAGCGCCATCACCGACATCAAGACCGCCGCCATCAGCGCCGCCTCCAGGGCGCAGCGCCGGGTGAACGGCTGACCGGTCCCACGCGGCAGCATCAGCAGCGGCGCGACGATCAGAATGCCGACGAAGGCGCCCATCCAGGCCGCCGGCAGCGCCGCGCGCCAGGAATCCTGGGCCAGCAGGCTCCAGCGGCCGAGCAGCAGGAAATCGGCGCTGACGTGGGCCAGGGCCGCCAGGGCCCCGGCGATCGCCAGGCGGATCAGGTCGCGCTGGCCGGCGAGACGGCTGGTCTTGTTGGCGCGCAGCCAGACCGCGGCCAGGCCATAGCTTAGGCCGGTCACCGTCGCGGCCAGGGCCAGGTCGTGGATCGGCGGCCGGGCGCCCGGAACCAGGAAATCGTCGGCGAAGTCGGCCAGGGCCACCAGGATCGCCGCCGCCGGGCCCTCGGCGACCAGGAAACCGAACGCCAACCCGCCGGCCAGGTCCCAGGGCGTCAGGACGCCGACTCCGGGCAGGAACAGGGCGCTCGCCCGGTCCAGCAGGGCGTAGGCGACCAGGAACAGCGCCCAGACACCGACCCGTCGCGGCTCGCGCCACAGGTCGGCGATGCTCGTGCGGGTTTCGTGAAAGGTCGAGGTCATGAAACCGGACATGGCGATGACGGCGGTCGGGGAGGACCGGCCAACGGCTTCTGTTACACCGCCTGCGAGGCGATTGGCGCGCGAATTTTCTAGGCTCACCCGACCCCAAGCCCTGCCACCCGCCATTTAACGCCGGGCGGACCAAACTCCGGCGCTGAGGCGCGTTTTGCCGGTCCTCCGATGATGCTAGGCTGGCGGCGGCCGATCGGGGGATTCAGTGACGCCGCCCATGTCCAGCGTTCCGAGGTTGTTGCGGCGTCTCGCCCTGGCGGTGATTGTCGTGCTGGCGATACAGGTCGCCGGCGCCGCCCACGCCCAGGGCGACGCCATCGACCCCATCCGACAGGCCGAGCGCTCGGTGGTGCGTGTAGTGACGGTGTCGCTGGACGACGCCGGCAATCCCGTCGCCCTGGACACCGGCAGCGGCTTCGTCGTCGCCCCCGGCAAGGTGGTCACCAACCACCACGTCATCGCCGGCGCGTCCGGGGCCGACAAGGTCGAGCTGTTCGTGATCCCCGACCGCGACGCCGGTGGCTCGTCCATGCCGGCAACCGTGACCCAGATCTGGGACGAGGCCGACCTGGCCCTGCTCGCCGCGCCGCAGCTGGCTTCGCCGCCGCTGGCGGTCGCCAGCGTCATCCCGGACAAGGACGCCACCGTCCATGCCCTCGGCTATCCGGGCGTCACCGACGAGGTGCGCAACCTGCCGCTCAGCGAGATCCTGAAGCCGCAGGAGCCCTATGTGACCCCCGGCTCCATCGCCCTGTTCTCATCGATCGCCCCCGGCGGCCAGCCGATCGACACCATCTTCCACACCGCCCCGATCAATCCCGGCAACTCGGGCGGCCCGCTGATCGACGCCTGCGGGCGGGTGATCGGGGTCAACACCTGGGGCGCTGGGACGCAGATGGGCGCCGACGGCCAGATCTCGACGCCGCAGGGCCAGTTCATCGCCACCCGCTCGACGGTGCTGGCCAAATTCCTCGCCGACTCCCAGGTCAGCGTCGTGCTGGCCGCCATGCCCTGCGTGCCGGCGGCGGTGCAGACCCTGCAGGACCGGCTGGCCAACGACGAGGCGGCGATCGCCGCGGCCAAGGACCAGATCACCAAGACCGATAGCCAGCTGCAGGACGCGACGGACGTCGAGCGGCAGCTTTCCGCCTGGCTGGTGGTGATCGGTTCGGCGCTCGCCCTGCTGGTGGCGGTGCTGGTGCTGCTGCGCCTGGTTGGGGCGTTCTGGCCGCGTCATCGTCCCACGCCCGCCGCCGAACACCCCGCGTCGCCACCCGTCCCATCGGTCCCGACGACCCCTGCCGAACCCGCGCCGCCGCAGATGGCGGAGCCTTGAACGCTTAGCCGAACGCCCCGGCCATCCCCAGCGCCGCGGCCGCGGCCAGGCACCACAGCGGATTGAGCTTGGTGAAATAAGCCACCGCCGCGCTGGCCGCCGTCACGCCCGCCAGCCGCCAGCCGTTGTCGGCGGCGCGCACCAGCACATAGGCGCTGGAGAAGATCAGCCCCACCGTCACCGGCGCGACGCCGGCCCCGATCGCCACCCGCCAGTGCGCCTCGCGGTGATGGTCCCAGAGCTTGGCGACCCAGAAGGTCAGCACGCAGGACGGCGCGCACATGGCGGCCGTGGCCACCAGCGCGCCGGCCAGACCCGCCGCCTTCCAGCCGATCAGCGTGGTGATCAGGAAGTTGGGTCCGGGCGCGGCCTGGGCGATGGCGAACAGGGAGGCGAAGTCCTGGTCGGTCATCCAGTGGTGGATGTCCACCGACTGGCGATGGATCTCCGGGATCACCGCATTGGCCCCGCCGAAGGCGAGCAACGAGAGCATGGCGAACTGCACCGCCAGGGCGCTCAAGGTGTCGCCCAGCGGCTTCACGTTTGGCGTCTCCAGACCAGCGCGACGCTGATCGGGGCCAGCGCCAGCAGCACATAGGGCAGTGGAAACCGGAGCAGGCCCACCGCCGCGAAACTGGCCAGGATGAACGGCGCCGCCAGCCAGAACCGGGCGCGCAGCACCGGCTCGGCCATCTTCGCCGCCGTCGCCACCACCAGCCCGGCCGCCGCCGCGCCCAGGCCGGTCAGCGCGCCGCGCGCCCCCGGCAGGCTGCCGAAGCGGCTATAGAGCGCGCCCAGGGCGATGACGATCACCACCGGGGCTCCGACCAGCCCGGCGAAGGCGGCGAGCGAGCCACGCCAGCCGCAGGCTCTCGATCCGACCACGATCGACAGATTGACCACGTTCGGTCCTGGCAGGCTCTGACAGAGCGACAGGGTCTCGGTGAAGTCCTGGGCGGTCAGCCAGCCGTGCTTGTCGACCAGCGCCCGGCGCGCGAAGGGCAACACGCCGCCAAACCCGGAGAGGGCGATGGACAGAAAAGCGAGGAACAGCGCCCTTGGGGTCGGCGCGCCGGTCACTTGTCCCGTCACTTCCAGGCGGCCGTCACTTGCAGGGGTAGGCGGCGCTCAGAGCCTCGCGCACGAGGTCCTGGGCGGCGATCTGGCGCTTCTCGGGGTGGGCGTCCAGAAAGGCGCGCACGGTCTCGACCATCTGCGGCTCGGTGGCGCTCGGCGGCAGGCAGACCACCGCCCGCCCGCCGGCGCCCGCGGCGGCCTGCAGGGCGTCGCTGACGCCCAGGACATAGCCCTCGCAGCGCGCCCGCTTGGCCGCGCCGTCGGCCTGCGCCGGATCGGCGGAACACTGGCCGTAGAGCCCCTCGCCGATGAAGAATTCCAGGTCCGTGCCCGCCGCCCGCGCGGGCAGGCCTGCACCCATTGCGACCATCGCCGCCAGAACCACCGCCGCGCTCTTCACCATGCTTCCCTGGCCTCCATCGATGGTCCTATGATCGCAAGCATCGCGTGGCCGCAAGAGGCTAGGGCCGGGCGGAGCCAAAGATTCCGGCGGCTTCACGGCCGCGCGATCTGGCCGGGCGGGCCGGAACGGATTTCGTCCCCACCCGCTCTGGAATCGCTGATAAGGCTTCTCCGGCTTAGAGCCGGGAAGACGTCAGGAGGAACAAGATGGAAGCCAAGCACTCGCGGTCGATCACCAACATGGTCTTCGTGGTGATCCTCGCCGTCACCCTGCTGGGCGCGGCGGACTTCGCCTACCGCCTGATCAAATACGCGGTGGACGGCAGCCTCTAGCCGTCAGGCCAGGACCGCTTCGCCGAGGGCGTCGAACCTGGCCAGCAGGGCCCGGCCCGCCGCCTCGCCGCGGGCCTGGATGACCTGGGTCTCCAGCGTGGCGCGGGTGCGCGCCGCGGCCAGGTCGCGCTCCTCGCGGCCGTGCCAGTCGATCATGCTGGCCCAGGCCGGATCGATCACATCCTTACCGGCAATCGTCCCGCCGTCGGCGCGCCGCAGGGTTAGGCTGCGCAGCTCCGAGATCGCCGTCGCCAGATAGGCCACGTGGATCTGCTCGTCGGTGCGGATGCGCTCCACCAGCGTCGCCGCCAGTTCCGCCTCCGGCCGGCGATCGCGAAAGGTCTCCGGGTCTCGGAACAGCTTCATGCAGAACGAGAAGAACGCCTCGGCCCGCACCTCGATCATCAGCACGTTCATCATGAAGCGGAACAGCTGCTCATAGCCCTCGCCGATCGCCGGCATCAGGCGGCCGGTGTCGGGCCGGGCGATGCTCTCCGGCGGCGTCGGCACCGGATAGGCGCCCTTGCCGAACAAGAGGTCTCGGGCGGCGAACCACATGGCGTCGTGAGCGCCCTTGGCCGGATCGCCCGGATCGCCGCCCTCGTCGGCGCCGTGGGCGAAGAACAGGCCCTGGTTCAGGTGCGCCAGCGAGGTGTCGGCGATATCCTCCACCGCCAGCTGCTGCAGGTCCGGCGCGTTGACGGTGCAGAGCGCCCTGCCCCGGGCCTCGATGATCCCGGTGATCGACAGCGAGTTCCACAGCGTCTGGCCCAGCCCCTCCTCCAGCAGCAGCTTCTGCTGGGCTTCATTGGGATAGCCGCCGCGCTTCAAGAGGTCGCGGTCGGCGTCAATCACCGGCCAGCCCCGCGCCTTCAGCGCCGCCTGCCAGGCCCGCACCGCCGGCCAGCGCGCCTTCACCCGTGGCGAGACATAGGTCCCGTCGGCCAGGAAGCCGCCGTGCAGCCGGTAGCCCGCCTCCTCGTGCGGCCGGGCGTAGGCATGGCTCTCAAGCAGTTCCTCGCGGCTGTAGCGTAGGCGCGCATCCATCGACCGGTCTCCCTCCCGGCGTCTGAGCGGCCGGCTTGCCGCCAGCTTACCAGGGTTCAGTCAGCCCGCCAGCCTGAGGATGGCCCCGCCGAACGGACCCAGCGCCACCCCGCCGCCGCTGAGCGCCGCGTCGCCCCACAGCATCAGCGGCGTGGCCCCGACCAGGTCCTTCAGCGCCAGGCTGGCGCGCGCGCCGCCCAGCTCGAAGACGCACAGCACCCGCTCGCTGCCTTCAAGGCGTTCGAACGCCAGCACGCCCTCCGGCGCGGCGATCACCCGGGCGTCGCCCACCGCCAGGGCCGGCGTCGCCTTGCGCAGGGCGACCAGCGCCCGGGTGAAGGCCAGCATGGCCCCCGGATCGCCCTCCTGCCGGTCCACCGCCAACGACCTTTGGCCTTCGTCCACCGGCAGCCAGGTCTCGGCGGCGCTGGAGAAGCCGCCCTGGGGCGCGTCCGACTGCCAGGGCATCGGCGTACGGGCCCCGTCGCGGCCGACGCCGCCGGGCCAGGCGGCTATGTCATAGGGGTCGCGCAGCCGCTCGAACGGCACCTTTGCCTGCGGCAGGCCCAGCTCCTCGCCCTGATAGAGGAAGATCGTCCCGCGCAGGCAGATGAGCGCCGCCATCAGCGTCTGGGTGGCCCGCGGATCGTCGGCGGCCAGGCGCGAGGCGAACCGGGCGACATCGTGGTTGCCCAGCGACCAGGACGGCCAGCCGGCGGCATCGGCCCAGGAGGTCAGCGCCTCGACGAACAGGGCAGGCGTCCCGCGCCGGGCGGTCAGCATGTGGAAGCCGTAGGCGGTGTGCAGGCGCCCCGGCTCGACATACTCCTGCTGGCGCGGCAGCGGCGGATTGTCGACCACCTCGCCGACGGTCATCCGCTCGCCGTAGCTGTCCGTCAGGGCCCGCAGCTCGGCGATGAAACCCAGCGCCTCGGGCCGCGAGCGGTCGAAGACGTGCCGCTGCATCTGGGTCACCTGGGCCGGCGTCGCGTTCAGGTCCGCGGCCGGATTGTCCCGCAATTCAGCGTCGTGGACGATGAAGTTGATCACATCGAGCCGGAAGCCGTCGACGCCCCGGTCCAGCCAGAAGCGGGCCACGTCCAGGATCGCCGCCCGCACCTCGGGTCGCCAGAGGTTCAGGTCCGGCTGCTCGACCAGGAAGTTGTGCAGGTAGTATTGCCGCCGCGTCGTGCTCCAGGTCCACGAGGCGCCGCCGAACACCGCCAGCCAGTTGTTCGGCGGCGTCCCATCCGGCTTCGGATCGGCCCAGACGTACCAATCGGCCTTCGGATTGTCGCGCGACGACGTGCTCTCGACGAACCAGGAATGCTTGTCGGAGGTGTGCGACCACACCTGGTCGATGATTACCTTCAGGCCGCGGGCGTGGGCGCCCGCGAGCAGGGCGTCGAAGTCGGCCAGGGTCCCGAACAGCGGATCGACGCCGACATAGTCGCTGACGTCGTAGCCGAAATCCTTCATCGGCGAGGGATAGAAGGGCGAGAGCCAGATGCCGTCGACCCCGAGCGCGGCGATATAGTCCAGCTTGGCGATCACCCCGGCCAGGTCGCCGACGCCATCGCCGTTGGTGTCGAGGAAACTGCGGGGATAGATCTGGTAGATCACCGCGCCCCGCCACCACTCCGCCATGATCCGAACCTCGCCTCACCACTCGAAAGAGCGACTATAGCCCAGGCGGGGTCCGGGTCAGCGGCGCATGTGGGCGGCTATCGCTCGTAGCGCTCGTCGTTCTGGCCGTTGTCGCGGGTCATGCTGACGTCGTAGCTCACCCGCGAATTCAGCAGATCGAGCCTTGAGTTCAGGTCCGCGGTCTTCTCGGCCGTCATGCCCTCGGCGGTGTAGCGCTGGTCAAGGCTGTCGATCTGGCGGTACTCCAAGCGGAGGCGCATGGCCTGATCGGGGGTGAGGTCGCCCATGCGGACGCCGCGGTCGATGCCCATCCGGACATGCGCCAGACGCCGTTCGACGGGGGTCAGCGACTGGTCGGCGCCGGTTTGGCCGTCCTGGTTGTCGCCGTATCGGTCGCCGGGATTCTTATAGCCCGGGTTCCCTTGATAGCCCTGGTCACCCTGGTACCCCTGATGGCCTTGGTAACGGGGATCCTGAATCCGGGAGTCCTGATCTTGATCCTGGTCGCCCTGATCCTGGGAATCCTGGCCCTGATAACCCTGGTCCGGGCCGCCCTGGTCTTGGTCGCCTTGATCACCCTGATCCTGTCCCTGGTAGCCGCGATCGGGATAGTCGCGGTCCTGATAGGGCTGGGCGAAGGCGGGCGCCGCCAGCACGGCCAGGGCGGCGCCGGCGGCAAGGGCGATCAATGCGGGTCTCATGGGGCAATTCCTCGAACGGGGCTCGCCACCCATTACGTGGGCGGCTCACTCAAGAACGCCCGCCGCTCAGGCTCGTTCCGCGCCCTGCCCATCACGCCCGGCTGAGGGCGTGGTATAGCATCTGGGCAGCGGAGGCGGTGCTGGCCGCCCGCACGGCGCGGCTGGGCAAGCAGCCCTTAGGCCGCCGCCCGCCGCCTCGGCGCTCCGTGCAGTTCGGACCCGGCGTCGCCAGGCAGGGCGAAGAAGAACAGCGCCGAGACCAGCGCCACGCCGCCGATGATGAGGAACGCCGGGTCGATGATCGCCGCGGTGACGTGGGTGGTGTGGGCGCCGGCCTGCAGCACATGCACCAGCACGGCGGCGAAGCCGATGCCGATGCTCTGAGCGATGCGCTGGCCCATGGCCGACATGGTGGAGGCGCGGCTCATCTGCGGCGAGTCGATATCGGCGAAGCCGAGGCCGTTGAGGGCGGTGAACTGCAGCGAGCGGAAAAAGCCGCCGGTGAGCAGGATGGCGTAGATCAGCCAGACCGGCGTGGTCTTGGCCAGCACCGCATAGGCCATGAAGCTGACGCCCACGATCACCGCGTTCACGGTCAAGGTGTTGCGGAAGCCGAACTTGGCCAGGATCGGCGGCGCGCTGGTCTTCATCACCAGGGCTGCGGCGGCGCTGGCGAAGGTCAGCATGGCCGCCTGAAACGCCGACATGCCGAAGGCGACCTGCAGAAGCAGCATCAGCAGAAACGGCGTCGCCCCGACGCCCATGCGCATGAACGTGCCGCCGACGATGGAGGCGAAGAAGGTGGGGATCTTGAACAGCTTCAGGTCGAGGATGGCGTGCGGCGTGTGATTGGCGTGCCAGGCGTAGATCAGCAGAAAGACGATCCCGCCGCCCAGCAGCACCGGGGTTTGCCAGAACGGCAGACCGGCCCGGCTCATGCCTTCGAAGCCGAACACCACCGCGGCCAGGCCGATACCGGTGAGGATCATGCCGAACCAGTCCAGCTTCGGCGCCTGCTCCTCCTTGATCTCGGCGATGTAGCGGCTGACCAGGATCAGGCCGAGCACGGCGATAGGCAGGTTGAGGAAGAAGATCCAGCGCCAGGACAGATAGGTGACGATGAAGCCGCCGATCGGCGGGCCGATCACCGGACCCAGCAGCGAGGGCATGGTCAGCACCGACATCGCCCGCACCAGATCGTGCTTGGGCGTGGTGCGCAGCAGCACCAGCCGGCCCACCGGCCCCATCAGCGCGCCGGCCGCGCCCTCGGCGGCCCGGGCGAGCAGCAGCTCCGGCAGATTGGTGGCGAAGCCGCAGGCGGCGCAGGCCAGGGCGTAGAGCCCGATGGCGATCAGGAACACCCGCTTGGCCCCGAACCGGTCCGCCGCCCAGCCGCTCACCGGCAGGAACACCGCCAGCGCCAGCATATAGACGCTGATCGTGGTGTTCAGGGAAACCGGATCCTCATGGAAGGCCCTGCCCATGGCGGGAAGCGCGTTGGCGATCACCGTCGCGCTGAGAGTCATCATCAGATTGGCCGCGCCGATGATCGCCGGCACCAGGCTGGA
>Ga0302279_10002344_pt1 | contig 25212 bp, 18 predicted proteins | sample III_Bog_N3_3_FD_194541 | JGI IMG/M metagenome (GOLD analysis project Ga0302279, IMG submission 194541) | Peat permafrost microbial communities from Stordalen Mire near Abisko, Sweden - III_Bog_N3_3 | ecosystem: Environmental > Terrestrial > Soil > Wetlands > Peat | place: Sweden: Abisko... | reverse complement strand
CATATTATTTTGTCTAGAATCCTTACTGGATGTCCTTGACCTCAACGATGCTTTTGCAGCAGATGGAGCACTGCTCTATCTGCTGCAAAAGTGCCTTCAACGATGAGGTCGGCCTTGTAATGCCCAACTTTCTCCCCCTCGTAGAACAGTTCGATCGACTGCTGCTGAACAAAGACGATCTTGGCTCTGCGGAGTTCGAAGGCCAGGGCGTTTTCGTAGACCTTCTAGTTTCAGGAGCCATACCTTTAGCTCAAATTGGGCGCTCTTGACTCCTTATGAAAGTGCAATGCATCCCCCCAAGGGCTGTTGCTTTCCGCTCACGGCAGTCGCGCTAGCGACTGACCGGGGGCGAACAGGGCGCTTTGGAGGGACCCGGGCCTACGACGTGGACAGGCTCCAGCCGTCCCCGCCGGGCGGGTAGACTGGAACCTCTAGACCCCCACCCCGAGGTTGCCCTTGCCCGAAGACCGCCTGTATCTGATCGACACCTTCTCCCTCATTTTCCGGGCCTACTACGGCAACATGCGCCTGAAGAACGGCGCGGCCATGACCCTGGCGCGCATGCTGCTCGCCCTGGTGGCCCAGCACAAGCCCAGCCACGTCGCCTGCGTGTTCGATCGGCCGGAACCCACCTTCCGGCACGAACTGTACCCGGAGTACAAGGCCAACCGCGCCGCCATGCCCGAGGACCTGCGCCCGCAGATCCCCATGATCCGCGAACTGGCCGCGGGGCTCGGCATCCCCATCGTCGAGCTGGCCGGCTACGAGGCCGATGACGTCATGGGCACCCTGGCCCGGCAGGCCGCGGCCCGGGGCCTGGCCTCGGTGATCGTCAGCCCGGACAAGGATCTGCTGCAGCTGGTGGACGACGCCGGCCAGATCCAGGTGCTCAACAACCGGGACGGCGAGGTGTGGATCGACCGGGCGGCGGTTAAAGAGCGCTTCGGGGTCTGGCCGGAACAGGTGGTGGACCTGCTCACCCTCATGGGCGACGCCAGCGACAACGTAAAGGGCGTGGAAGGCATCGGCGAGAAGGGCGCCCGGGACCTGATGGAGCAGTACGGCACCCTGGAGAACCTGCTCGAGCACCGCGCCGAGCTCAAGCGCAAGGCCCACCGGGAGGGCCTGGAAGCGGCCCTGCCGCGCCTGCCCCTGGTGCGCCGGCTGGTCACGGTGGTCACCGACCTCACCCTGCCGCTGGGCCTGGACGACCTGGTCTACCAGGGCGTGGACCAGGCCCAGGCCCGGGCCGCCTTCAAGGCCATGGGCTTCGAGGCCCTGACCAAGGAATTCACCACGGTCGGCAGCGTGACCACCCCGGAGGCGCCCGGCAGCCGGACCTACCGGGCCGCCACCGGCAGCGCCGATCTGGCGGCGGCCGTGGCGGCCTGCCGCGCCGCCGGGGTGTTCGGCCTGGACACCGAAACCACCAGCATCGACCCCACCCGCGGCCACATCGTCGGCCTCAGCCTCGCCTGGAAGCCCAACGAAGGCCTGTATGTGCCCCTGGCCCACCTGAAGCCGGGCGGCGAGGACACCGCCGGCGCCCTGCCCGGACTGCTGCCGGACAGCGGCCTGCCCGAATCCCTCCTGGACCTGCGCGGCGCGCCCGCGGCCTTTTTCGAGGAACTGGCGCCCTACCTGGATCCGCGCAATGTCCCGTTCGCCGACGCCCTGCGCGTCCTGGGCCCGCTGTTCCTGGATCCCGCCGTGCTCAAGGACGGCCAGAACCTCAAGTACGACCTGCAGGTGCTCAAGCGCCACGGCCTGGAGGTGCGCGGCGTGGGCGGCGACAGCATGGTGCTGAGCTTCCTGGTGGACTCCAAGCTGCGGCACAACCTGGACGACCTCTCCTCCCGGCACCTGGATCTCCGGCCCATCCCCTTCGAAGCGGTGGTGGGCAAGGGCAAGGGCCAGAAACGCTTCGACGAGGCGGATTTCGACCACGCCGTCCAGTACGCCGCCGAGGACGCCGACCTGGCCCTGCAGCTCTGCCGCAAGCTGGAGCCCATGCTGGCCGAGCCGGCCCTGGAAACCCTCTACCGCAAGGTGGACCTGCCCCTGGTGGAGGTGCTGGCGGATCTGGAGCTGACCGGCGTGCGCCTGGACGTGGACGTGCTCGCCCACCTGGCCCTGGACATGCGCGCCCAGCGGGACGCCGCCGAAAAGCGCGCCACCGAGCTGGCCGGAGAGCCGTTCAACCTGAACAGCCCCGGCCAGCTGGGCAAGATCCTGTACGAGAAGCTGGGCCTGCCCGTGCTCAAGCGCACCGACAAGACCAAGGCCCCGGCCACCGACGAGGACGTGCTTTCGGAACTGGCCCGCCGGGAAGACGGCGAGATCGCCCGGGTGCTGCTGCGCCACCGGCAGATGCAGAAGCTGCTGGGCACCTACGTGGAGGCCCTGCCGCTCATGGTGAACCCGGTCACCCACCGGCTGCACACCCGGCTGCACCAGGCCGCGGTCGCCACCGGGCGACTGGCCTCCTCCGATCCCAACCTGCAGAACATCCCGGTGCGCACCGAGGAGGGCCGCGCCATCCGGGCCGCCTTCGTGCCCGAGGCCGGCTGGACCCTGCTGGACGCCGACTACAGCCAGATCGAGCTGCGGGTGGTGGCCTCCCTGGCCCAGGACCCGACCCTGCTGGGCGCCTTCCAGCGCGGCGAGGACATCCACCGGCGCACCGCCTCCGAGGTGCTGGGCGTGGCCATGGAGGAGATCAGCGCGGCACAACGCAGCGCCGCCAAGGCGGTGAACTTCGGCCTGCTCTACGGCCAGGGCGCCTACGCCCTTTCGGCCAGCCTGGGCATCCCGTTCCGGGAAGCCAAGGGCTTCATCGAGCGTTATTTCGAGCGCATGCCCAAGGTGGCGGAGTGGATCGAGGCCACCAAGGCCCGGGCCCTGGAGGAGGGCCTGGTGCGCTCGCACTGGGGCCGGGTGCGGCGCATCCCCGACCTGCATTCGCCCAACCAGGGCATGAAGGCCACCGCCCTGCGCGAAGCGGTGAACACCGTGGTGCAGGGCACCGCCGCCGACATCATGCGCCGGGCCATGGTGCGCCTGCACGAAAGCATCCAAGCCGGGCGCCTCAAGTCGCGGCTGCTGCTCCAGGTGCACGACGAACTGCTGGTGGAGGCCCCGCCCGAGGAGGTGGCAACCGTCTCCGGCATGCTCCGGGACGCCATGGAAGGGGCCGACGATCTGGGCGCCCTGGACGTCAAGCTGGTGGCCGAGGTGCGGCCCGGGAACAACTGGCTGGAGTGCAAGTAGGCCCGGCCCGCCCGCCGCTGCCGCGCGGCGGGCGGGATCGCCTCCTTATTTGGCCAGTTCGAGTGACTTGAAATCCTGCACCTGGGAACAGATCGCCCTTTCGGTAGGGAGCCGTTCGATGCTCGAGGCGCCGAAGAACCCGGCGATCCCGGGCATCCGGACCAGGGCCTTGCCCACGCTGTCAGGCTCGTCGAACGGGCCGCCGTGGCAGATGACGAGGAGGTCCTTGCGGACGCCGCGCCCGGCCTCAGCGATCGCCATCACCCGCTCGATGGCCTGGTCCAGGGTGAAAGCCACCCCCGCGCCGATGCTGCCGGCCGTGGTGAGGCCCACGTGGGCCACCAGCTGATCGGCGCCGGCCTGGGCCATGGCCTTGGCCTGGTCGACGTCGAACACGTACGGCGACGTGAAGAGATCCAGTTCGTGGGCCATGCGGATCGTGTCGATTTCCTTGTCGTAGCCCATTCCGGTCGCTTCGAGGTTGGCGCGGAAATCCCCGTCGATCAGGCCGACGGTGGGGAAGTTCTGCACGCCATCGAAGCCCATCTCCTTGAGCTGCTTGAGGAACACCGGCATCAGCCGGAACGGGTCGGTGCCGTTCACGCCCGCCAGCACCGGAACGTTCTTGACGACCGGCAGGACTTCGCTGGCCATCTCGACGACGATGCCGTTGGCGTCACCATAGGACAGCAGCCCGGCCAGGGAGCCGCGCCCGGCCATGCGGTAGCGGCCGGAGTTGTAGATGATGATCAGGTCTGCGCCGCCGGCTTCGGCCATCTTGGCGGAGATACCGGTGCCCGCTCCGCAGCCGACGATGGGTTTGCCGGCCTCGCCCTGGGCTTTCAGACGCTGAAGGATTTCGAGTCGTGGAATGAATGGCATGGGTTCTGCTCCTTTGGTTGAGTGAAGAAAACCTATTTCTGGGACAGCATGGCCAACAGCCGCGCGGCCATGGCCTCGGCGAAGGCGGGATCGTTGATGTGGAGCTCCAGTTCGACCAGGTCCACCTTGGTGCGGTCCAGGTGCTTGCGCAGCGCCTCGAACAGGGCCTGGTCGGCCTCGGGCGCGTGGAAGGGCTGCCCTGGCGCATCGATCATGCTGACGCCGCGCAGCGGAACGAATAGCGCCGTCGGGCCAGTGGTCTTGTTGAGCTTTTCGGCGATGATCCGCCCCAGCTCCGCGCATTCCGCCGGCGTGGTGCGCATCAAGGTCACGGTGGGATTGTGCTTGTAGAGGGTGCGGTCCTTGAACTGGGCGGGCACCGTGTCCCAGGCGCCGAAGTTGACCATGTCCAGCGCGCCCAGGGAAACCACCTGGGGCAAGCCCATTTTCGCCGCCGCCTCCAGGCGGGTCGGCCCCGCCGAAAGCTCCCCGCCCACCAGTTCGTCGCACCATTCGGTCGTGGAGATATCGGCCACGCCGGTGATGAATCCGTCGGTGATCAGCGCTTCCATCGCCCGTCCGCCGCTGCCCACCGCGTGGAAGACCAGCACCTCGTAACCCTCCTGCTCCAGGCGTTCCCGGACCATGGTGACGCAGGGCGTGGTGACCCCGAACATGGTGGCGGTGATCAGGGGCTTGTCCTCGCCCTGGGGCATCTCCTGCTCGGCCATGCCGCACACCGCGCCCGCCGCGTTGGCGATGATCCGGCGCGAAAGCCGGTTCAGCCCGGCCACATCCACCACGGAATACATCATGGTGATGTCCTTCACGTCGACGTAGGGCGCCACATTGCCGGCCGCCATGGTGGAGACCATCATCTTCGGCAGCCCCACGGGCAGCGCCTGCATGGCGTGCGTGGCGACGGAAGTGCCGCCGGAGCCGCCGAGGCTGATGACCCCATCCACCTTGCCCTCGGCCAGGGCACGCAACGCCAAGACCCGGGCGCCATTTCCCATGACCTCCAGCGCGGCTCCCCGATCGCCGGCCTGGCGCAGGGCCGCCAGGGAACCTCCGCCCGCTTCGGCCACCTGCTCGGCGCTGATATCGGGTTTGAACAGCGGGTCGCCCGCGACACCGGTGTCCATGATCAGAGTCTGGTGCCCGCGGCCCCGGATCAGGTCGCGCACATAGCCGAATTCCACGCCTTTGGTATCCAGCGTGCCAATGATCAGAATGGATTTTGCCATACGGCCTCCTGGGGGGGTTGGTTGGCGCTATGGGTGCTGAAAGGAAGGGTCTGGCCATGAGTTTCGGCCATGGCTCGCGCATCCCTCTGACCATAAAGGATGAATTTCAGGATGAATTTGGAACTAGTTCCGAAGCACCAGTCCCGTTCCCGCCCGCCGCACCGTCAACGCTTCTGCTGGGTTTGAAAGGCCTGGCTGACAGCTTCGAGCCGGCTGGAGGCGCCCATCTTGACCAGGATGCTGCTGACGTGGTTCTTGACCGTGTAGATGCTGATGTTCATGCGTTCGGCGATCATGGCGTTGGCCATTCCGGCGGCCATGCAATTGAGCACTTCCAGCTCCCGCGCGGTGAGGTCGTTGCCCGGCGGCAGCACCGGCGTCTCGACCTTTTCCGAGTAGGACAAGGTGATCTCCGGGGAAAGGATGGGCAGGCCGACGCAGGTGGCGCGGATGGCCTCGGCCAAGCGGGCGGCGGGGATGTTCTTCAGCAGGTAGCTGGTGGCTCCGGCCCGCAGGGCGGACTTCACCAGTTTGTCCTCCCCGAAGCTGGACAAGGCGATGATGCGGATCTCCGGCCATTGCTGGTGGATGGCCTGGATGGCGGCCACCCCGTCCATTTCCGGCATGATCAAGTCCATCAGCACCACATCCGGCTGCAGGTCGCGGCACAGGCGGATGGCGTCGCTTCCGTTGGCCGCCTCTCCGACCCGTTCCAGATCCGGGTAGGCGCGCAGGAAGGAGGCAAGCCCCTCCCGCAGCATGTCGTGGTCATCGACGATCAGGACCCGGATCCGCTTGGCCTTAGGCATTGGCATGTTCCTTAGCCCCGAGGGGACAGACGACGGTGATCCTCACCCCATGGCCGGGTGCGCTGGCGATGTCCAGGCGGGCGCCAATGGCCTCGGCGCGTTCCCGCATGATGCCGTGGCCCAGCCGCTGGGGCGCGGCCTCCGGCATGGTGAAGCCCCGCCCGTTGTCCTGGATCACCAGCTCGATCTGCTCTGGACGGCAGTTCAAGGCGATGGCAACCCGGGTCGCCTTGGAATGCTTGGCGACATTGTTGAGGGATTCCTGGGCCAGGCGGTAGATCCCGATCTGGACATCCGGCGCCGGGGCGCACTCTCCCTCCACGGTCACCGTGACATCCAGTTTCTTCCGGCTCATGAGGGACTGGGCCAGCTGCTCCATCAGGCTGCCCAGCGTCGCTTCCAGCAGAGCGGCCGGACGCAGTTCCAGCAGAAGGGTGCGCATCTCGGCCAAGGCGCCCCGGGTCAGACGCTGGAGCTGCGCCAGGTTGTCCATGCCCTCCTGGTGGTCGTTGGCCCAGACGGCCGGCAGGACATCGGCGATCAGGCTCGTGGTCCAAAGGGTCTGGCTGACCGCGTCATGCAGGTCCCTGGCCAGGCGCTGGCGTTCCTTCATCGTCGCCAGTTCCTGGGCCTGCGCATACAGGTGCGCGTTGTTGATGGCGATGGCCGCCTGGTCGGCAAAAGCCCTCAGGCATTGGGCATGCAAGGGGCTGAAAAAATCCGGGGTGGCGCTGTTCAGATTGATGAAGCCGATCACTTCGCCGTCCATCTGGATGGGCGTGCCCAGGGCGGAGCGCACCCAGCGGTCGGGGCGCCCCGCCCAATCCGGCTCAGGGAGGTCATGATTGACGATGACCGGTTGCCGGGTGCTGGACATCCCCAGCAACTCGGGAAAATCCTTGATCTGGATCTTCTGCCTGAGCGGCTTTGGCCGGTTGATCCGGCCCGCCTGGTCGCGGTAGCGCACCACCCAGGCGTGCGACTTCTCCAGCAGGACGATGTTCGCGGTCTGGTGCGGCACCACCCGCCCGATGGTGGTCAGGATCCGGTCCAGCACTTCGTCCAGGTGCAGCGTGCTGTTGAGCAGGGAAGCCGTATCCCGCAGCGCCTCCGCCAGGGTCCGCTGCTCCCGTTCCGCGGCGGTGCGCTCCTTGACCCTGGTTTCCAGTTCGTCGTGGGCCCGCTGCAGGGCTTCCTCCGCCTCCTTGCGCTCGGTGATGTCCTCGTAGGTGCCGAGGACGCCCACGACCTTCCCGGCCCGGTCATGCAGGGGCATCTTGTTGCTCACCAGCCAGGCTTGTTTCCCGTCAGCCTGGGCCTGGCGTTCGATGAACTGGTACTCGGGACGGTCCAAGGCCATGACGCGCTGGTCGATGAGCCGATAGGAATCGGATTGCTCCCGGGTGAAGACCAGATCGTAGTCGGTCTTGCCGACGATGTTTTCCGGGGGACCGACGCCGGCATCAAACGCGAAATTCCGGTTGCACCAGACATACACGGAGTTCCGGTCCTTCCAGAAGACCGCCTGCGGGATGTTGTCGAGCACCAGCTGCAGCAATTGGGCAGCCGGGGAATCGCTCCCCGCCTCCCCGGCGTCCAGGTGCTGCCAGAAGTTGAGGACAGAAAGGCTCGCGGTCGACGGTTCGCCGACCTTGGAAGAAGCGGAGATTCCATGTTTTTTCATGGGGAATCAGATCGTCCTGGATGGGTTGCTATCAGCATAACCTTGGCCCAGCCGGGCGGGTGGTCCGGCTTCCCTTGGCTTTTCATGGTGCTACCATGCACTTTCCTGGAGGACACCCCATGCCGCGACCCGCCACCCTCCCCACCCTCGACTGGAAAGTCGTATTCGCATCCGGGCTGGACTACAGTGCCTGGATCAGCACCGGTGAATCGCCGGAAAACCGCGACAAGATGGAAACCCTGCGCCAGGGCCAGGCGCTCGAACCCCAGGCCGCCGCCTTCCTGGCCGCCCTGCCCCGCCCGGTGCACGTCATCGCCGTGGCCGAGGACTGGTGCGGCGACGTGGTGCGCCACGTGCCGGTGCTGCAGCGGCTGGCCGAAGCCGCGCCGAACCTGAAGGTGCGCTTCATCTCCCGGCAGCAGTGGCCGGACGTGTTCGCCCGGTTCCTCACCAACGGCGGCGAGGCCATCCCCAAGTTCATCTTCCTGAGCGACGCCTTCGTGGAATGCGGCAACTGGGGCCCCATGCCCGGCCCCTGCCGGGAGCTGGTCGCCCGGGGCAAGGCCTGCGGCAACGTCGCCGCCGCCCGGAAGAAGGTCTCGGGGTTCTACGAGGCCGACGGCAACCGGCGCATGGTGGTTTCGGAACTGCTGGAGCTCATCGATATCGCGGTCAGTCTGGAACCCTGATCCCGGTCAGGGCCGGCAACAAAATCCCGTCACCGGCGCAAGTCTCGCATAGACTGGTCCCATCTTTCATATCCTGACGTAGATCATCTTCTTCGGAGGGAGCGATGGCACCGCTGGGCGGGGACAGACATGACATGGGTCCCGGGGCAGGCCATCACGCCCCGGTGGACCTGTGCCGCGCCGTCTTCGAAGGGACCCGGCTGGCCTATGCCCACTGCCAGGCGGTCTACCGGGACGAGGAAACCGTGGACGCGGTGTTCCTGGAAACCAACCCTGCCTTCGAGGCGGCCACCGGGCTCACCGGGATGGCCGGGCGGCGGTTCTCCGAGGCCCTTCCGGACTTCCTGGAGACCTCCCCCGGCCTGCTGGCGACCCTGGGCCGGGTCGCCGGGAGCGGTTGTCCCGAGGCCTTCGAGACCTTCGTGCAGTCCCTGGACAGCTGGTTCGCCATGCAGGTGTTCTGCCCGGCAGCGGGGCAGTTCGTGGCCGCCCTGGAGAACATCACCGAGCGCCGGCAGGCGGAGGACGCGGCCGAGGCGGAACGCCACCGCCTGGAGGAGCGGCTCAACCGGGCGGATGCCATGGCGTCCAAGGCGGCCCGGGTGCTCCAGCGCCTGGACCGGACGCTGGCCGCCATCCGGGGCAGCGCCGGCGAGCGCCAGCCGGCCAGCAATGGCGCCGACCAGGAAGCCTTCCGGCACATCGCCCAGCTCTGCCTGGAGGCCCAGGACGACCTGGCGGCCCTGGCGGCCCCCGAGCCCGAGCCCGCGCCGGCGCCGCGCGAGGTGGCCGCGCCCCGGCCCGCGGCCGCCAAGCCGTCCCCCGTCCCCAGCAAGGTGCTGCTGGTGGACGATGACGAGGACGTCCGGTTCCTCATGGCGCGGATGCTGAAAAAGGCCGGGGTGCTCCAGGTGCAGACCGCCGCCAGCGGGGAAGCGGCTCTGGCGAGCCTGGCCGACGATCCGCCCGACCTGGTCGTCCTGGACCAGAACATGCCCGGGATGAACGGGGTCCAGACTCTGGAGCAGATCCGGAAGCGGTTTCCGGAGCTGCCCGTGCTGTTCTCTTCCGGACGTCCGGATCACCAGGTCATGGAGGCGCTCGCCCAGGCCAAGGTGGCCGTCATCGCCAAGCCGTTCACCCTGGAGGAGATCCAGGCCAGATTGCGGCAATTCGAACCAACCAGCTAGATCCCCAGCTGCCGATGGAGGGCCGATGCATCAGTCGTGGCGGAAAAGGACGCGTTCCTGCTCCGCCCGCGCCATGGCTCTGGCCGCCTGCGGCCTGCTGGTCCACGGGCCCCTGGCGGCGGCACCGGCGGCCCCAGCCCAGGAACTCAGCTTCGAGGAATACGCGACCCGGGCGGCCTTCCTGCTGTCCCTGGCCAAGTTCACCGAATGGCCGGAGCACAGCCTGCCCTCCGGGGAACCCCTGGTGGTGGGGGTGCTGGGGGAAAGCCCGATGGTCCAGGCCCTGGACACTCTGGCCAGGTCGCCCTGGATGGGCCGCAAGGTGGTGATCAAGCGCCTGCGCCGCGCCTCCGAGGCGCCGGGCTGCCACATCCTGTACTTCCCCGCGGCCGAGGAGCAGGCCCTGCCCGCCATGCGCGCGCAGCTGGCCGCCCAGGCCACCCTCACCGTCGGCGAGACCAGCTTCTTCATGGGCTACGGCGGGGCCATGCAACTATTCAACGAGAACGGCAAGCTTCGCTTCATCCTGAACCGTTCGGTCCTGGACCAGTCGCGCCTCCAGGTGGCGGCCCAGGCCCAGCGCCTGGCCAAACAAGTCATCAACCAGCCCTAGGAGTAGGTCCTCCCCATGAACCCCATCCAGCTGACCTCGCTTCGCCGGAAGCTGATCCTCGTGATCATGGCCGCCGCGGGCCTGACCCTGCTGATGGCCGTGGCCGGATTCCTGATGGTGGAAGTCGTCAACTTCCGCCGCTCGACCCAACGGGAGCTGCAGATCCTGGCCGAGGTGCTCGGCGAGGGCAGCGCCGCCGCCATCGAGTTCCGGGACCCCGCCGAGGCGGAGCGCGTGCTGTCGGCCCTGGAGGCCCACCGGCACATCACCGATGCCGTCATCCTGGACCGCCGGGGCCAGGTGCTGGCCAGCTACCTCCGGCCGGGCGCGGCACCCGGTCCTGCGGCAGCCTCCCTGCCGTCCCCCGCGTTCCGCTTCCAGGACCGGCACCTGTGGGTCACCAGTCCGATCCGCCATGGCGGCGAACACTACGGGACCATCTATCTCCGGGAGGACCTGGACGAACTGGGCGCCTACGTGCGCTGGACACTGGGCACGGTCCTGCTGGCCAGCCTGGTGATCGGGATCGCCGCGACCCTGCTGGCCATCCGCATGGGCCGGCTGGTGGTGACGCCAGTGCTGCATTTGACCGAAGCAGCCAGACGGATCGCCAAGCACCAGGCCCCCGGAGAACGCGTGCTGCGGGAGACCCAGGACGAGGTGGGCCTGCTGGTGGACGCCTTCAACCAGATGCTGGACCAGCTCGGGGAGCGCCAGGCCCGGCTGGAGGAGGCCCAGCACCTGGCCCACCTGGGCAACTGGGTGCGCGATCCCCAGGCCGGCCGGGCGGGCTGGTCGGACGAGACCTTCCGCATCTTCGGGCTGGAGCCGTCCGCGGAGATGCCCGCCTACGACCAGATCCGCCAGCTCATCCATCCGGAGGACCTGGCCAGGCTGGAAGCGGCCCACGCCGGGAGCCTCCAGGACGGCAGCCAGTTCGACCTGGAGATCCGGCTCCTGCGGCCGGGCCCGCCCCAGGCCTGGATCCAGGTGCTGGGGGCCCGGTTCACCGACAGCGAAAGCCGGCGGGCCGTGCTCCGGGGCACGATCCTGGACATCACCGAGCGCAAGCACGCCGAGTCCGCCCTGCTCCAGGGCCAGAAGCTGGAGAGCCTCGGGATCCTGGCCGGAGGCATCGCCCACGACTTCAACAACCTCCTCATGGCGGTCCAGGGCTACCTGGATCTGTGCCGGCTGGAACTGCCGGAGGGCTCCCGACCGGCCGAGTCCCTGCAGAAGGCCGGGCGGGTCCTGGTCCGCGCCGCCGACCTCACCCGGCAGATGCTGGCCTATTCCGGCAAGGCCCAGTTCCTTTCCAGGCCCCTGGACATCGGTCATCTGGTGCGGGAGATGGCCCACCTGCTGTCGGTCTCCATCTCCAAGAAGATCGAACTGTGCCTGGAGATCGCCGACGAGCTGCCGGCGGTGGTGGGCGATCCGGCCCAGCTCCAGCAGGTGGTGATGAACCTGGTGATCAACGCCAGCGACGCCATCCAGGACCAGGACGGCACCATCCGCGTCGCCGCCCAGGTGCAGCAGCTGGACGCGGAGGAGCTGGCCGCCGGCTTTCCCGGACAAAGCATGGCACCGGGCCGGTTCGTGGCGCTGACGGTCCAGGACAACGGCCAGGGCATGGCGGCCCATACCCTGTCCCGGATCTTCGACCCCTTCTTCACCACCAAGTTCCATGGCCGGGGCCTGGGCCTGGCCGCCCTGCTGGGCATCGTCAAGGCGCACCAGGGCGGAGTCCGGGTCCAAAGCCAACCGGGTCAGGGGACCACCTTCAACGTCCTGCTCCCGGCCTCCAGCCAGGCCGCCAGGGTCGCCGCCACGGAAACCGGGGGAGAGCATTACCGCGGTTCGGGCCTGGTGCTGCTGGTGGAGGATGAGCCGGACATCCGCGCGTCCACCACCGCGTTCCTGCGCCGGATCGGCTTCGAGGTGGTGCAGGCGGCCGACGGCCGGGCCGGAGTGCAGCAGGTCCGGGAGCACCTGGCGCGGGTGCGCATGGTGCTGCTGGACTATACCATGCCGCACATGGACGGCGCCGAATGCTTCCGCCAGATCCAGCTCCTGGCTCCGGACCTTCCCGTCCTCATGACCAGCGGCTTCAGCGAAGGGGTCAGCACCCACGCCCTGGACGGCCTGGCCGGATTCATCCAGAAACCCTACACCCTGTCCCGGCTCCGGGCCAAAATCCAGGAGGTGCTCGGATGACCCGCCCCCGTTCCCCGCTCCTGCCGGCGTCCGCCCTGGTCCTGGCCCTGGCCGCGCTCCCCCTGCCGGCCCGGGCGGAGGCGCCCCGGGACCTCCAGCAGATGAGCCTGGAAGACCTGCTGAAGGTCAAGCTGACCGTCGCCAGCCGCACCGAGACCACCGTGGACGAGGCCCCTTCGGTGGTGTCGGTGATCACCGCGGAGGACATCCAGCGCATGGGCGCGCGCGATCTGCGCGACGTCATCCGCACCGTGCCCGGGTTCGAGCTGGGGGTGCGCATGTTCGGCTACCCCGAGTTCGGACTGCGGGGCATCCTCACCGGCAGCACCGAAAAGATCCGGATCCTGCTGGACGGCATGCCGGTGAACGAGAACCTGGAGGGCAGCGGCACCATCATCTTCGGCGACTTCGCCCTGGACAACGTGGAGCGGATCGAGATCATCCGCGGCCCCGGCTCCGCCCTGTACGGCACCAACGCCTTCGTCGGCGTCATCAGCATCATCACCAAGGCGCCGCCCGCCGCGGGCGACACCGTCACCGTCACCGGCAAGCTGGGCAGTTTCGATACCCGGGAAGGCAGCGTCCAGGTCGGCCACGCCGGTTCCCGGGCCCGGTTCTCGGCCTTCATCCACTACCTGGACAGCACCGGCCCCCGGTCGACCATCCCCCAGGACTCGCTGCAGACCCAGTCCGGCCCCCCCTACGATTCGGGGCTGAACGCGGGCATCTCCCTGGCGGGCACCGCCGCGGGGCACACCGACGAATTCCGCAAGAAGCTCACCGCCCAGCTGAAGTTCGATCTGGGCGAATTCTATTTCCACGGCCTGTTCGTGGATGCCCGCAAGGGTCCGTACCTGGGCGCCTACTGGGCGGTCAACACCGGCTCGGAGGCCCATCCCAGCCAGATCATGGGCGAGGCCGGCTGGACCCTGCACCCGCAGGAGACCCTGGTGCTGGAGCCCAAGCTCTACCTGATGCGCTACCACGCCAACAACCTGTGGAACACCGCCCCGGACGGCTACCGGGTGGACGCCGCCCAGGGCGGCACCGTCGACTACACCCAGGGGCAGTACCTGCGCGACATCGCCACCCAGGACGTCCTGGGCACCGAACTCAAGGGCACCTGGACCCCCAGCGCCAGCCACACCGTGCTCGTGGGCGCCAGCTTCGAGCGCCAGCGGCTCTACGGCCTGGAGGACTCGATCAACGTGCCCGGCTTCGGGGCGGACACCATGACGGCGACCCCGCCGGACACCAGCGGGGCCCCGGACCGGGACCTGGCCTCGGCCTATCTCCAGGAGCAGTGGTGCATCGCCTCCGGACTGGGGCTCACCGCCGGGGCGCGCCTGGACCACTACAGCGATGTGGGCACCCGGACCTCGCCCCGGCTGGCCCTGGTCTGGCGGGCCGATCCCGCGTGGAACTTCAAGGCCATGTACGGGGAGGCGTTCCGCGCCCCCACGTTCGTGGAATCATACCTCTACGCCTACGGCGGGCTGGAGTCGGGCAACCGCAACAACGGTCCGGAAATCATCCGCACCGGCGAGCTCGAGGCGAGCTACCGGTTCCGGGAACGGGCCCTGTTCCGGCTGGTGCTGTTCCAGAACCGGATCACCGACCTGATCCAGCTCATGCCCACCACGGGCGGCGCCCTGCAGTACCAGAACAGTCCCGACGTCACCCTGGTGAAGGGCTACGAAGCGGAGCTCAACCTGACCTTGTCCGCGCACTGGCGCGGCTACCTGAACGGATCCGGACAAAGCGGCCGGAACCAGACCACCGGCGAGGTCCTGGTCGGCACCGCCAACTGGCGCGGCAACGCCGGCCTGGACTGGGCCGCCAGCGAGCGGCTGGACCTCAACGGTTCCATGATCGTGGTGGGCCCACGGCAACGGGCGGCGGGGGACGCCCGGCCCGCCCTGGCCGGCTACCAGGTGGTGAACCTGGCCGCCAGGTATGGCCTGCGCGAAGGCCTGGACCTCACGTGCACCGCCCACAACCTCCTGGATGCCGAACAGAAGTTCCCGGATACCTTCGGTCGGGTACCGGGCGATTTCCCGTGGGAAGGCAGGGCGCTGGAGGCCGGGGTGCGCTGGCAGTTCTGAACGCCGTCAAGCCGGCGTCGGCGCCAACGGGTTGAACCGCGCCGCCGTCCGCCGTTCGCCCAGGCCCTCGTGGATCTCCCGGCAGGCCTGGATCAGGTAGTCGTTGTCGGCGCGGTTGCGCACGGTGAACCGCAGGTAGCCCTGGTCCCGGATGCCGGAAATATCGATGGCCGAGGCGATGATGCCCTTCTGCTCGAACACCCGTTTCAAGTCGGGCCCGGGCACCCAGCGGTGCTTGAGCATGAAAATGCTGGACTGGGTCGGGACGGCCTTGAGCCGGGGCATGGTGTCCAGGGCAGCGAGGATGAACCGGGCGTTGCTCTGGGTCTCGGCCCGGGACCGCAGCAGGAAATCCTCGTCATCCAGGGCGATGCGCGCCAGGTCCGCGGAGATCTGGGTGACCGAGAAATTGTGCTGGTGGACCTGGAGGCCCTCGTGGATCTCGGGCGAAGCGCACATGAGGTAGCCGATGCGCAGCCCGGCCAGCCCGAACGCCTTGGAAAAGGTCCGAAGCACCATGAGGTTCGGATAGCGGGACAGGAACCTGGCGGCGGAGGCGATGGCGCCGGGGGGATCGGTGTACTCGCCGTAGGCCTCGTCGATGACCATGAAGGCGTTGTAGGCGCTGGCGAAGTCCAGCAGCTCCTCCAGCACCATGTCCTGGATGAAGTGGCCGGTGGGGTTGTTCGGATTGGCGATCCAGATGAGCTTGGGCCGGGCCTTGTCCACCAGCGCCTTGAACCGGTCGGTGGTGCGGGTGGTCCACTGGAAGCCGTCCTCTTCCTGGAGCGGCAGGAAGTACGGGATCGCCCCCATGCGCTCGGAGAATTCCTCGAACAGGAAGAAGCTGGGCACGGGCATCAGGTACGCGTCCCGCTGTTCCAGGAACACCCGGGTGATCAGGTCCACGATCGAATCCAGCCCGGCGCCGACCAGGATCCACGCCTCGGGGATCATGAACCGCTCGGCCAGCCTGCGCTTCAGCCGTGTGTGGTTCAGGTCCGGATAGGCATTGAACCAGGTGCCCTGCTTGGCGCCCAGCTGGCCGTCGCTCCGGAGCGCGTCCAGGTACGCCAGGATATGCGGGGAGTAGCCGTCGGCGTTCTCGCCCAGATCGAACCGGTAGACCCGCTCCAGCTGGTGCTGGGCCTGGAAGCGCTGCACCTCCCCCTCCGGGTCCGTGGGCTTGGCCACGTAGCCCTTGACCTGCTCGAACATCGCATGCCGGGTGGCGTCGTTGAAGAACTTGTGCGTCTTGATCTGCATGGCAATCCTCGAAGGGGGCCGGGGACCAGGGCGGTCACGGCCGGATGAGCACCAGCCGTTCCGGCGGATGCGGGGCCGGACCCGGGTCCGCCCCCAGCACCATCCGGGCGATGCCCGGCAGTTCCATGGCCAGGGCTTCACCCAGGGTCAGGGCCCGGATCCGCTCCAGCTCGGCCAGATCCAGGCCGCCGTGGGCCAGCAGCTCGAAACCCCCGGCGCTGGTCGCTGCGTCGTCCGCGAAGGCCACGGCCACCGGCGCGAACCCGGCGGTGAGCATGGCCGGCAGCGGGGTGCCCAGCCGCTCGGCCCATGGCCCGTAGCCGGCCACGGCCAGGGCCGCCGCCAGCCCACGCTGGATGGCTCCCAGATAGTCCACCTGGTTGAACCCGCCCACCTGGACCAGGCCCCGCACCAGCCCCAGGGTCAGGCCCAGGCAGGTGGTGGCCACCAGGGTGCCCGCCTCCAGCCCATCCACCAGGGCCGAGGGCTCCAGAGGGATGCGCCGCCCCGCGGCGGTGACCAGATCGTCGCCGTCCACCCACAGCGGCGAGGTCCTTCGCTCGGGGGTGATCTCCCACAGGAACGCCGAGCCGCTGTCCCGGCCGAATCCGCTCCAGCAGCAGGGCACACCGTCCAGCCGCCGGAGCACCTGGTCCCGCAGCACCGGGTCGAACAGCAGCCGGTTCACCGGTGTGTCCGGATTCCGGAGATCGTCGATCAGCAAAGGGGTGCGCACCGATTCGGAAGCCAGGTAGGCCAGGGGCGGGACCGCCGCCCGGGCCTCCGGGGCGAACCAGGCCGCCCACAGCTTCGGGGTGGCGGTCATGGCCTGGGTCCTGAAATCCTGGCAATCCAGCACGTCGGGGCAGCCGAACACTGCCTCCAGGGCCCAGTCCAGAGCACCCCGCTCGCCCGCCCCGATCAGGCCGGCTTCGGCCAGGTCCCGCACCCGGTGCCCGGCCTGGGCCAGAGCCTCGGCCCCGTAGGGCGGCAGCCCCAGCGTCATCTGCCGCCGCTGGCGCTTGGACAGGTCCAGGAGCGGAACCCGCAGGGGCTTGCCCTGGTGCCTGCGGGCCAGCAGGAGCCCCGCCGGAAAGCTCTGGTTTTCCGCGGGCACCAGGCCGGAGGCCTCCACCGGCAGGGCGCCGCCGGGGTCCTCACCCAGGGATGCCACCAGCATGGACTGCACCGTGAGCGGCATGGACTCCATGCACAGATGGTTGGCGGTGAACACCAGCGGACTGCGCTCCAGCCGGGCCCGGACCCGGGCCGCCATGGGCGCGCCCTGGGCCAGGCGCACCTGCAGCTCCGCCTGGGCGATGTAGTCCTCCCGGCCCTGGATCGCCGGCAGCTCCGCCCGGGCGAAGTCCTGGATGAACGCGCCCAGGGTGCGCCCGCCCGCGGCGAACAGCCCCGCATAGGCCGGGCGGGCCCGGGCGATGGCCGCCATGAGCGGCAGGCGCGGATCCAGTGCCACGCCAGTCACCCGGGTTCCTCCGGGGGCAGGGGCGGGGGCGGGAACCGGCGCCGGCCCGCATCCGAGCGCCAGACCTCGGCCGCGGGCAGCTGGAGCACGGTCAGGTCCTCGCCCATGGCCACGGCGTTCTCGAAGCCGTTCCCGTAGGTCACCTTGCCCAGGCCCGAGGCGGAGTCCACCACGCAGATGAGCTCGGGGCACCGGATGTCCAGCACCCCGTCGCGCCAGGCCCACATGAACTCGTTCTGGATCCCCACCCGGTAGCGGCTGCCGGCGAAGGGCCCGGTCCCATCCAGACCCAGGTGGCCCCGGAAAAAGCCGTCGCCGCCGGCCACCTCGAAGGCCGCCACCCGGCCCCGGAACGCCACCCGGCCGCCGCCCAGGCTGGCCAGGGCCGCGCCGGGCCAGCGGCCCGGACCGATCTCCCGGCCCATGGCCAGACAGTGGGACAGGGAGCCCCGAATCAGCACCTCCTGCGCCCGCCGGCCGTCCAGCGGATAGCCCACGAAGCAGACCAGACCGCCACTGGCCACGGCCATGGCCCGGCACAGCTGCTCGGCCCGGTCCGGCCCGGCCTCGGCGACCACCAGCAGGTCGCCCTGGAAGCTGGCCAGCACGAACGGCGCCGGCGCCACCCGGCCCAGTTCCAGGGTGGTCTGGCCCAGTTCCGGCACCGCCCGCCCCGCGCAGTCCCCGTCCGGCACCGGCAGATCCAGCATGGCCCCCAGGGCCAGGGCCTCCAGGGTGTTCTGGGGGCCCAGTTCGGCGGCGTAGACGAAGTCCAGGCGCCGGCCCAGGACCCGCTCCAGGGCCCGGGCCGCCCGCAGGGCCAGCGGCTCGGCCTGGCCCGCCTCCATGCGCGCCACCTCCGCGCCGGTCAACCCGCCGCCCAGCATGCCCACCGTCACCCCCAGCGCGTCCGGACCCAGCGCCGCCAGCGCCTCCAGGGGCACCAGCAGCGGCCGGGTCGCGCCCAGGGCCTGCAGCCGAAGCCGCCCCACCGCGAACGAGCCGCCGCCCCCAGTGCCCAGCACCGACGCCCCGCGCATCAGACAACCCAGGTCATCCAGGGACAGGCGGCAGGAATCCGGTCGTGGGGCAGCCATGGCGCTCCTCTGGACGGCCACCCTCAATAGTATGTAGATTCCATTCCTGTGTATTGAAAATTTCAGGATAGGTAATTTACAGTGCCTTCAGGGCCGCCAGTTCCTGGGCGCTGCAGAAGCGCCACTCGCCGGGCTTCAGGGCCGGATCGGTGAGCGGACCGAACTGGATGCGCTTGAGCTTGGACACCGGGTGCCCCACCGCCGCGAACATGCGTCGCAGCTGCTGGTTCTTGCCCTCGATGAGGGTCACCTGCAGCCAGGGGTTTTCGCCCTTTTCGGCCAGCTCGATGGTGCAGGGCTTCAGCATGCGCCCGTCCAGCCGGAAGCCGCCGCGGAACTCGTCCAGGGTCTCCGGCCGGGGCATGCGGTGCACCTTCACCACGTAGACCTTGGCCACGTGGAATTCCGGAGCCATCAGCCGCTGGGCCAGCTCGCCGTCGTTGGTGAGCAGCAGCATGCCCTCGGAGTTGAAGTCCAGCCGGCCCACCGGGTAGACCCGGGCGCCGATCCCGTGCAGCAGGGCCATGACGGTGGGGCGGCCTTCGTCGTCCTTGACCGTGGTCATGTAGCCCTTGGGCTTGTTCATGAGGATGTAGACCGGGGCTTCCTTGGCGATGGGCTGGAAGTCCAGGGTGATGACATCCCGCCGGGGATCCGCCCGGGTGCCCAGTTCGGTGACGGTGACCCCGTTCACCTGCACCCGGCCTTCCAGGATGATGGCTTCGCTGGCCCGACGGGAGGCCACGCCGGCGGCGGCCAGGATCTTCTGCAGGCGGTCGCCGGTCGGCGCCTTGGCCCGGGCCTTGAGCCCGGACGCGGAGGCGGCGCCCTGGACCGGTCCCTTGGCGGACGCCACGCCCTTGGCCGGGGCCGGGCGGGGGCCGCTCTTGGGCCGGGCCACCGGGGCCCAGGGTCCGGTCTTGCGTGGCCGGGGGCTCCCGCCCGCGGTCCGGACCGGGGCCGGGGTCACGACCGCGCCCGGACGCCGGGGCGAAGTGCTCGGCAGCTCGGCTTCCTGGGCCCAGGGATCCGCCGCCGGCCGGAACCGGGATTCGCCTGCGGGCCGGGGCCGGGCGGCCGGGGCGCCACTGCGGGCAGCCGGGCCTCGGCTGGGACGGCTGCTTGGACGGCTGCTTGGACGTTTGGAGGAACTTCTGCTGCCCATCGGCTTGGCCATGGTAAACCTCTGGCGTCATCACGACGCGAATCCATGATTATCGCACAATTGGCGGCCATCGCCATCCCGAATTTTACCCAGGACGCTCCTGCGCCCCCTGCGTTATTTTTGCCTGGACCGCCGGTGGATTTGGCTGCCCGGAGGACGCCCATGAGGTTATCCTGACTGTTCATATGGCTTCTTTTACGAGGTGAACTACATGACTACGGTCAAACACGTCTACTCCTTCGGCGGCGATCGCAACGAAGGCAGCGCCAAGATGCGCAATCTGCTGGGCGGCAAGGGCTGTAACCTGGCCGAAATGGCCGGCCTGTCGATCCCTGTCCCGCCCGGATTCACCGTCACCACCGAGGTCTGCACCCTCTACATCGCCGGCGGCCAGACCCTGCCCGAGGATGTGAAGCAGCAGGTCCTGGATTCCCTCAAGTGGCTGGAAGGCAACCGCGGCCGCAAGCTCGGCGACGTGGAGAACCCCCTGCTCCTGTCGGTCCGCTCCGGCGCCCGGGTTTCCATGCCCGGCATGATGGACACCGTCCTGAACCTGGGCCTCAATGACCAGACCGTCGAGGGCCTGGCCAAGGCCAGCAAGAACCCCCGCTTCGCCTACGATTCCTACCGCCGCTTCATCATGATGTTCTCCGACGTGGTCCTGGGCGTGCACAAGGACCTGTTCGAGCATGAGATCGAAGCCCTGAAGAAGAAGACCGGCAAGAAGCTCGACACCGAGATCACCGCCGAAGAGTGGAAGGGCCTCACGGTCGTCTTCAAGGCGATCGTCCAGAAGGAACTGGGCAAGCCGTTCCCCCAGGATCCCATCGAGCAGCTGTTCGGCGGCATCTGCGCCGTGTTCGACAGCTGGGAGACCGACCGCGCCAAGCTCTACCGCCAGAAGAACCGCATCCCTGACGACTGGGGCACGGCCGTCAACGTCCAGACCATGGTGTTCGGCAACATGGGCGACGACTGCGGCACCGGCGTGGCCTTCACCCGCGACCCGGGCACCGGCGAACCCTACTTCTACGGCGAGTACCTGATCAATGCCCAGGGCGAGGACGTGGTCGCCGGCGTGCGCACCCCCCAGCCGATCACCAAGGCCCAGGCCGTGGGCACCGGCCACACCAGCCTGGAAGAGGCCATTCCCGAAGCCTTCAAGGAGCTGCTCAGCACCTGCAACCGCCTGGAGCGCCACTTCAAGGACATGCAGGACCTGGAGTTCACCATCGAGCGCGGCAAGCTGTTCATGCTGCAGACCCGGGTCGGCAAGCGCACCGCCCTGGCCTCCATCCGCATCGCCATCGACATGGTGGACGAGGGCATGATCGATTCCAACACCGCCCTGGGCCGCATCGAGGCGGACAGCCTCAACCAGCTGCTGGCCCCCGTGTTCGACCCCAAGGAGAAGGCCGCCTTCAAGAAGGACGGCAAGCTCATGACCAAGGGCCTGAACGCCGGCCCCGGCGCCGCCGCCGGCCGGATCGCCCTCAGCGCCGAAGAGGCCGAGGAACTGGCCAAGACCGGTCCCGTGGTGCTCTGCCGCACCGAGACCTCCCCTGAGGACCTGGCCGGCATGTATGCCGCCAAGGGCATCCTCACCTGCCGCGGCGGCATGACCTCGCACGCGGCCGTGGTCGCCCGTGGCATGGGCAAGCCCTGCGTCTGCGGTGCCTCCGGTGTCACCATCGACCTCAAGGCCCGCACCCTCACCGACGGCAAGGTCACCCTCAAGGCCGGCACCGACTTCATCTCCATCGACGGCTCCACCGGCGAAGTTTTCGCCGGCCAGCTCAGCGCCTTCCCCTCCGAAGTGAACCAGGTGCTGGTGGAAAAGAAGCTCAAGCCGGAAGCCAGCGAACTGTTCCAGCGCTTCATGAAGATCATGACCTGGTCCAACGCCGTGCGCCGCCTGCAGGTGCGCACCAACGCCGACACCCCGCACGACGCGATGGTGGCCCGCGCCTTCGGCGCCCAGGGCATCGGCCTGACCCGCACCGAGCACATGTTCTTCGAGGGCGACCGCATCATCGCCTTCCGTAAGTTCATCCTCGCCAAGGACCTGGAAGGCCGGAAGGAAGCCCTCAAGGGCCTGCTGCCGATCCAGCGCAAGGATTTCGAAGGCATCTTCGAAGCCATGGACGGCCTGCCGGTCACCGTGCGCCTCCTGGATCCCCCCCTCCACGAGTTCGTGCCCCACGACGAGGCCGGCCAGGCCGAGATGGCCAAGGTCCTGGGCGTGTCCCTGGCCGAGGTCAAGCACCGGGTCGAGAAGCTGCATGAGTTCAACCCGATGATGGGCCACCGCGGCTGCCGTCTGGGCATCACCTACCCCGAGCTCATCCGCATGCAGATGCGCGCCATCGCCGAGGCCGCTCTGGCCGTGGCCAAGCGCGGCATCAAGGCCCTGCCCGAAGTGATGGTGCCCCTGGTGGGCTCGGTCAAGGAACTGGCCTACACCAAGGGTGAAATGCTGGACGAGCTGGCCGCCGTGAACAAGGAGCAGGGCACCTCGTTCTCCTGCCCCATCGGCACCATGATCGAGATCCCCCGCGGCGCCCTCACGGCCGACAAGGTCGCCCAGGAAGCCGAGTTCTTCTCCTTCGGCACCAACGACCTCACCCAGATGGGCTTCGGCATCTCCCGCGACGACTACGGCTCCTTCGTGCCTGACTACGTCGCCAAGAAGATCCTCGAGGACGACCCCTTCCAGAGCCTGGACCAGGAAGGCATTGGCGAACTGGTCCGGATCGGCTGCGAAAAGGGCCGCGCCACCCGCCCCGACATCCACCTGGGCGTCTGCGGCGAGCACGGCGGCGACCCCCGTTCGGTCAAGTTCTTCCACCGCACCGGCCTGGACTACGTCAGCTGCAGCCCCTACCGCGTGCCCATCGCGATCCTCGCGGCCGCCCAGGCCGTGCTCGAAGACAAGAAGTAGGCTTCGTCACCCCGGGGGCAGGCCCAGCCTGTCCCCGGCATGACCTGAACAGCAAAGGCGGGGGCAGCGGCCCCCGCCTTTTACGTTCCATCCCGGGGACCTGGCCGGGCTCAGTCCGGCCAGCTATCCGCCTCGGGCTCCAGCTGCTGCAGGAAGCCGGCGTAGTCCAGGTCCACGGTGTCCAGGTGGTGCAGGAACATGGTCAGGAAGGTCTCGCACAGGGCGGTGAGCGGCGGGGAATCGGGGCTGGCGAACTCGGCGATCAGCTCGTGGAAGCGCTCCTCCATCCGCAGGTGCTCGTCCCGGTGGAAGGCCAGGTGCGGGTAGCCCACGGCCTCCAGCATCGCCTCCTCGTCCCGGAAGTGCTCCTGGGCCAGCTCCTCCAGCTGCTTGATCCGGGCCCCCAGGGTCGCCAGCGGGAACGGGCCGCGCAGGGTTTCATCCATGCGCTGCAGGACCAGGAGCAGGCGCTGATGCTGGTGGTCCATGTCCGCATGTCCGGTCGTCGGGGGTTCGGCCACGGCCTCGGCGAACGGGCTGGATTCGGCTGGATCGAGGTCCATTTTAGTTCACCTATAAGAATTGATTTAATATATACCTAACCACCCCATCGGCAATTATGAATGCGGCCCGGGAAGCCGCTACGCTGGTTCCATGCCCCCGCGTCCCTCCCTCCTGCTCGCCGCCTTCCCCCCCGAACTGGCGGGGCTGGACCACCAGCCGCCTCCCGGATGGCAGGTGGCCTGCACGGGTCTGGGGGCCCTGGCCGCCGGGATCGCCACGGCCCGCCTGCTGGCCGCCCTGGACCCGGTCCAGGTGCTGTTCCTGGGCACCTGCGGCGCCTACGACGCGCGCCTGGCCGTGGGCGACCGGATCCAGGCCGGCGAGGCCCTGGCCGTATCCCTGGATGAACAGGCGGGCCGGGCCTACCGGCCCGAAGCCCAGCGCTGCCGCTGGCCGGCCACCCTTGGGCCGGATCGGCTGCCCTTCCCCGCCCTGAGCGTGGCCGTCCCCCCGGCCATCACCCGGACCCTGGCCGGAGCCCGGACCCTGGGCCGCCTGGCAGCGGCCGAGCATCTGGAACTCACCGGGGTGTTCGCCGCCTGCCACGCGGCCGGCGTGCCTTGCGGAGCGGCCCTGGCGGTGGCCAACCGGGTCGGCCCCCGGGCCCACGCCCAGTGGCTGGCCCACCACGAAACGGTGAGCCGCGAGCTGGTGGCGGCGCTGCTGGAGCAGGGGGCCCTGGCCCTCTGACTCCCCCCTGGGGGGAAGCGCGGCCCCCCGGAACTTTTCCAGCCTGCCGGGCACGGATGATCACCGGGGATTGGATGATCACCGGAGGTCGGCCAGGAAACGGGCCACGAAAGGGATGAGTATGGGACGCCTGCGTTCAGTCTTCTTCAGCGCCGCTCTTGGCCTAGCCATAGGGGTGACCGTTTCCACCACTCCGGCACAGGCCTTCTACGTTGGCGATGTCACGCGGACCCAGCATTTCATGGGGGAGGCCCGTGGCCCTCTCTGGCTGAATCTGGTCAACCGGCAGCGCTACCATGAACGCGCCTCCCCGGACGCGATCCAGGCCGATATGAGGAAGATCCTGGACCAGAACAGACAAGCCATGCGGAGCTCGCCTGAAGCCTATTTCATCGGGGGCAGAGGACGAGCCTTTCCTGACGACCACTTCGAACTGGCCATGGCCGCGATCGAAAGCCTTCAGGACAAGGACGCTGTCCTCCAGGCCGAGGCCCGCCTTCTGGAACTGCTCGGCACGGCAAAATCCATTCATTTCCATGCGGGTCCCTATTATGTTTTGGGTTTTGACCAACAACACTACGCTTCGTCTCCTTTCACGACCGGCAGCAGGCAGGTCTTCGAATTCCAGGTCGAGTCCGCCCTTGATGGCGTGCCCGTCCTGGCCTTCCTGCCGATCGCGTTCCTTTCCGAGCTGGCCATCGGAAGATCCGAGCATGAGGATATGCTGGCGGTGCAAATGCATGAACCGTATCTGTTGCCCGATTAAAAGCATGTTTTTTTTCAGCGATCCTCAGCAACCTCAGGGCCTCTGCGATTAGGTGCTGTCGGCAAACCCGGCGGAGCCAATGATCAGGCTTTCTTGATCCTGCTTTTCCCCGGAAATCGGCGTTCATCCCCGTTCAAACTCAGCCCCGGCTTGCCGTACCGCAGGGTTCTGGAGGCCAGTCCATCCGACTCCCGGCCAAGGCCCCATGGGGCTCGACTCCCACTACGTCCCGAAACTTGCGCCAAGGCTGATGCCAGGGCTTAGGGAACGGGGATGAACACCGATGACCGGGGAAAGGCAGGATGACAGTTGGATGGCACGGCGCTGGACCCTGATTCTGGCCATAGCTGTCATGTTTGCCGACAGCCCCTGATAGGTCCGTGGGGAAGCAACGCATGCGTTGCTTCGCTCCCTCTCATCGCACGCATGCGTGCGATCCCCACACCCCCACTTCATGACCGGGCGGAGCCCGGACATGAAGTCTAGTGCAGAGTTCTCTAAATCCTGGATCCGTGTAGGCTGGTTGCGCAG
>Ga0302279_10002338_pt1 | contig 25336 bp, 18 predicted proteins | sample III_Bog_N3_3_FD_194541 | JGI IMG/M metagenome (GOLD analysis project Ga0302279, IMG submission 194541) | Peat permafrost microbial communities from Stordalen Mire near Abisko, Sweden - III_Bog_N3_3 | ecosystem: Environmental > Terrestrial > Soil > Wetlands > Peat | place: Sweden: Abisko... | reverse complement strand
GTTGCTGTAGTGGCTGAAGATCGACCCTCCCTCCTGGCTGGTCATGAAGCGGAGGAAATCCAGCGCCTCGGCGCGGTGCGGCGTGGCCCGGTTCAGGTAGATCGGCATCCCGGTGATCAGTTGCCCATCGCTCAGGGGGCCCATCACATAGGCGCCGTACTCCGGATCGTTCTTTTCCGGGTAGGGATAGGAGAAGGCGGCGATCGGGAAGGCGCAGAGCGCAACCAGGTTGCTCGCCTCCCAGCTTGGCGCGACGAACATGAGGGCCCTCCCGGTCACAAAGTCGGAAAGCGCGAGGTCTCGCTCCCGCTGCCAGAATCCCGGGGTGCACATCCGGCCGAACTCCACGAGTTCCTTGAGCGAGGCGGCCACCGCGGGCGTCTCGTAGTTCCAGTCGCCCCTCAGGTAGTCCGCCCCGAGATCGTCGCCGCCGAGCACCATGCGGTGCTGGCTGTCGATCCGGTCGCACAGGCTGTTGGTGAGGTCGATGTTGATCAGCCAGCTCTGCATCCCGGCGGATTCCGCCGAATTGGTCATCGGCACCATGTTGAGGCCGCGGGCCTTCGCGTAAGCGCGCACGCGGTCGCAGAGACCGAGGAGCTCCCGATAGGTCCGCGGGGGCTGGTCCTGCCCCGTGATGGCCTTCATCAGGGTCTTGTTGTAGACCATCCGTGCCAGGTGCATGTCCAGCGAGACCGAGTAGTACCGGTGGAAGGTGGGGTCCACGTTGCTGACCATCCCGTCAAGGAAGGTGTCCCGCCACCGGGCGCCCTCCAGGGCCGTGCCGCGGTCGTAGGGATTCGGCCGGCTGATGTCCGCGTCCATTGGCTGGAAGATCCGCGGGACGTCGGGCTTGGTCGCATCCCACTGGACCAGGTCGGGCCCGTGCGCTCCGGCCATCTGGGTGAGGATCCAGGACTGGTAGATTCCCCCGCCTCCGCCCCCGGGCACGGCCACCTGGACAACGTGGACCCGGGGATTGAGCTGTTCGTAGCGATGAATGATGGCGTCAATGCCCTCGCGCACCCCTGCCTCGAGCTGCCAGTGGCAGAACTGGATGGTCACGCGGCCGGATTCCCTCTCGTGCTCGGTGCGGCGGAACGCGACGAAAAGGGAAACAAGGTAGGCGATGGCCAGGAGGGACAGGCCGGCCCATTTGCGGGATAACTTCATCGGGGGGCTTGGAAGCGTGGAGAATTCCACGGGTCCAAACAACCCGCAATAAGAGGGAGGGCGGATGCTAGGGGATTGTAACCGGATCGCCGCGAAACCGCCATGGTTTGCCGCCAGAATGACGTGAGCCGTCCATGAACCTAGCCATCGTAACGGAGACCTTTCCTCCCGAAGTGAACGGCGTCGCCATGACCTTCGGGGTGATCTGCCGGGAACTGGGGCGGCGGGGGCACGGCGTGACGGTGTACCGCCCGTGCCGGCGGGACCTGCCCCGCAGCCCGGAGGCGCCCGAGTACCGGGAGGTCTCCCTGGCGGGGTTCCCGATTCCCGGATACCCGCTCCTTCGCTTCGGCTTCCCGGCGGCCGGGCGCCTGCGGCGGGACTGGACGAAGTCCCGGCCGGACCTGGTCCACGTCGTGACCGAGGGCCCCCTGGGTGCCTCCGCAATAACGGCGGCGAAGGGGCTGGGCATTCCCGTCACCTCGAGCTTCCACACGAATTTTCACACTTACACCCGGCACTACAGGGTGTCCTTCCTCTCTCGGTTGACGGCGGCCTGGCTGAGGCGGGTGCACAACCGGACCCGCCGGACTTTTGCGCCCACACGCGAGCTTTGCGACGAGCTGGAGGGCCTCGGGTTCGAGAACATGGAGATCCTCTCCCGCGGCGTGGACACCCGGCAGTTCAATCCCGGGCTTCGCTCAGCGGCGCTGCGCAGCTCGTGGGGCGCGCAGGCGGACACACCGGTCGTGATTCACGTGGGCCGGATGGCCCCTGAGAAGAACTACACGCTGCTCTTCGGCGTGTATGCGGCAATGCGCGCCGCCAATCCGCGCTGCCGCTTTGTCCTCTCCGGCGACGGACCGCTGAGGAATGCGCTGATGCGGCGCCATCCGGACTGCATCTTCGCGGGTTTCTGCCCGCGCGATGAAATCGCCCGGTTCTACGCCTCGGCCGACATCTACGTGCACGCCAGCCTTTCGGAGACTTTTGGCAACGTCCTTACCGAGGCCATGGCCAGCGGGCTTGCGGTCGCCGGTTTCGACTATGCCGCGGCGCGGCAGTTTGTGGTCGATGGGCGGAACGGGCTCGTGGCGCCCGTCGACCGGCCGGATTTGCTGACGGCGGCCGCTGTGAGGCTCGCGGTGGAGCCTGCCCTGCGCAGCCGGCTGGCCGCGTCGGCACGAACCGCCGTTGAGGAACAGTCCTGGGAAAAAGTGATCGGCGGCTTTGAGGAAAGCCTTAGGAATGTAGCCGGGGTCCCAGACCCCGGTGGCTCGGGGTCCTATTGCGGATCTCCAATCCCCCGGCCTCCTTGAGGCCGGGCCGGGGTCTGGGACCCCGGCTACATTTGATCAGCCTTCGCCTCCCTAAAACTCAATCCCGGCCTGCGCCTTCACCCCCGTGTGAAAGGGGTGCTTGATCTCGCGCATCTCGGTGACCAGGTCGGCCGCCTCGATCAGCGGCTCGGGTGCGCCCCGGCCTGTGATCACGACGTGCTTCCCGGGCGCCCGGGAGCGCAGGGCGGCGATCACCTCCTCAACCGGGAGATAGCCGCACGAGAGCGCGATATTCAGCTCGTCGAGGACCAGGAAGCGAAGCTCCGGGTCGCGGAGGCAGCCGCAGGCCAGTTCCCAGCCCTCGCGGCAGCGGGCGATGTCCGCCGCGCGGTTCTGCGTGTCCCAGGTGAAACCGTCGCCCACGCAGTGCCAGGCGAGGAGCGGCCCGGCGAGCTGGCGCTGGATCGCCTTGTCTCCGGACTTGATGAATTGGATGACCGCGCTGCGCCGGCCGTGCCCAAGCATGCGCACGAGCATGCCGAAGGCCGCCGTGCTCTTTCCCTTCCCGTTTCCGGTGTGGACGATGACCAGGTCGCGCTTCTCCCGCGCCGCGTTGATCTTCGCGTGCATCTCGGCCTGGAGGGCCTGCATGCTCTTCCGGTGCTCCTCCTCGCTGGCGGGTTCGTTCATGGTAGCTCGAAGATGAGGCCGGGGACCGTCCGGGCGCGAACGCCAAAGACGCTGGCGAGGGCCTCGGCGGTGAGGACCTCGGACGGCGGCCCGAAGCTGCGCAGGGCGCCCTTCTCCACGAGGGCGAGCGCATCGAGGCAGTGGGCCAGGCGCAGGTCCTGAAGCGAGAGCAGCACGGTCGATCCCGCATCGGCAAGCCGGCGGGCGAGGAAGAGCACCTCGAGGGCGTGGCGGGGGTCGAGGGCGGCCAGCGGTTCGTCCCAGAGCTGCAGCGGCGCGCGGGTCGCCAGGGCGCGCGCCATCAGGACGCGCTGCCGCTCGCCGCCTGAGAGCCGGTTGACGGGGCGGGAGGCGAGGCCCGCCAGGTCCATCGCCGCGATCGCCTCGTCCACGCCCTCCCCATCGTCGCCGTGCGCAAAGCGCCCCTGTGCGACAACCGACCGGACGGAAAATCCAAACTCAAACCGGGCCTCCTGCGGCACCCAGGCGGCGCTCCGGCCCCGTTCGAGGGGATCGAGCGAGGCGATCGGCCGGTCGGCCCAGAGGACGGCGCCGGTCGCCGGCAGGATTCCCGCCGCCACCGCGAGCAGGGTGGACTTTCCGGACCCGTTGGGACCCACCAGGCCGACAATCGACCCGGGCGCCAGCCGCAGGGAGATCCCGCGGATCCTTCCCGGCACGGTCGCCCCCGCGATCTCGAGGGATATCAGGGTTCTCGTCTCAGGAGCCATAGGAAGAAGGGTCCCCCGACCAGCGCGGTCACGATGCCCAGCCGCAGGTTGCCGGCCATCCGGCTGACGACGTCGCACACGAGCACGAAGAGGGCGCCGCCGACGAGGGTCAGGGGCACCAGCCGCCGGTGCTCGGGCCCGACAATCAGCCGGAGAATGTGCGGGACGACCAACCCGACGAAGCCGATCGTGCCGGCCACGGCCGTCGCGGTCGCGGTGAGGACCGTCGCTATCGCGATCAGCCTCCGGCGCAGGCGGCGCACGTCGACGCCGAGGCTCTGGGCCTCCGCTTCGCCGAGGCTCAGCAGGTCCATCTGCCGGCCGAGGGGCCAGAGCAGCAGGGCGGCCAGCGGGATGGGCAGGGCGATCATGACGTGCATCCCCATCCGATCCTCAAGCCCGCCCATCAGCCAGAATAGAATCTGCGCGTTGCGCTGGAACAGGTCCGTGCTTTCCGAGAGGATGTAGGCGGTCACCGCGCCCAGGAGCGCGTTCAGGGCGACGCCGGCCAGGAGCAGGCGCTCCGTGCCCGCCCCGCGGCGGGCGAGGATGAGGACTGCGCCGACGGCGAGGAAGGAACCCGCGAGGGCGGCTGCGGGAAGCGACCAGAGCGAGATGGCCGCCCACCCGGAGGCGATCGCGATCGACGCGCCGGCGGCCCCGCCGGTGCTGACGCCCAGCAGGTCGGGGCTCGCCAGGCTGTTCCGAAAATAGGCCTGCATGATCAGCCCGGCGGCGCCGAGGGCTGCGCCGACCAGTACCCCGACGAGCACCCGGGGCAGCCGGATCTGCCAGATCACCGTCGAGGCCATCGAGTCGCGGTCGAGCAGCCCCGCCCAGATGCGGGCCGGGCTCAGTCGCACGTCGCCGATCCCCAGCGAGAGGAGCGCGGCCGTCGCCAGGAGCAGGATGGCCGCGGGGAGAACCCAGCGCGCGTGGCGGGCGGAGAGGCTCATCGGAATGCCTCCGGGTGCAGGGCGCGGGCGAGCGTCTCCCAGCCCTCGATCCGGTGGAAGGACACGCAGCTCAACTGGTAGGCGGGCAGGAGGACCGCCCGCCCGGACTTGACGGCTTCCATGGAGCTATAGGGAGGCATTTCGCGGAAAGGCGCGAGCGCATCCTCGACGCTCTTTCCGGTGAGGACGACCCGGTCCACCGGCCAGCCGAGCATCTGCTCGACGGGCGGGGCGGAGTGCCCGCGCAGCCCGCCCAGGGTCCCTGCGAGGTTGATCGCGCCGGCGTGGTCGCACATCTCCTGGAAGGTCGTGCCCGTCCCCGGGATCACGCCGTAGATTGACGGGGCGATGACGCGGATCGGAGCAACTCCGCGGAGGAGGGCGTCGAGCCGGGCGATCCGCGCCTGGCAGCGGGCAATCAGCCCGCTCGCGCGGGATCCCTCCCCGAGCTCGGCCCCCAGGCGGCGAAGATTCGCGTAAACCTCGTCCATGGTGAGGTACTTGTCGAAGACGAGCACGCGGACGCCCGCGCGCCGGAGCTGCGCGACCAGTTCGGCGCGGCTGTAATCCGAGCACAGGACGAGGGTGGGGCGGTAGCGGAGGATGGACTCGGCGTCACCGTTGGGCTGGAGGCCGGGATAGGCCCGCGCCTCGTCCGCCACGGCCGAGTAGTCGGGATTGGAGGCGAGCTGGCTGAGAGCGGCAATCTGCCCGGGGTCGGCAAGGGCGAGCAGAAGCTCGTCGGTCCCGACCGTCTGCGAAACAACGCGCTGGCCTGCGTGAAGCGCGGGCGCCGCCAGGAGGAGGATGACCAGGAGCCGGGCGGAAAATCGCATGGCCGGAAATCAGCCCTCGGCGATGAGTATCCGCACCGGACCCTCCAGGCCATTGGGCCGCAGCGTCTTCAAACGGTCGAGCTCCGTGTCGAAGTCCGTCGACCAAAATGCCTTCCGCTGGTAGACCGCGGGGCCTTGGGCCATCCACCCGGCGTCGGAATTGGCGACCTGGATCCTCAGGAGATTGTCGCCCGGCCGCACGGCCGCCGTGATGTCGAGCTCGTGCGGGCGCCAGGCCCGCTCGCCGACCTTCGCGCCGTTGATCCAGACCGCGGCGGCCAGGCCGACGGCGCCGAGGTCCAGGATGAGCCGGCCCGGCGGAAGCGCTTCGAGCCGGAAGCTGCGCTCGTAGACGGCCGAGCCCGAGTAGTGGGCGAGGGTGGAGTCCGTCCACGAGGCCAGCGGCACCGGCGCGGGCTTCGGCGAAAAGACGAAGGGCCGCTCGGGAATCGCGTCCTCGGGCAGCTCAAGCGAGACGGCGCCCTCCGCGGTTCCGGGCGGGGCCTCGACCGACAGGCGCACCCTGCGGACGGCTCGGGGCCCGGGCAGGGTGGCATCCCTCGAGTACACGAGGTCGCGCATCGTGTCGCCCTTGTCGTCGCAGATCCGGAAAAGAAAACCGGTCGGCCCCGCGCCGCTCGGGCCGACCTTGAGCAGCACGGTATTCCAGCCCCCCTGGATCCTGATCGGCACGCGGGTGGCCCAGCAGTCCCTGAGGTGGATGAAGGGAAAGTGGGGGCGCTCGGTCAACTCGAGCGTCCCGTTCCACCAGAACCGCACGCTCTCCGCGACGGCGACCGCTGCGAACCCGGAGCGGTCGTCGGGGGACCAGACGGACACGGCGGCGTAATAGACGCCGCAGCGCTCGGGGTGGGGATTGGACCATTCGTGGAAGTCGAGCTGTTCGCCGAAATACATCTTCAGGGGCTCGACCGCCGGGTCCTGCGACTCGCACCATTTCCACGCGGGGTCGCCCTGCCGGAAGCCCGCCTCCGGGGGAAAGACGTCGAACAGGCCCTGCCCGTCGGCGTCCGGGTAGGGTCCGGCAATCCACCAATCGCGCTGAGCCAGCCGCTCGGGGGAGAGCCACACCGGCTCGGTCGCGCCCTCCACCCGCGCGTAGGGCACCCGCACCGGCGCGTCCGGCGCGAAGAGCCAGCCCTCGCGGGGGAGATCCAGGAGCGTCCGCCGATTTCCCCGCGGGACCGCAGGGGCGACCGCCGGGCCCGGATGGCGGACGACGAAGTAGGCGTCGGAGGGCCCGAAATCGAGCGTCACCTCGCGGCCGCCCGCCGCGAGCGTCGTCCGCTCGCCGGTTTCCGCATCCCACCTTTCAAAGACGCCCGCGTTGGGAAAGCGCACGGTGATCCGGCGGGGCTCCGTCGTGTCGTTCACCGACCAGAACCACTCGGTGTCGCCGTCGTGCCGCCGGGCGAAATAAATGTCATCGCGGCTCCCCGACACGACCTCGACCTCCGGCGGCACGACCGCGCGGATTGCGGCAAAGAGCGGGGCCAGGTCGGCCTTGACCCCCGCCGGGATCTCGATCCGGCGGGTATAGTCGAGGCTCTGCATGAACCAGGGATGGTCGCCGACCGGAAGCCGGGTCATCCGCACCGCCGCGAGCGCCTCGGGCTGCGGGCCGAGCGCAAAGACGCGCCCGCCCGCCTCGGCGAAGGCCCGGATCTTTGCGGCGGACTCCGGCGCGATGTGGGTCATGGGCGGGAGGATCAGGACGGAGAAGCGCTCGCCCGCCAGTTCCAGCCGGGAACCGGAAACCGCCGCCCGCGCCATGTAGTGGGCGTCCATGATGTGGAAGGCCCATCCCTCCCGGGGAATCTGGAGCAGGAGCGCCGAATAGATCTCCTGGGTCCGGTCCATGAGGCTTTTCCAGGGAAATACCGGCCGGTCGGTCTCGCTGAGCAGGCTGCCCGCGTTCGCATGGGCGCTCTCCAGCGGGTGGTAGAGGATGAGCGAGGCGCTGTCGCGGCCCGTCGAGTTCATGAACAGACCGCGCCGGCCGACGTCCGCGTAGTGGTGGAAGAAGGGCCAGAGCGGCTGGGCGAGGAACCAGCTCGGCGGATACTGCACGTGGACGGGGTCGTACTCGAAATAATGCGGCATCAGCCGGTTGACGCCCCAGAGCAGGCACATGTTGGTCCCCAGCCGGGCCTTCTCCAGGCTCCAGTAGGAATCAAATCCGGTGAGGCCCTGGTTCTCGACGACGAGCGGCCTTCCCTCGAAGTGGGCGACCGAGGCGGCCTCCATGAAATCCACCGGCATCCGCCCGCGCTCGATCAGGGCGTCGAAGTAGATGATGCTCGCGGCGCGCCAGAGCCGGAACATGTCGCCCACCCACATCACCTGGAAGCGGATGCTCTCCTCGATGTCCGAGTGCCCGTGCTCGACCCCGTGCCGGGAGCACCACTCGGTGACCTGCCCGATGAGGGAGGAGGCGTAGAGCTCGGAGACCGTCCCGAGGTAGTCCTGCCTGACCTGCTCCGCGCGGGGGGAATTGCGCTCGGCGAGCGGCAGGAAGCGGCGCAGGTCGTAGCCGTGGCGCTTCCGGAACTCGTCCCAGAGGGCGGGGGTGTAGGCGAGGGGCGAGCCGTAGGTTCCCTCGTGGTCGCTGACAAAGAACCGGATCGTCGTGCCCAGGTGCTCGCGAAAGCGCCGGGCGAAGGGCTCGTAGGCCTGCTCGATGAAGACCCGGACGGCGGCGGGATTCATGAGGTCCACGCGGACGCCGCGCTCGGTCACCGCAACGAGCGTGTAGATGAAGAGCCTCCAGCCCGGGCCGGGGGGTTTCCAGGACGGGGCGTCGCCCGCCGGGAGGAGCAGCAGCGAATCCTCGTCGATCACACCGGCGCCGTCCACGCGGGCGGCGACGACCGCCTCGGTGTCCGGGTCCAGGGTGAGCGGCAGCGCGGGATCGGCCTGGCGGCAGGTGAGCCGGCGCATCCGGTATTCCGGATGGAGCTGGAGGACGCGGCTGGGTTCCCGCTCCGGGGAGGTGTAGACCCAGGCCTCGCCGCTGGGCCAGAGCCACTCGTCGGCAAAGTTGAGGGTCAGCCCGGCCTCGCGGGCGGCTTCCAGGGCCAGGCCGACCTGTTCCCAGTACGCCTCGGTGAGATAGGCGGGCTCAAGCCCGGCCCAGTTGAAGACGACGACGGCTCGGACCCCCTGGCGGACCATTTCGGCGATCTGCCGGCGGGATTCCGCCCCGGTGATCCGTCCGTTCCAGAACCAGTACGGGCTGATGGAGTAGGAGGCCGGCGGGTCCCGGAAGGCCTGGTAGAGCGTCTCGGTGTTTATGGGGTTGTTTCTCCGTAGAATTTCTCGCCGCGGACGATCTTCTCCCTGCCCTTTTCCGCGCGCCATTGGTTCGTGTCCCGCAGCGAGTAGACGCAGCCGCAGTACTCCTGCTGGTAGAATTGCTCCCGCTTGGAGATCTCGATCATCCGGTTTGCGCCGCCCATCTTCCGCCAGTTGTGGGTCCAGTAGGTGACGCCCGGGTACTTTGCCGCGGAGCGCTCGCCGCTCGCGTTGATCTGGTCCATGTCCTTCCAGCGCGAGAGCCCGAGGCAGCTGGTTATTACGGGAAACCCGTTCTCGTGGGCATAGAGGGCGGTCCGCTCGAAGCGCATGTCGAAGCACATCGAGCAGCGCGCGCCCCGCTCCGGCTCCCACTCCAGCCCGCGGGCGCGGGCGAACCAGTTGTCGGTGTCGTAATCCGCGTCGACGAAGGGGATCCCGGCCTTTTCCGCAAAGCGGATGTTCTCGCTCTTCCGCAGCTCATACTCCTCGCGGGGGTGGATGTTCGGATTGTAGAAATAGATCGTATAGTCGATCCCCGACGCCGCCATCGCCTCCATCACCTCGCCCGAGCAGGGCGCACAGCAGGAGTGCAGCAGCACCCTTCGGTGGCCGTTCGGCGGGATGAGGATCTGGCGCTGCGTTTCGGGCACGGGAGGCTATCGAATAGGAATGGCGGGATGAGTCAATTCAGGTGAGGCTAGCCCTGGCCACAATCGACCCGGAGGACCCCCTCCGCGGCTCCGCTGCGCAAGGCCCAATCTGGCCGCCACACCGCCGGCCCGCCTCATGGGGGTCCGGCAAGAGGCGACCAATGAGCTTCGCTAATGCCGCTCCGGAGGCCCTCCGGGTCGATTGCGGCCAGCGCCAAGAGCTTTCGGATTTGAAGATAATTGACCTTCGGCTGGGGGGGGTGAGAGGGTCGGGATAGACTTGAAACCCCACCTGCTGCTCCTCCTCGGCCTCGCCGTTCCCCTTGCCCGCGCGGCGGATACCCTCGATATCGCCGTTGTCCCCATGGGGGCGACGCACGAATTCTGGAAGGGGGTCCACGCCGGGGCCCTGAAGGCGGAGCGCGAGCTGGGAGTGGATGGCATTCCCGTCCGGGTCATCTGGAAGGGCCCGCTGCGCGAGGACGACCGCGACCAGCAGATCCAGGTGGTCGAGAATTTTGTCGGCCGCCAGGTAAGCGGGATCGTGCTGGCGCCGCTGGACAGCCGGGCGCTCGTGCCGCCGGTCGAGGAGGCGGTGAGCGCGCGGATCCCCGTTGTCATCATCGGCTCGGCGCTGCGATCGCCCCTTCCCGCCAGCTTTGTCGCCACCGACAACCGCGAGGGCGGGCGGCTCGGTGCGCGCCGGCTCGGGGCCCTCCTCGGCGGCAAGGGCAAGGTCATCCTGCTGCGCTGCCAGGCCGGGTCGTCGGCCACCGAGGAGCGGGAGGCAGGTTTCCTCGAGGTCATGCGGCGGGACTTTCCGGGGATCGAGCTGATCTCGACCGACCAGTACGGCGGCGCGACCCGGGACACGGCCCGGCGCACATCCGAGAATCTTCTCAACCGCTTCGGCGCCGTGGTGAACGGGGTCTTCGCGTCAAACGAGTCCTCGGCGACCGGGATGCTTCTGGCGCTGCGCGACGCCGGACTGGCGGGCGGCAAGGTGAAGTTTGTCGGCTTCGACTCGGGAGACACCCTTCTGGGCGGGTTGAAGGCGGGTGATATCCAGGGCCTGGTGATCCAGGATCCCTTCGCGATGGGCTATCTCGGGGTGAAGACCGTGGTCGCCGCGATCCGCGGGGAGAAGGTGCCCGCTGTCATCCGGACGAAGCTGGCTCTGGTGACGCCGGAGAACTGGAATGATCCGGTAATTGCGGGGCAACTGCATCCGTTTTAAGAATCAGAAACTTGAAGCCTTGGAGACTTGATGTAGCCGGCCTCCCAGAGGCCGGTGTATTGATAGGACCCCAAGCATCCGGCCTCTGGGAGGCCGGCTACATCGGAATCTAATTTGCCGGGCCTAATCGCGTTGACGCATCTAACAGCCGAAGAACATCCTTCCCATGCTCCGGCTGCGGGCCGTCGAGCGCGCGAGAGATGTCGTCGTCTGTCAGGCGGTAGACGAGGATCGAGTAGCCGATCTCGTCGTCGGGCTCCCTCCGCCGCAGGTAGGCGGCCAGCCGGGCGAAGCGGTACTGCTCGTAGTCGTAAAAGAGATCCAGCCACTCGTTGATCGGCCGTCGCGTGAAGGCCGCCCACCGGGCGGCCGGGTCGTCGGCGAGCAGCGGCCTGATTGCGGCGAGGACCCGCTGGTAGGTCGCCTCAAAGCGGTCGTTCCACGGTCCCCAGGGGCCTCCCATGTCAAATTGGAGCGTCTGGAGCTGGGTGGCGCTGATGAAATACGTCCCGCCCGAGAGCCGGAGGGCGGCCGGCTTCACCAGGAAGACGGCAACTTCGCCGTCGCCGCCCGTCCCCGTGCCGGCGAGCTCGAGTCCGGGATTCTCCCGCAGGACTTTTCCCCGCGTTTCGTCGAGCCCGCCGGGAGGCACGGGGGCGACAAAGACGGGAGTGGGCATCGGATCGGAGATCGTGAAGCCGAACGAATACAGCAGCCGGGACGGGACGTGATAATAGGCCGGATCGGCCGCCCCGAAGTAGGAGAGGTAGGTGGGGCCGGTGAGGTGATGCTCGCCCACATAGCCCGCGACCCCGGGCAGGTCCTGTCCCCAGTCGAGCGAACTGTCGACGAGGTGGCGGTAGCCGTTGGCGGGGCCGCCGGCGATCGTGTTGAAATAGGCCAGGTAGTTGGGAAAGCGGCAGAGGACCTCGGCGGTGAGGAGGACCATGAGCGCGACCAGCGCCGCGGCGACAATCCGGCGCCGGGACAGCAGCCAGTCGGCGGCCCCGCCGCAAAGGATGAAGAGCGGCGGATAGGTGGCGAGGATGTGCCGGTGCCCGATATTCAGGGAGGAGTGAAGGAAGACGGCCCAATAGACGGCGAGGAGGGTCCACAGGGGAATGGTGTCGTAAAGGGTGCGCCGGAGCGGCCGCCGCAGGGCGGCGGCGATCGCGAGCAGGATCACGCCGAACACCGGCAGGGGCGTCTTGACCAGGACCGTGTAGGGGAAGAAGCGCACCCAGCCGTGCACGCTATACTCCCCGTTCAGGAAGGCCTGGCGGATTTGCGCCGCATTCAGGACTCGCGCCATTCCGAATAGGTAGGACTCCGGAAGGAGCCGTTCATTGCGGGCCCAGTCCATCACGCGGGGGACCAGGCCGTGCGGGGGTTCCGCCCTTTCCCGCTCCAGCTCCCGGGCTTGGCCGGGGGTCAGGATCGTCTCCTCGATGACGGGGATCGCGCGGAGGGCGTCCCAAGTCCAGACGTTGGTGACGATCGCTCGCTCGCGGAGGAGTTGGACGACGGCGCGCGTCTGGTCCGGGGACAGACGCAGGGGCTTGAGCAGGGCCGGAAGCAGGGGTTTGCCCACCCGCTCCTCCCAGGTGCTGTACATGTGCTGGTCGCCCGCTGCATCGCGCCCCGGTTGGGAGTCCGAGAAAGCCGCGTAGCGAAATCCGTAGAATCCCCAGATGACCGCCATCACGATCACGACATGCGCGAGGATCGCCCCGGCAAAGGCGGCGGCCTGGCGGCCGCGCCCGGCGAGCTCCCGCGCGCGGCCGAACGCGACGGGAAGGGGCCGGCCGTCGAACAGGCGCGCGGCGAGCATGACCAGCGCCATCGGGACGATCAGGACGGCCGACGCCTTGGTCACGAAGAGGCCGCCCATGGCGAGGCCGCTCAGGGCGACGGTCGCCGGTGTCAGGCGCTGCAGCATCGCCCAGCAGGCCAGGCAGGATGCCAGGAAGAACAGCGCGCAGGCGGTGTCCGATGTCATCAGCGCGCCATTGGCCAGGAGGGTGGGGCTGAGCACGAGCAAGATCAGGGAGAGCATCCCCCCTGCGGGCCCATGGAGCCGGCGCGAGCACCTCCAGACCAGGAATCCAACCGCCACGGCCATCAGCCCGCACGCGGCCCGCCCGCGCGCGAGCATGGCGGACGCATCGTTGCCCATCTTGTTGAACCACGGGTACCCCAGCGGCCAGAAGTCGGACTGGCGCCATGCGTCCGAATCCAGGGACGGAAAGGCGAACCCGCCGCCCAGGAGCGGGAGGGCGGCGACGCGCTGGGGCAGGTTACCGTTCTCCGGGTCGAGCCGGTAATCGTTGAAGCGCCAGTAGGTGTAGCCGGCGGTCGCATGCCCCATCTCATCGAAGGTGAGGGACTTCCTGGACAGGCTCGCGAGCATCAGGCCCCAGAACGCCGCGAGGACGGCCGCCGCGGCCCAATACCCGGTCAGCCTGCGGACCCAGGCTGGCAATTCGGGCGGGGAAGGGGGCGCCATGGGCGAATCGTCGGCCAGAAAAATGCCGCGGACGATTAAAATCTTGAGGACCCGGGGGCCGCGGGGCGACCTTTCGGGAATGCGCACCCCCGTCGTCGCCTCCGTTGAAGTTCGCCTGGGTCGGCCGACCCTGGTCATCAACGGGCAGCCGGAGGCGCCGCTCATGTATGCGCTCACCGATTGCCCGGGATCGCGCTGGAGCTGGGAGGAGGTGCCCGCCCGCAACATTGCGCTCTTCGGGGCCCACGGCTGCCGGCTTTTCCAGGCGGACATCTGGCTGGAGCAGGTCTTCGGCCCGCGGGGCGGGATCAACCTCTCGCTCGCCCGGCGCCAGGTTGCGGGGATCGTGGACGCGTGCCCCGGGGCCTTCGTCATGCTCCGGGTGCACCTCAACGCGACCCCGGAGTGGTGCGAGGCCAACCCGGACGAATGCGTCGGCTACGCGGACTGCGCCGCCGAGCCCGAGCGGCGCCGGGGGCTGGAGCGCTGGGTGGGCCGCGACAACGACGCCCCGGTCCGCGCAAGTTTCTTCTCGGAGAAGTGGCGCGAGTGGGCCCGGGTGCGCCTGGCGCGTTTCTGCGCGGAATTGGCGGCCACGCCGGAGGGCGCCTCCGTGTTCGCGATCCAGGTGGCCTGCGGGGTCTACGGGGAGTGGCACCAGTACGGCTTTTTCTGCCACGACCCGGACACGGGGCCCGCGGCCGAGTCCGCGTTTCGCCGCTGGCTGCTCGCCCGCCACGGCGACGAGGCGGGGATCGCCCGGGCGTGGGGCCGCCCCGGGTTGTCGGTGGACGGGGTCCGGGCGCCGGATTCCGCGGCCCGCGAGCGCGCACACGCGGCAATCCTTCGCGATCCGGCCGGGCAGCGCGACGTCATCGACTACTTCACATTCCTGCACGAGGGCCTCGCCGACACGGTGATCGGGATGGCCGCGACGGTGAGGGGGTCCTGGCCGCGGCCCGTTGTTACCGCCTCTTTCTTCGGGTATTTCTACTGCCTGTTCGGGCGGGAGGCGGCCGGCGGGCACCTGGCGGCGGGCCGCGTGATGGCATCGCCCCATGTCGACTGCCTGTGCGCGAGCCCCGTCTACACGCCGACCGCGATGCCCCTGGGGGGCACGGGCCATTCCAAGGGCCTGGTCGGGGCGGTCAGGCGCGCCGGAAAACTCTGGATGGACGAAATGGACCGCGCCACGTCGGTCAGCGGGTGCCCCTGGGACAAGACCTTCGAGAGCTCGATCCCCGACGACGTCGCTGTGTTCCGTCGGAATCTGCTGCAGCCCGTCACCCGGGGCGGCGGGGTTTGGTGCTATGACTTCGGGCCGGTCGCCGGCACCCCCGCCTTCACGCGGCTGGGCCCGATGGGCTGGTGGGACGAGCCGCGGCTCCAGGCGGAATTCTCGGGGATAGCGGGGCTGGCCCGCGGGCGGATCGGCCTGCCCTTCTCGCGCCGGGCCGACGTGCTCGTCATCCACGACCCCTGGTCCTTTGCGCACACCGTGGGCGCCCGGCACATTCCCGCGGAGATGGTCTTCGGGGTGATGCCGGTTTCCCGGGTCGACCCGATTTCGCGGCTGCTCACCGACGGGGTCGCGGAGGCGCTCCATCAATCGGGGCTGGTCCACGACGATGCCCTGCTGTCGGAATTGCCGGGACTGGACCTGTCGCCCTACCGGCTGGTGGTCTTCGCCACCGCCGCCTTCCTCGATCCGGAGCGGCGGGCGCTCATCCGCACGAGGGTCGCGTCCGCCGGGCGGCACGTCGTCCTGCTCGGCTACGCCGGCTGGAGCGACGGCTCCGCCCTGGGCCCGGCCGTCGCGGGGGACCTGAGCGGGTTCGCGACGCGGCTGCACCGCGCCGAAAAGTCCGAGCAGACGCTCGGGGTCGGGGGCGCGACCGAGGTGCTTTCGCTGGGCCGGCCCTTCGACGTGCCGGCCTTTGATGCGCCGGATATCCAGGTCGCCGGAAGGTGGGAGGACGGATCGGCGAGCGCCGTCCGGCGCACGGGGGACGACGCCACCTGGTGGGCGATCGCTCTCCCGCCCGTCCGGCCGGGAACGTGGCGCGCGCTCGGCCGCGAAGCGGCCTGCCACGTCGTCAACGAGTGCGACGAGACGACGCTCCTGGGCGACGGATTCCTGATCGTGCACACGGTGGCGGGCGGGCGCAGGACGCTGAGCGTCCCGGGGGGGCCGACGATCCAGGCCGACCTCGCGCCGCGAAGCACGACCGTCTTCGACGCGGAGACCGGCGCGACCCTCCTCGGGTGAACCCCCCTCTCCTTCGGATAAGGAAGCGCGATCGCAGATCGCGCAGTACGGCGATGGGTTGGAAAACCCGGCCCGAAGGCGAGCCCGAGCAGCAACCAATCGCGCCGTGCGTACGACGGTTTGGAAAGCCCGGATTGACTTGAAATCCGGCGCGGACCAGAGATTCACATGGCCCCACCCGTGAGATTCCTTCTTGCGCTTGCCGCAGCGTTCCCCGCAGCGCTGGCAAACGCAGCCATCCCGGCCCACGACATGGTCGTCAGCGTCCTGGCCGGTCCCGCGTTCGTGGTCGGGACGAAGTCCGCATTTGAGAGCGGGCTCTTCCGGAGGGGGCCGGACGGTTCCTTTCACCACTTCGGCCTGGATTTTCCCGGCACTTTTGGGATCTCGGTCGACCCGAGGGACTCCCGGGTCTTCTACGTGGCGTCGCTCAACGGCTGCCTCATCACGCGCGACGGCGGCCTGACCTGGAGAATCGGGACGAGCTGGGACATGACCGAGCCCCAGGACGTGCGCGTGGATCCCAACAGCCCGGACACCGTGTACATCGCCCTGCCGGACGGCGTGGCGCAGTCGAAGGACCGGGGCGTGACCTGGACGCGCCGGGAGCGCGGGTTGCCCGAGCGGGGAAAGTACACCCAGGCAATCGAGATCGACCGGAACCGGGCCGGCCGGGTCCTTGCCGGCTGCGAGACGGGAATCTACCTGACGGAGAACGCCGGACGGTCCTGGCGGCGCGTGCTGCCGACGAGCGAGACTGTCACCGACATCGAGCAGTCGCCGCACGATCCGAGGCGCTGGATGGCGGCGACCCAGGCCGACGGGCTGGTCCAGTCCCGGGACGGAGGGCTCACCTGGCGACCGGTCGCGGGCGTCCCGTCGGCGAAGTGCCTCTACAATGTCGCCTTCGATCCGACCAATCCGCGGCGGATCGCGGTCGGCAGCTGGACCTACGGGGTCCTCACGACGGAGGATGGCGGAGCGACGTGGGCGGACCGAAATGCGGGGCTTCCCGCCGGCCACTGCGTCTACCGGGTCGGCGTCGATCCGGACAGCGGCCGGCTCTATGCCGGGGTGCACCAGGTTTCCCTCTATCAGTCCGGCGACTTTGGCCGGACATGGACGCCCGACGGGCTGCCCCAGTCCCGGATCTACCGATTCAACTTCGTTCCCGCGGCGCGATAGGCGCCCGGATCTTCCCATGAAAGCCACCGCCCTTTTCCTTTTCCTTGCTGTCGGGTTGTCGGCGGCGACCATCGTCGAGCCGCCCGCGCCGGTCCGCGCGTCGGTTGCCGCCCCGGCCGCGCGGCCCGCCCCGCTCCCCGCCTTTTCCGCGCCGGTTCCCCCGCGGACCATCGTCCAGGACGCCGACACCCGGCGCGCGGCCTACCTGGCGCGGGTAGGCGAGGTGCTCGCCTGGAAGGCGAAGCTGGCCGATATCCGGTTCCCGGTGACCTTCGATGCGAGCGCGGTCTGCGCCAAGCTCGCCCGGCGCGAGGATCCCGCTGTTTGCTCGCGGAGGGTCATCGAGCTGATGAAGAACCCGGGCACAGGGCCGTTCTGGATGTTTCCGGCCGTCGGCATGGCGTACCTGGGAAGGGACCAGCTCTCGCCCGAGGCGAAGGCGGCGATCCGGGCGGCCTGGGGCTCCGTCATGCAGGTGCGCGGCGACACGGAGAACCATTGGGCGATGTACTACACCTCCCTTTACCTGATGGCGCAGCTTTACCCCAACGAGCCGGGAAGCAGCTGGTACACGGGAAAGAGCTCGGAGGAGAACCTTGCCGAGGCGCGCGACTACCTCGTGCACTGGATGGACATCACGACGACGATCGGGCAGGGCGAGTTCAACCCGACCGGCTACATCACCGAGTACGCGATCCCGATGCTTTTCCTGTCCACCTGGGCCAGGGATCCGGCCATGCGGATCCGGGGGCGGATGACGCTGGACTGGCTGTTCGCCGACCTCGCCGCGAACACGCTCAACGGTGAGCTCAGGGGGTCGAACGCCCGGACGGTCGACGCCTCGGTCGTCGAGCACTGGCGCGATCACGCCTCGTTCTACAGCTGGCTCCTCTTCGGCAACATTCCACCGAACCCGTCCTTCGGCGGCTTCGGGGTTTATTTCGCCTCCGCCGCGGCGAACTACGAGCTGCCCGAGGTGATCTACCGGATCGCGGTGGACCGCGACGGCGACTACGTCCAGCGCGACCTGAAGCGGACGCGCCGGCGCTGGCGGCACAGCGACGTCCTGGCGGCGCCGATCTACAAGACCAGCTACATGCGGCGCAATTACGCGGTGGGCTCCTACCAGGGCGGCGTCGCCGACCCGATCCAGACCCACACCTGGGACGTCACCTGGGCGGTTCCCGATCCGCGCGGGGTGACCAACACGATGTTCTCGATGCACCCGGTCTCCTCGCCCTACGACCTGCAGACGTATTTCGCGGAGTCGCCCGACAGCATGATCCCGGCGATGGTGGCGGAGCGGAAGCCGACCTACGACCTGCCGGACAAGTTCCTCGGGAGCTCGCGCTTTGAGCGGGTCTTCCAGGACCGGGACACGGTCATCGCCCTCTACGACATTCCCCCGGGAACGCGATTCCCCCACATCAACGGGTTCTTTTCGAAATTCCTCTCGGGGGTCACCCAGGACAAGTCCGGCTGGATCTTCGCCCGGGGGGGCAACGCCTACCTGGCGTATCGCCCGCTCGCCGCGTACGAGTGGCGCCCGACCCCGAAGGGCGACCGCCGGCTGTACAGCCCGCACTTGAAAAATGGGACGATCGTCCAGGCCGCCGACGCCGGGGAATTTGCGGATCTCGCGGCCTTCGGCAGGGCGATCGCCGCCCTTCGGCTTGCGTACAGCCTGGAGCCGGTGCCGACCGTCTCGATGCGGACCCTCCGGGGACGGGACGTCGTCTTCACCTACGGCCGGACGCCGGTCGTCGACGGGGTGCCGGTTGATTACTCGAAGTGGAAGCTTTACGAGGGGCCCTACCTGAACGCCGAGAAGGGCTCGCGCCGGCTGACGATCACCCATGGGAGCCTCAGGCGGGTGCTCGACTTCAACACGCTCACGATCAGCGACAGCGTGACGTCGGGAAGGTAGGCGACGATGGAGACTGGACAGCGCGGGCGGAGGTGTGAAGGCTGAAGCGCAACCATGAGCAAGAACCGATTCCGAGTTGGCATCATCGGCACGGGGGGCATTGCCCAGGCCGTCCATATTCCCGGATGGAAGGCCCAGCCCGATGTGGATATTGTCGCCGTCGCCGATATCGACAGGGAGGCCCTGAGAAAGGGGGCGGAGATGGCGGGAGGCGCGCAGACCTTCACCGACTACAACGACCTGCTGAAGCTGAAGCTGGACGCGATCGACATCTGCGTGCCGAACCGGGTTCACACCCCGGCGGTGCTGGCCGCGCTGACGGCTGGTTTCGACGTGATTTGCGAGAAGCCCCTGGCGGTTTCCACGGCCGAGGTCCGGCAGATGGGCCGGCTCGCCGACAAGAAGCGGAAGATCCTGATGACGGGCCAAAACAGCCGGTTCCGCTCGGAGACGCTCGCGATCAAGGCCTGGGCCGACGCGGGCAACCTCGGCGAGGTCTACCACGCGCGCGTGCGCGCCATGCGCCGGGCGTGGCTGCCGTGCCGGCCGGGGTTCATCGACCACAAGCAGGCCGGCGGCGGCCCCTGCATGGACATCGGAGTCCACGCGCTCGACGCGGCGCTCTGGGTGATGGGCTTTCCCAAGCCGGTCCGCGTGAGCGGCACCTCGAAGGTCAATTTTGCCAAGGGCCGGAAGATCCCCGGGATGTGGGGGGAGTGGGACCGAAAGATGTACTCAGTCGAGGACTTTGCCGCCGGCTACGTGACCTTTGAGAACGGGGCCACCCTGACCCTCGAGGCCGCCTGGCTCGGCCATCAGAACGAGGTCGAGGACGTGAGCTTCCAGCTCTTCGGCATCGAGGGCGGCGTCAAGTGGCCCTCGGCCGAGACCGCCGGGGTGACCGCCGGGGTGTTCACCGACGGCAACCTCACGTTTCCCCGCCGGATCGAGAGCTCGCACTTCGAGGAGCTCGCCCTCTTCCGCGACGCCGTCGAGAACCGCAAGCCCTCGCCGGTGCCGTGGACGGAGACCGTCTCGGTGATCGCGATCCTTGAGGCGATCTACCGGTCGCAGGCGGTCGGCCGCGAGATCCGGTTGAAATAATCCGGAATTCGGCGATCGTTTCCGACACCCCAACCCCATGAAAGTTCTTACCGATGATCAGGTGAAGGCATTCAACCGCGACGGGTATCTCCTTGTCCGCGGCAACTTCAGCAACGAGGAAATCGAGCTTCTCGGCCGGGCCAGCCGCGAGGACAAGGCGATGGACCAGTCGGCCGCGGCGGTCGACGACGGCAAGGGGCACCCGGTGCGCCTTTCGGCGTGGAATCACCCCGGGGACGGGATCTACGGGATGTTCGCCCGCTGCCGGCGCGTCGTCGACGCGGTCGAGCAGTTGCTCGAGGACGAGGTCTACCACTACCACTCGAAGATGATCCTGAAGGACGCGCGCACCGGCGGCGCCTGGGCGTGGCACCAGGACTACGGCTACTGGTACCAGAACGGCTGCCTGTTTCCGGACCTGGTCAGCGTCATGACCGCCGTGGACCGCGCGACAAGGCAGAACGGCTGCCTCGAGGTTCTCCGCGGCTCCCACAAGATGGGCCGGATCAACCATATCCTCTCCGGCGAGCAGGCGGGCGCGGCGATGGAGCAGGTGAACGAGGCGGTGAAGCGGCTGGAACTGGTCTACTGCGAGCTGGAGCCGGGCGACTCGCTCTACTTTCACTCCAACACGCTGCACCGCTCCGCGCAGAACAATTCGGAATTCCCGCGCTGGACCCTTATCAGCTGCTACAACGCCCGGCACAACGACCCCTACAAGGACTCGCACCACCCGCGTTACACACCGCTGGCGAAGGTGGACGACAGCGAGGTGCTGCGGGTCGCCCGCGAGCGCTTCTCGGGGAACGGGAGCGGAGGGGTCGACTTCGTGGACTTCAAGAAGATCGATAAGAGCGCGAAGAGCCTGTCGGCTCCTTCAGAAACCTGAGACCTGAATTCGAACCTCGGATTCGGAGGATTGGATTGGTTTGGCGGTTTTAAATTTCAGGTCTCAGGTCTCAGGTTTCAGGTTTTTGGGTTTCAGCCTCCCTTCCCAAAACCCCTCGATTTCCTCCAGCGTCTTCCCCTTCGTCTCCGGCAGGAAGCGCCAGGTGAAGAGCGCCTGGGTGAGGGCCATTGCGGCCAGGAAGCCAAAGGTGGCGGCATTGCCCATCTTCGCGACGGCGAAGGGGAAGAGATTCACGACCAGCGCGTTGGCGAGCCACTGGGTGAGCACCGGGACCGTCATGGCCTCGCCCCTCACGCGGTTGGGGAAGATCTCGGGCATCAGCGTCCAGAAGACAGGGCCGATGCAGGGGGTGAAGAACACCAGGAAGACGAGGATGAGCACCAGGACCCTCGGGCCGGTGAATTGGCCGGTGTGCGCGACCGCCGCCAGCCCGGCGAGGGCCGCGGTCATTCCGAGGGACCCGACGATGTAGCAGGGCTTCCGGCCGAAGCGGTCGATGATCGGGAAGGCGCCCAGGGTGAAGAGGAAGCTGGCGATTCCCATGACGAAGGTCGAAAGCAGCGCCGCGTCGATCTTCCAGCCGGCGGACTGGAATATCCGGGGGGCGTAGTCGACGATCGCGTTGACGCCCGACGCCTGGACGAGGATGGCAAGGACGAAGCTGACCGCCAGGGCGCGACGGATTCCCGGCCTGTTCAGCTCGGCCCAGGGCGTCCGCCGGCCGGTCAGGCTCGCGGTGATCTCCGCGGATGAAAGCGCGGCGCTCTCCGCCCCCCCGATCCGGGTGAGGATCTCGAGCGCCTCGGCGGGACGGCCGGCCTTGATGAGGTACCGGGGTGTCTCGGGCGCCCGCAGGACGAGCAGGAAGAAGGCGAGCGAGGGGATGACCCCGGAGATGAACATCCAGCGCCAGTTCCAATCGCCGAGGTCCCGAAGGTAATAGTTGATGCAGTAGGAGACGAGGACCCCCATCACGATCGAAAGCTGGTAGAGGGTTCCCATCCGGCCCCGGACCGCCGGGGGGGAGACCTCGGACACGTACATCGGGGCGAGGACCGAGACCCCGCCCACGGCCAGGCCTCCCAGGGTCCGCACAATGACAAAAATCGTGAAGGTTTGGGCCGTGCCCGTCGCGAGCGAGGTCAGCGTGAAGAGGACTGCAACCCAGAGGAGGGGAATCCGGCGGCCCCACTTGTCGGCGATCCACCCGGTGATCGCGGACCCGGCGACGCAGCCGTAAAGCAGGCAGCTGAAGGCCCAGCCCAGCTTGAGGGGACTGAGCTGAAAGTGCCGCTCCAGGAAGGGGCCTGCCCCCGTGATGATGGCGGCGTCAAAACCGAAGAGCAGCCCGCCGAGGGCCGCGGTTCCGCCGAGAAAGAAAAGGTAGGGCAGGTTGGTCTTCGCGGGGGTGGGCGATTCCATTCGGGGTGGGGTGGGGTCTTTTTTTGGGGGGAGGGAAAAGAGGCTAAGGTGACGACGACTCCTCGAGTTCGCGAAGCCTCGGGCCGTAGGCCTCGCCGATCCGGTCTCCCGTCGAGAGGACGACCCAGCCGAAGCCGGCCAGGACCAGGAGCAGGACAACCGAGGCGACCCGGTGCCGCGCCTCGAAGCGCTCGAGGGAACGGAGGTAGGCAAAAAGCCCGAGAAGGGCGGCGACGATGATCACCGCGTCCACGCTGGTCCGCTGCCAGTAGCTGCCTCCCAGGTGAAGCCACATCCCGAACTCGTCGAAGGTGAGCCCCATCGCCACCCCGTAGACCAGCGCGGCGAGCGAGGCGGTCCGGCCCACCGGCCGCCGCAGGACGCCGTATCCCCCGACGGCGGCCAGCAGGAAGATGCCATAGTTGAGGTGGTGGACGTGGGTTCCCTTCAGGAAGAAATAGAAGTTGGGAATCCGGTGCGCCATGATGAGGAGCACGAACCCGCGCGAAACGACGAAGGTCAGGACGAAGCTGAAGAGGGCCAGCCGCGCCAGCTTGTGCGGGCTGACGTGCGGGACTGCGTGATCCATGCTCATCCGCTCTATACCGACTCCCAGGGCCGGGTTGCGGACGGGTCGCGCCCCTCGTCGAAATCGATGAAGTCGAAGAAGGTCTCGATCGTCCGGGCCCCGAGGCCGGCCTCCTCGACGCGCTGCCGCAGCCGCCGCACGCTGTCCGGGTGGTCGTGCCAGCCGCGCTTGACCATGAAGCCGTTCCAGATCGCGCACTCGCCGTCAGTCCGACGGCCCCCGCGAGCCTCCGCCCACTCAAGCACGGCCGCGTCGGTGCCCCCCTCCAGCGTCCGGCGCCGGATGTCCGCGTAGCGGACCCGGAGCAGCTCGCAGCAGCGGGTGTCGAACATCCCCGGCTTCGAGTCGCCGAGGTTGTCGTGGTAGTCGGCGGGAAGCCGGCCTTCCGCATGGAGCCGGATCTTGTCGAGCATACGGCCGAGGTAGACGATACGGCCGACTTTCTCATAGGGGCTGCGCAAACCGGGGACGTGGGGCATGGGGAAATCCTTGAAGGGCAGGGATGAGGAAAAACATGCCGGAAGGCAAAATCTATATATGGGGTTGAGCGCGCTCCGCCTCAAAGCCCATCTTTATTGAAACCTTCCCGCTAAAATGGCGTCACAGGAAAAGCCGACCGCCTCCCGGTGCGGCGCTTGAAAACCCCAGGTACCCCCCTTACACTAAAGTCACTATCAACCAAGGCCGACCCATGATCGCGTTTTTCCGCCCCGCCCGCCTCGGACTTCTTGCCATCGCGCTTGCCCTCCCCGCTGTCACTCGTGCGGACCAGCAGAACTTCTCCACGCTTCTTCCCTTCCCGGACGCCGGCGATTCCCTGGAGACCGCAATCGCGGGTCCTTTCGGCGGGCTTCCGCTGCCATTTCTGCCGCCTCCCAATCCGAACGGCAATGCCCCTGTCTTCTCGACCCAGCCCGCTTCCCAGTCCGTGGCCACGGGCGCGGCCCTGACGCTGACGGTCGCAGCCGGCGGCACGCCCGCCCCCATCTACCAGTGGCTCAAGAATGGGCGCTTTATCCGGGGCGCGAATTCGGCGACCTACACGGTTGCGGCGGCCGCCGTTGGCGATGCGGGCACCTATGTCGTGCAGGCGTACAATGGTGCGGGTTTCGCAACCTCCAATCCGGCTGCCGTTTCCGTTGCCCCCTCGGGACTGGTCACGGCGGGATTGCAGAGCCAGTCGATCGCAACCGGGGCGACCGCCGCCTTCGCGGTGGGCGCCACAGGCGCCGGACTCACCTACCAGTGGCGGTTCAATGGAAAGCCGATATCCGGCGCCACGGCCGCCACCTATACGCTCGCAAATGCGGGGCCGGGCGCGTCCGGCTCCTTTGACGTCCTTATCTCCAACAGCTCGAGCGTCGTCGCCGACGAGGTCGCCACGCTCAAGGTCACGACGAACGCGCGGCTCTCGAACCTCTCCTGCCGGGCGCAGGTGGGCACCGGCAACGATATCCTGATCGCCGGTTTTGTGATCGGGGGCACCGGGACAAAGGAGATCCTGCTCCGCGGCGTCGGGCCGACACTGGCGACCCAGTTTTCGGTGACCGGGGCGCTGGCCACCCCGCAGCTGACCCTCTATGACGGCCGGCAGCATTCCCTGGCGACCAACAGCGGCTGGGGCGGCACGTCCGCCCTGGTTGCGGCGTTCAATGCGGTCGGCGCCTTTTCCCTTCCCGCCGGCTCGGCCGACGCGGCGCTCCTGGAGACGCTCGGTGCGGGCGGTTACTCCTCGGTTCTGACAGGCGCCAACAGCTCGACCGGGATCGCCCTGGCCGAGATTTATGACGCGGACACGGGCGCGCCGACCGCGAATCTCGTCAATGTCTCGGCCCGCGGCTACGTCGGCTCAGGGGGCAGCGTCCTGATCGCCGGCTTCGCGATAACCGGGCCAAGTTCCGAGACGGTGCTGATCCGCGGGATCGGCCCCGGGCTCAGGTCCACCTTCGGCTTCCCCGGCGCCGTCGCTGGCACGGTGGTGACCCTCTTCGATTCCAACGGCAATCCGATCACGGCCAATGCCGGCTGGGGCAATGACCCCTGGATCACGGGAACGGGCGCCCAGGTCGGGGCATTTCCCCTTGATCCGGGCTCCCTTGACTCCGCCCTGCTCGTGACGATTCCGCCAGGCTCCTACACCGTCCATGTCACCGGGGTGAGCGGCGGCAGCGGCGTCGGTCTGGTGGAGGTCTACGAGGTGCGCTGAGGCGTATCTGTAATGTAGCCGGGGTCGCTGACCCCGGTGCCTTGGAGATCGGCTCCGCCGGCCGCCCTCCTACGCGATGCTTCGGAATGTGATCTTTGCGATTCGCAAAGATCAGGGTTTGGAGGATCGACTCAGGTTTCAGGTCTCAAGTTTCAGGTTTCCGCAGGATAACATATGGTTGCGGGGCGCGGGGAGCTTGCTTAGTGGTTTTCGTTTCCCTCCCCGTGATGCGACGTTCCCTCTTCCTGATCATCGGCCTTTGCCCGCTGCCGCTCGCCGCATTCGCCGGCGACCCGGGGCTCAACGGCCGCTGGCGGCTTGAGGCCGCCCAGAGCAGCAAGCTCGAC
>Ga0302279_10002334_pt1 | contig 25357 bp, 20 predicted proteins | sample III_Bog_N3_3_FD_194541 | JGI IMG/M metagenome (GOLD analysis project Ga0302279, IMG submission 194541) | Peat permafrost microbial communities from Stordalen Mire near Abisko, Sweden - III_Bog_N3_3 | ecosystem: Environmental > Terrestrial > Soil > Wetlands > Peat | place: Sweden: Abisko... | reverse complement strand
GGGGGGGGGGGGGGGGGGGGCGCCCCCCCCCCCCCCGCGCCCCCGCCCCCGCCCGGCGGCGTGGTTAGGGCCTACCTTCTCGGCCGACGTGACGGAGGGACAGCACCACTCTGACGCTCGTTCGCGCCCTCGTCGAGCTCCGTGCGCGGTTCCGCTCAGGCCGTCGCTTCGGGCTTCCGCGTCATCCGGACCACCGCGACGTACAGCACGGTCAGCACCACGACGCCGGCCACGATGGTCAGCGACTTGTGCTTCAGCGCGTGCACCAGCGCCTCGGGGTCGTCGATCAGCTTCGGCTCGTCGCCGAGGACCTGCTGACCGAAGACGGCGAGCACCGTGCACCACACCGCCGAACCGATGATCGTCATGATCGAGTACGGGACCGGCGCCATCCGCACGATCCCCGCGGGAATCCCGATGAGGTGCCGGATGACCGGGAGGAGCCGGGCGAAGAAGACGCCGCCGGTCTCGTACCGCGCGAGGAAGCGCTCGGCCTGCTCGAGCTTCGCCGGCGGCACGAGGATGTACTTCCCGTAGCGCAGCATGAGCGGGCGCCCGAGCACGCGGGACAGCACGTACATGACCATCGCGCCGCAGTAGGACCCGGCCGTTCCCACCAGGATGACCCCGGCGAGGCTCATCTGCCCTTGCGATGCCCAGTAGGCCGCGGGCGGGATGACGAGCTCGCTCGGGACCGGGAGGATCGACGATTCCATCGCCATCAGGAGGAACACCCCGAGGTATTGCCAGTCCCGGACCCAGTGGAACCACGTCGCGATCAGCTGGTGCATCATTTGGAAGGCTCGCTGCTACGTGACGGCCGGTTTCGCGTCAAGCGGGGCGAGCGCGCCGCGTCAAACCGAGCGCATGTCGTTCGACCGCGATCGCGCTAGATTCCACGCACCATGTCGCAGGAAGTCACGTTCACTCGCTCCCGCCCGATCGCCGCTACTCACGCTGGTTACGATGACGACACCTTCTCGAGCGGCGGCGAGGCGCCCGCGGACGTCGCGACCTTGCGCGCGGCGAAAGAGGCGTGGAGGAAGAACGTCGTCGCCCCCTCCGAAGCGAAGATGCCCCCGCGGCAAGCCCGCTTCGCCACGTGGAGCGATCTGGAGCTGGGCGACGTCTACACGCCCGGCGACGTTCGCATCGACCACGCCAAGGATCTCGGCCTCCCCGGCGAGTACCCGTTCACGCGCGGCGTGCAGCCGACGATGTACCGCAGCCGCCTCTGGACGATGCGCATGTTCGCGGGCTTCGGCACGCCCGAGCAGACCAACGCCCGCTTCCACTATCTCCTCGCGCAGGGGCAGACGGGCCTCTCCACCGCTTTCGATTTCCCCACCCTCATGGGCTACGACAGCGACTCGCCCCGTTCGCTCGGCGAGGTCGGCATGTGCGGCGTGGCGGTCGACACGCTCCGCGACATGGAGATCCTGTTCGACGGGATCCCGCTCGACAAGGTGACGACGTCGATGACCATCAACGGTCCGGCGATCGTCCTGCTGTGCTTCTACATCGCGCTGGCCGACATTCGCGGCATCGACCGGAAGACGATCGGCGGCACCGTCCAGAACGACTGCCTGAAGGAGTTCATCGCGCAGCACGCCTGGCTCGTGCCGCCGCGGCCGGCGATGCGCGTCGTGACGGACATGATCGAGTTCTGCTCCAAGGAGGTCCCGCGCTGGAACACGGTCTCCATCAGCGGCTACCACATTCGCGAGGCCGGGAGCACGGCGGCGCAGGAGCTGGCGTTCACGATCGCCGACGGCATCGGCTACGTGGAGAGCTGCCTCGCGCGCGGTCTCGACGTCGACGACTTCGCGCCGCGCCTCTCCTTCTTCTTCGACGTGCACAACGACTTCTTCGAAGAGATCGCCAAGTTCCGCGCCGCCCGTCGCCTCTGGGCGCGCCTGATGAAGGAGCGCTTCGGCGCCAAGCGCGCCGACTCCATGAAGCTGCGCACCCACGCGCAGACCGCCGGCGTCTCGCTCACCGCACAGCAGCCGTACAACAACGTCGTGCGCGTCGCGCTCCAGGCGCTCGCGGCGGTGCTCGGCGGAACGCAGTCGCTCCACACGAACTCGCTCGACGAGACGTACGCGCTCCCGACCGAGGAAGCGGTGACAATCGCGCTCCGCACGCAGCAGATCATCGCCGAGGAGAGCGGTGTCGCGAGCGTCGTGGACCCGCTGGGCGGCGCGTGGTTCATCGAGGACCTCACGAACCGCATGGAGAAAGAGGCGCGCGCCTACATCGATCGCATCGACGAGATGGGGGGGATGGTCTCGGCGATCGAGAAGGGGTACCCGCAGCGCGAGATCGCGGCGAGCGCGTACAGGTTCCAGCGCCAGCTCGAAGCGGACGAGCGCGTGATGGTCGGCGTGAACAAGTACGCCACGACGCAGGAGAGCAACATCCCGCTGCTCAAGATCGACGAAGAGGTCCAGCGGCGGCAGATGGAGAACCTCCGCCGCGTCAAGGCCAGCCGGGATTCGGCACGCGTCGCGACGGCGCTCGAAGCGGTGCGAGCGGCGGCCGCGGGGTCGACGAATCTCATGCCCCCGATCATCGAAGCGGCGAAGGCCTACTGCACCGAGCAGGAGATCTGCGATGTGCTCCGTGGGGTGCTCGGCACCTACACGGATCCCGCGGAGTTCTAGGCTTTTCGCGCCCCGCGAAGCAGCGCGCAAGCAGCGTGCGTGCGATAGTTGGCAGAGCTGATGCCTGGACCGACCACGGCGCGCCTCCTGGCGCCGAACACACGCATCGGGGGGAAATACGTTCTCGTGCGCCGTCTGGCATCGGGAGGCATGGGAGACGTCTGGCTCGCGAGAAACGAGGGGACCGAAGCCTACGTGGCGCTGAAGGTCCTTCGCCCCAACCCGCACGAGCGCACCCAGGCCGAGGACCGCTTTCGTCGCGAAGCGCGCCTCGGTGGACTTCTCGGGCACCGAAGCATCGTGCGGATCTTCGACTTCCTCGAGGAGCAGGACGGCACGCTCGTGCTCGTCATGGAGCTGCTTCGGGGCGATACGATCGAACGATGGATCGAGCGGCGCGGAGCATTCCCCGTGCGCGACGCGATGGCGGTGATGAGCGGAGTGCTCTCGGCGCTCCAGCACGGCCATGAGCAAGGCGTCGTGCACCGCGACGTCAAGCCGTCCAACATCCTGCTCGACCTCGAGCCCGACGGACGGCTCATCCCGAAGCTGGTCGACTTCGGCATCGCGAAGATGCCTCGAAACGACAGGTCGAAGACGATGGACGGCCTCGTGCTCGGGACGCCGAGCTACATGTCGCCCGAGCAGATCAAGGCCGATGCGGACATCGATGGGCGCAGCGATCTCTTCTCGAGCGCCGTCGTGTTCTACGAGATGCTGACCGGCATCTGCCCGTTCGCCGCACCCACGCCTTCGGCCGCCATCGCAGCGGTGCTCCAGAACGCCGTCGATCCCGATCCGAGAATCGATCCGCGCTTGTGGCTCGAGATCCAGCGGGCGCTCTCCAAGCGACCCAAGGAGCGTCACGCCTCGGCCGCGGAGATGCGCGTGGCGATGCTCGCGGCCATTGGCGAGACGGAAGACTCACTCGCCTCGGTGCTCCGCTCTGCCCCCCCGCGCGACCACCTGGCAAACCTCACCGGGCCGTACTCGGCGCGCGCGGCGCTCCAGGAGGCACAGACCCAGAGCGTCGAGGGGCAATCGGTCGCCCACGTGGGGACGCCCAGGCGACGCAGCGCATGGATGCCGGTCGCGGGCGCGGCCGCTCTGGCCGCGTCGATCGCGGTCGTCGCCATGATGGCGCGGGGTCGCCCGGTGCCGCACGCCATCCAGTCGCTGGCTTCTGCACCCATCGACAGCGCGGCCCCGGCGACGGCCGCGAGCGCCGCCGCAACCCTCCCGCCACCTCTCGCCGTCGCGATTCCGAGCTCACTCCCCAGCGCTGCCGCGGCCCAAGCGGCCGCGCGCGCGGCATTGCACGCGCCGCATCCCGCGCCGAAGCCTCACGCTCCGCGCGCGATCGCGACCTCGCCCGGCTTCTGATCGGCCCGCGCGGCAATCGCCGCCGCAACGACCTCGGCGTTCTTCACGCAGTCAGGGATCCCGTTTCCGGCGAAGCCGTTGGTGGTGACGTACACGCCGGGCCACCGGGCCAACCGCGCGTTCACGGTGCGCACGCGAACGAGGTGCCCGACGCGCGGCTGCGGGCTCGCGCGATGGAAGCGAAATACGCGGGCGAAGAGCGGTGCATCTTCGATGCCCATGAAGACGCGCAGCTCGTCGCGCGCGAGCGCCGCGAGCTCCAGATCGTCGCGCGACAGGACCGCTTCGCCCGTGGCACCGCCGAAGAACACGCGGATCAGCGCGTGCCCCTCGGGCGCCCTGTGGTCCCACTTGCTCGATACCCAGGTCGAAGCCAGGATCGCGCGGCCCATCGATCGCGGCACGAGGAAGCCCGTCGCGTCGAGCGGGTGGCGAATCGAGTCGCGCCGGTACGCGAGGAAGACGGTCGCCGTCGACGCCGCGTCGAACGTCGCGAGCGCGTCGCCGAGCACGGAGTCGAGCGGGCGCGCGAGGGTGCTCGCGACCGGCAACGGCACGGTGAGCACGACGTCGTCCGCATCCATCACTTCGTCGCCGTCGAGCACCACGCGGTACGCCTGCCCCTCGCGACCGCCCACCTCGATCCGACGTGCGCTCGCGCCCGTGCGCACGCGCACACGCGGCGCGACCTTCGCGGCCAGCGCGTCGACGAGCTCTCCGAGCCCCCCTTCGAGCGAGACGAACGCGCTCCCCTCCCCCTTGTTCGCGTGGCTCGCGTTGTTCGCCGCGCTCGCCTTCCGCGCCGCGCGCATGGCGCGCATCGCGCGCACCAGCGACCCGTACTTTCGCTCGGCGTCGACGAATTGAGGAAACGCCGCGCGAACCGAGAGCTCACGCGCGTCCCCCGCGAAGATCCCGCCGAGCAGCGGGCCCGCGAGCCGGTCGCACGCCTCCTCCCCCAGCCGCCGTGAAACGAAGTCACCGATCGACTCGTCCTCGTCCCCCGCCCACGAGCGGGGCGGGATCAGCGGCTCGAGCGCCATGCGCAGCTTCGCGTCCCACGAGAACAGCGGCGTCGTGACGATGGGCATGATCTCGGTCGGCACGCCGAGCACGACCCCCTCGGGGAGCGGGTGCAAGGCGTCGCGCGAGGCGATGTAGACCCGGCGGTTCTCGGCCACCGTGGGCATCATCCTCGCTTCGAGCCCGAGCGACTTCGCGAGCGCCGAGGCGTGAGGCTTGGTGGTGACCCAGGAGTCGGGGCCACCGTCGAGCACGAAGCCGTCGCGATGCTCGGTCATGATGTTGCCGCCGACGCGTTCGGAGCGCTCGACGATCGTGATGTCGAGATTGCCGGAGGCGGCGAGCAGCGCGTGCGCCGTGGCGAGGCCGCTGATTCCACCACCGAGGATGACCACACGACGCGGGCTAGGCATGGAGCACCGTCCTCGCGATGCGCGCGATCACTCCGACCAGCGCGTCGCCGTCATTGAGAGATCGCGTCCGATGAAAGGCCATCCCGCGCCCCTCCACCCACCCGCGCGCCTCGACGTCGAGATCGTAGAGAATCTCCACGTGATCGGCCAGAAAGCCGATGGGGGCGAAGATCACGTCGCGGTCACCACGGGAGCGACACTCGTCGATCGTCGCCAGCAGCTCCGGCCCGAGCCATTCGACCGGTCTCCCCCCCGGGCCCGTGCTCATCCCCTGGCTCTGAAAGGCGATCGTGGTTCGCGCGACCGGCGAGCCGGCGCTCGAAGCGAGACGGGCCACGACGGCGTCTGCGGCGGCGCGGAACTCGTGCTCGTACGGATCGCCCGCGCGAATCGCCGCGACCGGCAAGCTGTGAGCGCTCAGCACCACGGTCGCCCGCGAGATGTCCTCGATGCCGGCGGACGCGCCGCGAATGGCATCCACGTACGCCTCGATCAGCCCCGGCTCCACGGCCCAGGTCTGCGCGCAGCTCGCCGTGAGACCGAGCTCCTTCGCCGCCCCCTCGACGGCCTCCGCGTACACGTGCGTCGAATACTGCGCGAGCGGCACGGCGGCGACGTGCGTGACCCCGTCCTTCGCGAGCCCCTCCATGACCTCGTTCACGAACGGGCGCGCCAGGCGATTGGCCACGCGCGTGGTCACCCCGGTCGCCGCCTCCACGCGCTCCGCCAGCCGCCGGTTGATCTCGTTGAGAGGCGAGCGCCCGCCGATCGCGTCGTACCGCCGTCGCAGCTCCAGGAGCAGCTCCGGCGGCGCGGGGTGGCCGCGCCGGATGCGCGCCACGAAGCTGGGGAGCTCGTCGAGATCGTCGACCGTACCGTGTGCGACGAGGAGGAGCGCCTGCTTCATGCCCGCGCGCTGGTGGGCCGCTCGCTCAGGCGCGTCCCGGTGCTCGTCTCGTGGATGTGGTCGATGACCGCCTGCACGGTGTCCACGGGCGTCTCGGGGAGGATGCCGTGGCCCAGATTGAAGATGTGCCCCGGTCGGCGCGCCGCCGCCTCGAGGACGCGCGTGGCGTGCTTGAGCGCGACCTCCCGCGGTGCGAAGAGCACGCACGGGTCCATGTTCCCTTGCACGGCGCGGTCGTAACCGACGCGCGACCACGCCTCGGCGAGCGGCGTTCGCCAGTCCACGCCGATCACGGTCCCCCCGGCGTCGCGCTGGAGCTCGAGCAGCGTGCTCGTCCCCGTGCCGAAGTGGATGATCGGCACGTTGGTCGAGCTGAGATCCTGGAGGATGTGCGCCACGTGCGGCTGCACGTAGTCGCGGTAGTCCTCGGGCGACAGCGACCCGACCCACGAGTCGAAGAGCTGCACCACGTCCGCGCCGGCCTGGATCTGGGCGCGGAGGTAGCGCCGCACGACCTCGGCGAGCTTCCCCATGAGCGCGTGCCACGACTCGGGATCGCTGTACATCAGCGCCTTGGTCTTCGCGAAGTGCGCCGACTTTCCCCCTTCGACCAGATAGCTGGCCAGCGTGAACGGTGCCCCCGCAAACCCGATGAGCGGGAGCTTCCCGGTGAGCTCGCGCTTGATCGTGCGGATCGCGTTCAGCACGTAGCCGAGACCGTCCTCGGGCTCGATCACGCGGAGGGCGTCGATCTGCTTTCTGCTGGCGATGGGCTCGTGAATCACGGGCCCCTCCCCCTTCGCGAACTCGAACGGCGCCCCCATCGGCTCGATCGGAAGGAGGATGTCGGCGAACAAGATCGCCGCATCGACTCCCAGCCGCAGCGGCTGCAGCGTCACTTCGCACGCGAGCTCGGGGTTCTTGCACAGGTCGAGCAGCGAGTGCTTCTCCCGGAGCTTGCGGTATTCGGGCATGTAGCGGCCGGCCTGGCGCATGAACCACACCGGCGTCACGTCGGTCGGCTCACGGCGGCAGGCACGCAGGAATCGGTCGTTCATCGCGGGTGAACGTAGCGCGAAATCGGCGACTGCGGGGCAGCTCAAGCCATGGTGCGGCGCGCCGGGCGCGACCGAGCTCAGGTGGTCTGGTTGTAGTTCGTATTTTCGAGCAAGATCACGTTCGTCTTGCTCCGCGTCTCACCGACGCTGGTGATGTAGACGGCCGGCTGGTCCTGCACGGGGCAGACCTTCTCGCATGCGCCGCAGCCGATGCAGAGGCTCGGGTCGACGTGCGGGCGCTGCAGGTGCACGGTCTTCATGGCCGGCTGCTCGCCGTTCGGCCCCGGCTTGGAGTCGCGGACGGGCGCATCGACCTCTTCGACCCAGATCGCCTTCGGCGAGGTCGGACAGAACTCTTCGCAGACGATGCACGGCGTCTGCATCGACCAGGGGAGGCAGCGCCCGTGGTCGTAGAACGCCGTCCCGATCTTGATCGGCGGCACCCCTTGCCCGAGCTTCTCCTTCTCCGTGATCTTCTGGATGGCACCGGTCGGGCACACCTGCCCGCAGAGCACGCACGAGTGCTCGCAGTACCCGATGCGGGCGATCAGGATCGGCGTCCAGAGCCCCTCGATCCCCGCCTCGAACATCGCCGGGTGGAGCGCGTTGTTCGGACAGACCTTCATGCACTCCGCGCAGCGAATGCATCGCTCGAGGAACGCGCGCTCCTCGACGGCGCCGGGCGGCCGGATCACCTTCGAGTGGTAGTTCACGTCGAGCGAGTCGGCGATGCGCGCCGTCGGGATGAACATCGCGCCGGCCCCCACGGCCGCCAGCGCGGTACGGCGCTGCGAGTCGGGCTTGGTGATCGCGCTCTTCCGGTTCGGCAAAAAGCGGAACTTGATCACATCCTCGGGGCAGGACGCTTCGCAGTTCATGCACATGTGGCACTCGTCCTGGCGCCACTTCACCCCCCCCTGCGGCGAGTCGGCCCCCTGGCAGTTCACCAGGCACAGGTTGCAGTCGGTGCACTTCGCGTGATCCTTCTCCATGCCGAAGAGCGCGAACCGGGCGAACACGCCGAGGAACGCGCCGAGCGGGCAGAGCACGCGGCACCAGAAGCGCGGGATGAAGCGGTTCGCGAAGAGGACCGCGATGAGCAGAAAGACGATGAGCCACGTCTGGTGAAAGTAGAACTGCTTCGACTGCCAGACGGTCTGCGCGAGGAAGTCCTGCGTGTGGTCCGCCGCCGCCTGTAGCGGGCGCGCATGAATGTTCTGCGCCGCGCCCAGACCGCGCCCCGTCAGGTACTGCGCCGCGGGGATGACGCCGAGGCCGATCGAGCGCACCGCGATGCAGATGGGGTCGAACAGACCGCCGATCGCGCTCCCGCCTAGCCCCGCGACGAGGAACGCGTAGAGCAGGTAGTACTTCACGCGCTGGTACGTGTGCGTCTTGTTGGCATCGACGCGATGCCCTCCGCGCCCGTACGTGGACGGCAGCAGCCAGCCGAAGAAGTGGTGGAGCGTTCCGAACGGGCAGATCCAGCCGCAGAACACGCGACCGAAGACGAGCGTCAGCGCAAGCAGCCCGACGCTCCAGAGCAGGCCTCGGTAGACCGTGTGCGTGGAGAGCGCGGTCATCGCCGCGACGAAGGGATCGGCGAGCAGGAACCCCTCGACCGGGAGCGGCAGCCGCACGGGCGCGTCGGACCTCGCGGCAAAGCTCCCCCGGAATCCCGTCTGGAAGAGGAAGTACATGAAGAGCGCGAAGAACGAGATCTGTGCGAAACGGCGTGCCCAGACGAGGACGCGGATCGTGCGCCGCGCGGGGATGCCGCTTCCGGCGCGCTTGGGGTCGATCTTCTTTGGCCTGGGCTTGGCACCAGGGAGAGCGGCGGCCGGGATCGCGGTTGCGGAGGTCGAGGCGCACGGGGACGCGGAGCCGCACGCGCAGGAGGTCGGGGTCGGGGTCGGGGTCGGGGTCGGGGTCGCGGTCGCGGTCGCGGTCGCGGTCGGGGTCCGGGTCGCGGTCGCGGCTTTCGGCTGCCACGAGGTCTCGCGATCGATGGGCGGCACGACCCCGACGATCCCCTTCCACGGGATCGGCTCCACGTGCGGATGGAGCTCGGCGTGGGCCTTCGGGTTGCTCAGATCGAGCGATACGCCCCCGTGAGGCGCGTGGGGATGAGGCGTCGGCACACTGGCCACGTCACACCTCCTTCCACCGGAGGTTCTCCCAGTACATCGTCCCGAGACCGCGCTCGTGCCCCATCTTCAAGTACGGCACGTGGTCGCGATGCTGGCCGATGAGCGTGCAACCGTACGCGTCGGCCGCGACCTGATCGACCGTCGCGATGACGGTGTTCATCACCTTCGTATCGTCGATGTTCCCCCCCTGAGGACCATTGCGGACGAGCACGCGCGTCGCGTCGACGACCACCAGCGAGGGGCGCATGAACGTCGCGAGGTCGGCGATCGACAGGTCGATGCTCTGGTGCAGACGATTACGGCGGCCACCGAGGACGCCGTACCAGTTCTTCATCGCGGCCGTGTACTTGGCCAGGTTGTGGTGCTTGGCGACGGGGACGTTGATGACCTTGTCGGCATCGACCAGGGTGGTGAAGATCGGCCACTCGTCGAGCACCTCTCCCCGAATGCGCGTCGTGCGGAAGCGGTGCTCTGCCGGGAGAACCACCTCGGCACCGAGCGCGTAGGCGGTTCGCCAGATGCCCGAACGCTGGAAGCATCGATTGGGGTCGTTGCACGAGCCGTCGGCGACGATGACCTTCTTCGCCCCCGCGTCGAAGGCGAGCTTCACCACGGCGCCGACGACGTCGGGGTTCGTGTTCGCGGCGTGAATGGGGAGACGATCCCATCCGATGTTGGGCTTGATGACGACCACGTCGCCGCGGGAGACGAAGCGCTTCATCCCGCCGAGCGCTTCCACCGCGCGTCGCACCAGGTCTTCCGGCGTGGCGGCGACCTCGAGACCGGGCGCCGACTTCGCGATCGCGAGCTCGGTCAGCTCGCGGTCCGCGGCCCCGCCCACGGCGCGGTAGTCCCGCACCTGGCGCGCTCCCGAGTCCTGCACCGACTCGAAGCCCCCCTTGTCCCAGAGCGCCCGCCCGATGCCCGCGGCGCCGGCGAGCACGCCCGTTGCGGCGCCAAAGCGGACGAGTGCCTCGCGGCGAGAGACCGACTTCACGCTTCTTCTTTACCCCCGGGCACGTACCATCGGCAACTTGGCGCGCCGCGCCGTGGGCAATGAGACACGGGAAGTCGTATCCTCCTCGCGGGCGGTTTCGATGCCAGGCCTTCTACGGCTCAGCTACTGGACGACGGGCGGAATGATGCCGAAGTGCTTTCCGTACCTCGGCGCGACGACGCTCGCCGTCCTGGTCGCCTGCACGACCAGCGGCAACGGCGCCCCGCCAGCGACGAGCGGCGGCGACTGCGCGTACGACCAAGCGCACGTGCTCGAGCTCGCGTCTGGCACTGGAAGCGCTTGCGCCAGCTGCCTCCAGAACAGCTGCGGCTCGCAAGTCGGTGCCTACGAAGGGAGTAAGGGCTGCGGCGCCTATCTCGCGTGCGTATGCCCGGGCGGCACCGCGAGCACGAGCACGACGGCGATCGCGGCGTGCGATTCCCAGCTGAACGAGGCGAGCTGCACGTCGAGCGCTCAGGCGCTCACTGCGTGCATCGACACGTCGTGCAGGAGCCAGTGCAACGGGACCAGTGGCGGAGGGAGCGGCTCGGGTGGCGGCGGGAGCGGCAGCAGCGGGAGCAGCGGAGGGGACAACGGTACCGTGACCCTGACCGGTGACTGTTCGACCTACGCCACGTGCTGCGTGAACTATTACGGCGAGCTCTACGCATCCGAGCTCGAAGCCGGCCTCCAGCTCGAGGCGGGCTCGTACCAGTCCGTGTGCACGTCGCAGGCGGAGAGCTTCCAGAGTGCGGGCGAGAGCTCCGAGTGCACCTCGCTGATCCAGGCCTATGCCGACGCCGGCGTGCCCGGCTGCCGGTAGAGCGAACGCGGGCGCCGCTACAGGCCGTGACCCGGCCCGAGGATCTCGGACATCTTCTTCTCTGCGTCGAACCCCTCGACGTGCGGCGGGTGATGACAACCCAGACAGGTGTCCTTCTTCGGCTTCGAGACCGGCGGCTTCACGTGATCCGGGTCCGCGGCGTGCTTCGAGCTGGGGCCGTGGCAGTTCTCGCACTGCACGTTCGTTAGCCCCTCGACGTGAGTGACCGAGCTGCCGCCCGGCTGCTCGTAGCCCGTGACATGGCACGAGACGCAGTCGAGGTTGAGCTCCTTGTTCTGGTCGGAGAGCGCCGCGTACGCGTGGGAGTGGCGCGTGCCGTCCCAGACCTCGCGAGCATCCTTGTGGCACTTCTTCGTGCACGCCTCGACGCCCATGAACGTCGGCTGCCCTGCGGCAACGGGCGGCGGCAGCCGGTTCGCGAACGCGACGCGGTTGTGATCGTTCACCTGCTTGTAGAACGCGAGCTCGGCGCTCTTGACCTCGGCGTCGCTGCCGAGCTTGTCGCGGATCTCCTGCGACTCGTACCGGAAGTAGCTCCCTTTGGGCGGAGCGGGGTGCAGGTCGAGCGCCGCCAGGTCCCCCTCGAGCTTCGTCACCTCCGCGCGCCGCGCGACGAGATCTTCTTTTCGGATCTGAGGGTCGCGCTCCCAAGCCGCGATTCGATTTCGCAGGTCATCGATGCGGCGCTGCAGCTCCTCGCGCTTGCGTCCCAGCTGCAGTCCCGTCGCGTCGGCGAACGCCATCGCGCCGTCGCGCACGTAGAGATCGAGGGCCCCCACCGTCGTCAGGTGATTCCCGGTCTGCAGCAGCAGCACGTCTCCGATTCGCTCGGGAGGCGGCGCCGGAGCGTTCATGTCCCCGCTTCCACCGGGCGACCCGACGACGATGGCCGTCAACGAGGGGACCGCGTCGGCGAGTCGCTTGGCTTCGCCTCGACCAACGGCTGCGAGCGCGATGAACACCTGCGCGCCGCTCTTCTTGAGCGCGTCGATTCCGCGCGCAATCGCCTCGGGCGCGGGTGTCGTCGCGAGGGGGAGAGGTGCCCCCCCGGCCTTGTCCGCCGCGGTGATGCCGAGGAGCCCGACGCGCACCCCGTTCACCGTCGTGACCGTCCACCCCTCGTACGAGGGCGGGCTGCCGGCGCCGGCGTCGTCTCCCGCGGCCGTCGCGGTTCCGTTCGCGACCAGCATCGGAGCGCCGCTCGCGACTTCGAGCTTCGCGAGCTCGGCCCCACCCGCGGCCCACTCGTTGGCTCCCGGCGCGAACGCCGTGAGCCCCAGCGACTTCAGCGAGGCGGCGATCGTCTCCGCCTTGGCGACGTCCTGATCGCGATGGTCGCTCTTGAGCGACTCATCCATGAAGAACAGAGGCCCTGCGCTCACGAGGAGCGCGTTCGGCGCCTTCCCCTTCTGGCCGCGTATCCAGGCCGCCGCGTGATCGAGACCGCCGAGCTGGTCTTTCGTGCACCCGCAGGGCTCGAGCGCCCCGGCGAGATCGCTCACGAGGTAGATGCGCACCGTCGGCGCATCGGACGCAGCGCCGGCCCCACCGTTCCCGCCCCCCTGCCCTGCCGTCGTCCGGCACCCCTGGCAGGCGCCAAGGGCAACCGAGGCCGCCATGACCGCCGCTCCCACACCGTGCGCGAGCGCTCCGCCCGCAGCGCGCTTAACGATTCGATTCACGAAGACTGGTGCTCCCGCGCTTGCCTAGGCTGCCTAGGCCACGACTTATCATTTGTGAAGCCGTAGGCGGACGATACTCTTCCCTACGGGATGACGAGCGAACACCCGCCGAAACGGGGTCAACCACAGCCGCTCACCGGCGGACCGATTCGCTTCGGTCCGTACTGGCTCGACGCCCGGATCGCCGTCGGAGGGACGGCCGAGGTCTACCTGGCGCGCCCGGTCGATCCCCGCGCCGAGCCTCAGCGGCTCATCGTGAAGCGCCTCTTGCCGCACTTCGCGGGCGACGAGGAGGGGCGGACGATGTTCGAACGCGAGGCCGCGCTGCACGCGGCCGTGAGTCACGAGAACGTCGTGACCGTGTTCGGTTCCGGCGTGAACGAGGCCGGCGAACCCTACCTCGCGATGGAGTACGTCGACGGCGTCGACGGGTACCGCCTGCTCCGTCGGCTGAAGCAGGAGGGGCGCGTACTGCCCGTGGGCATCGCCGTCCACGTGACGACCGAGGTGCTGCGCGCGCTCAGCAGCGTGCACACGGCGAAGGACGCGCAGGGGCGCGCGCTCGGGATCATCCACCGCGACGTGACCCCCTCGAATCTCTACCTGTCGCTCGAAGGCAGAGTGAAGCTGGGCGATTTCGGGATCGCGCGCTCGACGACGCGCGCCACGAGCCGGAACGCCGCGAGCGCCGTACTGAAGGGGAAGTTCGCCTACCTCGCTCCCGAACAGGTCGCCGGCGAGCCGTTCGACCATCGAGCAGACCTCTTCAGCACGGCGACCGTTCTCGCCGAGATGCTCCTCGGCAAGCCCCTCTTCCCGGGGGGCGGTCAGCTGGCCGTCCTGCTCGCCATCCGCGACTGCCGCACCGACGCGATCGACGAGCTCAAAGCGGCGCTCCCGCCGGGGCTCTACGACGTCGTGAAGCGAGCTCTGTCGCGCGATCCCAAGAACCGCTACCAGACCGCCGATCAGTTCGGCGTCGCGCTGAAGCCGTTCGCCGCCGATGCACGGCTGGCCGAGAGGGAGCTCGCTTCTCTCGTCAAATTCGTCCACGCCGCGCCGTCGACCGACGCGATGGCGGCCGTTCGGGAGAGCGTGCGCCAGATGCGCGCGGCGCAGATTCCGAACACGAGCGTCCCCCCCGAGAGCGCAGGCGCGTTCGAGCGCGCCACCGGCGAATACGGGACGCTCCCGTCGTTCGTGGTCACGGGCGGCGGCACCAAGCATGGGCCATGGAGCTTCGCGCGCTTGATCGAGGCCTGCGCGACGGGGCAGATCGGTCGCGGCGACAAGGTCGACTACATGGGACGCGGGTACGCCCCCATCGACGACATCGAGGAGCTCGCGCGCCACCTGCCCATGCGCACGGCGACGACGAACCAGCTGAGCGGGCCGGGGCAGCCGGACTTCTTCGACGACCTCGCGCAAGCCCCGATGCTCGCGGTGCTGCTACGAATCCTGGAAGAGCGCGAGACGGGCGTCATCTTCGCCGAGCGAAGCGCCGATGCCGCCGGCGAGGCGAGCCGCAAGGAGCTCTACTTCGTCGACGGCCGCCTCCATCACGTCGCCTCGAGCAACGCCCACGAGCTCCTGGGCGAGTACCTCGTCCGTCGCGGCAAGCTCGCGCGCGAGGAGCTCGATCTCGCGCTGGCCGTGCTCCCCCGCTACTCGGGGCGCATGGGGGACACGCTGATCTCGCTCGGCCTCGTCGGACCGGTCGACATCTTCCGGGCCATCCGCGAGCAAGGGCGCGATCGCGTGGCCGATCTGTTTCTCTGGAGGACGGGGAAAGTCTCCTTCTACCGTGGGCAGCTCGCGCCGCACGTGGAGTTCCCGCTCGATCTGGATCTCCCCGGGCTCATGGTCGCCGGCGTCGAAGCCGCGCACCCCGGCGAGACTCCGCTCGAGACGTGGCGCGATCGCATGGATCGGCCTGTGGGGCCGCCGACGGAGGATCGCAAACCACTCTCGGGCGTCGTCTGGCCGGCGCTCGTGGCTCGCGTCCTTTCGCTCACGACGCCGCCCAAGCCGGTGCGCGACATCGTGAAGGTCGCGGCGCGGGCGGGCGGGACCACCTCTCCCAGCGACGTGCTGCGCGCGATCGAGGTGCTCCTCGCAGCTCGCCTCGCGAAGCTAGGTTGACGCGCGCGCTACTTCGAAGCTCCCGACACCGCTCCCCCCGCGAAGGGGAGGACGGTCTTCAGATCCTCATCGGTGAACCGGAGCTGCAGCCCGAGGAAGTAGTCGCGCAACGTCGAATCGAACACGTGATCGACGCCTCCGAGCAGCCATAGCTTGTTGACGAACTCGTAGGCCACGTAGACGCGGTAGCGCGGCTGGATCTCTTCGCCGAAGCCGAAGAGGTCCTGCACGATCTCGAATCGATTCTGGAGAAGATCGATGTCGAGACCGATGCCTCCCGTCGACTCCTTGATGCCGAACCGCCCCGTGAACGGACCGAATCTCTTCGCGAACTGGAGCGAGAAGCGGAAGGCGTTCGTCGTCGTCGTGGTGATCGTCTGGTAGTGCGCCGGGAGGTTCGGGTTCGTGGTGTCGACCTGCTGCTGCATGAAGCTCGTGTAGCCGGCCGGATCGTTGATGAGCTCGATGACGTAGTACTTGTCCTCGCGCGGCTGGAGGCGCAGCTCGACGTAGCTCTTGATGGTGTTCGCGAGGAAGTTGTAGTCGGTCCGGAGGCCCACGATGGTCTGCAGCCTCGTGATGCCGCCCACGTAGTCGTTCACCCCTTCGGCGACGCCTTGGACCTCGTTGATGAGCGTCTCGTCTTTCGTGAGGCGCCCGATCGTCCCCTTCCCTTCGTCGATTCGAGCCGTCGTGTTGTCGATGTGGTGGAGCGCGTCCTCGAGGCTGCGCGACGACCTGTCGAGGTGCTCGATCGTGTCGCGGATGCTGCTCGGTTGACCGTTCGCCTGGTTCGCCGCGACGAGGTCCTTCACGTCCTGGGTGATCTGCCTGACGTTCTCGAGGATGCGCGCCATCTGCGGCTCGCCGTTCGCCGAGATGTTGTCGAGGTGAACGAGCGTCTCGTGAATGTCGTCGCGGTTCTCGCGGACGATGCGGTTCATGCCGTCGGTGGCGTCGGCGAGGTTCTGGAGGATGGCCGCCATGTTCTTCCCCCCCTGCTCGGTGCCGACGGCGTTCGCGAGCTGCTCGGCGACGACCTTCACGCGATCGGCGATTCGCGCCACGTCCTGGAGAATCTGATCGGTGGACGCCTGCTCGATGACGATCTTGATCTCGTCTCCATCGTGCAGCCGCGCGTGGTCGGCCGTGCCGGGGGTGAGGACGATGATGCTCTCACCGAGCAGGGACGCGCTCTTCTTCCCGATGGTCGCGTTGTCGTAGAGCGGGACGTCGCCGCCGACCTCGACGTTGACGCGCGCCGCTCCGCTCGCGAGATCGATGCTCGTCAACGAGCCCACCGGGATGCCGGCGATGGCGACGCGGGAACGCGGTGCGAGCCCCGTCGCGTCCTTGAGGAGCGCGTGGACCGTGTAGCCCCGTTTGCCGGCGACGTCCTTCGACACCGTCCGCAATATGACGATGGCCAGGCCCGCCGAGACGACGACGAACAGACCGACCTTGGCCGCCTGCGTGAGCTTGCTCATCCGCGATATGCCCGTACGGAAACCGTAACCGACGTTACCAGGGTCCTACGCGGCCTTGCCCGGATACTTCTCCTCGTAGTGACGGATGACGATCTCACCGAGCGCCTCGATGGCCGTCCCCGCGATGGCGCCCTTGATACCCCAGCCGATGACGGGGATCGCGTTCGCGGCCTCGACGGCCGCCGTCTTGAGGGCGACGCTCGCCAGCTCCAGACCTCCGGCCGTCACGAGGACGTCCATGCGCGTAGGCGCTTCGCCGTAGATTCGACCGATCCAGTAGATCAGGTGCGTCTCCATGGCGGTGAGCCCCAGGCTGGTCGCGATGGGGATTGGAAGCACGGCCCACGTCGTGCCGGCGACGGCGTACTTGTGGACCAGGGCGCGCGACCTCTCCCGGCACGTCGTCACTTCGCGCGATGCCACGGAAGGCGTGCGCGCAAAGGCGCGCGTCATGGCGCTCTTCAGCGGGGCGAGCAGATTGGCCATCTCCCCGTAGGTTAAGCACGCTGCGCGGCGGCGCCAGTTTGCGGCAGGCGCTCATGTGCGCCAAACGAGCAAGGTCAGGGGCTCTCTTCGAAGACTTCGTCGCTCCCGGCGTCGAACGTGGTGGTGACCCCCGCGTCGGGCACGGCGACCGGCGGCGGGAGGGTGATCGCGTCGAGCGCCAGATCGAGCTCCGCGCGTTCGCGCTCGAACTCGGCGCGGTCACCCATGGGAACGACGCGCACGCCGTCGAGCTTCAGCGCGAGCGGGTCGATGAACTGATCGCCGCGCTTGACCGCGAAGTGCAGGTGCGGGCCCGTGGTTCGCCCGGTGGCCCCGGAGTAGGCGATCAGCTGTCGCGATTCGACGTGCTGCCCCACGTGGAGGCCGTTCACGAAGCGCGAGAGGTGGCAGTAGGCGCTGGTGTAGCCCCCGGCGTGGCCGATCTGAACCATGTTCCCGCATGGCCCCCCTCCGCCGACGCTCTTCACGGTCCCCTCCGCCGTCGAGTACACGGGCGTCCCCTGCGGCGCCGCGAAGTCCACGCCGTTGTGCGGCATGACCACGTGAAGCACCGGGTGCATGCGCTTCGGATTGAAGCGCGACGCGATGCGAGCGAACGGCACCGGAGACTTCCAGCCGCCTTGCATCGGCTGGCGCCCCTTCGAGTCGTAGAAGAAGCTGGGCGTCTTCGCGCTCTCGTGCTGCTTGGCCGAGCGCGCGAGCCACGTCGTGGTCGGCGCCTTGGCGAAGTAGTAGACGCGCAGCGGCTTCGTATCGTTGCTCGCGAACGCGGGCGTGTACTCGACGGCTTCGAGCGCCTCGTAGCGCACGAACGCGCCGTCGGCGCGGTCCTCGACGGCGAGGATGCGCAAGCGTGCACCGGGGCGCAGGTCGCTCAGCTCGGCGTGCCCTTCGAGCGCGTCGTCCAGGAGAGGGAGCATGTCGTCGTCGAGGCCGGCCTGGACGATCGACGCGCGCAGGTCGTCGCCCACGGCGACGCCGACGGCGACGTGCTTCTTCTCGAGGTGGAGATCGAGCTTCTTCGCCTCGTAGGTGCCGGCGTCGGCGTCGTCGCTGGCGCGGGCTTGCCAGACGTCGAATGGAGACGCGGAGTACTCGAACGCGACGATCCGCTGCGTCGCCTTCTCGCGGGCGACGACGAACGTGTCCTTCTGCCCGCTGTCGTCGAACGTCCGGATGCCGTCGAAGGCATGAACCAGGCGAAGCGCCGCCGGCGCCGCGATGCCCGACGAGGTGAGCGCATTGAGCAGCGTGCGTTTCGCCATCGCGCCGTCGATGAGCTCGATCGTCGGATCCTTCGCCAGCGCGGAGACGCGCCACGGTGGCGGCGCCGGAGGGGTCGTGTCGGCGTCGATCGCCGCATCGACGTCCGAATCGACGGCGGCATCGAGGGCGCCGGCGTCGGGCTCGCCGGCGAGTACGACCGGCGGGGGCTGCACCACGGAAGAGCCGACCTGCGCGAGCAGGAGGATGGCCATGATCCCGCTGGCCGCCGCCAGGATGAGCATCGGCGGGATTCCCCCGAGGGGTTCGCGCGGCCGCTCGCCGTTCCCGGGCGGCTCGTTTTGGACGCCGAACTGCACGCTGGCCGACGCTTTAGCCGACAGAACCGACCCTGCGCAAGGCGATCACCCGGGAGACGCGCGAGTCCCTCGACGGGACGCGGTCGCACGGGATAGGCTCGCGCACGGATGGATGAGCGTACGAAACAGCTCCTCGTGCTCGGACGTGAGCACTATGCGAAGCGCGAGTTCGACAAAGCCGAGCCGCTCCTGCGCGAGGTCCTCGAGCACGAAGACCGCTTTGCCGACACGCACGACATGCTCGGCGTCATCGCGCATTCACGCGGGAATTTCATCGCGGCCGAGAAGCACTTCGAGCGGGCGCTTGCGATCAATCCGGCCTACACGGAAGCCGCGTTGAACCTCGCGGTCACATACAACGACCGCGGCAAGTACGAGAAGGCGCGCGAGGTCTACGCGCGCATTCAGGGGACGCCTTCGGGTACCAAGAGCGGGCTCGACCCGTTCGCGCGCGGCAAGATCGCGAACATGCACGCCGACGTCGGGCAGGCGTACGCCGACGCAGGCTTGCCGATCGAGGCCATCACCGAGCTGGAGAAGGCCATCGACCTCTGCCCGCACTTCGCCGACCTGCGCACGAAGCTCGGCGCGCTGCTCCGCGACGTGAACGAGCCGGGGCGAGCGAAGGAGCAATACGAAGCGGCGATCGCCACGCGACCTACGTTCGTGCCCGCGCGCATCCAGCTCGGCGTGACGCTCCTTGCGATGGGTGACGCGGAGGGTGCGGCCGAGCAGTGGAACAAGGTGATCGAGCTCGATCCCGAGAACTCCCGCGCGAAGATGTACCTGCGCATGCTCAGCCTTCAACGGCTGAAGGCTGCGCCTCCAGTCGGCGATCCGGACGGGACGCCTCCTCAGCCCGCGCAGGGGTGAGCACTCTCGCGACCCGTGTGAGGGACGCGACGTCGGTGGCGTGGACACGGCTGCGTGGGGGCGAGACGACGCCGATGCGCGCCGCGCTCTCGGTGGCCGTCGGCCTGGCGGTAGGGACGACGCCGCTCTACGGGCTCCACCTGACGATCGTGCTCGCGGTGTGCGTTCCGCTTCGCCTGGACGCCGCGCTGGCGTACCTGGCGGCCAATATCTCGTTGCCGCCCGTGATCCCGTTTCTCCTCCTCGCGGAGATCGAAGTGGGCTCGCTGGTCCGCACCGGGCACACGCTCGCCCTGACGGCGCTCGAGGCGAGCGTCAGGGCGTCCGGCGAGCTCGCGAGGGAGCTTGCCGTAGGGACGGCCATCGTGGCGCCGTCGCTCGGTGCGCTCGGCGGGGTCGCGACGTGGTGCATCGCGACCCTCGCGCGACGAGCGACGCCGAAGGACGATCCGTTGCGAGAGAGCGTCGCGCGCGTCGCAGCGCGGTACGCGCGCGGGCGTCGAGCGGCCTACGGGTACGTCCGCGGCAAGCTGGCCCACGATCCGGTGGTCGCGCGCGTGGCGTCGATGGGGGAGCTGGGCGAGGTGGTCGACGTCGGCTGCGGGAGAGGGCAGCTCGCCGTTCTCCTGCGCGAGACCGGGTGCGCCAGCGACGTGCGCGGGCTCGACTGGGATGCGCGGAAGATCGACGACGCGCGCAGCGCCGCCGAAGGGCTGACGAACGCGCGCTTCGACGTGGGCGACGCACGCAGCGCCGCGATCGGAGCGTGCGACACGGTGCTCCTGATCGACGTGCTCCACTACTGGACGCCGGAGGAGCAGGACGCCGTCGTCACGCGCGCGGCCGACGCCGCACGGACGCGCGTGATCGTGCGCGAGCTCGACCCCGACCGCGGTTGGCGGAGCGCTTTGACCAAGGCCCAGGAGTGGGTCACGACGGGCCTCGGCTACAACCGAGGCGTGCGCGCGCGCCCTCATACGCGGAGCATCGAGACGATCGTGACTACGCTGCGCGCCCGAGGGTTCGCCGTCGGCGTGGAGCCTTGCTGGGGGGCGACGCCCTTCGCGAACGTGCTGATCGTGGCGGAACGGTCGTAGCGACCTCGACGCTGGGCTATGCTTGGGAGTTTGGGAGCTTCCATGCGCATCGACGTTTGCATCGCGGCCTTCGCCATCATGAGCGCCTGCACCGTGGCCTGTTCGAGCTCGAACGTGCAGCCTCCGGTCGACACGGCAGGCGGCGCTCCGAACAGCGGTTCGAGCTCGGGGAGCGGCGGCTCGGGGGACGATTCCGGAGCCGGTTCGAGCTCGGGGAGTGGGTCTAGCTCCGGGAGCAGCCCCGCCAGTACGGGCGACGCATCGACGTCGGGCTTCGGCGTGTCCGGAGCGCTCGATGACGCGACGTCGAGGCTCGGGGTCGCGGGCATCACCGTCTGTCTCTACGCCTCGCCAGGTCAGTGCACGGTGACGGGCACCAGCGGAGCGTTCACGCTCGGAGGCGTCGCGTCGACCGCCTCGGGACTCACCGCGTCTCTCAGCAACTACGTGACCGGGATCTGGCCGCTCTCGCCGACCTCGAGCCTCAGCGCCTGGGGCGGGGCCCTGTACCCCACGACGTCCATGGCGGCCCTCGCGACCAAGGCCAATCAGACGTTCAGCCCGACCGGCCCGACCGGCGTTGTCGGCTTCACCATCTACGACGGCCCCGTGAGCACGGTGACCGGAGCCACGGTCACGACCAGCGCGATCAGCACGGTGGTCTACTTCGATGCCGACGGCGCCACGCCGGATCCCTCGCTCAAGTCGACCTCATCGGCGGGCACGGGCCTCATCTTCGGCCTGAGTGGCAGCCAGACCGACCTCACCTTCACGTCGCCGGGTCACACGTGCACGCGCGGGAGCTCCACGGGATGGGTTCCGGTGAACGCGAGCGCGACCATGTCCGTCCCGATCCAGGACGGCGCGATCACGGTTGCGAGCGCGAACTGCCAATGAGGGCGCGCGTGTCGGCTTCTTGCGCGATGCTCACCTCGACGTCGAAGTCGTTCGCCACGTGAACGCACGCGCGCATGGCGAGCTCGCGCACGGTCGGCGCCGCGACTCCCAGCGCCGCTAGCGAGGTCACCCCCAGCTCCGCGATTCCGCACGGCACGATGAGCTCGAAGCCGCGCAGATCGGTCGAGGCGTTGAAGGCGAAGCCGTGCATCGTCACCCAGCGCGCCAGGCGCACGCCGATGGCGCCGATCTTCGCCAGCCGCTGCGTCTTGGGATCCGGTGGATCACGCCACGCGTGCGGGTCGTCACGGTCCACCCACACGCCGATCATCTTGGAATCGCCCTCGACGACCCCGGCCGCGATCCCGTGGTCGCTCGCCAGCCCGACCATGATCCGCGCCAGATCCCGGACGTACTTGCGGACGTCGCAGCGATCGGGCTTCAGGTCGAAGATCGGGTAGGCCACGAGCTGCCCCGGCGCGTGGTAGGTCACGTCGCCCCCCCTCCCCGTCTCGAAGTACTCGACCCCCAGCGACGCGCGCACATCGGCCGAAGCGAGCACGTTGACGGGCTTCGCACCGCGACCGAGCGTGATGACGGGCTCGTGCTCGAGCAGAAGGAGCGTGTCGCCGATTTCGTTCGCGATCCGCGCTTCGACGAGCCGCTCCTGAAGGGCGTGCGCCTCGCCATAGCGCACGCGCCCCAGCCAGTGAGCAGTGACGGTCTTCAATGTGGGCTCGATGGTGTTCCCTCGCCAACGGGCGAACGGATCAACTGCGGTAGTTCGGCGCTTCTTCGGTGATGATCACGTCGTGCACGTGGCTCTCGCGGAGCCCCTGCGACGTGATGCGGACGAACTTCGACTTGGTGCGCAGCTCCTGGATCGTGCGGCAGCCGGTGTAGCCCATGCCCGATCGGAGGCCCCCCACCAGCTGGTAGAGGATCGACGCGAGCGATCCTCGGTGCGGCACGCGCCCTTCGATCCCTTCGGGGACGAGCTTCTCGTCGGCCGTTCCCCCCTGGCCGTAGCGATCCTTGGACCCCTTGCGCATCGCGCCGAGCGAGCCCATCCCGCGGTACACCTTGTAGCTGCGCCCCTGGTAGAGCACGAGCTCGCCCGGTGACTCGTCGGTGCCGGCGAAGAGCGAGCCGATCATCACGCAGCTCGCGCCGGCGGCGATGGCCTTGGTCACGTCACCCGAGAACTTCACTCCGCCGTCCGCGATGATCGGGACGTTGTAGCGATCGGCCACGCGCGCGCAGTCGTTGATCGCAGTGATCTGCGGGACGCCGATCCCGGCGACGACGCGCGTGGTGCAGATGCTCCCCGGACCGATACCGACCTTCACGGCGTCGGCCCCGGCGTCGATGAGCGCCTCGGTGGCCTCGGCCGTGGCGACGTTGCCGGCGATGACCTCGATCTTCGGGAACGACTTCTTCGTGGCGCGGACGGCGTCGAGGACCCCCTTCGAGTGACCGTGCGCCGTGTCGACGACGATGACATCGACGCCGGCGGCCATGAGCGCCTCGGTGCGTCGCTCGCGATCGGCGCCTGGACCGATCGCCGCGCCGACGCGCAGCCTCCCCTTGGAGTCCTTGCTCGCCTCGGGGTGCCGGTCAGCCTGGAGGATGTCCTTGATGGTGATGAGGCCGACGAGCTTGCCCTGGTCGACCACGAGCAGCTTCTCGATGCGATGTTTGTGCAGGAGCAGCTTGGCGTGATCGTTCGTCGTCGCCGGGGGCACCGTCACGAGCTCTTTCGTCATCAGCGCGCTGACGGGCTGGTCGAGGTTCTTCTCGAACCGGATGTCGCGCGCGGTCAGGATGCCCACCGGCGTCTCCCCCTCCGTGACCGGAACGCCGCTGATGTTGTGCTGCTGCATGATGCCCAGCGCCTCGCGCAGCGACTGCGTGGGGCGAACGGTCACCGGCGCGGCGACCATGCCGCTCTCCGCGCGCTTGACGCGTTGCACCTCGAGCGCCTGCGCGTCGGGGTCCAGGTTCTTGTGAAGGATGCCGATGCCCCCTTCGCGCGCCATCGTGATCGCCGTGCGCGCCTCGGTCACCGAGTCCATCGCCGCCGACACGAGCGGGACGTTGAGCTCGATGGACTTGGTGAGCCGTGACCGCGTCTCGACGTCCTTGGGGAGCACCTCGCTGTAGGCGGGGGCGAGCAAGACGTCGTCGAAGGTGAGGCACTCGCGGAGACGATCTTCGAGCATGGTTTGACCTTTTGGCTGGCCGACCGGCGCGCCGAAGAGGCGCTCGGCCCTTAGGGACGAATTGGCGCGGCAGCATAGTCGACGCCGGGCGTTCACGCACCGCCGCGACACCCGCGCCACGGGATCGCCAAAGACGCCGCGCGTTCGCCGCGGCGCGTTCACCGCGATTTTCCCCGCGCGCGATCGCCCATTCACGGGAAGCTGTGACCATTCGCGTCGAGGGCACGGCCCATGCGACGTCAGTCGAGGATGGCGTCTAGGACGTCGAGAGGAAAGACGAGGAACACCGTCGCGCTCGCTGGCGCGATGGCCCTCCTCGCCGTCGCGCTCACATCCACCTCGGTCGCCAAGACGACTCCGACGCTTCGTGTCACCCCCGCATCGAGCCCTCAGCGAGCCGTCGCCGATCGCGCCGCCATCGTGATCGTCCTCGACGGCGCGCGCTGGCAGGACGTGGTCGGCGCGGGGCGGGCGATGCCCCAACTCATGCGGCTCGCGAAGACGCACGGGAAGGTCTTTGGCGGCGCCGCGACCGGCCCCGCGATGCGCGCCAGCGGCCCCAACTTCGTCTCGATGCCTGGGTATGCAGAGATCCTGGGTGGGGCCCCTTCGCGCGACTGCGCGGGGAACGACCGCTGCGAGAGCGCCGTGCACGAGACGATCGTGGACGCCGTGCGCAACGACGGAGCTTCGCCGCTCGACGCAGCGGTCTTCGCCTCGTGGCCCGACCTCGTCCGGGTCGCGTCCTCGCGGCCGGAGGAGGTCGTCGTCTCGGCGGGGCGACACCTGACGCATCACGAAGCACAGCTCCGGCTGGATCCGTCGATGGGCGAGCTGCTCGATCACGGCGCGGACGCCGACGCCTGGCCGGGCGAAGGGGACTTCCGCCCCGATCGCTTCACGGCGCCGCTGGCCGAGCGGTACCTGGTGAGTCTCCGACCGCGCTTCCTCTTCGTCTCGCTCGGCGAGCCCGACGAGTATGCGCACCGCGGGGATCGTGCGGGGTACCTGGCAGCGCTGCGGCTCGCCGACGACACCATCGCCACCCTTTACGCGTTGACCCACGGCGAAGGGGCGCACGGGCGCGCGACGACGATCTTGGTCACGGCCGACCACGGGCGCGCGGACGACTTCCGCGACCACGGCGGGCGCTGGCCCGAGTCGGCGAGGTCGTGGCTGGTCGCGCTCGACGACGGTCGCTCGAGCGGGACGATCACGCGCGACCACGCACTCGCAGACATCGCCCCCACCGTGCGAGCGTGGCTCGGGCTCGCGGCCGACACTGCGCCCGACGCGGGTCACGCCATGACGGAGCTGCTCCCTCGCTAGAGGCGGGCAGCGTTGTGAGGCAGACCTACGCTGGCGCCGCGGGCGGTGGCCGTGCGACGGCGGCGGCCAGCCTGCCCACCCATCGCCGCCGTCGCAC